>Ga0247832_1007402_pt1 | contig 11456 bp, 9 predicted proteins | sample LaCruzMarch2015__10_FD_192407 | JGI IMG/M metagenome (GOLD analysis project Ga0247832, IMG submission 192407) | Freshwater microbial communities from meromictic Lake La Cruz, Castile-La Mancha, Spain - LaCruzMarch2015_4m | ecosystem: Environmental > Aquatic > Freshwater > Lake | place: Spain...
GATACCAAATGAAAATAGCAGACTTATCACCCTAATTTACTTTCTACATAAATAATGCGAACTGAGCCAACAAACGAAAACATTACATGTTCAGCCCCTTTCCCATCCGATCCGGTGACAGCAGCATCGGACAACAAGACTGCTCTTCCTTCAAACGAACGAAGGCGGTTCGTTAACAAACGAAGGCGGTTCGTTAACAAACGAAGGTGGTTCGTCCTCAGACATGTTTCATCCAGGATAGGCACACAACATAAATCATCCACGTAGGCGAACTCGCAAAATCAATGACAAGCAACTACTGATGTGGAACGACTACGATTGCGATGACGACGACGACGACCCGAATGGTAATAATGGCGACGACATCACCGAAGCATCCTCGATCGGGTGGGGTACCTTCCGTCGAATCGCAGAGAACGCACGACGAATGATCGAGCTTGACGGCGATGATCCTGCTGGCGACGAGGAGGAAGAGAAAGATGACGATGATGACGTGGCAATACCACCTCCACCACCTATCATCCTACGCGGGGACAAAGAGGATGATGATTGTAATTTCAACAGCCAACAAACCTCTGCAGCAGCTAAGATTAATCGTTCAGGTGGCGTCATTTTAGGCAGCACAAGTGATCCAGTAGTATTATCAAGAGCACGTGAGATCATAAGGCAGCGTGGTGAGGAGAGAGTATTGCAACCATCGAGTCACCAAGGACGCCGCAAAATCGATGGAAGTGCAACGATGTCACATAGATTATCGTCAACGTCGTCGCAGAGACCATTCAATCCTTCGATGCGAAATCAGTTGCATTCGTCGAATAGTAACTCGAGGATGATGCCATTGTTATCGTCTGGCAGGTCGTCTGGCAGTGTCGCGACAATGACAACGAATGGATCTGTACTTACCGATGAAATGACCGAATTTGAACTGAAACGTAAGATTCGTCGATTGCAGCAGCAGCTACTAATCAAGCAGGGTGGATTCCAACTTGGCAAGCTGGTGGAGAATATACAAAAGGGTGGTAGTATCATGCTACCCACGGATGATGATCATGATTATTCTCATCGGGCGCAGCAAATGAGTAGGACTACTAATAATGAACAGCAAAGGCAGATACAACAAAAGTTCAAGGATCGTTCGCAACTGCACTTACATCGGCTCCACCAAAACCAACACCAACAGCGACAATCACTTGATACAATTGGCGAGGATGATGTCGACAATGACCACCTTGCCAATCCAATCACAAGGAGTATTTCGTCAACGGCCATTTCTGGGGATGAGTTTGGATCATCATCACGCGATATGATAACTTCGTCGATGCAGATGCAATCGGTGGTGGTGGCGTCCATAGGAGCCACGGTCAAGAAACAGAGAGAGCAACTGCTATCGAATCACTTTCAGCATCAACGGCTTCAGCAGACGATGACGAAGCAGGCAGAAATTCTTCAATTGCCTCCTATTCATACATGCAACATGAATAATCGCCGTTGTCCACCGAGATTCTTTTCTATTACGTCTCCTCAATCACCATCATCTCCATTGTCGGTGACGTCGTCGTCGTATATAGCCACACCAGAACGTGGTCAGACGATACTGACGCACAGTCGTAGTCAAGTACCGTCGATGCCAACAAATAGCAATCGAGTCAATTCTCCTGCTGCACCATTCGACGACGAGACGATGCGTACGCCACACGTGTCGCCTTCTCCAACACGGTCCGATCATTCCGCCGATAATGATGCCGGAAAAGGAGGTCGAGGCGTGGCGTCGTCTCACCGTCGTCGGCAGATAGATCCTCCACCATCAATACCTTTGATTAGCATAGCCACGTCCAGTCCGAGATCATCTGTTGTCACCTCTAGTCCAAGGTCTGTGGCTCAAGGCAACGTGTTACAAAATGATCGCATCGTCATGGGCGAAGAAGAAGATGATGATGAAGAAGAGGAGGAGGAGGAGGCTTTCTCAACAAATAGTGATTTATTTGCCACGTCGTGTGCAAATGATCATTCAGCTGCGTCTGCTCACGTCGATACATTGTCATCTTCCTCTGGATCTAGAAGTGCAGAGGAAAAGGACCAGACTGCAAGGGAGAGACTAAAATTAATGAAAGAAGAGAGTAGTAGCATTCGCTCTTCTTCTACTTCCTCTACATTTCCAAAAGGTCCATCTTTTGGTGTTGGTGATGCTACGAGCTGCCCTACAAAAGAGGAGTACAAACGATCACTAGCAGCACATCTTCCAACGATGATAAATCTACAATCATTGTCTAGACTCCAGCAGCAACAGCAGCATAGATCGAGCAGCGCTATGATGATTACGATGATTGATAAGTCGAAGTCATTTGAAAGTCGTAAGAGTCTATTCTCTGCACAATCCTTTGAGCACGGAGTACAGCCTGCACAGTCTTTTGCCAACAGCATCCAACCATCCGTCGAGAGCGAGTGCGTGCGGCAGAATGCTACTTTATTTGACATAATGAGCGAGGACAACAAGGTGTTTTTCGTTAGTTCGGCGGCCACTGGACTCGATGGACCAAAAATGTCTTTTGGCAGTGAAGCGGATGTGTTCGAGGATGTTTGGTTGAGATCCGCCGCTAACGTTCTTAATCCATTAGTCGAAGACGAAGAGAACACTTCGTCATCAGAAGAACACGAGGTTCCACAGGATTGTAATCAGCTCCATTATGATTGTGATGACAGTCAGACGAATTCAACCTGTTCTTCGGACACTGAGATGCAGTCGCAACCTCCATCAGAGCAGCAGGAGGATGAGGAGGAGGAGGAGCAGCAGCAGCAGCAGCAGGATACCAAGAAGTATCAGTCAGGTGGTGCCGATAGTCTGTTATTATCAACCTACCTCAATCTGATCACATCTTCTCCATCTCATGAATACGATGATCCATCTATATTTGGAATGAATTCATTGATCACCGAGGAGTCAAGTATATTCTCCAACTTACCAGCCGCTCCAAACAGAGCACTACCTTTGAGCGAACAGTCAAGTACATTCTCCGACTTACCCTCTGTTGCAACAAGAGCGCTACCTTTGATCAAGTCGGTGCAACAGGAACACAGACCAGCGATGGTCGCACCAGCGCAAGTAACGTCAAGGATGACAGCAGCTCCACAAACGAAGAATGTCGGAGCATCAACGATAGCCAGTCAAAATAATCTCGCAACATTCCTTAATAAATTTTCCAACGGTCTTTTACGCGGATGTACTCAGTTGGGTGATAATGAAAGTTCAGTTGTCTTTAGTATCAACGGCAACTTCGAGCTGGCTGATGATGGATTGTTAGAGAGTAATACACTGACGACGAATGCGGCTGCTACTTCATATCCTTCAATTCACAATGCCCCAACAAATATTCAAAGCAACAAGTGCGAGAAAGGCCATAAGTTTTGTCGTCTGAACACACAACAAGCCAAGACGAGTACACCCTCAGATGGATATAGTTCAAATGCTGTATACTTAAACACCACGCCCAACTTACCCCAGCCTCTAACCGCGAAGGAACGTGAACGAAACCGCAAGCAAGACACCACCCCGCTGCGATCCAACGCTTCACCTGCACGAAGCACGATAGAAAATATTGCTCCTGATGGCACTACTACTATGACTTCAAGCAATGTTGTACAGATGAAAGAGTTGGCGGAGCTAGGTCGTATTGTGGAATCCAAAGAGATTGTTCGTTTTTACGACAAAATAAAGCTCACGAGGGAGTGTGACGAAATACGTCCAAATATAGTACAAGCACGGGCCATTGTTAGTAAAGATAGTAGGGACGATGATGATATCGATTCGCCAGACTCATCATTACTCGCTGGTATAAGTGAGGCAGATCAATATCATCAGCAAGGAGATGAGGCATGCCTTGATAGTCAAGCGGCTGCCGACGACATGAAATGTTATGACGATTTATTGAATGATAGAAGTGGTGAGGAGTCAACCCTCAGTGCTCAATTCACTGAGAACATAAAAATGACCAGCCGTGAATTATACAAGGGTCGCTCATTTGCTTGGCACTCCAGTAATGGAGTTAATTATGATGAGCAGTACAACTCTAAGCAATGGTCATCGTTGAGGGCGGATCGTGCAGCTCAACTTGTGGGTAAACTAAGTTTATTCTCTCTATCGAGACATGCTGCACAGCTTCAAGAGCACTTCATCAATGATGATGCTACAAGCAGAGATAGCGCAAGTCCACTGTATCAATCAACTTTTACAGGTGCTTCGGGAAGTAAAAATGATGATATCTTTGATGATGTCGAAAGTGTTGCCAGGTATAGTGATGAAGATGGTTGCAGGCAAGACGAAGACGAAAAGAGTATAGGTTACACTCACGATGATTTTGTAAGAGACTTTCATACAATTTTGGACAATGGCCGAAACGTAACGCTTGGTGGAAGTGCTAATGATTACACAGGCCGAAGCCACCACCACTGCACAAGTTCCAGTTCTGAGTCCGACTCCCGAGTTGCTTATCAAGAGAATGATTATTTGCCGTCGTCGTTGCGTAAAGTCACTCTTCCAGGTGTCGACACTCGTGATGGATTTGATTCATCTCGCAAGAGTCATTGCCGAATATCTATGCATCATTCGCGCCTTTCGCCCAACAAAATATCGAAATCATTATTAGAAGAAAAGCTACGCGGTCTCTCTGGTGGCGCGGCGAATAGCAACCAGGGGGATAACTCAGTTGGTACGTCTGATTTGGGTTCACTGTACACGAAGGCGAGTGAACGTAGCCAGAGCATTTTACCGGTGCCCTCGACTATCTTTCATCGAACATTTCCGAACTCCTCGGCTCGTTCAAGTCCATCGTCTATTGCAAATACATATAACGGCGAGCTCTTTATGGCTAGAAGCTTATTATCGGTTGCTAAAGAATCGTTTGACACTTATTTCGATGATGATAACGAGTCAACTAAGCACAACGAATTGAACCCGTCTAAACTGTTCGAGTCGACTGAGTACAACGATGATGGAATGCCACACGGTGATAGTAGAATGCGGCAAGTACAGGAGTCTACAACTTATGAGTATGAAAACTCTAATTGGGGTAATGAGGAATCATCATCCGTTGATGTCTGGCCTAAGAATATCACATCTCAGGTGACGAGTTTCTTTTCGGCAATCCATCTTGTGGACAGTGATCAAGAGCAAAGTCTTCAATTACGATCGAATCCTACGATGGACTCGACTGTACTGGCAGAGAATAAGATGGCAGAAAGGCCACCACTACACAAGTCGGGCAAAGGAGAGTTCGTTCTGCATCAGGTGAAATCCAAGGCATCCATTATTAAGGCTGAGAAATTGAGAGATGATGTGCTTACTCGAGACTCATCTGAGGCTGCAGATCATATACCAGAGGCTGTCTTGTCTTCCCGATCACAAAGTCTCGGTCAGTCCTCGTTTACTGCTGCAAATCATAAGATTACTGCCAGACCTAGATCTCTTCTCAGCGACATGGCAATGCTACAAGTAGAGAATGCAGATGTAATATTAAGCCATCAACATAAAAAGAGGGAAGAGGTAGAGATCGCCTCTAAACAGCTTGACAAAACATCGACGGCTGATAGGCAGAACCCTTCATCGACAATGAATCAGCTTCAAACGCCCAACTCGTTGAACAGCTATATTCAATCATCGCGAAGAGTTGCCGATGAAGCCTCCTTACAAGAGGCGTTTGAAGTGGCTCCATTGAGGTCTTTTGCTCACATCGGCAAGATAAGTAAACACAATGTTAATAAAGCATCTTTGAACGATTTGGGTGTGCATCATGCGTTTGTCAAACGTGGGTATGGCCCCAATGTACGATCCTCAGTTGATGATGCAATGAGTGGAACAGGAGTACCATGCAGCAAGCAAAGTACCATGGACGTTGTTGCTAGTCAGCAGCACGCCAGCACGAAGGGAAACCCGAAGCCCACGACCATCAGTGTCACTCCAATGAACAATGCTGACATTCACAAACGACCACCTCTCGTGACAAACACAGAAATCAATAAGGATCAAACGCAAGTGAAAAATGGCAGACGCAAGACTGCACGCCAGGAAGTAATGAAGGATCGGATACGTCTGCGTTGGAAGAAATTAGTAGGAGCTGGAGGTGAAGGTGCTCCCACTCCATGGCTAACCACCCATACCAAAAGAAAGTAAACACGATTAGCGAAATAATCATATGCATTAACGATCAAGCGGCAGCTGTGCAACCTGTGAGTTTTAAACAGACGTTGGTAGCAGCTACCTATTTAGGAATAGACAGTATGATTTGTGTACAAAAATATCAATCACGTAGATTAGGAATAGCAGTAATGATTTATATGATATCCATCACTTTAAATAACTTTAGAACAGCACATGACAAACTTTATTTGCATTTGTTCATCTTTAACAATGCTATCTTCTCCAGAACACACCAAACGAAGGACGGTTACGTACGTACCTACTTAGCCTTTACCGCCGAAAACATGCTTACGCGATAGTATGAGATAAATCTCCTCCGACTAACAGTTTCTAACGAATCCTATTTTAATCTCGTACTGCACGATGAGAATAGGAGTGCTGAACCTTCGCACACTTCCGACTCAAAGATGACTCCAAAGATCCATGTCTCCACGCATAAATCCACAACGCCACCTCCGCAGTGCAACTCTCCGACAGCAACCATGGGAATCCTAACCATCTTCCTCGACAAAGGTGAGTTCGATCTGTCACGGCATCGTTGGGGCGAGAGATCGCTCGTTAGCGGGCTCATGTTGCGGCGAAACTGATCCTTCCTACCCATTTCCCTTTGCGATATCATTGGTCATTCACTAGGTTCATCACGCTTGCACCATTCCTAATCATTCACTTATGTATTCATTCCTTATATTCATTACTTATATTCATTCATTCAGTGGTCAACATCAAGGATGAGGACCTCATCGGCAAGTCCGACCCATACGTCAAGTTCGAGGTCGAGCAGGACAATGCGTTCTTCGATAAGGACATGGGTGAGATGAAGTCGACTGTGAAGGCAAACGACCTTAACCCCGTGTACCACGAGACCTTCCACTTCAACATCCCCACCCTTGATAACATGGAGCTTTCCGTCAAGATCATGGACAGTGACACCCTTGGTGATGATTCGTTGGGAAAATGCAAAATCAAGTTGGAGGAGCTCGCTCACGGACCCAAGACCTATGAAACGAAGGTCAGGAACAGCATCTTCGGGAAGGACTCCTTCGTTCACCTCAAGCTTAGCTACTCGGAGTAAAATGGTGTGTTTATGAAATGAGGAGTATATAGGAGGTAGATGATGAGGTGTAAAAGAGGAGTGTGTTATTCGGCGTAATTACTTAATATATTGAGTTCCGTCTCCACAATAAGTTCTGTAGGAACGCAAGTAGTTGTTGCATACTTTCTGGTACATTATCTATTTTAGAGATCGCTATTATCTACTCCCCTCGTATTCGTCTTTCTTATTCTTATCCTATGACCATACTTCTACACGACCTAACTGCACAACCCAAACCACATTTACAACTACTCCAATTCAGGTCCATTATATTCAGGGATGATACCATATGTATTCAGTGCTGGGTGACTCGCGAAGTAGTGCATCTTAATATGCCTCAGATTCGTGGTTGCCTTTACCTCCGGAATTGCATAACACGAGCGTAAATATCGTAGTAGATTTGGGTAGTCCATAATACGCTTTGCCGAGGTCTTGAAGTATACTACATAGACAGGATCGAAGCGTACAAGAGTCATGTATAAACGTAGATCAATCCACGTAAATTCCTCTCCAGTTAGGAAAGTGGAGGAAGACGATGATGACGACGACGTGGTGCTTGCCAGGTGGTGTTCGAGTTTATCAAGAGATGCAAATAGCTCCGTATGAGCCTTAGTATAAGCCTCCTGTGTTCGTGCGAAGCCACATCGATACACTCCATTGTTCACTGTGGGGTAAATGTAGGAGTTGAGTTCCTCAGTCATGGCCATCTTTTTGCTATCGTTGACGGGGAAGAGTTTCCGAAGTGGATATTTACACAGACTATTGGTGTCAAATACCGAGTCGAACATTTTCAAGATATCCAAACTTTCATTGCATACGATAGTTTTTGTCTTCTTGCACCATAGGACAGGCGTTGAGTACTTGCCCGTGTCATCATTCGCCATTTCGTACAACTGACGTACTGTTTGACAATTGTTGACGGTATCGGGGATGCACGCATCATCACATTCGTACGAGCCATGTCCAAGCTCGTTAGTTACGGGTGCATCGCCTGGCGATTTAAAATGCCATCCAACGTGGGTATCGTCTTCTGACTTGGTCTCATCAACGCACGTACGTCGCCAGACTGGATGCGCCACAGATACGCTGATGATATCCTCGAGACCTTTGTAACGTAGTGCCGTTAGCGTGCCATTCGCCCATGGACAAGCGAGGGATACATACAAATGATACCGACCTGCTTCGGGTTCATACTGACTACCCGGTGCGATTACGTGCTTATAGCCAGCATCGGTTCGTTTGAACTCTCCCTTGGCATCAATTTCATCTAAAGCCGTGTGCGGCCTGACGACAGAGGTAACCATCGACATTCCCGTGCGGGTTAGATGATGATGATACTTCTGTGCTTTAGACGCTGGTAGATGATGATACTTCTGAGGAATAATATAAGCCAACTGAACGAATTGTTGCTTGTAGGAGTATTGATTTATGAGCCTTCTGATAAGCATTCTTCCGGTTTGTCGCTCTGCAGGCCCGCCCCCCCCGAAGATCATTTCCCGCGATTTGAAAGATCCTCCGTGGGCGACGTCATCTCGTGGCGTGTTGGAGTCCGTGAGAATCATCCGCACCATGTCGTCGCCATCGGCCTTCCGTGCAAAGACTAACGCGATGAAGACATGGCGACCCAAGAATCCTCCGTCGGTAAGAAGAAGCAAGTGCGTCTGTATCGCTAGCAACATCCATCTCAAAACGATGTACGCACGCACGCCGTGACGGCTCGTTACACCTCGAGCCTCGCACGACGCATTGCATTGCAAATCGAAACCGTATCGTGTCTCTCGATTGCTTGCGCTGCAATATTTGTTTGCAGCTGATATTCTTTCCAATGCTGCTCGTGTGTCCATCGCTTACTAATAATGCCAACTCTTTCTCTCTCTCTCCTACATTCTCTCTCTTTATAACGTCATTATGCATACAGAATCGAGATCGACTTGAGTTATACGCATTGCACAAGCAGGCCGTATCCGGCGATGCCCCGCCACAAACTTCCAATGACGAAACTTTGTCAGTCGCAGACAGGACGAAAATAGTGGCATGGCGAACGAAGCAGGGCATGACGAAGAGTGAAGCCATGACACGGTACGTCGAGGAGTGTGATCGACAGCAACAAGTGTATGGTACGATGGCCGATGGGGATGGTGGTGGGAGTTTGCTTAGCAATGGTAGTAGCACATCGTCTCCGGTCCCAGCAACGACTATTACAAAGACTACTGTCGCGAGGACCAATGGGGGAGAGGCAACGGGCAGTAGTGGTGGTAGTAACGAAGCAGCAGCAGCAGCAGACTATGTCAGCGGTGGTGGAGGAGGATTGCTATGCCCACGTGGCCTTGCTGCCGTACCGCTACTTTGCGCTGCGGCATCGGAGTCACGATCGGCATACTTGGCTAGATTGCAACTCACGCATTCGTCCAATGGGGTAAGTGCAGTGCGCACGAGCAACTATTCTAATTGCCTTGTGTGTGTTAATGAATTAGCCCATTCGTATTTCTCAACTCACAATTCGCCCTCTCCTTCGTTCTCAAACTATTATCATTAAAATCATTAATACAGTGGTGGGCCAAGCAGGAACCGTTGTGCCTCGAGATGGATAACCCACTTGCCATCCCAGAACGTCTTATCATTGGATCGGCAACATTAGTCGAAAGCTTATCACTCCTATTGAGTAGTCAGACCATGCTACCCCCGCGTGTCATTCAGGCATTCCTATGGCCAGTACATAATGTATTCCTTTGTACATGGATATGTCTAATACTAGTCACAACCTACTTGGGCAGTCTACTGGGGATGTGTCAAACGCTTCTCTTTGGTGCCAAGAGGACTAATGCACCACTTGGTCGATTATTCATGGAGGAGGTCCAACCTAGTGCTCGTGCAGTTGAAAGCTTATGTGAGCAGCATCAGGCCATTGGTGTACGTGTAACTGGTCTTTCATTAATGCCATTGATGATACTTTGTGATTTAAGTACAAACTTTGTTGGGAGGTTGGGCATATTGATGGGTAGCTTGCTGTTTGTTGGTATGGGTATTTTTAGTTGGTGGTATTGGGTGAGTTATCATATATTTGTGCTAGAGCTGCCATCACTGTGATACAACATGCAAATGCATACATCAATTAAATCCTCATGCTTTGTATTGATTCAACTCAATTTATTTTGTTCAGCTATGTGTTTTGCCTTGGCTTGCCATGTGTGGACTGTGCCTTGCTGTCACAAGTGGTTGGTGTTTTGGCCTTATAGAGTTGGCAGGAAATTAAATGACAATGTTGATGCAACAGGCTCTGTCATACAATTATAGTACTCTCATTCAGTTTGCGGTTGGCGTAGGTAATGGTATTATCACTTTTGTGCTATGCTACCAATGTTAAAGATGTGACTCAGAGTGGCAGAAAATGCGTATGGATGTACTGTGCTGTTAGCATGCTCCCAAATAAGTTGTGATCTTTCTTCACATTTTCTGCACGTTTCTGGGTTTGATTTTTTGTTTTCGTAGATATGCGCATGCTTTTCCAATTTCCCCAGCCGTGTTTGATGCCATTCTGTTTGGTTTTAGTGCACTCTTCCTCCGTCCATGTTGGAACCTAGAAGAGGGTGCAACGACAACAACAACTAAGATCGCTATGTTCTTACAGATATGCTATCTAATCTGGGCTGGGAAAGCTACATGCTATGCGCAAAACCCAAGTCCTTTTCTACCGTAGAACACGCGGCTTAAGCAATCGTAAAAAACAACATTGAGTAGGGCCTATTTTTTAATCGTTCCGACCTCTTAACAAAAATGGCTGTGTTAAGTGATGATGCACCCAACCAACACCAGGAGTGTTATATATCAATGTGACAAGAAGCGGCTTTTCTAAATGACTGTGCACTGTCCTGGGCCAATCATGTGGGCATTTAAAGATTTAACAATATATCTCCGGGGTTAGAAGTCAGGGGTTAGAAGTTGGCCTTAAGGTACCCTGTCGCCCCTTAAGGCCAGCCTTAACCCTTTGTCTACCGTGGCAAGTTTTTGGCAAGTTTTTGTGTTATCAAGCTGTATTTTCGGGCTAAATGGTCGCAAGGATTTTCGGGCTAAATGGTCGCAAGGTAATCGCCTACGTAGGAACTAGTTGCCCCATCCAAGAATCTTAAATAGCGTTGATATCGAGAATAGATAAATGTCACAAAAAACGGCTGT
>Ga0247832_1007405_pt1 | contig 11455 bp, 10 predicted proteins | sample LaCruzMarch2015__10_FD_192407 | JGI IMG/M metagenome (GOLD analysis project Ga0247832, IMG submission 192407) | Freshwater microbial communities from meromictic Lake La Cruz, Castile-La Mancha, Spain - LaCruzMarch2015_4m | ecosystem: Environmental > Aquatic > Freshwater > Lake | place: Spain...
ATGCATCGACATCGGTCTTAAGCTGATCAATCATTTTATTCTTTGCCACGAAATCATTTTCCAGCAAGGCTGCCATATCACTTTGCAGTGTGGCCTTCTGCTGCGTGATTTCTTCCTTATTAGCAACCAAGGCTTGGACTTCTATCGTCAGTTCATCAATCTTGACCCTGTGTACTTCAAGTTGTTCAGTAAGATTCACAACCTCTGCTGATTTTGTTTGCAGCAATGAATTCTTGTGATTGATGTCGATTGAGGCCTCCGCAAGAGAAGATTTCACCTCATTGAGAGACTTGCCAAGTGCAGCAATGTTCTCCTCGTATGCTGCTGCCTGGTCTGACATCATGGCTGACATTTCAGCTGTGACCGCCTCGAGGGTCTCTTGCGACTTCTCAATGATTGCCACGTTGTTTTCCTTCTCGAATTCCAACATCTTCATCGTCTCCTCGAGCTCCATCTGATGTGCCATTACTTCCTGCGTGCTCTTCGTTTCATTATTGCTATTCGCATGCTTAAGCTTGTCATTAGCGGCAATAATATCTTCAACCTGAGCTTGCAATGCCTCATTCTTCTTCACCATCTCTTGCATAGAAGATGTAAGATTATCGATCTCTGTGGCATATTCTGTGTTCTTATTCCTGAGATTTTCAACGATTGTCTTGAGCTCATTGCTCTCGACTTTGATGGCCAATATCATCTCGTCGTCATTTCCGTGGCTATGCTTCTCATCTGCGAGCAATGTTTCCAATAGTTTTAATTCCTTAACTAGCTCGGTATTCTTCTCTTCGGTTGCACAATTGACAGAGCTGACTTCCTCGACTCGACCCTGCAGTGCCATGTTTTGTTCCACAATTTCTTCCAGCGTGGATGTAACAATATCAAGCTTTTTGGAATAATCGGCCTGAAAACTGGCCAGTTTTTCCTTGTTACTGACGACCAAAGCATGTACTTTCGCCTCAAGCTTATCAGCCTTGGCCATGGCTAGAATCAGCTGCTCGGCGAGATCAGCTTTCTCTACTGTCTTCTCATCCAACAATGTACTCATATGATGGGTATCTGCAGTCATACCGCTAATGATACTATTCTTGGCCTTCAACTCTTCTTCAAGCATAGCCATTTGTTTGATGTTCCCCTCGTTGCTGACAATCAATTCCTGGAGGGCCACCTTGAATCCTTCACTGTCACTCTGGGACATGTCATATAAGGCCTTGACTTCCACCATGAGCTCATCAATTTCATTCTTCGACAGCTGAAGTTGCTCAGAGAGGACAGCGTTCTCGGCTGATTTATCGTCCAACAATTTGCTTTTGTGAGCAACATCCTTTAGTGCCTTGTCAAGAGACTTCTTCGCCTCATCGTGGGACTTCTTCAGATCAGCGATGCTTGTTTCATAGTTTTCTTTCTGATCTGCCATCATAGCTGTCATTTGAGCTGTGACCTCCTCAAGAGTTTTCTCCAATTCTCGTGCCTTCTTCTTTTCTATTGTCAGCATCTTCTTCATCTCTTCAATTTTCTTCACAGAGCTCTTCTTCTCGTTGACACTGTTGATGTCGCATAGTCTTTCATTAACAACGCTTACTTCCTCAATCTGAACTTTTAATGATTGATTCTGATCTGTCGCTTCTTGTAGAGATGATGCTAGATTACCGATTGCACTGGCGTAATCGGCGTTGATATGTTCAAGTTGTTGATTGGTAGCCTTGCAGTCCTCAACCTCACTTGCGTACTTAGTTTCGACTTCGTTCAGTGTCTTCTTAAGCTCATTACACTCGGCCTTCGTCATCTGCATCGCCTCAATCTCCATTTCGTGGCTCTTCGTAATACGTCCAACAGTATCTAACAACTCTTCCACTTTTATTTCATTGGCATGATTAATCTCCTTCAGTGTCTTGTTAGCGGCGCTTACTTCCTCAACCTGAGTCGACAATTCACCATTCTGTGCCATGAGTGACTTGATAGTCTGCATTAGATCCTTATTCGCTTGCCTTAAGCAATCGACATCTCCAGTTTTGTTGGTACTGACACTTCCGCTGTCGTTTCCTCTGACAGTAACCTCAGGGTTGTTCTCATACTCCTTCGTCGAAAGTTCGGACTCCATCCGAAGTTGCGATGGTGGAAGCACCAGTAGCATGCGTGCAGTTTGTCGTATATCAATTGAATTTGGAGACATGGGACATTCTCGCTTAGGTATGAGCTCTTTTTTCTCCTCCGAGGCAACAGCACTACTGTGCTTATTCTGATTCAATATATCAAAATGTGCCTTGAACTGTTCCTCAATCATATTAGCGAGATCGTCCTTTTCAGCCTCTACGAATCTCTCATCGTCTTTGTAATCAACGTTTGGAACTTCTTTTCCTACTGATGCGGTCGGTGAAAGCACACTCAACGCACCCAACAACGTTTTGCCCACACGGTTTTGGACGCGTTGGACATTCTCAGCCATAAGGTATGCCTGCGCCCGTCGTTTCGAGAGAACTGCTTTTCGCCTCGACGAGTTGTTCGTCAATGCGGAGTCAGCCGAATCATTCGCAGAGATATCATCTCGCATTTCCTCCGATGTACTTGTGGCGGCGACCTTATCATCTCTTTCTTCCGCGACTTCATCCTCCAATGCACCATCAATGTCTTCATCTCCGGATAGAGATTCACTAGAGTTGGACATCAATGATGGGAACTGATCACCACGGGCTTTACTGGAGGCATCAGATTTGCAAGACTTCGGACTGAGCGCGCCTACCTCTACCTCAATCTCTTCGCCTTCGTGCTCTTTGCTCGCAGCTGCCTTGACGTCCCGCCGACCATGCTTAGGCAGTAGGATGGAGCTCGACTTCCGCGGCCTGTAGTAGGAGTACCTGGGCATTGTAGACTTCGCTGAATTCTGGCTCAATTCTTGCCAAGCTGTAACAGTTGCTAACACCATAGAGGAGGTGAGGAATTGCTTTGTTTCTGAAAATACTTTCGTTTCGAGAGAAAGCCGTCTCCAAAAAATTAGCAGATTCTCGCTGAAAAACTCTGTTTGAGCTGAAGTACACATTCACTAGGAGGTTCGCCTTCCGGCATTTGCAAATGAAGTCCAATCTTCCATGTTCTTTTATGTAATGTAGGGTGCATGATCTTCATTCTCATAATTCATCATCAACATCATGCCAAAGAAACTCATCTCCGTCGACGTCACGAAGGCTCCATGGGAGCAAGAGACGCCACTCCATAATCGCTGGCATCCCGACATCCCTCCAGTGGCCAAGGTTGCCCCCGGTGAGAAGTTCCGTGTCGAGTGCATTGATTGGACCGGTGGTCAAATCAAGAATGATGACTGCTCCGATGATGTGAAGAATGTGGACTTATCTCAAGTGCACTACCTCAGTGGTCCCATTGAGATCGAGGGAGCAGAGCCTGGTGATTTACTAAAGGTTGAGTTCCTAGAACTTGGACCGCTGGATGGTGATGAGTGGGGCTTCACAGGGACATTTGCCAAGGAGAATGGCGGAGGTAAGTTGTCGTATTACATTCGCGATTATTATTCCTTCCGCTCGCAATGTACTCATATTGTATCATGATACCATGACGTAACCTTTTCGTGCACAGGATTCCTCACGGACCACTTCCCCAAAGCGACAAAGGCCTGCTGGGATATTGATGGTATTTATTGCACCAGTCGCCACATTCCAGGAGTGAAGTTTCCTGGTCTGATTCATCCTGGTCTCATTGGCACGGCGCCAAGTGCCGAGCTTTTAAAGATGTGGAATGATCGCGAGGCCACTCTTGTGGCAGAAGAAGGAACTGCCATGGAAAAGACTCTATGCGGCTGCCTTGCCACGCGTCCTCTCGCGGTAAGCATTCATGTTTGTTATCGCATAAATATGTATCTAACGTTTTTACTCATGCTTGTTTCGTTTCAGTGCCTTCCCGAACCTAAGGGTGCTATGCTCGGAAAGCTTGGGCATTTCTTACAGAAAAGTGGTAGTGATGAGGTGTGGGATAAGGTCGCAGCTGAAGCAGCTCGTACTGTTCCTGGTAGAGAGAATGGTGGTAACTGCGACATTAAAAACCTTAGTAGAGGTTGCACTGTTTGGTTTCCAGTCTTCGTCCCTGGTGCTATGTTGAGCATGGGAGATATGCATATGAGCCAAGGCGATGGAGAAGTTTCTTTCTGCGGTGCAATTGAAATGGCAGGGTTTCTAGACCTCAAATGCACTATTATCAAGGGTAAGTATCATGTATTCTTTGATTAAATAACCTGATTCTGATGACCGAGCTCATGGCCTCACATACTACTCTGTTGACCATTAGGTGGGATGAAGATGCTTCCTGTTATCGGACCGCACAAGCTAAATGTCAATCCAATATTTGAGATTGGCCCCATGGAACCTCGCTTTTCAGAGTGGTTGGTATTCGAAGGCATCTCAGTAGATGAAAAGGGTGTTCAGCATTATCTTGACGCGACGATTGCGTACAAAATGGCTGTGCTCAATTGCATCAAGTATTTGTCTCAGTTCGGGTATTCTCAGGAGCAAGTCTATCTCTTGTTGAGCTGCTGCCCATGCGAGGGACGAATCTCGGGTATTGTCGATGTACCCAATGCCGTTGCAACACTCGCTATTCCTTTGGCGATTTTTGACAGAGACGTTCGTCCGCCAAGTGACATGGAGCATTTTGCCAAAGGTATCAAGGTTGTCGGGCGAGATGTTTGCATGTCCGAAGAGGGAGGTGCGATCCCTTATGATGCAAGGCTTGGGAACTGAGACATGTCTATGAATGAGACAGGATATCATCTTAATTCTATTGGTGGACAAAGATGTGTGTACAGATTATTAAATTAGCTACCAGAAATATTTTCATTTCAATGATTTCAATACTCATGCATCCACCCACAATTTGCGCTTATCGTATTAGAGTCAGAGCTCCTCCAGTGTCCCAATACCATATCATAATTTACGCAATAATCTTCGTAACGATACCCGTTCCAACAGTCTTGCCACCTTCACGCATTGTAAAGCGTAGACCAGTTTCAATGGGAACAGGTGTAATCAATTCCACATCCAATGTTGCGTTATCCCCCGGCATAACCATCTCCGTTCCTTCCTTAAGCTTCAAATCACCAGTAATATCAGCAGTACGGAGAAAGAATTGTGGACGATAGTTCGACATGAAAGGTGTGTGTCGTCCACCCTCACTCGTCGTTAGACAATAAACTTCTGCCTCAAACTTCTTGGCAGTGTTCAATGATCCTGGCTTACACAGGACCTGTCCACGTCGGACATCCTCCCTCTTTAGACCACGGATTAGTGCCCCGATATTGTCACCTGCCATACCAAAGTCCAATAACTTTTTAAACATTTCCACACCAGTGCATGTCGTCTTCGTCTTACTCCCATACCCGATAATTTCCAATTCATCTCCGACATTAATCTTACCCTGTTCAATCCGTCCAGTCACGACAGTCCCCCGACCGGCAATACTGAATACATCCTCGACTGGCATTAGGAATGGTTTATCCAAATCACGTGTTGGCTCTGGAATGTTATCATCACAGGCTGCCATAAGTTCAATGACAGCCTTGGCACCATACCCCGTGGGATCTTTCCCCTCGGCTGCGGCAAGTGCCGAACCACGGACGATGGGGGTCTCATCACCATCAAATTCATAAAAGTCAAGTAATTCACGAATTTCCATCTCGACAAGTTCAAGTAATTCCTCATCATCGACCTGATCACATTTATTAAGGAAGACTACTAGCTTGGGGATGCCCACCTGCTTGGCTAGGAGGATGTGTTCTCGAGTTTGGGGCATTGGACCATCTGTGGCGGCTGTGTTAGACCCAAAAAGTAATAATGGAAGGAGTTGGAGGAAATGAAATTAGTTGTTGATTTTCATTTGTTGACCCGCTAAATGCATGGATAAATTAACAAATATTGATCTTACCAACAACAAGAATCCCGCCATCCATCTGTGCCGCACCCGTAATCATATTCTTAACATAATCGGCATGTCCCGGACAATCAATATGCCCATAATGACGATTCTCCGTTTCATATTCAATATGACTAGTATTAATCGTAATCTTACGTGCCTTCTCTTCCGGCGCACGATCAATATCCTCATAACTCATTGCCTGACACCAACCCTTCTCACTTAATACTTTGGTAATGGCCTGTGTGAGTGTCGTTTTGCCATGATCGACATGTCCGATTGTGCCAATGTTTACATGTGGCTTGTCACGTATGAATTTGTCACCGGCCGCGAAGCAACGGACCTGCTGTTGCTGCGAGGGATAAGGCGACGAAGATACGACCAGTCGTCGAACAGATCGGTGGACAAGGGTGGTCAGGCTGGTGGTACGGCTCATGGCACGTGGCTGGGAACTCCTTTATGTCTACGCGCTCAAAGATATCTATGCGGTTTCACCACACAACCGCCCGGCTCAGCGCGGGATCGTGTGCCATTGTACGTAAATAGTTTGTTTGACGAAGAAAGCTTGCGAAGAAAGCTCTTTTGCCTCCGACGGATACTTCCGATCCTACATATCATCTATCACGTCAAAACCCCGGCGTCACCCAATCATAATCCTCATCTATGGTTCGATTCTCCTTCTACAAGTCTAGCGCAGCAGCATCCTTTGATAAAGTATCGACGAAGATATTGAGGACACATGGTATTGCAGTCAATGAATCGATCGAAGTCGAAGTTGGATTTGATGAACCGTCCGTCGTACGCAGAACACACAGTTATCCATCTGGCTATATAACCGAGACGTTTTCGAATGAGCAGGAGACTGATGATGCGGATGATGAAAAGAAACAAGTCAGGATAACAGCGACGGCAGATACTGACACGTGGGTTTCACATTCATCATCCGATATCCCATCCGACTTGGGACATTCACAATCTGGAACAGAAGAATGGAGTAGTGAACAGTCGGATGCGTTCGATGGGTTTTCTGATGGAATACCCAGCATAGCCACAGCTTGCAATGGAAGGGAAGAAGAGGAGGAGGATGTGGACGTCATAGTTGATGCAATTGCGAAGTTCAACTTCGACAAAATTTGGTCAGGTGACAGCGTTGTTTGTGTCGACGAAGGAGTTGCCAATACTAGTAATCCACGAGAGGAGGAGCTTGTCAACGAGAAGGATTCAGAGCTCGAAGTCGAATACGTTGTGTTTGATTGCGTCGTTGATGATGAAAGCAATACCAACTTCAACCATGGAAGTGAAAAGGGCGTAAAGGAACAGTGCATCAACGAAGATTCCAAAATAGAGCTGAACAACAGTGATGACATTGCCAAGGAAGAGAGCGTCGTTGAGATCGATAACATCGAAGAATCCAGCAACAACTACGTCGACATAGATGACACCAGCGCTGATAAAACTGAATCTACTGCAGACAATCTGTTCAAGGAAAATTCTAGAGAAGATTGCGCAATTGACTTAGATTCGAATGAAAAGTCCACCGTGGGCGTTGTCAGAACTGTGGCTACGTCAGACAAGCTGACAGCAATGATGTGTGAACGCATCTCAGCCATCAACAACATTCGTGGTCTTATTGAACAAGAGAGTGAGACGAGTAAGTATTGTTTCGTTCGTATTTAATACATTTGCATCACCTCACCGTCTCTGTTATACTGTGTTCGCTCATACGCAATCTCCATAGAGGAAGACATTATCTTCGAGATTAACAATAGGATGATGCTACTAAAACATGATGTAAAATGTAAAGACCAAGCCAATAAGGAGATAATGAAAACTGTAAAGTATCTAAAGACGAAGAATAGTGACTATGCACGGCAACTGTGTGAACTATCATCGACAGTGGACAGTTTAGTGGCAAGTAAAGATAAGAGCATAGATCAAATGAATGCGATGAAACAAGAGCTGACATCAAAGAAGGTTGTGATTGATGAGTTGAAAGTGGACATTGAAAGCAAGGACGCTTTTTTGGAGGAGATGTCATTAGAGATTGTTAATCTCGCTGAGAAATTCCAGCTTGCAATCACCAAGAATGAACAACTCCAGACTGAGAACAACGGATTAAAGACGGCTGTCAATGACTTAGTTATCAGTCGTAAGGAAAATATCCAGCAAATAACTGAGTTAGAAAATGATGTAGCAACAAAGCTCGGCATAATTGATGAAATGTCCGGATTGAATACCAATTGTGAGAAAGTGGCGGCGGAGAATGCTGCTCTGTTTAAGCAACTAGAGGTATCCAAGGTCGAGAATACTGAGCTCAAGGCCACTATTGACAACCTTGAATCCAATTATGCCATTGAGAACGAAACCATGATAACGTCGCTGCAAGAGATGGTCGAATTGAATATTTCGCTGCAGACTCAGGTGGATAAAGCTTACACAACCATAGAAGATATGGAAAAGGTCAACAGTGCTAAAGAAAAGAAGAATACTGAATTATTAACTCATTTTTCCAAGTCACTTGAAGACTTGACAAAATCATTGGAAGAGAAAACAGCCGAGATTGAAGCCAATGATGAGAGGAGTGCAGAGTTATTGGATATGATCGAGAGTATAACCAAGGTGCTCCAGAATGAGAGAGTCGGTCATGAGAAGGAGGTAGAGGAGCTGAAGAAAATGCTTAAGATGGAGATGGAGGATAAAGCTGACATCATCCGTAAGACAGAGAAGTCACTCAAGAATGTTGCGGCTCAGATGACCACTGAGTTGGCAGCCGAGAAACAAATCTTTGATGCCACTATCAATGATCTTACCAAGTCTGTTGAGAAGCTCATGTTGGATAATAAGGAGGCATCGAGCCAAAGCAAAGAGCTTCGAGCTAGAATCGAGGGTGGGAAGAATGCAGCTACTAAAGTTTCTAAAGATCTGGCCGAAACGATTAATCAGCTCGAGAAGGACCTTGAGGAGGAATTCCTAATTACTACCCAGCTTAAGAATGGTGCTGAGGAACTCATAGTAAAGCATGTTGCGGACAAGAACGCCAATCTTATTCATGAAATCGAGGACATTTTAGGCGATGTTCGAATGATTCAGTGTTGGCAGCTTTCGCATTTCCAACTCATAACCAAACTGATTAGTGAGAACAAGGAACAAGTTCGGAGCGTTCGGTTATTATGATGCAGTGGTAAGTGTTTGTGAGCTTGTAATTCGGTGTTCAGTGCGTGGCTTGGTATTCGATAGAAAGTTAAGATTCGAGATTTGAAGAGTAGGTTGGTGGAAAAGAAAGGACTGCATGTTGTAGACAATAACTTAATATTTTAGTATATTTAATGAAGTAGTAAAGTAGAAAGTTGTTCACAAATTGCACAAAGCAGGTGGGGTGCCACATCTATCTACTTTTGAGTAAATTACGGACACCATGCACCTTCATAGAAACCTCCGCCTAAAAAAGCTACTACACCAATAAGACCCATTCTGCACATATTTCGAGGTAGCATCAGGGGTTGTGGTGGGGGAGAGAGGAAAGAAGGTTCTAAGAAGGTATGTACCCACTTCTTCTCTCACAAAGAAGGTCAAGCTGAAAGGAAAAGCACTTTGCATCCCCTTCACCATGCATGCTTACTGAAATGAAAGAGGGTAATTGGTGCGTAGTCCACATTCGGTACAACCTGCAGCGAGTTGACTTGCGTGACGGCATCAAACAACTGCAATGACTGTCAATTCGGAAAGTAAACAATGCGCTCCCACCGGATGTGATGAAGACATACTCGGACTCCACAGACTCCACAGACTCATTAATCGCGGACTCATGGGTATTGTATTCATCATCTGACGATGATTACAGAGACACTTGCTTCAAAGCAACTTCTAGTTGCGTGCTTGTAGCAGTCAACGAGCCCCAAGTGAATGAGCATGTTGTTGTCAGTACATCATGTGAGAAGAAGGAATGCGACAGCAAGGAAAATGTGCAGGTCGATTCTAAAGTTGAAAGCATACTTGTTTTCTTTTCTTTGCTTTACGTTCAGCTTCCTTATTATTGAAAGTACCTTTCTTTGGGTCATTATTGGGGCAATGTGTCAAGCAAAGTTCGCCAATCTGTCTCCGTTTTACTCAACGTACACCATGTTTGTCGAGGTGAGTATATGTTATACTATAAGCCTAGAAATCTTGCGCTGAGCAGTCTTGACAGTCTTGATATCAGAAGGACAGCAACCCTTGCACCATCCTTTGCCATTTGACCAGAATTGAATTTATTTCTTGCAACCATGAGTTTGGCGGGCTCCCTTTCCACTTTTTGCATGATCACCCTTAGCAACTGTGGGAGCTTGATACTTGGAAATTGGAACATACTCGCCAGCTGCCCTCTTCCTTGCTATTTCTCTTATACAAAAAGGTTGATATTGTTTTGTGGTGAGTTGCTTGATATTCATACTAGATAACATGTGATTCAAATCTCTTCCATCCTCTGATTCCACAAGAATTTTGATCTGTTCAGGAAATAACTCCGCATTCAGTGCATCAGTGCATCCTCCATTGCTTCCTCCTCCGTAGATTTTAACCCAGGCTGCTTGAGGTCATCAGCAAAACCGTTGGAGTCAGGGGCCATGTCTCTCCTGCTGATTAATTAATCCACCGACTTTGACTTCTCAAGGCAATTGCTATGGTCTATGCCACGCTCATCGACTGTGAACCGCGTGAATGTAATTAGCCGCTGCTCGATCTATGAGTCAATACATCGTAGTCTCATTTGTAATCACATGCAGTCATAATTACTCTCCACTGGTATCGTATGGACAGTCAATTTGCGAGATAATATAATATAGATATAATGGATTGTTGCATAAAAAATGAGGCAACTATCACATTGTACTCAACAAATGAGCCCTAACCACAGTAATGTTCCGTCAACTGTCATTAGTCGTCAATAATGAGATCGATCGTTTATTTCAGCATAATAACTACAAAATAATCGACTTCGATGATCATCCATTGTACAATAAATGATTTTTGAAAATCAACTAATATTCAACTGGTATCCAGGACATCCGTGTCAGGAACTACTGGCACCATTGCTCTCAGACTGGATTCAGTGAAGGCTCTCAAGTGGCGAAATAGGTGAGAGAGATGCTTTATTCTGTTCAATAGTCATGTAACAAGTCGTATTGATGCGATTTGATTATGAGGGATGTCTATTGTATTAATCTTCCTCTCATTCATTTCATTTTATCCAATGTAGTGTTGCCAATTCCAAAGCTGATTGCGCCATTGAGTTAGATACGAACAAAGAGTCCAATGAAGTAATCAACAAAAAAGTTGTGGCTGGCAAAACTGTAGCTTCTTCGGACAAACAAGCTGGTGTGATGTGCGAACGTATTGTGCCATCAACCATCAACAGTATTTGTGGTCTTCTTGATGTGAAATCACACAGTACAGCTCATAAATAAGTAGTTTGGTAGAGGAGTGATCATTTTAAGGCACGAGTTTTGCACCTCTAGTTCTGGGACCACGATTTTCTGGAACTAGATCCATCTGAGGGTGCCAAACGAACGGG
>Ga0247832_1007422_pt1 | contig 11443 bp, 9 predicted proteins | sample LaCruzMarch2015__10_FD_192407 | JGI IMG/M metagenome (GOLD analysis project Ga0247832, IMG submission 192407) | Freshwater microbial communities from meromictic Lake La Cruz, Castile-La Mancha, Spain - LaCruzMarch2015_4m | ecosystem: Environmental > Aquatic > Freshwater > Lake | place: Spain...
AGCTGCTTTGATTTCAAATCAAGGTGCTATAGAGAAATGGAACAAGCTAACAGCACTCGCACGAAATGAGTGGATCTGTTGGACAACCATTGTCAAGAAGCCAGAAACAAGATTAGAGCATATTAATAGATTATGTGCAGAAATATTGGAAGGAAAAAAGAGACCATGTTGCTGGCCTGGCTGCCCGCATCGCAATCCAACTGCTCAAAAATGGTTTAAATAACCAATTATAAGAGATCATTTTTCCAAACAATAATAATTCAGTTTAGCCGTTGGTGGACCTTGTTAAAAATTTACAGAACAAAAAATACTGTATATTTGATTTAAACATTTTGTAAATTAATTTAAAATTTAACTATGAAAAACCAACTACTATTTATCGCATTTTTAACCTTTAGCAACCTAAATGCACAAATAAAAATTACTCAGATCCATATTAATTCCGGTTCTTTTATGGACATTGATAATTCAAAAAATCAGTTGTCTGATTTTAGTTTATTGGCCCCGGATCCGATATTTTGAGTAAAGATTTTAGTGCTTATCAGACAAATGGTTATTTGAATACTATCATAATGATGCGTGATAATTCTAATCTAGCCAATTCATCTAATTTTCAATCCATTCAATTGGGATTGAGCTTTGCAAAATGCCCGAAAGGCACCTTACGTATTGGTATTTCTAATGTACACAGTGAACTACTTAACACCTCTGGCTTTAATTATGAGGGCTATGTGGTAGACACCCTATTTTCTTCGTAGACAGGACAAATGTATTATGTAGATTCGACTATTTCCAACTATTATAATGGAAACTATAGTAACGACCAATTGAGATTAGATGCCGCTTATATTTTTGAGGTAAATGCAGGTAAAAGATGGGCCTTTCATGCTGGACTTGGTCTTTCTATTGGCATGAGTTACCGCTCGACAACAACATTACTTACAGAAGAATATATTCAACCTTATTCGGGGTATGAAGGTACTTCTAATACTCAAAATATAGAATCAGAGTCGTATGGCAATTTTATGGTAATGGGCGGTAGTGCCTACATTCCTTTGGGAATAAACTTTAAATTAGGCAACAAAAGAGAATTTTGGAAGCCTTTTGTTATTTACAATGAATTCCGTCCAACGATTCAATTAAATTCCATACCAAATAATACCGTTAAATTTAATGTTGGTTTTGGATCTACACTTGGTTTGCGTTATAATTTACCAAGTAATTAATATGGACTTTCACGATAATTAATCGAAGTTTTAAGAACTTATACCTAAGGAAAATAGACTTAAATAAGCCTTATAATACATACTCCTATCGCTTTCGCTTGGGCTTACCATACTTCTCCAACATGGCTTTTTTATGGTTGTAACGCACATTTACCTTTTTGTTTTTAGCTATTTTATCATGAAAAGAAGGCCCTCTATTTTCGCTTGAAGGCAACTTGCTATTTTTTCCTGGAATGGTAATTTTGGGTTTCTCAAATTCCAACAGCTCTTCTGTAAATTCAATATCCTCAGCAACTTTCGTAAATAAAAGCTGCTGCTGCATGAGTTCCTCAATGGCAAGGAGTGCTGATTCGTCTTTTTCAGAAACAAAAGTAATCGCGATACCATTTTTATCAGCCCTACCCGTTCTACCAATACGGTGAATGTAATTTTCAGGACTTTCCGGAATATCAAAATTGATCACATGTGTTACGTCTATAACATCAATTCCGCGGGCTATTAAGTCGGTGGCAATCAATATACGAATGGCTCCTTTCTGAAATTTTTGAACGGTATCGAAGCGGAAATTCTGTGCTTTATTAGAGTGAATAATACCCAACGAATCCGATAAACTTGGTTCTAACGCTTCAAACAATAAATCGGCTAAAGTACGGGAAGATACAAAGACTAGTATTTTCGAGTTAGCTTCTGTCTCTTGAATGAGGTGCTGTAATAAAGTTACTTTGGAAAGGAAATTCGGTACGCGATACCCTGTTTGGTCAATTTTATCGATAGGCAAACCAGCACGAGCAGCTTCAACTCGGACAGGTGTTATCAGATATTCATCTAAAAACAACGAGACTTCTTCCGGTAAGGTGGCCGAGAAAACCATGTGCTGTCGTTTCGCAGGTAAAAAATCAAATATGTGCAATAGTTGCGGTCTAAATCCTAAGCTAAGGGTTTCATCCACTTCATCAATCACCACTTTTTTGACATGTTTCAATTGCAAAGAACCACTTATTGCTAAATCTAAAATTCGCCCAGGCGTTCCAACCAGGATATCCAATCCTTGCAAGACCATTGCAGCTTGCGTATTCATATTGGTGCCACCATATACGCCACTCACAGCCACGTTCATATACGTTGTCAACTTTTCCACTTCACGCACTACCTGAACCACCAATTCCCTTGTGGGCACAATAATTAAAATTTGAGGATGAATTTCTTTCGAAAACTCCCACATACACAAACACGGAAGCAAATACGCTAATGTCTTACCCGTTCCAGTTTGCGCAATTCCAATGGTATCCTTTCCGGACATCATCACCTTGAACCCCGCAGCCTGAATACTGGTAGGAATTTGATACGCTAAATCATCTAAGGCATTCCAAATTGGTTTCTTTAAATTTAAATCGCGAAATGTCATAGAAACAGTTTTCCGTAAAGCTAAGTAGAGATTGTTGATTGTCTTGCATTTATTTTAAATGAACAAACAATTCGCTAGCTTACTCACGCTGCATTTGTGAACTTGTAAGGATTATTTCATGATCCAAAGCGTTTTGGGCAGTCCAAGCATGGCGCCCGTCAATGCTTTGCAGTTGTAGGTTTTTTCATTTTCCTTCGCTTTTCAAAATACATTTTGAACGGTTTTAACGGATTATGCTGCGCATGATCCGTTTCGTTTCGGGCTTACCCAAGCATATAACCCCAACTGCTTTGCAGTTGTAGGTTTTTTCATTTTCCGTCGCTTTTCAAAATACATTTTGAACGCGCTATAAAATGAAAAAACCCCGACTTATATAAGTCGGGGTTCCTTTTGTGACCTCGTAAGGATTCTAACCTTAAACCTCCACAGCCGTAATGTGGTGCTCTATACAGTTGAGCTACGAAGCCAATTTATGTTTCTACAATAAGAAACAATGTTTATTTAACCTATACTTCAAACCACAATCGTTCATGTGGTGCTTCCTACGCCTTGGCGGAGTGGAGGATTGAGATACGGAGAAATTTAAATTTATGTTCCAAAAAATATGTCTTTTTTAATCGTAAAAAGATTTTGTAATGTAACAATATTTATTGACAACTATTCTAACCAATTAACCAAGGCAAAGATAAGTATTTAAATAAAATCGCCAACTATTTATTGCCATCAATGTTTTAATTGCCTGAAATACAAGCACCACAAAATTTAAGTATGAGCAACTAAATGACTTTTCGAATTTTTCTGACATTCACTATCGTTATTCAACAGACCGATAACTCACAAATCGAGGTAATTTTTGTAACAAAAACAATATAAATAATTCAAAGAATATGCTACAAAAGCAATTATTTATTAAATTTATTCTATGAAAAAACTAAGTGTGTTATTCTTTTTGTTTGGTCTTCAAGTAGCTTATGGACAAGAAATCGTAACTATTGATTCCAAGATGCAACAAGCTATTTTAAACGAGCACAACAAAGAACGTGCATTGTTAGGTATCCAAAACCTAATTTGGGATAAGGACCTAGCCAGTTATGCGCAAGAGTGGGCGCTACATTTGGCAGAAGAAGACGATGACATATACCACAGAGAAATGGATGAATTTGGTGAGAATATTTCTTGGATGTCCAATTCGGAGGGAAATCTTGCAAGAGGTGTAAGTATGTGGAACGAAGAAAAAGTATATTTTAAATACAAACCTATTGGAAATGATTGGGCAAAAGCAGGGCACTATACCCAAGTAATTTGGAAAAACACCAAAAAAGTGGGATGCGGTTGCGCACAAGGCGCCTCAGGTGCCACCTTCTTTGTGTGTAATTATGACCCACATGGAAATGTTATAGGACTAAAACCTTATTAAGCCTTTTCATTGATGTTCAACTGTTAGTCGTCAAGTATTTACAGCCTAATCGCAAGAAATCTATTCCTTAACTTAAATAATGACTTGCCAAAAAGATAAAATTAAAGTTCTTATTGTTGCTATTGCTTGTGGGTAAAATAAAGTTTTCATACGCCATGCTGAATTAACAATAAGGCAATAGCACACCCAAAAACAATAATTTCTTGTTACTTTTGAACACCTTAACTTGTTAATAGGCTTCAAATGAAACTAAAATTCTTTCTTTTCTTTCTTTTATTCATTCAATTTGCGGAGGCACAAACTATCACTACCGTTCAAAAGATGATCACAATATACGGTAAAGGATTACCAATACCTTTCAGAGAAATAACGTCAACTATCCAAGTAATAGACACCGTTCAGACTAAGTTCTTGCCAATTCGCTCTGTGAACGAAGCGCTATCTTATGTTCCGGGACTAGATTTAAGGCAACGTGGCGGACAAGGTATTCAAGGTGACTTAAGCATTCGTGGAGGAACATTTGAACAAAATTTGATTCTTATCAATGGGTTTAAATTAATCGATCCGCAAACAGGTCATCATGCGTTAAACCTACCCGTTCTTTTAACCAATATCGAAAAAATCGAGGTTTACAAAGGGTCTGGTACAAGGATTTTTGGACAAAATGCAATGACAGGCGCCGTAAATTTTGTAACAACAGCAAAAGATAAACAAAGCATTAACATGCAACTTTTTGCAGGAGATTTTGGAGGAGTCGGAACGCAAGTTACTGTTGGAGCGCCAATTGGAAAGCTTCGGCAGTCTATTTCAGCAGCTTATGATAAAAGTAACGGTCATTGGTCTAATTCAGATCATACTAACCAACAATATTTTTATGATGCAGCGTTGCCTGTTGGAAAAAAACATTTGTTTCGCGCTCTGATGGGTTACACGGACCGAACATTCGGAGCGAATGGATACTATACAAGTAGCTTCCCGGAACAGTGGGAGTCAACACAAATGGCGATTGCAGGTCTTTCCCACCAAACAACAACGAATAAATTTAAGTTGTTATCAAAAGTATCCTTGAGAACGCATAAAGATGAGTTTCGCTTAAAGCGTTTTGACCCCTCATTTTATACCAACAAACATTGGTCTGAGGTTATCACGTTCGAAGAAACAGGAAAAGTAAACACAAAGTGGGGAGAAACTGGCTTTGGGGCAGAGTATCGTCTTGAAGAATTAAGCAGCTCTAATTTAGGCGAGCGCGATCGAAATTACATTTCAGGGTTTATAGACCACTCCGTGAAACTTTTTGATACTAAATTGATACTAGTCGGGAATATACATTATTTCAATCTTACCATGAATGGCAATACCTATGAAAAATTATTGCCCGGTTTTGAGTTTTCTTACAAGCCAATAAATGATTTAAAATTCTTTGGTAACATAGGAAATAGTTATCGCGCACCTTCCTACACGGAACTTTTCTACCAAGATCCCGCAAATGTTGGGAACCCAAATTTACAACCTGAATATGCCACAAACGCTGAATTGGGTGCGACTTTCAGCAAAGCTTGGGGAAATGTGGTTTTGGATAAGTACGAAACGTGGAAATCAAGACTAAGCATCGATGCAGCGGTCTATAGACGCAATACCTCCAACATGATCGATTGGATTAAAAGCGTTACGATTAGCGCTGATCCTTGGAAACCTGTTAATTTATCGAGTGTAATTTTCACTGGTATTGAAAGTAACATTAGCTATCAACGAAATGGAAAAGGTAAAATCATGCTGCGTGAAATTGCTGTGGGTTATAATTTTACGGATGCGAGCCATCAATTTACCGATTTACTCATGCAAACCCAATCTCGTTACTCCTTTTCGGGTTTGAGAAATCAATTAATCGGTCGAATTAGTATGCAAGTGACCAAATGGGTAAGTGTTAGTGCCGCTTACCGGGGGATTGATCGGGTAGGGAAAAATACCTATTCCTTAGTAGATGCAAAAATTAGCGTGAATCCTAATCGTACTATTTCGCTGTTTTTAGAAGGAAATAATTTACTTGATACGGATTATATTGAAGCTGGTTTTGTACAAATGCCAGGCCGATGGCTGAAAGTGGGTATGTCACTACAATTTAACGAGTGAACAGGTAGAGCCAATTCTTTGTTTTAATTCAATTTAAAGCGCTAATAATAAATACAGCAATTAAGCACTCATCAACTAATAAAAAACAATGAAATATAATTTGTCAGAAATCAACGATTTAATACGCATGCGCAGAACGATTTATCCTGAGCAATTTTCACAACGAAAAGTACATAAGGAACAGTTAGAAGTATTGCTAACTAATGCGCAATGGGCACCTACCCATGGAAATACTCAACCATGGCGTTTTAAAGTATACACAGAAACGGCATTGGAGCGATTAAGTGATTTTTTAGGTCAAACGTACCTTGAAATAACTCCTAAGGAACAGCAAAACGAATTAAAACTCGCCAAGTTAATTTCTCGACCACTAAAATCGTCGGTTGTTATCGCCATTTGTATGGCAAGACAAAAAGAGGAACGGATACCAGAAATGGAAGAAATTGAAGCAGTAGCATGTGCCATTCAAAATTTACATTTGAGTTGTACTGCCTATGGTTTAGGTGGATTTTGGTCGACACCAAAATTAATCTATACCCCTCAAATGAATGAATTTTTAGCACTTGGGGAAAAAGACAAGTGCCTTGGCTTATTTTATATCGGCTATCCTTCCATAGATTGGCCTTCTTCACATAGAAAACCATTGGAATACAATACTGAATGGATAAATTCGTAGTACTCATAAGCTAATAAAACGAAAATTGCTACTACCCACCTTGCGTTCACTACTGATCTTTTTGCTCTGCAGTTCATCTATCTACGGTATAGCACAACTAGGTGACGAAAGAAAGATCCCCTCTTACTTTGGAATTTATGCTAAAATGGTCCTTCCCAATAGTGCCATTGGTAATTCGCCCGTAACAATTTCTAAAAATGGTTTTACAAGTACAATTACGCCAGCAATTGGGTATTCGTTCGGTGCAACAGTAAGAGCAGGTATCACTAAATTAATTGCCTTTGAAACCGGTATAAACTTCACACAACGCAATTCCTCCATCCAAATGGAACTTCAAGATTCCGCTATTTCTGGCAGTAATACAATGGGGTTTATACAATATGATATTCCACTTAACGCCCTAATTTATATTGAGCTTTCTAAACAGTGGTATGCAAATGCGTCTATAGGTTTGGCAGTAGGATTCAAACCAACAAATGTTGGCATTGTAAATTATCCGGGTGGATTGCACACATTTACCCATACTGGCTATGTAAAAAACAAAATTGGCTTGGATATCAATGGTAATTTTGGTATCGAGTACAGAACTAAAAAAAGTGGCATTTTTAATGTGGGTGGTTCGGTAAGAATACCACTTCAACCCTTATTCGAATTCATTGCTGTTTATTCTAACCAAAGTTATCGAACGGGCGGAGTAACAGACATTTCTGGTTCTTATTTAACCGTCGACTTAAAATACTTTCTGCCTTTAAAACGCGGAAATTCAACAGTAAAAAAAGGACCAATAGAATAACTTATTGGCAAATTACGGTATCGTACCAAGGGGAATAACCAACCCAAACACCAAAGGCACCTCCGTCAACGTTACTTGGAATGTTGGTTGGCGTTGCGAAAGGATTTCCCGCAGAATAGATTTGATTGTATTTTTTCTCGAAGAAACTGTATTCAGGCTTGCCTAATTTGGACATTTTAAGCACCACTGTATCTCCTAAGTAAAACTGCCGTTGCTTTTTGGTAGTATCCGCATAACCCATAGGATTTGAAACGTCAAAATCAAACGTTAATCCATCAAAGAATTGATCATTGAAAAAAGGATTAAAATCTTTCGTAAAAACAGGATCTTTCAGGTATTTCAACTCCCATTTGTACGCATCGTACTGGCCAGCAGGATCGGATAGTACCCCTTTCATCTTCGCATGAATTTTACCAGGCTGAGGAACCCAAATTAACGAACTTAGCGCTGTTGGTTGACCTATAGTTGTTGTAGAATTGTACGTTTTTCCTTCGTGCGTTACAGATAGCGTGTAGGATTTACCCACTTCGCCCCAAATGGAAGGATCTAAAGATGTATAAGCACACAAATGAAAACTAGCCAATTGGTCTACAGGAATACCAAAAATAGCAGAAACATAGGCCTCTGAACCTGCAGGTAAGTTATCAGTGCATAACTCCGTTAAGGTAACCGTGTTTGTGCCATTAGATACAGTAACAACTGCTCCCGAAATAAACCCGTCAATGTATGCTTGAAAATTTGTTGGAGAAAAAATATCTTGTGTTGCAGAAAGTAAAACGATAGGTGGTTGCCCGGTGCTTATGCTTCCGTCAACTACTATTGTTTTCACATAACCTGGAATGTCTATTTCAACTTCTTTCGTACATGAAGTAATAAAAATAAGTGCAAGAAGTGAAGGGAGAATTATTTTTTTCATATTAAAATTCAAAATTCCAAGTTACACTTGGGATGATTGGAAATAAAGATACTTGCTTAACAGTAATTTTCACATCGCCAGAGGCAAAACTTCCATCGTTGTCTACATACAAAAAGAATGGATTTGCACGATTGTAAACATTATAAACGGAAAAGGCCCAATTACTTCGAAATTTTTTCTTCACATCTACTTCCAAATTTGTTGCGAAATCGGTGCGTTTTTTCGTTGGCTTTGAATACAATGTAGCCGAGATATCCAAACGGTGATAAGGTGCCATGCGCGTTGCGTTACGATCACCGTAATTGTACAATAAGTTTTGATCTTGGATGTACCAAGAAGTAGGTAAAGTAAGGGTGTTTCCCGTTGCATAAATAAAGGCTGAGCTAAATGTCCATCGTTCATTTAATTTGTACGTACCCACAATACTTAGATCGTGTCGTCTATCGTATTTGGCCGCAAAAACTTTACCACCATTCAAATCCGGGAATGTACGTTCAGTCTTTGCCAGCGTATATCCTATCCAACCTGTAAATTTACCGGCTGACTTTTTAATAAAAAGTTCAATACCATATGCCCTACCCGTTCCAAATACCAATAAGTTATCGGTATTATCGTTTACGTTATCGCCTGGCAAAGCACCCTCTTTAAACTCAATTAAGTTTTTCATTCCTTTGTAATAAACTTCTACAGAGGTCTCGAATTTATCGTTGAAGAAATTGCGAAAGTAACCCACTGAGCCCTGCCATCCTTTCTGCGGTTTTACTTTATCCGTAGTAGGAAACCAAACGTCGGTTGGTAGAGAAACGGCACTAAGAGATGTTAAATGCACGTATTGATAATTGTATGAATAACCTGCCTTGATCGAACTTTTGTCAGAAATTAACCACCGGAAAGATACCCTTGGCTCTAGTCCGTGGTAAAACTTTAATAAATCTCCCTTTTCGTAAGTAATTGCTGTGTCAGGACTGCTGATATTGCCCTTAATAAAACGCGTAAATGGCCCGACATGTTGGTAGGTACTGTAACGCAATCCTACATTTAATCTAAATTTATCATTTAAATCAAAATCGTCCATGACATAAATCGCGGACTCATGGCCAAATAGTTGCTGTGCTTCACCAGTATTAAAGTCAATACTGTCCGCTTCAGCAGAAACACTTGTAGGCGTAAACGTGTGATAGATGTATTCTCCACCCCACTTAATGCGGTGTTTTGCATTTGGGAAATAGGAAAAATCAACTTTTCCGCCCAAGTCGCGCACGCCCGATGCTAATTCGAAACGAAATTGGTCTTGGCTAGAACCGAACTTAAACATGTAGTCGGAAAAAGTGCCTGTTACATTCATAAATAACTTATTCGAGAATAAGTGATTCCAACGCAAAGCAGCGATACCGTTTCCCCAAGGCATATCGGCTCCAAATCCACCATCTCGGTCTTGGAAGCTAAAAACGTCTTTACCATAATAACCACTCAAAAAAATACGGTCTTTGTCCGATATCTTGTAGTTGAACTTGGCATTTACATCATAAAAATAATAACTAGAACCCGCAAAAGGCGAAGTATCCGAAATAGCAGCTTTCATGAGAAGATCAATGTAGGTTCTACGACCTGAAATGATAAAGGATCCTCTATTTTTCACCAAAGGACCTTCAATTGTAAAGCGAGACGAAATGGCACCAATTCCTCCCTTTATGTGGAAACCTTTGTTGTTTCCTTCGTTCATATTTACCTCTAGGACAGAGGACAATCTACCGCCGTAATTGGCAGGCATACCTCCTTTGATTAAATTAACACTTTTTACTGCATCCGAGTTGAAAACTGAAAAGAAACCAAATAAATGCGCTGCATTGTAAACAACTCCCTCATCTAACAAGACCAAGTTTTGGTCTGGGCCCCCTCCTCTGACGTAAAAACCTTGTCCGCCTTCAGAAATAGAGGAAACACCCGGTAATAACTGAATGGCTTTTATCACATCAACTTCCCCCATAAAAGCGGGAAGGGTTTTAATTTGATCGATTTGCAATTCAATCTGTCCCATTTTGGTCGAATTGACATTTTCACCTTTTTTAGCACTCACCACGACCTCTTGTATGGCTTGTACATTAGAACCTAATTCATAATTAAAGCGAACATCGGCGGACAAGTCGATTTCTTTTTCGTCAATAGGATACATAATTGTGCGAAACTCCACCGTATATTTTCCAGCAGGAACAGTTAAAGAATAAAAACCATAGGTGTTAGTCACTGCAGCTAAATTCAATTGCGTAATGACGATCTTGGCGCCAATGATTGCCTCCCCATTCTTACTATCTGTTAAATAACCACTTAGAGTAGATTTATTTCCTTGAGCAATACCTATAGCATTGATAAAAATAAAAAGGAAAAAGACGGTAATTTTTGGCATTTTTTTTTCTGCAAAGTTAATTTAATGTTCAGACAAATTGACAAACAATAAGTTCAAATGACAATAAATTAACACTGCATTAAACTAATCAAAAAAGAAAAGTTAAGATCACTTGTCGTGTCGAATAAAATTTCAATAAGAATGATTAAATTCGTCGCTTAGTTAAATAAAATGAAAATTTCCCTTAATTGGCTGAAACGGTATATCGATTTAAAACTTTCAAGTGTTGAGATAGGCAACATATTAACCGACACGGGGCTCGAAGTAGAGAGTATTCAACAAATTGGTACTGTAGAAGGATACTTAGCCGGACTTGTGGTGGGCCAAGTAACTGCGTGTTTACCACATCCAAATGCAGACAGATTAAAAGTAACCAATATTAATACCGGGACAGGTGAACTACAAATTGTATGTGGAGCAGCTAATGTTGCCGTTGGACAAAAAGTGGTCGTTGCCCTTGTAGGTTCAACAATCTT
>Ga0247832_1007425_pt1 | contig 11441 bp, 12 predicted proteins | sample LaCruzMarch2015__10_FD_192407 | JGI IMG/M metagenome (GOLD analysis project Ga0247832, IMG submission 192407) | Freshwater microbial communities from meromictic Lake La Cruz, Castile-La Mancha, Spain - LaCruzMarch2015_4m | ecosystem: Environmental > Aquatic > Freshwater > Lake | place: Spain...
CGAAGATGCTTTGCGCGGACGCATTTACTTGCCGGTATCCGAGTTACAACAGTTCGATGTGAAAGCGCATGAAGTGCTCAACCGTATTCCGTCGGAGCGCTTTGTCGCTTTGATGCAGTTCCAAGCAGAACGTGCCCATGGCTTGTATGAGAAAGCTTTGGATTTGCTGCCAGCCCACGAATTCAAAGCGCAAAAGCCCGGACTGATGATGTCCAGCATTTACCGCACCTTGCTGCGTGAGATTGAAGCCAAGCAATTCCCTGTTTTGCAGCAACGCGTGGCACTCACGCCTTTGCGCAAACTATGGCTCGCTTGGAAGATGCAGGCGCTTGGGCGTTTTTAAGCCTCTGTGAAAAAGTTAACCATCATCGGCGCAGGATGGTCGGGCTTAGCCTGTGCAGTGGCAGCCACGCAAGCCGGTTGGCAAGTGGAGTTGTTTGAAGCCGCACACGAAGCCGGTGGACGCGCACGTAGTTTGAATCAAACTTTTGCAGGCGTGCCACTCGATAACGGACAGCACATTTTATTGGGGGCTTACCGAGACACACTTCAGTTGATGCGCACTGTTGGCGTGAATCCGGATGATGTGTTGCTGCGATTGCCCTTGGATTTGCGAACTGCTGATGGTTTGGGATTTAAGTTACCTACTGGCTTGTTAGGCAGGTATGCGAATGACTCTATGCCTACTTCTTTGCCCACTCCTTTGCCCACTCCTTTGCCCACTTATTTATCTGCATCTGATTTAACTGTTTCTTGGCCAAATTCTTTGTTGGGAACTTGTGATGCGTCTTGGAAACTATTGGTGGGAGTCGCTTTTGCGAAAGGCTGGAGCGCCGACGACAAATGGCGCCTACTGCAAGCTTGCTGGCGTTGGCAAGTTGCCGGCTTCACCTGCGATGCCACGTGGTCAGTTCATCAACTGTGTGAGGCTTCACAACTCACACCAAACGTAGTGCAAGGACTGATAGAACCGCTGTGTCTGTCAGCTCTCAATATGCCTTTGCAAAGCGCCAGTGCCGCAGTTTTTTTGCGGGTCTTGCATGACGCGATGATGAGTGGGGCGGGCTCTTCTGATTTGCTAATACCCAAGACCGATTTGGGGGCGCTGTTTCCGCAAGCTTGTCTGGAATGGTTGCGCCAGCGAGGTGCGCAGGTGCATTTGGGTAGCCGATTTACACAAGATGATTTGGCGCAATGGCTCGACGAATCTCATGGTGGTCCAACGACAAAATTTTTACAAACAAGCATTAGCCAAGATAGAGATGAACTAGACAAGAAAATTACTACAACAGGAGCAACTACTGAAAGGGTTTTGGTCATAGCTTGTCCCGCTTGGGAAGCAGCCCGCTTAACGCAGAGGGTCGCGCACGCTTGGTCAGCCGAGGCCCAAGCGCTTTCGCATACTGCTATTGCCACGGTCTATTTGCAATGCCACGATGCTGGGTTTATTGGTTTAGATAGGCCGATGATCGCCTTGCAGATGCACCAAACCGCTCCCGCGCAATTTGTGTTCGACCGAGGCGTCCTCTGCCAACAACCTGGTTTACTCGCAGCGGTGGTCAGTGCGTCAGAAGGGGAGCGCGAACAAATCTCAGTGCAAGTACAACAACAAGTGGCCGAGCAACTTGGCTTAAAACAACTCAGCATTGTTCAAACCGTGGTCGAAAAACGCGCAACGTTTGCGTGTTTGCCCAATACCTTTGAAGGGCCTGAACATGAAGGCGTCAAACCCGACGTGTTAGTTGCTCCCAATATCTTTGCCTGTGGTGACTATGTGCGTGGACCCTACCCCGCAACCTTAGAGGGCGCTGTTCGCTCAGGCCTGCAAGTGGTCCGCCACCTCAGTTAAGTGCCGCACTGTCCAAGGTTGCGGCGAGTCGTGCGTCCACGGATGGCCTTGGGGGTTGATCCACACTGAATGAAAGCCCGCTTCGCGGGCACCCCAAGCATCGGCATGGGCGTCGTCACCGACATGCAAAACTTGTCCGGCGTCCAGAGCCAAATGCGAAGTGGCTAGTTGGTAAATTTTTGCGTTTGGCTTCGCAACACCCACTTCATGCGCTTTGAAAGCCGCATAAAAGTAAGGCGCGGCAGGCGTAACAAACACGTCTGCCGTGCCATTGGATATGGCGACGAGTCGGTATTTGGCAGCTAGCCGGGCCAAGGCTTCTGCCACACCGTCGTAAAGGGTGACGCGTTGCCTTGCGGCATTGAAAACTTCATAAGCCTTGTCAGCCAATTGCGGATCGTCGCCCGCTTGGCGCATGGTTTCGCGAATCACTTCGCAGCGCAAAAAGCCCAAGTCATGTGCTTTTGTCGTGTGTTTTGCCAGCACGCTTTGCCGAATGGCTTGTTTGACTTCGGCTTGCTGGGTCAAATATGCCGTTTTGGGTGTGTTTGCCAGTAGCCAGCGGAGCAAATCTTGCTCGGCGCCTGCGATGGTGGGCGCGACGGGCCACAGGGTGTCGTCAAGGTCTAGGGTAATCGCTTGGATATGGGAAAGTTGCGTCATGTCTAGGCGAGAATACCGCATGCTCCAACCTCCATTCGCCCAAGAGCCGCCTTTTAGCCACGGCCAAACCCCGCGCACCGCAGTATTGTTTTGTAACCTCGGTACGCCTGACGCTCCAACAGCCAGCGCCTTGCGCCGCTATTTGGGCGAGTTTTTAAGCGACCACCGTGTGGTCGAAATCCCACGTTTGGTCTGGATGCTCATCTTGCACGGCATTATTTTGCGTATCCGTCCCGCCAAGTCGGCCTTGAAATACGCCAGTATTTGGACGGCTGAAGGCTCGCCACTCAAGATCTGGACCGAACGCCAAGCCCAAGCCTTGGACGCCGCATTTGCCCAACGCAATGAACAGGTGCGCGTGCGCTATGCCATGCGCTACGGCAATCCGTCGATGGCGTCACAACTCGATGCCCTGAAAGCCGAGGGCTTTACCCGTGTTTTGGTGATGCCAGCTTATCCGCAATATTCAGGCACCACCACCGCCAGCGTGTTTGACGCGGTCTACACATGGGGGCATCGCACCCGCTTGTTGCCCGAGTTCCGGTTTATCAACCACTACCACGACCACCCCGCCTACATCACCGCTTTAGCGCAACAAGTACGCGCGCATTGGGCTGATCACGGTAAAAGCGAGCGTTTGGTCATGAGTTTTCATGGCGTGCCTGAACGCACGCTGCATTTGGGCGACCCTTACCACTGCGAGTGCTACAAAACAGCACGTTTACTTGGAGAGGCCTTGGAGCTCAACAAATCCCAATACATCGTGACCTTCCAATCTCGGTTTGGTAAAGCGAAGTGGCTAGAACCCTATACCGAGCCCACCTTGATTGCGTTGGCGGAGCAAGGCGTGAAAAAAGTAGATCTGATCTGCCCAGGCTTTACCAGCGACTGTTTAGAAACATTAGAAGAAATTGCGCAAGAAGCGCAAGAAGCGTTTATGCACGCGGGTGGCGAGCAATTCCACTATATCCCTTGCTTGAACGACAACCCAGCTTGGATTGAAGCAATGCACGCGATTGCATCTATGCATCTTGCAGGTTGGTCCTTAGGTGCGCCTGACACGAGTGCGCTAGCAATTAGCCGTAGCGAAGCAATATCTCGTGGCGGCGTTTAAAAAACGCATTTAATAATTAATGATCTGGCGCTCCTGCTTTAAGAGGAGCGCATTCAAACTTACTGAGGTTTGCTCGCAGACGGTTCTACTGGAGCCGTTTGGGTTGTTGCTGGCGCAGAGGACGCTGCTGAACTAGCAGGTGCCTGCGAAGCTGATGGAGCAGATGCAGGTGTCACTACAACCGCAGGACGGGCAGCGGGTACCACGTTTACGGGCGCGTTATTTGGGGCAATCGATGGAGTCGATGTTGTCGAAGGGGCTGTTGAAATCGCAGGCGCAGAAGCTGCAGGTTCAGGTTGCTCAGATGGCAACACTTGGAGAGGAGGCGGAGGTTCAATCGGAGGAGTTGGTGCGGGTTTTTGCATGACAGCCGCCAAGCCCAAGGCAGCAGCAAATAAAGCAATGATGAACCACAAAGAATTTTTAGACTTGGGCTTGTCTTCACTGTCCAAGGCTGAGTTCGTTGATTTTTGAATCACTGACGTCTCAATAGACGGAGATTTGAGGTAGGGCTTAAAAGCGGGGGAAGCCATGTCTTTTTGGCTCGCATTGCTGTCATGGATATCTTGGCCAGTGGAAGCGGTTGGTTCAGTATGCGCTTTGTCAATAGCAGAGGAGTCTGCATGTAAATCGTCGCTTGTATGTGGCGTCATGCCGTCTAGGCTTGCTGACTCGTTCACCACAACTTCAGGTTCTTCGACCACAAACACAGATTGTGCTGGCAAACCCAATATGCCGCCTACTTTTTTAGCGGCGGTGACTTTGACTGTTTCACTATAAAAAGAGCTGGTACCGCCCTCTTCAATTTGTTTGACCTGTTTGTTAGATAAACAAGCGCGAGTGGCTAGATCTGACAAGGCCCACCCCAGTTCTTCGCGGCGCATTCGTAAAAGCGCACCGTTGATTTGTGGGATGTGGTTATCCATTTACTTAACCAACAAGAGTTCGCCTTTGATAGATGCGCCTTTTTGGACTGACAAAGTTTGATAGACCACATGGCCATCGACTGACGCAGAGGATGTGACGATCAACTCGTTACAAGTAGCCGTTCCAGAGAACTTGCCTTTGATGTGCAAACTGCTGCAAGTGACAACACCCTCGACTTGGCCGCGTGCGCCAATGGTGAGTTCGTCAACTTGAATTTGGCCGTTGAGTGCGCCTTCCACATGGATCGCACCTTTGGCAGCGATTTCGCCGCGGAAGGAGAAGCCTTCGCTCAGGATAGAAGGCTTGTTCGCGTTAGTGGTGATCATGTCCATCATGCTGCCTCTGGCAACAGGGGCAGGAGGTGTAGGTGCAGTATTTTCAGGTGCTTCTGACGCCATCTCTTTGTCCTCAACAGGATTTATGACAGGTTCATCCTTCGGAGGATTAACGTTGTTGGTTTTGGATTTGTTGAACATATTGTGCCGTCCGAATAACTTTCTGGGGATTGACAGGATAACCGCCAATTAGAATTTCTAAATGTAAATGTTTTCCTGTAGAGGAAGATCCTGTGCTGCCAATATTGCCCAAAACTGACTCAAGTGTCACTTTGTCTCCGAGCTTGACTTGCAAGTTAGCCATATGCCCATACAAAGACTCAACCCCGTTGGTGTGGCGCACAACGACGGTATTTCCAAGCTGCGGTTGAAACTCGGCTAACACCACGACTCCGGGCTTGACTGGATGTACCTTCTCTTCGCCAGTTTGGCTCAGCAAATCAACACCCGTGTGGAAATGTGTTTGCCCAGAAATAGGATGACGGCGAATGCCAAAGTCAGAGGATACGCTGTAATTGGGCACAGGCATAGAACTTGGCAAGGAGTACATCACCTCGCGCATGCCGCGGTTGCTAGAGAGTTCCTCCGCTACTTTGCCGCGCAGCAGAGGGTTGTCCTTCACATCGTCTTCCAGCGCGTAGCCTCCGTTGGCAGAGTTTTGCTGAATGATCTTGACGATTTTTTCGGTCAGGCCAGAAGATTCGAGTTGCGACTTCATCGTCACGTTCTCTTGCGCCACAGCCACCATAGATGTATCGACAAAACGGCGAATACTCATATCGCGGTCACGGATGGTTTGGGCCAAAGACACCATTTGCTCTTCTGACATGCTCAAACGCTCTGGGTTGTCGTTGTCCGACACGCTACTGAGCAAAGCACGGTACACCTCTTCATGGGAACGCTCCAACTTGGAACGACTCACCATCAAACCAATGCTGGTAACAAGCAAGATGCCGATTGATATCAGCATCACGCCGGTTGCCAATATGCCGCCACGCACTAAGAAGCTTTGGACGCGCGCACTGATATTGAGGTAGTGCAAATCGCCGTTTTGCTCCAAGATGATGCGCGCATCTTCGTACTGGCGCGTCCATCCCTTGACGACCAAACCTGGCACCAAAGGAATACTTCTGAGGACTCGGTTAAACCGCATGACCCGCTGGTAAATTAGGCCGCAGGTAAGGTGCCGACTTGAATCGCAGGACCGTCAGCGTTTTGGCTGAGCGTACCTTCGATTTCGCCACCCTTTTCGATTTCGATTTCAGCGTACTGCACCTTGCCGGCGATCTTGCCAGTGGCGCGCACGATCAAACTCTTTTCGCTGATGATGGTGTTGTGCAGCTGTCCACGCACGTCGATCACCTTGGCCGAGACGCGACCGGTGATGCGGCCGGTGGGGCCAATCAGCACCTCTTCTGCAGTCAAGTCACCTTCGATCACGCCATTGATGATGGCCTTGGATGGGACAGTGAAAGTGCCTTTGACGACAACGCCGTCGCCAATGACGACGCTTTCGAGTGATTCTGATTGGTTAGACATATAGACTCCTTGGACAAAATTTTAGCAAACAAAGTGCCAAAAATGCCTGATTGTTGATTTTTTTGTTGTTTAAATGTAAAAAAAAATCTATGCAAAGCATAGACTTAGGTGAATTTCTGAAGGTGCTTCCTAATCCTCGAGCACCCAACTTATTTACAAATCTAAAACCAAAGTGACCGACTTCGCGCGCGAGCAGCAAGGCGTAAATTGGTCATTTGCGTCTTGCCGTTCAAGGTGTAACGTCATTTAGCTTGAATAAAGCGTACTTTAAACTGTCAACAATTTTGCGAGCCCCCACCATGCACAAAGCCCTTGACAACTCGACTAGCCTCGACCAACTTCAAAGGGAACTTCTGATTTCTATTCCTAAAGGCCTAAAGGCGTATTAAATGACCTCCCCAAACTCCACCAAAGTCGGCCTTATCGGTTTAGGCGCCATGGGCTCCGGCATGGCTGCCTCTTTGCGCCGTGCGGGCTACGACCTGCATGTCTTCGATGTACGCCAAGAAGTCGCCGACACATTTGCCAAAGATGGCGGCCGCGCCTGCAAAAGCGTCGCTGAACTCGGAGCAACATGCGACGTGGTGGTGAGCGTCGTGGTCAATTCGGCTCAGACCGAAGCCGTGTTGTTTGGCCCCAATGGCGACGGCACAGGATGCGCCGCCAGTATGCGCGCAGGTAGTGTGTTTGTGATGTGCTCCACCGTCGACCCTAATTGGTCGGTGGCCCTGGAGGCTAAGTTAGAAAAACTCGGTCTTCACTATGTAGACGCCCCCATCTCCGGTGGCGCAGTCAAAGCGGCTAGTGGCGAGATGACGATGATGACGGCCGCAAAACAGGCCGCCTATGCGAAGTGCGAGGCCATGTTGCATGCGATGGCGGGCAAGGTCTACAAATTGGGCGACCATGCTGGGGCTGGGAGCAAAGTCAAGATCATCAACCAATTGTTAGCGGGCGTGCACATTGCGGCTGCCGCTGAAGCCATGGCGCTCGGTTTGCGCGAAGGTGTCAATCCAGATGCTTTGTACGATGTGATCACCCACAGCGCTGGTAACAGTTGGATGTTTGAAAACCGCATGGCCCATGTGCTCGTTGCAGACTACACGCCTCTTTCTGCTGTTGATATTTTTGTGAAAGATTTGGGGCTTGTGCTGGACATGGCGCGCGCTAGTAAATTTCCGCTGCCACTTTCGAGCACTGCGCACCAAATGTTTATGCAAGCATCGACGGCTGGTTTTGCCAAAGAAGACGACAGCGCAGTGATCAAAATATTCCCTGGCATTGAATTGCCGCAAGCGAAAAAATAAATGTCCAAACCTCTTCTATCAGGTTGCATTGCCGACGACTTCACTGGCGCTACCGATTTAGCCAACAACTTGGTCCGTGCTGGTATGCGCGTGGTCCAAACGATTGGTATTCCTAACGCTCCCCTATCGGCTGAAGTAGACGCCGTTGTCGTTGCTTTGAAATCGCGCACGATTGCGCCGCAAGACGCTATCGACCAATCGCTGCAAGCCTTGCAGTGGTTGCAAGGCCAAGGCGCCCAACAGATTTATTTCAAATATTGCTCCACCTTTGATAGCACGGCACAAGGCAATATTGGGCCTGTCACGGAAGCCCTGATGCATGCGCTGCAAACTGACTTCACTATCGCAACCCCTGCGTTTCCAGATAACGGACGCACGGTTTTTAAAGGCTATTTGTTTGTCGGCGATGTATTGCTCAACGAATCTGGCATGCAACACCATCCGCTCACGCCCATGACCGATGCCAATTTAGTTCGTGTGATGCAAGCGCAGTGCAAAAGCAAGGTGGGTTTACTCGGTCACAAAACTATTGCACAAGGCGGTACAGCCATTAGCCAAGAAATTACCAATCTGAAACAACAAGGTGTGCGCATCGCCATCGTCGACGCTGTTTCTAATGACGACCTCATGCGTTTAGGCCCTGCGCTCAAAGGCATGCCTCTGGTGACTGCGGGTTCTGGTGTGGCAATTGGTCTTCCACAAAACTTTGGTCTCTCGCCCACACCGCAAGCCAGCGTATTGCCAAAAGCTTCTGGTCTGCAAGCGGTTGTTTCAGGAAGTTGTTCGCAAGCCACTAACCGACAGGTGGCGCATTTCAAGGCGACTGGTCGTCACGCTTTTTTAATCGACCCCTTGAAGTTGAAAGGCAGTTGGCAAGATTTAGTCAAAGAGGTCCTGACTTGGGCCCAAGGCCATTTGGCGTCTGGCCCTGTGCTGGTCTATTCCACCGCGACACCGGAGTCCGTGCAAGCTGTGCAATCGCAATTGGGCGTGGAGGCCGCTGGCCATCAAGTAGAACGGGCTTTAGCAGCTATTGCGCGTGGCTTGGTTGAACTAGGTGTGCAGCAAATGGTGGTAGCTGGTGGTGAAACATCAGGCGCATGTGTGCAAGCTCTCGCGATTGAGCAGCTACAAATCGGTCCACAAATTGATCCTGGTGTGCCTTGGTGCCATGCGCATACACCGATGGGTGGTGTTCATATCACTTTGAAGTCCGGCAACTTTGGTACCGATGATTTCTTCAGCAAAGCTTTTACCTTTTTGTCGCAACAGCCATGACAGCATTGACCACCGCAACCGCACTTAGCGAGACACTGGCACGCGAAGAAATTTGTCGCGTTGGCAAAAGCTTGTTCGATCGTGGTTATGTGCACGCCACGGCCGGCAATATCAGCGTGCGTTTAGACAATAGTTTTTTAATCACACCGACCGATGCGTGTTTAGGTTTTTTAGATCCTGCCAAGTTGTCTCTCTTAGATGCCCAAGGACACCACGTTAGCGGTGATAACCCCAGCAAAACGATTGCATTGCACCGTCGCATCTACGACGCATCTGTTGCGTTTGACGCAAGCACTCGCTGCGTCATTCACACACACAGCTCGCACTGCGTGGCCTTGAGCCTGGCGGACAACGATCAAACTGCAACGCGCAGCAGTTTTGCAATGACCAAAGAGCTGTTGCCACCGATAACACCCTACTTTGTGATGAAAGTCGGCCACGTGCCAGTGATCGACTACCACCGTCCTGGTGCTTTGGAAGCTGCAGAAGCAGTGGCGCAAACCATTACCCAATATGGCGAGCAAGGCACACCCATTCGCGCTGTCATGTTGTCGCGCCTTGGGCCTAATGTGTGGCACCACTCGCCTGCATCGGCCATGGCTGTTTTGGAAGAGCTTGAAGAGACAGCCAAGTTGGTGCATCTGGCAACAGGCCCCATCACACCGCTTACGCCTAAGCAAATCCAAGAGTTGCGCGAAACTTTTGGTGCCAAGTGGTAGCCGCCATACGCACTCGCTGAGTCGCTTGATCAACACCTTGTTTTGAATATATTTTTTAGGAATCTACATGCCCCAATTTGCCGCCAATCTCACGATGATGTATCCAGAGTTGCCATTTTTAGACCGCTTTGAAGCGGCAGCGAAAGATGGATTTAAAGCTGTAGAGTTTTTGTTCCCTTATGCCTACACGCCAGAAGAATTGGCCGCACGGCTCAAAGCAAACCATTTGCAGCAAGTCTTGTTCAATGCGCCTCCCGGAGGCATTGACCCTACCAGCATCGACCAAGCCTGGAACAGCAACACACGTGGAACAGCCAGCATTCCCGGCAGAGAAAAAGAATTTCAGCAAGGTGTTGAAATGGCATTGCGCTATGCCGAGGCACTCCACTGCCCGCGCATCCATGTGATGGCTGGCTTATTAGGTGCGGGGCAAACCCACGCCAGCAACCACGCAACCTATATCAACAACCTAAAGTGGGCTGCAGCGCTCGCGGCCAAGCAAGGCTTGGATGTATTGATTGAACCCATCAACACACGCGACATACCAGGCTTTTATTTAAACCGCCAAGATCAGGCGCACAGCATCATTGAAGAAGTCGGCGCACCCAACCTCAAAGTGCAAATGGACCTGTACCACTGCCAAATCGTCGAAGGTGATGTCGCCATGAAAATTCGTAAATACCTTCCTACTGGAAGCGTAGGTCATTTTCAAATTGCTGGTGTGCCCGAGCGACATGAGCCCGATATTGGCGAGATGAACTACCCCTATTTATTTGATGTGATTGACGAAGTGTCTAAGGCCAGCAACTGGCAAGGTTGGGTGGGGTGTGAGTACAAGCCCAAGTTGGGTGGGCAGCCGGGGGGAACGAGCGCAGGGCTGGGTTGGTTGGCTAAAGCCGCCTAGGTTAAATCTCTACAAGCCGGCTTCGAGCACACGCCATACAAAGCCATCGAGTGGTTGATTAAACGAAAACCATGCTGCTTGGCAATAAGCTCTTGGCGATTTTCAATTTCTTCGTCATTGAACTCAATCACTGATCCACAACTTAAACACACCAAATGGTCGTGGTGACCGCCTTCGTTCAATTCAAATGTGGTTTTACCTGTTTCAAAATTGGTGGCAGCCAATAAACCCACTTCGGAGAGCTGGGTCAACACACGGTAAACCGTGGCCAATCCTAAATCTCCATCTTTAGATAATGCTTCTTTGTAAACATCTTCTGCGCTCAAATGGCGTGCTTTACTCTTTTGAAAAATCTCCAACACAGCCAAGCGTGGGTTGGTGATTTTTAACCCCCTCTCCTTCAAAAGCGCCGCATTCGCTTCAGTGTCCATGCTTAAAACCTCGTGTTATTTGATCCAGTATTATTTACGAAACGGCAAACTATTTTGTTAGAACTTGATCACCTTTTTATCCTGTCAGCCATAGGCGCTTTGTTGATTGGCCTCTCGAAAGGTGGGCTTCCAACCATAGGCATGCTGTCTGTGCCCATTTTGTCGTTGGCTATGTCGCCTGTTCGGGCTGCAGTTTTATTACTACCTATCTACGTTATTTCTGACATTTTTGGCGTTTGGCTTTATCGAAAAAACTTCCATGCACGCAATTTAAAAATTCTGATTCCTGCATCTTTGGTAGGCGTATTCATTGGTTGGTTAACAGCCTCTGTCACATCCGATGTTGCTATCAAGTTCGCTATCGGATTCATTGGC
>Ga0247832_1007427_pt1 | contig 11439 bp, 11 predicted proteins | sample LaCruzMarch2015__10_FD_192407 | JGI IMG/M metagenome (GOLD analysis project Ga0247832, IMG submission 192407) | Freshwater microbial communities from meromictic Lake La Cruz, Castile-La Mancha, Spain - LaCruzMarch2015_4m | ecosystem: Environmental > Aquatic > Freshwater > Lake | place: Spain...
GACTGCAGACACTGAAATCCAGAATGAAGAGGAGCCCTGCAGGCCCCTCACGAGGGTGGCTGGATGTTCATGGAACGGCCGGCCGGATGCTCGTGGAATGGATGGCCGGATGCCGTGGAATGCGCAATGGGGGTGCTGTCGATACAGAAAGTACCGGCACCCCCATCATTTATCAGTCGATACCGCGTGGCGCCGACGACCTGCGCCAGTTTCACTGGCGTCTGCGATGCGCATAGCTGCGCCTACAGCCCCAATGCGCTACCACCCCGCTACCTACATAGCTGCCTGCCCAAGTTGACGCTGTAGGGGCAAGATTGCGCGTATGCTCAACGGGATCAGAATTTTCGGCTGACAATTTTATCTGCTTCTAGGCTGACTTCTGCAAATCGGTGTCTGTTCCAACAGCGACGCAATTCGAAAACAACGCTGACTTGCAGGCACTTAGCCGAGGTTAAAGGGCTTGCGCTCGCTTCGACGCTGGCGACTTAGCTGCCAAAGCACGCACAAAAGCGTCCACTCCGACGCGCGTCTCAGTTCGACCTGAATGCAGTAGTCCAATCGACCTCATGGCGGTGGCCGGGTCACATTGCCTCTATCGGAGCAGGGAAGTTGCTTCGTTTGCGACTGAGGAAAAAGAAGATGCCCGGTTCTCAATCCGTACTGACCGAAACGTTCATGTCACTAATCGCCCAGGAAGCGTCGGCGGAGATCATTCTCGAGGTGCTCGTGGACGAAGCGGCGACGTTCTTCCCTAGCCTCGACAGGGCTGATCTCGAGGCGATCGTCGTAAGTGTGCTGGAGGAGGCATGCCGGATGGACGCGGCTGCCAGAGCATCAGGTAATGTGCTTGCTTTTCAGCCGCGTCGGCCCTCTCAGGTCGCGAACTGAAGCAGCTACAGCGGATCGCACTCATTCACCAGCGACCAGACTGGCTTACGTTCCTTGATGGAGCCGATTAGACGCCATCTTGCCGGTCCGCCATCATGTTCGAGCGAGGCACGATTGCCGAACTTGTCGTAAACCTCGTAGCGCCCGCTCTGCAGGAACTTGAAGACCAAGCAGCCGTTGCTGTCGGTTCTCAAACGTGCTGTGGGAGAGCCCGGTGGGATCTTCTCGACGACAACATCGACACCGGGGATCGGATCAGCTGCAACAGCGGTCATCGTTTGGGTCGACAGTGCAATAAGGCACGCCAGCGTGACCGCGAGCTTTCCGGCAGCGCCCTTAGAGGTTTCGATCACAGTGTCTTCCTAGTTAGGTTGAAAACGGCCGGCATATCGAAGGCGGGGTTGGGCGAGCAGTACGAGTTACAAACCTGCTCGCCCTGGTGAAGAGCACATGGAAGTTGGAGGCTTGAAGCGTGCTCTTCTGGTTCGTGGTGTGCGAGAACAGGGTCATGCCCCAATACTTAACAGGCGTTAAAGGTATGAAGCCGCACGGAAGTCGATCGCATCCAGTTCGGTCGGACGCCGACGCAGTTAATGCCATTTTGGACTTGAAAGGCCTGAGCCGGCGACGTGGCAGAAAGTTGAGAGACGGGCTTCTATGCTATCGGAGGGTGCGTTGAGTAGAGGTGCCGCACTCCGCAATAGGCATATCCTCAACGCGCTTGTCCGTCGCCCGAACGATGGCCAGCACGATGGGGGTGCTGTTACCGCATTCAGCACCCCCATCTTCAGTTGCTTGCGAACCGACCTCCCTCGCTCGCCGCAACTGGCGACGCATCCACAGCTGGAGATCAGCGCTGCGGCAATCAGCAAAGCCACCGTTATGAAGCTGCCATCAAGGGTTTAGATGCCCGTTTGTCTCGTCGCTTGAGTGATCGCCAAGGAGCAAACTGATCACGCCGAGCAGGCTCCCCACCACCACCAGTGCTCCGCCAATCCACAAAATATATGGACCAAACCAGTAGGTGTCTTGGATCCATCCTACGTTTCGAGACGCACTCTCTGCGGTTGTGGCAGTTGAGTTGACTGCCGAAATCATTTCCGCGACCTGACGATCCAACGCAAAGCCCATGAGCCAGCAGGGCAAGCCTGCTGCCAAAATCATCCATCCAAGCCATCGCATTGAGCCCCCCTCCTTGCGCACCTCTAGTGACGACCCAAACCGCATTGAGGTTTGATCTAGCGCATTTCGGCCAATCACATTGTGGCTGCTGAGCCTGCGATTAAGTTCAGGTTGGTTTGAAAAGCTTCCATAACGACAAGATTTGGCGCTGCGAGATGAAGTTGTGGCAATTTCCGGTAGGAATATCAGATAGATGGCCACATGCTCGCTTCATCGAAAAAACGCGATGGAGAGCGTGATGAATATGCTGAAGGGACTGACGTTTGCAGCGGTGCCGCGTGAGAATTCGCTGTCGCCCCAGCAGAAGCGGCGCAACAAGCTGATCGCCCACTTGCGGGAGCAACTGGCGATGGCGGAGGCCGAAATTGACGGGCGCATCCACGTCGTCAAGAAACGTCGTTGGGAGCGAACGCAGGACGGTCAAAAGCACCTGGTGGAGGTCAGCAAGCGGCTGAAGCAGTGGTGGAAGCCGCAGCAGGACGGCAAGCTGCTTCTTACCGTGCGCTATGGCGCAAAGGCCATCGAGTTCGAAAAGGGTAAGGACGCCGTTGTGCTTGCCGATGTGCGTGAACTGGCAACGGTGCTGCCGAAGCTGATTGCTGCGACGGAAGCTGGCGAACTGGATGGGCACATCAACGCTGTGACGAAGGCGAAGCAGCCGACGGTGATGAAGCGCTAGGCGGCGCTGCTGCAACCTCAACGAGCGCAGCGCTATTGCTGCGCTTGTCTTGTCTCGGGCCCATCGAGACGCAGCTTGCCGATGCACAAAACATCCAAATCCCGTGGGATGTCAGCTGCAGTTGCTTCACTTTGGACGAGTAAGCCGTTGGGTTTGCTTGAACGCTGGGAGCCGCTCGGCTTTGGCAATGTTATCGTGAACGCGTGCCACTGTTCTGTCCCGAAAAATCCTCAGCTCAGAACAGGGGTATGGACGCTTGGGCCGTTGCGTCGGACAGAATGGCTCATACTGGGGGGCTGCTTGATCATTCAATGGTCAGCACCCCCTTTTTTTGGTCTATGGCATTGCGCTTGAGCAGGTCTGTCCTAGCGCCTGCGTTGCGTTTGCAGCGCCCTACAGCCCCAAAGCTCCACCAGCCCGCTGCCCATATAGCTCCGCTGCCAACTTGAAGCTGTAGGGGCTTATTCTCGGGGTTTGCTGGCGCAAGCTGCTTCGATTGATGCCGGCAAAGGCTTGTCGCCGCCAACCGCCGATAACCATCCGCTAACCCGTGCGTGGCAGCATACCTGTCGGCGGAAACGTACCGAGTGCCGCTAGCTCTCTTTCAGCTTGTGCGTGTCCTTTAGCCTACCGCCCAATGTCGTCGCCATCAGCTTCGGCGTCGCTTGCTTCCCGTAGTACTGCTGGATCATCTCGACGCTGGTGCCCATGTTGCGGGCTACGTCGTAGATGCCGATGCCGTCGCGTAGCGCCATCACCGCATAGTAGTGCCGCAGGCTGTAAAGCGAAAATCCATCACCTACGGAATTGGTCTTGCGGTGGGCCAACTCCAGCACTTTCGCGAACTGGTCGGCTAGCGAGATTATTTGCGACCCATTTGCCATCGAAAAGAACCAGGCATTGGGATCTGGCTTTTCACCCTTACCCGCCAGCACTCGCTCGACATGCGATACGACTGAGGCGGCCGGAATAACGTCACGCTCACCAGTCTTGCCGCGGACTACAAAGCGATAGTTGATGCGGTCGAACCTGTCATAAAACTTATGAACGTCGCGGACTTTGAGATTGTTTGCCTCCCCTACACGCATTCCGGATCGCGCCAAAACGACCACGTAGTCGAGCAGCAGCTGTCGCGTGTGAAGGTGCTTGGAGTTCTGACAGTCCTCAATCCACTCCAGGATTGCGTTGAGGACTACGCGATAATCACCGTTCTCGAACGCCGGTCGAACCCGCTTCTTTTTCGGGGTGTACGTGAAGAGCGGCAGCGGGAGCAAACCTCTCCATCCCTGCTCGTGAGCCCACTTGATCACCGCTTTGGCAATCATCAGATCGAACTGAAGCGTCTTGTCGGTCGGGTTGACCTTCACGTTCCGCTTCGTCGCCTCATTTGGACGCTGCGTGTAGTAGTCCCGTCGCCACTGGACGTAATCGCGCAACTCCTTGTCACCGATGGCGGTGATGATCTTGTCGCCGGCATAGGCTTGCCAAAACCGGACGACGCGTTTGATCTGGCGGAGCATACCGTCGGACGTTCGGCCCTGTAGGTGTTCGGTTTCGCGGTACTTCAGGTACTCGTCGATCACATCGCCAAACGTCTTGGCGCTGTTCGGAATGCCGTGTTGGGCGTTGAACTCGAATTTGTAAACGAGCTTCTCTGCGGCTTTGATCGCTGCAGCAAGGTCGCCAGTTCTGAGGCTGCGATAGACGTATCTCCCGTCTACCCGAATGCGCGCCTGATAGGTGCCTTCACGCTTGAAGACGACCGAGTTGTCGTCAATTCGCGTTAGGTCTTCCATCCGGTTTGCCTAGCATTTGCCTAGGAATGCACACAGGAACCACATTTGCATATGTCGTGCCTATGTGCAACCGGAGGAAATACCTGTTATATTACAAGCACTTAGAACGCTCCGTGGCAGTGCTTGAACTTCTTGCCGGAGCCGCAGGGGCAGGGGGCGTTGCGGGAGACGCCGACCAGCAGCTTGGGGTCGAGCTGCCGGAGCGCCGGATCGGCTTCGATCACGTCCCCTTCTGCGGCGCCCATCGCGGCGATGGCCGAGAGGGCCGAGGCGGGGCCGAGGGTGCGCGGCATGGTGCCAGTGAAGTTGCTCTCGGCATCGTTCTCGCCCGAGGTCGGGTCGATATGGATTTCGCTGAGGCCGCGCAGGGTCAGGGGCGGCTCGGGCTGGCGCATCTGGATCTCGACGTGGCTGAGCTGCCTAGTCACCACTTCGCGCAGTTCCGACAGCAGCTGCTCGAACAGTTCGAAGGCTTCGCGCTTGTATTCGGTCAGCGGGTCGCGCTGGGCGAGGCCACGCCAGCCGATCACCTTGCTCAGGTGGTCGAGCGTCACCAGGTGGTCGCGCCACAGGCTGTCGATCGACTGCAGCAGGATCGACTTTTCCACCTGCCGCATGATCTCGGGGGTAAAACGGGCGATCTTGGCTGTCGCGAACTCGTCGGCGGCGGCCTTCAGGCGCTCGCGCACCATGTCGGCATCGATGCCTTCTTCCTCCGACCACTCCTTGATCGGCGGGTTGACGTTGAGCGTGGTGCGGGCGGATTCGGTCAGCAGGTCGATATCCCACTGCTCGGCATAGGAGCGCTCAGGGATCGCCTTGGCGACGAGGTTGCCGACCACTTCGTGGCGCATGCTGGCGGTGGTCTCCGACACGTCCTCGGAGTCCATCAGCTCGAGGCGCTCGGCGAAGATCACCTTGCGCTGGTCGTTCATCACGTCGTCGTACTTGAGGATGTTCTTGCGGATGTCGAAGTTGCGCGCCTCGACACGGGCCTGGGCCCGCTCGATCGCCTTGGTCACCCACGGGTGGGTGATCGACTCGCCCTGCTCGAGGCCGAGCTTGCCCAGCATCGAATCCATCGACTCGACCGGGAAGATCCGCATCAGTTCGTCCTGCAGCGACAGGAAGAACTTGGAGTGCCCCGGGTCGCCCTGGCGACCGGCGCGGCCGCGCAGCTGGTTGTCGATACGACGGCTCTCGTGCCGCTCCGTGCCGACGATGTAGAGGCCACCGGCGGCCAGCACCTTCTGCTTGTCGACGGCGATCTGCGCCTTGATGTCGGCGATGCGGGCCTCGCGCTCGGCGGGGTCGGTGATTTCCTTGAGCTCGCGCTCGATGCGCATCTCGAGGTTGCCGCCCAGCTGGATGTCGGTGCCGCGGCCGGCCATGTTGGTGGCGATGGTCACGGCGTTCGACACACCGGCATCGGCGATGATGTAGGCTTCCTGCTCGTGGTAGCGGGCGTTCAGCACCTGCAGGTTGTCGACACCCTTCTGGCGCAGCAGTTCGGCCAGCATCTCGGATTTTTCGATCGAGGTCGTGCCCACCAGCACCGGCTGGCCGCGAGTGCGGCAGTCGGCGACGAGGTCGGCGATCTCCTCGAACTTCTCGGCCGCGGTGCGGAAGATGGCATCATCCTCGTCGACGCGCTTGATGCCGACATTGGTCGGGATGGTGACGACGTTGAGGCCGTAGATGTCGCCGAATTCCTCGGCCTCGGTCGCCGCCGTGCCGGTCATGCCGGCCAGCTTCTTGTAGAGACGGAAATAGTTCTGGAAGGTGATCGAGGCCAGCGTCTGGTTTTCCGGCTGGATCTTGACGTGTTCCTTGGCTTCCAGCGCCTGATGCAGGCCTTCCGAATAGCGGCGGCCCGGCATCATGCGGCCGGTAAACTCGTCGATGATCACCACTTCGTCGTTGCGGACGATGTAGTCCTTGTCCTTTGCGAACATCTTGTGGGCGCGCAGCGCCGAGTTCAGGTGGTGCACCAGCGCGACGTTCTCGATGTCGTAGAGGTTGCCCTCCTTGATCTGGCCCTGCTCGTTGAGCGCGATCTCGAGCTTCTCGATGCCGGCATCGGTGAAGGTCGCCGAGCGCTGCTTGAGGTCGATGTCGTAGTCGCCTTCCTCGAGGCTCGGGATCAGCGCGTCGGCCAGTTCGTAGAGTGCCGAGCGGTCGGCGGACGGACCCGAAATGATCAGCGGAGTGCGCGCCTCGTCGATCAGGATCGAGTCCACTTCGTCGACGATGCAGTAGTGGTGGCCGCGCTGCACCATCTGGTCGCGGCTGTATTTCATGTTGTCGCGCAGGTAGTCGAAGCCGAACTCGTTATTGGTGCCGTAGGTGATGTCGGCAGCGTAGGCGGCCTTGCGCTGGCTGTCGTCGAGCCCGTGCACGATCACGCCGATGGTGAGCCCGAGGAAGCTGTAGAGCCGGCCCATCCACTCGGCGTCGCGGCGGGCGAGGTAGTCGTTCACCGTCACGAGGTGGACGCCCTTGCCCTCGAGCGCGTTAAGGTAGACCGCCAGCGTCGCCACCAGCGTCTTGCCTTCACCGGTGCGCATCTCGGAGATGGACCGGTTGTTGAGCACCATGCCGCCGATCAGCTGCACGTCGAAGTGCCGCATGCCGAGCGCGCGCTTGGACCCCTCGCGCACCGTGGCGAAGGCCGGAACGAGGATGTCCTCCAGCGTCTTGCCGGCGGCCACCTGATCCTTGAATTCCTGCGTCTTGGCCCGGAGCTGATCGTCGGTCAGCTTCGCATATTCGGCCTCCAGCGCGTTTATCGCCTGTACCCGCGGGAGGTACTTCTTGACCTGGCGGTCGTTGGACGAACCGAAGATCGCCTTGGCGATTGCAGCCAGCACCATGGAAATGTCCTTTGATTGCGGGGCCGGAGGGCGCTTGCAGCGCCACTTGCCGGCAGGGCGGCGGGGTCCTTACCCGTCAACACTCTTTGAAGTGGTTGGACATGTAAGAGCGGGTGTTTTGCTTGTCAACGGAATGGAAATGCGCCAAACCTCCCCGCCGTTGCGCCAGCCGGGGGCCCAGCGCCTTCCCGAGGAGATTTTCACCATGACGATCCAGACCCCAAAGGGGTTCCGCTCCACCCTCAGGACCCTTGCGGGTGGCCTGCTGGTGACCACCGCCGTGGCGCTGTCGCCTGTCGCGTTCGCGCAGGATGCAACCACTCCTGCAGCCGAAGCTCCTGCTGCCGAAGCCCCGGCCGAGGCGGCGCCCGAGGCGCCCGCCGCACCGTCGGCCAGCACCGTCATCGCCACTGTCGGCGGCAAGCCGATCACCGAGGGCGACCTGTCGCTGGCGGCCGAGGATATCGGCCAGCAGCTGCAGCAGGTGCCGCCCGAGCAGCAGCGCGCCTTCCTGCTGTCGGTGCTGATTGACATGAAAGTGATGGCCGAAGCAGCGCGCGAGAACGCCCTCGACGAGACCGACGAATACAAGGCCCGTGCCACCTTCCTGCAGGACAAGGCGCTGCGCCGCCTGTTCTTCGCCGAAAAGATCGCCACCTCGGTAACGCCGGAATCGGTGAAGGCAGTTTACGACGAGTACGTCACGAGCTTCGTCCCGACGCAGGAAATCCACGCGCGCCACATCCTTGTGGCGACCGAGGACGAGGCCAAGGCGGTGAAGGCCGCGCTCGATGGCGGCAAGCCGTTCGAGGTCGAGGCGATGGAAAAGACCATCGACCCCTCCGGCAAGAACAGCGGCGGCGATCTTGGCTTCTTCGGCAAGGGCCAGATGGTGCCCGAGTTCGAAACCGCCGCCTTCATGCTCGAGGTCGGCCAGGTGTCCGAACCGGTGCAGAGCCAGTTCGGCTGGCACATCATCAAGGTCGACGAAAAGCGCGAGACCGCACCGCAGTCCTTCGAGGAGATGCAGGGGCAGCTCGGCCAGACCGCGATCTACGACGCCTATGACGCTGCCGTCACCGAGTACCGGGCCAAGTACGCGGTCGACATCCCCGATGCCGACCTCGCCGCCCAGGTGAACGCCCAAGCCGACTCCGGCCAGTAACCGGCACGCGATGAACGCAAAAGGGCGCCCCCGTGGCGCCCTTTCTGTTTTCGGCCCTCGCCAATCTCGGCTTGCACGGGAGCGAGGGTTGGGGCAAACGGGTGAACCAAAAGCAGGCCAGTGAGGACGCATCATGGCTCACCCCGTTTCCCCGCTCGCTCCGACCGAGTATCCGGAGCTGCCCGAGATCGCGGGCGTCCGTTTCGCCACCGCCGAAGCGGGCATCAAGTACAAGAACCGCACCGATGTGCTGATCGTCGAGATGGACGAGGGCACGGTCGTCGCCGGTGTGCTCACCCGCTCGAAGTGTCCGTCGGCCGCCATCGACTGGTGCCGCGACAACCTGCCGGGAGGCAAGGCGCGGGCGCTGCTGGTCAATTCGGGCAACGCCAATGCCTTCACCGGCAAGAAGGGCAAGGCCGCCGTCCAGCTCTCCGCCGATATCGTCGGCAAGGCGCTCGGCGTGCACCACTCCGAAATCTTCCTCGCCTCCACCGGCGTGATCGGCGAGCCGCTGCCGGCCGAGAAGTTCACCGGCGTTGCCGACGCGCTGAAGTCGCGCCTCGCGCCCGGCCCGTGGATGGATGCGGCCAAGGCGATCATGACCACCGACACCTTCGCCAAGGTCGCCACTGCCACCGTCGAGTTCGACGGCGTGCCAGTCTCGATCTCGGGCATCGCCAAGGGCTCGGGCATGATCGCGCCGGACATGGCAACGATGCTGAGCTTCGTGTTCACCGATGCGCCGATCTCGGCCGCGGTGCTGAAGGGCCTGCTGCAACCGGCCATCGATGCGAGCTTCAACGCCGTCACCGTCGACAGCGATACCTCGACCTCCGATACCTGCCTCGTGTTCGCCACGCAGAAGGCGGCGATCGAGCCGATCACCTCGGCCGACGATCCGCGCGCCGCGGTGTTCGGCGAGGCGCTGGCCGACGTGCTGCATGAACTCGCCATCCATGTCGTCCGCGACGGCGAAGGCGCCACCAAGATGGTCACCGTCACCGTCGAGGGCGCCGAAAGCGACCGCAGCGCCTTCCGCATCGCCCAGTCGATTGCCAATTCGCCGCTGGTCAAGACTGCCATCGCCGGCGAGGACGCCAACTGGGGCCGCATCGTCATGGCCGTGGGCAAGGCCGGCGAGCCGGCCGACCGCGACCGGCTGTCGATCAGCTTCGGCGACATCCGCGTCGCCACCGAGGGCGAGCGCGACCCGAACTACAACGAGGCGCAGACCTCGGCCTACATGAAGAACCAGGACATCGAGGTCACCGTCGGCATCGGCCTCGGGCAGGGCACTGCAACCGTCTACACCTGCGATCTGACGCACGGCTACATCACCATCAACGGCGACTACCGGTCCTGATGGTTCCGCTGAGCGTCAGCCAGATCGAAGGGGCAACCCTCACCGCCTGGCCTGCCCTCAAGCAGGCCCATGACGGGCTGTGGCTGTGGCGCTATGCGCGCGGCTACACCAAGCGCGCCAACTCGATCCACTGCCTCGATCCGTCCGATGGCGCCTATGCCGAACTGCGCCTGCAGCGGCTGGTGGACCTCTCCGACTCGCATGGCATCGCGCCGGTGTTTCGGGTCACACCGCTCACGCCGCCGAGCATCCTTGCCGTGCTCGATGGTATGCAGTGGGAGGAGTTCGAGCCCTCCATCGTGATGGCGATGGAGATGCCGGACGCCGATTTTCCGGTCGAGTACACCACCCGGTACTTCGATCCCAACGACCCCGAGTGGTACAAGGCGCAGGCCCACATGTCGGGCTATTCCACCCAGACCATCGAGGTGCTGGCCCAGATCATCGGGCAGATCGCCTGCGAGTGCCAGGGCGTGCTGGTCTACCACAAGGCCGGGCTGCCCGTCGCGGCGGTGCTGGCCTGCGTGGCGAGCGGCATGGGCATCTACCTCAACGTCGTCACCCACCCTTCGGCCCGCGGCATGGGCTATGGCCGGGCGGCGATGGGCGCGGCAATCAACTGGGTCCGCTCGCGCGGCGCGCACCACTCGGCGCTGCAGGTGCTGGCCGACAACCTGCCGGCACTGAACCTCTACGCCTCGTTCGGCTTCGGCGAGGTCTACCCCTATACCTACCGCCGCGCACCGGACCGGGGACGTTGATGAAGCTGATGCTGGTCGCCGCCGTGGCGCTGGTCGATTCCGACCGGCGCGTGCTCATCGCCCAGCGCCCCGAGGGCAAGTCGCTGGCCGGCCTGTGGGAATTTCCGGGCGGCAAGCTCGAAGAGGGCGAGACGCCGGAAGTGGCGCTGATCCGCGAACTCGAAGAAGAGCTGGGTATTTCTACCAAGTCGGCCTGTCTGGCTCCGGTAAGCTTTGCGTCACACTCTTACGAAACCTTTCATCTTCTGATGCCACTTTACGTCTGCCGGAAATGGCAGGGCACGCCCGTGGCCCGCGAGCATGCCGCCCTGAAGTGGGTGCGTCCGCAGGCCCTGCGTGATTACCCGATGCCCCCGGCCGATGAACCGCTGATCGCCGCCCTGTGCGATCTGCTCTAGGGGTACGGCAATGAGAGAACTGAGCGCAGGGCTGCGCCGCTTTGTGGACGATCAGTCCGGAGCCACCGCCATCGAGTATGGGCTGATCGCGGCGTTGGTCGCGGTGGGCGCGATCCTGGCGATGACGGTGTTCGGCGGCAACCTGAGCGGCATGTTCAACACCGTGTCCACCAGGGCCGGCGACGCCATGGCAAACGCCGGCACCTAGACCGTTTCACGTTTAGGTTGCCGCGTATCCTGCGTTTGCGATGTAGTTTGCGCATTCGTCTGGCCCGATTGTCTGGACGAGTTTTCCGATGTGTCGCCAGGTGTCGTCGACGGGTCGGCGCTG
>Ga0247832_1007438_pt1 | contig 11430 bp, 8 predicted proteins | sample LaCruzMarch2015__10_FD_192407 | JGI IMG/M metagenome (GOLD analysis project Ga0247832, IMG submission 192407) | Freshwater microbial communities from meromictic Lake La Cruz, Castile-La Mancha, Spain - LaCruzMarch2015_4m | ecosystem: Environmental > Aquatic > Freshwater > Lake | place: Spain...
TACTTTGGCTAAAGTCCGTAAATCCCAGGCGGCGCACGGTGTATCTGTTTCGCATGTCGCCAAAACGAAAGGCAAATGGCAAGTCAAAAGAGATTCGCGTTATGGCCGCCGCTTTACTGGTAACACTATGATGCGCGTTTCCGGTCCTGCCGCAGGTCATGCGTTGATGCAATCGAAAAAATTCGACATCGCTACGGCCACTGAAATCGGCGTAAACGACGGTTTTACCGCTTACGGCACATTGAACAACTGCGCCAACGGCTACACGCCTTGGGGCACTTACCTGACGTGCGAAGAAAACTGGAACGGTTATTTTGCCGCACCTACCAACGGCGATCTAATCAGTGACGAGTTCTTTGACCAAAAAGGCGAAATCATCAAAGGCAACAGCCGTTACGGTATCAGCACGACTGGATTTGGTTACCGCTGGCATGAAGTTGACCCGCGCTTTAACGCCGATATGAATCCGCTGGAACCTAACTTGTTTGGCTGGGTAGTGGAAATCGACCCGTTTAATCCAGAAAGCACTCCAGTCAAACGCACCGCAATGGGCCGTTTCAAGCACGAAAGCGCGCAAGTGGCAGTCAGCAAAGGTAACCGTGTTGCTTTTTACATGGGTGATGACGAACGCAACGAATATATCTATAAATTTGTTTGCACCAAAGCATTCGAGCCTAACAATGCCGAAGCCAACCGTAATTTGCTTGACCAAGGTACTTTGTACGTAGCCCGCTTCGACAGCACTCCAGGAAAAAGAGCCAACTCTTTCCGTGGCCAATGGTTGGCGTTAAAGCCAAACACCCTAACCGTCATTGATTTAGAAGGCCAACCTGGCGTAAAAGCGCGTTTACGTGACCTGCCAGCGTTTAAAGCCGCCACGACTGCCGAAGTGCAAGCCTTGATCTTGATTAAAACCCGCCAAGCAGCCGACGCGCTTGGTGCCACCATGATGGATCGCCCTGAATGGACGGCAGTACGCACGTACTTTAACGCCGAAACCAACGGTGCTTATCAAACCTACAGCAACAAACGTCCTTTGGAATTGTATTGTACGCTGACCAACAACAGTCGCCGTGGCAACACCCCTGTTTCCGTCAACAAACCAGATGGTTCGACCGGCGCCGCTACCGCCAACCCACCCGTTGACCTAGCTAACCCACGCCCAGACAACGACTTTGGCCATATTATCCGTTGGCGCGAAGACGGCAACTTGGTTACTGCACTTGGCTTTGAATGGGACATCTTTGTGTTGTGCGGCGATACCAAAACTGCCAAAACCTTGGGTGGCAGCTATACTCCAAACGATTTGTCTGGTGTCGGTTATGTCGGCAACATCAACGACAAACCCAACAGCAGTGCTGATTTTGGCGCTCCAGATGGTATGTGGTTCGACCAGTTTGGCCGTATGTGGGTGCAAACTGACCAAGTTGGTAACGCTTCCGGCGATTGGGTCAATATCGGTGCCAACATCATGGCCTGCGCGGATCCCAACACTAAAGAAATCCGTCGTTTCTTAACTGGTCCCGTGAATTCCGAAGTTACCGGTGTTACCAACTCCCCAGATGGCAAAACCATGTTTGTTGGCATCCAACATCCTGGTGAAGACTCTCCTGCCAGCAACCCTACCCAGTTCAGCAACTGGCCGCAAGCCCAGTTCACCGAAAACTCTGCTGGTAAAGCATTGCCTAACACCCCGGGGGTTTCGCGTCCACGTTCTTCTGTGCTTGTTATCACCCGTGAAGACGGTGGCATCATCGGCGCTTAAGGTTTCCGCTTAAGCGTTGTCAATTCGGGCGGGCCGCAATGGCCCGTCCATCTTTACATCCAGCCACTATTTTTCAGGGCTGAAATTATCGTTGTTACTTGTTGTTAATTGTCGAGGAACATCATGAAACCAAGCAATTTTAGTAACCATGTGATGTTTTGCGTTACTTTTATGTCTTTTGCATTCGTTGCAAACGCTCATGCTTTGCCTCAAATTCAAACCCAAGCTATCGCTTTAAAAGTCATACCTACCCCTAACAGCACATGGACATGCTTAGCTTGTCATTACAACGGGGCAGGCAGTGCGAGTTACCGAAACCTAAAACCCGGTTTTGCTACAGCGTATAGTCAGGATACTATTAATTTGACAAAATTGAAGGCAAAGTTAAATGATTTGCCAGACGCGACTTTAGGTTTATTTAATTCAGGTCTAGCAAAACAGGATATTTATCATGTGATTTGCAATTCAGACGGCGTGTCGCTGGGACTTTCGGTCAGAGATAATAAACCGATCAAATTACCCATCATCAGTGCCCAAATAAGCGAAGGCACCAAAGTGTCGCCCTTAGTAAAAGATTCACTAGATGGCGATGCCAACTTCAGCTTGGTTACCAAGCTAGTTGGCGGTACAAATGCAATTTATTCGGTAATAGTGACTAAATCCGCTTACACAGGAACACTGTCTGAGCATAAAGGTGATGAGATTTACAATGGCAAGCTTGCCTGCCGCAATTCGAAAGGCGCACTTACTGGTCTTGCGTGGCGGATTGTTCAAAACCAATAGGATGTCTATAGCTTTTGTTATGAGCATTATGTTAGCTGGGTAAAGTTACTTGCGAATGGGTGCGGCAATATCATTGGCAATCGCTGAGGAAGGCAGCAACAACTTAACCAAGTTATGCTTGATTACCTTTTCTAAGGTGAAAGTGCTGTCCAGAGCCATTTTTCACTAGAAATTTAGCCACCTTCAGGGCTAAGTTGTTTGGCTTATTTTGCAGGATTAATATAGGCTTGGCTTTTAGTTGCGCCGGAATACTGTCTATACCAATTTTATTTTTACTGAATTACATTACAATAACAAGTATTCGCTGCTATGCACGGATACCCTGATACACCATATCCTCGCTTTGGAAGGCTATAAGTAGTCATAATCCACTCCGATGTAATCCTGTTGCCAGTCTGTAAACTAGAGTGCTGGACAGCATTTAAAATCGGTAAAGAAGCAGCCGACATGATTATTCTCGGAAAAATCGACGTTACAGAACATTTCAGTTATGAAATCGCCCATTTATTGTTAAATTGCAAGGTGAGGTTGATCTTGCAACTTGATTATGTCCTGAACCAATTGCAACGGCATTTTGGCTTGTCAGTGCTTTAGGAAATGGCGCTGGAAACCACTAAAGAGTTTAACCCTATTTCACATCATATTTATTGGAGGCATACATGGGCTTTAGCATCCCACATTTATTAGTTGTATTGGCGATAGTGATAGTTGTATTTGGCACCAAACGCCTACGTAATTTAGGTTCGGATTTGGGTGGTGCAATTAAAGGTTTCCGTTCCGCTATGAAAGATGGCGAAGACGGAAAAAAACCTGATGAAGAAGAAGACCAGGCCATTGAAGGCGAAGTGACTACCAAAAAAACCGATAAGGTTTAAATAAGCCATGTTTGAAGTAGGATTCTCCGAGCTGTGCATGATCGCCCTTGTTGCTTTATTGGTGATTGGGCCTGAACGCCTGCCAAAATTTGCACGTTTGGCGGGATTTTGGATAGGAAAAACACGGAATATGGTCAATAACGTCAAATCCGAAATTCATGCAGAATTGAAAGCCGAAGAAATGCGGCAGTTGCTACAGTCGCAATCCGGATTGGACGAACTGCAACAATTGCAAAATGAGTTGTCCAATACCATGAATTCTGCCAAATTATCTTCTGATGTTTTAGAAGACAGCAACAAACTAATTAAACCAAATGAATAACGAATCAGTAGGGCAGTCATTTATTAGCCACCTTGTTGAATTGCGTGACCGTTTGCTCAAAGTGATTTTGTGCGTGCTCTTGATATTTGTAGGCTTAGCATACTATGCCAATGATATTTATAGTATTTTAGCAGGGCCGTTATTGCAGCATCTGCCCAAAAATAGCACCATGATTGCCATCGAAGTGGCGTCACCATTTTTTACGCCGTTTAAACTGGCGTTTATTGCAGCGGTTTTTGCTTCAGTTCCTGTCATACTTTATCAGTTTTGGGCATTTGTCGCGCCTGGCTTATACAAGCATGAACAACGTCTAGTGTTTCCATTGCTGATCGCTAGCACATTTCTGTTTTATACTGGCGTCGCTTTCGCTTATTTCATTGTATTTCCGCTGATTTTTGGCTTTTTGACCGCCGCCGCGCCAGTGGGCGTAACTGTCATGACCGATATTTCGCAATATCTGGATTTTGTCTTGGCGATTTTTTTTGCCTTTGGTGTGTGTTTTGAAATTCCGATATTCACCATTGTATTAGTGTGGACTGGCTTCATTTCACCGGCAGATTTAGCGGAAAAACGTCCTTATGTGATTGTTGGTGTGTTTGTCATTGCTATGTTTTTAACACCTCCTGACGCCCTTTCACAAACTTTACTGGCGATACCGATGTGGATGTTGTTTGAAGTTGGGCTGCTATTTTCTAGGTTGTTTGTTCGTAAAACCGAGGAATTTGAAGGGAATTTGCCAGTTAGTTTAGATACTTCCATTAACACTAAGAACGGGTTGAAAAAAAGTGGAAAACTATAAACAAAGCAAAAAAGCCAGATATACGGCATCGGTTATTTACTTGGCAATTCTGGCGTTCCTGGTCATAGGAACGCTTTTATCTGAAAACAACAAAATCGGAGCTGCGCCTCAGCAAGAAAAATTATCTGTGATTAAATAGTCGTGCAAATCACTTTGAAAAAGAGTAAATGACTTGACTAAGCAGCCATAATCGGGTTTAATGGCCGTCTTTTGTAGCTTCGCCTAGGTAGCTCAGTCGGTAGAGCAGAGGACTGAAAATCCTCGTGTCGGCAGTTCGATTCTGCCCCTGGGCACCACACTATAATAATGCAATTTCCGATAATGAAATTGTTACCGAATATCAAGCCTAGGTAGCTCAGTCGGTAGAGCAGAGGACTGAAAATCCTCGTGTCGGCAGTTCGATTCTGCCCCTGGGCACCATGATTAACATAAACAAACCGGCTTTTGGCTGGTTTACCATGCTTAGGAATAAGCATGAAATAATGTAGGCAATGGCACGCTAGACCTTTCAGGTTTTAAAAAACCTGAAAGGTCTTAACTGACGAACTTATTCCATGCGCATTCCTTAATATAAAAAAAAACCGGCTTTTGGCCGGTTTTTTTTGCCTGATGTTTTTGGATGTATCAGGATATTCTGCAACGGGTGGCGAAGCATTATTCTGCGCCACCCATAATCAGCTAATTGAACGATTTGCCTGGTGTACCGGGTAATGTTGGCATGGCTTGTTTTGGAAACTCACCTGTCAAGGCATTCAGGAAGGCAACAATGTCGGCAATTTCTTCTTTGGTCAAATCTTTGCCTAGTTGCACTTGCCCCATGATCGTGACCGCCTGCTCAAGGGTCTTTACCGAGCCGTTATGAAAATAGGGTGCGGTTAAGGCAATATTGCGTAAGGTTGGGACTTTCCACAGGTTTTCGTCAGCCGGATTTTTGCTGACTTCGGCAAGGCCTTTGTCCTTTGTGAAGTGATATTGCGCTTCAAAATAAGCATTCGGTATCACTGGAAATTTTTGGAACATGCCAGGGCCATTAAAGGCAGGGCCGCTATGACAAGCCGTGCATCCGAGTTCGCCAATTTTCTCCATGCCGCGGACTTGTTGCTCGGTCAATGCCGTTTTATCGCCCGCTACATATTTGTCATAAGGGCTGTTCGGTGTGATTAAAGTCCGCTCGTAAGCCGCTATGGCTTTAGTGGCGGTTTCTTTTGAAATGGAATCTTTGCCAAATGCTTTTTCAAAAGCCAGTTGGTATCCTTCTATGGTTTTTAAACGGGTAACGACTTCATCCCAGCTAATCATGCCCATTTCGATAGGGTTGGTGACTGGGCCAGCGGCTTGTTCTTCTAGGCTGGCGGCACGGCCATCCCAAAATTGGACTTTGTTGAATGCAGAATTCCACACGGTTGGTGCACTACGGCCGCCAGTTTGTCCATTTACGCCCATAGAGTTGGGACGGTTGTCTTCACCACCTAACATCGTGTTATGGCAAGACGCGCACGAGACAGTACCGGTGGAAGATAAACGTGGATCGTGGTAGAGCATTTGTCCTAGGGAGACTTTTTCTGCTGTAGTGGGGTTGTCTGAAGGGGCAGGTGCTTCGGTGGGCAGGCTTTCCCAAGCATAAGCAAAAGACATTGAACCAACTAAAGCAAGTGCGGAAACTAATAAGCGTGTTGTAAACATACTATCCTCCAAATATTATTTTTATTGATTGACGTAAAGGCGATTAATGCCTTTACAAAAAATATGAGGCATAAACCACCCGAAAGCTTATTACACCTTTTTGAATTGTAAAATATTATTGGTGCAACGTACAATCAAATTACTGAAAATCCCTAAAGCCAACCGGCCACAAACATCATTATCGGCTCAAGATTTGTCTTTGTAGGCTTTTTGAGTATTGTCTGGTGTAAGCTAAAAATTGATTTAGGGTGGTGGATAGGAAGTTTTATTGCTTTTTATTGTTCAATATCCAACATGTTTAACATTTCATCGTGGATTTGTTGTTGGCTGTGCGGGTCGTTAATGGGTTGGTTTTGCAGGTCAGTCACATAAAACATATCTTCCGCCCGACTGCCAATGGTGGTGATTTTCGCGCTATGCAAGTTAATGTTTTGCCTGATAAAAGCTTGGCCGATTTGCGAGAGCAAGCCGGCGCGGTCAGTGGTGATCAATTCGATAATTGTGTGCCGATTGAGCGGGGCTTCGTGGAACTGGATACTGGTCGGTATAGGGAAATGCTTGGCTTGCCGGGACTCCCGATGGATGTTTTTTTGGCTTTTTAACTGTTGCTGGAGCAAATTGTTTTTCAACGCGGTGCGGATATGGTCTTCCCGACATAGGTCAAGGATTGGTTTCCCTGATTGCTCCAATACCTGGAAACTATTGAGGATGTAATCGTTCATCGTGGTCATGATGCGGGCATCGAGGATAGTCAAACCCAATTGGTCCAAGGTTGCGGTGCAAAGTGAGAAAATTGGCCCTATATTTTTGGTGTAGACAAAAACTTCCGCGCTACCACGTTGGGTTTGTGGTTCCAGCAGCACCAAAGGCAAGTCGTCATCGGTCGAGCTTGCAATCGCCCGTGTATGCCAAGCAATTTCATCTGCGGCATAGCGCAAAAAATAATCGTCGCTTAAATTTTGCCAAGTGGCATCAATCGTGTCTTCGCAAAGTCCCAAGTGCAGCAGTTCTTCTTTGGCTTCCTTTTTATTTTCGAAGATACGTTCCGCCAAGGTGACAGGGTTTTGTAAGCCCTTGCGTAATACGCTATGGGTTTTGTTGTAGAGCTCTTTCAACAACACGTCTTTCCAAGAATTCCATAGTTCCGGGTTGGTGGCGCGAATGTCGGCGACAGTCAGCAAATAAAGGTAGTTTAGGTATTCAACCGAACCGACCCATTGCGCAAATTCGTGGATGACATCGGCATCACTGATGTCTTTACGTTGTGCGGTCATAGACATAATCAGATGGTTGCGTACCAGCCAAGCGATTAACCGGCTGTCATGATTGGAAAGTCTATGTTGGACACAAAATTGCGCGGAGATTTCTTCGCCGACTGAGGAATGGTCGCCGTTACGGCCTTTGGCGATGTCGTGGAACAGTGCCGCGAGATACAGTAGTTCGGGCTTAGGGATCAGTAAAAAAACATTATGGCAAAACGGCAGTTCTTCATAATGTTCGTCAATAGAAAAACGGCGCAAGTTACGGATCACGAACAATGTGTGTTCGTCAACGGTGTAGATATGGAACAGATCATATTGCATTCTGGCAACAATATTGGCAAATGCAGGCATGTAGGCGGCGAGGACCCCGTAACGGTTCATGCGCCGAAGTTGCGTGGTGATGCCGCGTGGTTGCCGTAATAAAGTAATGAACAAATGGTTAGCGGCTTTATTCCTGCGAAAATTATCATCCATCAAGTGCAGGTTTTTACGGATTAGCCTGATGGTAGTCGCACGTATGCCATTAAGTTCGGTGTTTTTTTGCAGGATGATAAAAATTTCCAGTAACAATAAGGGGTTGCGGTTGAAGACTTCATCGTCGACCGCTTCCAGATAGCCATTGATGGCGACAAAATCCTCACTGATGTCGATAGGTTTGCAGCCTGTTTCACCACAGACAAAACGTTCGTTAAAGAGCTGTAACAGCATTTCATTGAGCCGCTCAAGTCCTTGGACGGTTTTGTAATAAAACTGCATGAACCTTTCGACATCTTGGTTGTATTGTTGGTCTCCGCCGCTAAATCCAAATTGTTGGGCGAGGTCCCGTTGATAATCAAAAATCAAGCGGTCTTCGCCGCGTTGGGTCAGTAAATGCAGGGCATAACGGATACGCCACAACACTTCACGGGCCGCCATCAGTTCGTTGTATTCGGATTCCGGCATGAATCCATATTTGATCAGCTCTTTCAGCGTTGAAGAGTTGTAATGGCGTTTGAATACCCAAGCAATCACCTGCATATCCCGTAAACCACCGGGGCCTTCCTTGATATTGGGTTCAAGATTATAAGCAGTGTGATGCGCTTTGGCATGCCTTTGCTGCTGTTCGACCATTTTGGCTTGGAAAAACAAATCTGAAGGCCAAATATGGTTGGGTGAAGTCTGGCTTTTTAGGGTTTCAAAAAGTTCGGGACAACCCGTGATCAAACGGATTTCCATCAAGCTGGTCATGATCGTTTGGTCTTTGCCAGCTTCTTCGATGCACTCGGCTATAGTCCTTACACTTTGCCCAGGTTTTAGCCCTATATCCCATAAAAATGAGAAGAAATGCGCCAAGTTTTCTTGATACGCAGAGGTCTCGTTAGAATCCAGCAACACCACAATGTCTATGTCCGAATAGGGGAACAATTCGCGCCGTCCATAGCCGCCAACGGCAATCAGGCTGAGTTGTGCTGCGTATTCGCCCAGAAAATGTTGCCAACTGCACACCAATATCCCGTCAATAAAATCTGAACGTTCTTTTATCAGCGGGTAGACGGAGCTTTGCGGGTCAAATATTTGTTTGAGTTCGGTGTATTTTTGTTTTAACTGGAGCTTGAATTGTTGCAGGTAATCGGGTCTGTTGAATAGTTCGGAGTACAAGGCAATCACCTCTCTTCTTTGCGTAAAGTCAAAATTTCATAGCCGCCTGAAGTGACTAGCACGGTATGTTCCCACTGGGCGGATAAGCTATGGTCTTTAGTGACCGCCGTCCAGCCGTCTGCACTTTAACATGGCGTTTGCCCAGGTTGATCATCGGTTCGATAGTGATGATCATACCGACGTCCAGCCTTTCACCCGTGCCGGTTTTGCCGTAATGCAAGACTTGTGGTTCTTCGTGGAATTTTTTGCCAATGCCGTGGCCACAAAATTCCCTGACCACCGAATAACGGTTGGATTCGGCGTGTTTTTGGATGGCGTGGCCTATATCACCTAGCCGTGCCCCTGGCTTGACTTGTTCGATTCCCCGGTACATGGCTTCTTGGGTGACTTTAACCAGCCGTTTGGCAAAGGGTGAAACTTCCCCGACACAGAACATTTTGCTGGTGTCACCGTGGTAATTGTCTTTAATGACGGTAATGTCAATATTGACAATATCGCCTGATTTCAGTTTTTTATCGTTTGGGATGCCGTGGCAAATCTGTTGGTTTACGGAAGTACAAATAGACTTCGGGAAACCTTTGTAATTAAGCGGGGCAGGAATGGCGTTCTGTACATTGACAATAAAATCGTGACAAATTTGATCCAGCTCATTAGTGGTGACGCCAGGTACAACATAGGTTTCAAGCATTTCTAACACTTCGGCGGCTAGCTGTCCGGCAACACGCATTTTTTCGATTTCACTGTCGGTTTTTATAATGATGCTCATAGTAAGAAAAAAACTTGCTGCAGAGGGGCAATATTGTCGTTTACAAAAGATAAAATGACTGAAGAGTTTAACAGAGTTCGGCTTGTTGTAAAAAGCTTATTGTGGTATAAAGGTAAGTTCATTTTTATACCAATACTCACATTTATCGTCACGTTTGGAAGGGTGCTGGTTTGTCTTAAGCAAGCTGGTTTTCAGGCGGGATAAGTGGAGGCGCAACCCACTCGGAGCGGGCGTTCCGAAACACTAATCTTAGGAGAAATAAATGGCAGCAGTATCTATGCGTCAAATGCTTGAAGCGGGCGTTCACTTTGGACACCAAACTCGTTACTGGAACCCCAAAATGGCTAACTACCTGTTTGGCTCACGTAACAAAATCCATATCATTGATTTGGAAAAAACGCTTCCATTGTTTAATGACGCTATGAATTATTTGGGTCAAATGGCGGCTAACAAAGGAACTATCTTGTTTGTCGGCACCAAAAAAGCCGCGCGTAAAGTGGTCGCGGAAGAAGCGGCGCGTTGCGGTATGCCTTACGTCAACCATCGTTGGTTGGGCGGCATGATGACCAACTTTAAAACTATCAAAAAATCAATTAACCGCCTAAAAGAACTCGAAGCAATGAAAGCCGACGGCACACTTTACCAACGGTTCGGCAAAAAGGAAGCTTTAGGGATGGAGCGCGAGTTGGAAAAACTGGAACGCAGCTTAGGCGGCATCAAAGACATGAAAGGCGTACCCGATGTCATCTTCATTTTGGACGTTGGTTACGAAAAAAATGCCATTAGCGAAGCTAAAACCCTAGGCATTCCTGTAGTCGGTGTGGTGGATTCCAATAATTCACCTGAAAAAGTGGATTACATCATTCCAGGTAACGATGATTCCATCCGTGCCGTCAAACTTTACTGTGAGAGCGTGTGTGCGGCAGTATTGGAAGCCAAAACAGCAACCTTAGGCTTGTCTGCAAAAGCCGACGACTTTGTTGAAGAAGCCCCCTTGCTTGAGGAATAAATAAAGCTTTTTTGTTTTTGCAGCATAAATTTTAAGAATGTTGGGATTAAGTCCGATGACGCCTCCTTAACGGGGGCGTTTTTATAGTGGCAAGACTATTTTTTAAGCAAACAGGCGAGGAATACAAATAATGACTATCAATATTAGTGCAGGTATGGTTAAAGAGCTGCGCGAACGAACCAGTTCGGGCATGATGGAATGCAAAAAAGCCTTGGTCGAAGCCAACGGTGATATGGAATTGGCGATTGAAAACATGCGAAAAGCCGGTTTGGCTAAAGCCGACAAGAAATCGGGCCGTATTGCCGCTGAAGGGATTATCGGCGTGCAGGTCAGCGAAGATGGTAGATCGGTGGCGATTGTCGACATCAATTGCGAAACTGACTTTGTTGCCAAAGCCGATGATTTTTCAAGCTTTGTCAAAAGTGTCACCATCGCCCTGTTGAATGCGGATAATATCGAAACCGAAGAGCAATTGCTGGCGATGCCACTGGAAGACGGCGTCACTGTTGATGAAATGCGCCGTGGCCT
>Ga0247832_1007441_pt1 | contig 11424 bp, 12 predicted proteins | sample LaCruzMarch2015__10_FD_192407 | JGI IMG/M metagenome (GOLD analysis project Ga0247832, IMG submission 192407) | Freshwater microbial communities from meromictic Lake La Cruz, Castile-La Mancha, Spain - LaCruzMarch2015_4m | ecosystem: Environmental > Aquatic > Freshwater > Lake | place: Spain...
CAAGGTAGAAGTTGATAGTGACGCAATTGCCTTGTAGTTGAGCACTCTGTGGATGGATGTGGCAATCTAGGTGCATGGCAGCCCGCGATGGAGATGGATGGATCCAATGCCAATGCGGAAGTAAGCATTGGGGAAAATTCGGCGCGGCCGGAATCTTGATCTTTCGTGAAAGCGCCGAAGGTGGACGTGAAATCTTTCTACAGCACCGCGCACCGTGGGTTCATAACGGTGATACATGGGGTATTCCAGGAGGCGCGAAAGATTCACACGAAAGTATTAATGAGGCAGCTCTGCGAGAGGCGCACGAAGAGACTGGAATCAAACCAGAACATTTAAATCCGTTGGCCCTCTTTAGTGATGATCATGGGGATTGGCGTTATGACACTGTGCTTGCCGCCGCAGATGATCTGATCGCCGCCGACTCCCCCAACGATGAGAGCCAAGAGATGCGCTGGGTACCAGTTGATGAAGTTACCTTGCTGACCTTGCATCCAAGTTTTGCAAAGACGTGGTCTGATCTACGACAAGTCCTCGATAACTTGGTCGCACCAATCTAAATCGCTTTTTTCAGAATGCATAACAAGGACAATCGTCTTTCCTTCATCTCTCATCTTGCAGAAAAGTGAAATCAGATCAGTTCTGCTCTTCTTATCCTGCGATGCCAATGGTTCATCAAAGAGATAGATCGGTGTATCGCAGACCAACGCTCTAACAATTGCTACACGTTGTAATTGGCCACCGGAGAGAGTCAGTACGGATTGATCGATGATGTCAGTTATTCCGAGCTGGGAAAGTGCCGACTCAACACGAGATAAGTTTTCACTCGACTGCCCCATCTCAACTACTTGCCTGACTGTAAATGCCAGCCAGAAAAATTGATTTTGAGTGACGACACTTCGTAAGCGCGATTGTTCTGCTAGTGAGAGTTCTGAGAGATTTCTTCCGCCGATTAATACCTGTCCAGAATCGAGCGGATAATCTCCGGCAATTGCACCGATGAGTGTGCTTTTTCCAGAGCCATTGGCTCCGACTATCGCCGTGATTGTTCCTTCGTTGATCTCGAGTGAAAGATCAGCAATGACTTGATTTCTTCCGCGCAGAACTCTCGCATTTTTTATCTCAATTAACGCCATTGCACACCTCCGCGCTTGAGCGCCAGAATCAACACTGGTGCGCCGATAAGTGAGATCAGCAATCCAATAGGTAGATCTTGTGGCGCAGCAACACTTCTGGCTGCTGTATCGGCAACGAGCAATATCAACGCACCAATAACTGCCGCAGCGCCCACGAGATAGCGGTGACGTGGGCCAACTAAGAAGCGTGCAATATGTGGAGCGGCAAGTGCCAAGAACGAAATTGTTCCAACTTGGCTCACCGATGTTGCAATTGCAATAGAGAGAATCAGAAATGCGACGAGGCGAATTCGCTGTGGGTCTCTTCCACTATGGCGTACTTGCGCATCACCGAGTGAGAGCAGATCTAATTTCGGTGAAACTATTCGAGCGCACACGAAGATAGCTACTGCGACTACTGCTAGCAAGGCAACATTGGACCAAGTAAGAAGTGCGAGCGACCCTAGCGACCAGAAAGTCACTGACCGCACATCGCTACGATCGGCAACTGTGATGGCGATACCAACAATTGCTGAGAGTGTGGCTGAGACAGCAATTCCGATGATGATTAATTGCAGCGCATTGCGCGCTAGCCAGAAGGTAAGCAAGGTGGAGAGCAGCGCGCCACCTGTGGCCCATCCGATAGAACCGATTGAGGCAATGCTTACGGCGTTACTTAAAACGCCAATAACAACACCGAGAGCAGCTCCTGCTGTTGTTCCAAGGAATGCTGGATCTGCCAATGGGTTATTAGTTGAACCTTGAGCTAAGACACCTGCGATCGCAAGTGTTGCACCAAGAAGTACCGCACCAAGTATGCGTGGTGCCCTGATCTGCCAAATAATCTGATCGGAAACTTCAGAGGAATGAAAATCTAGGTTAAAAATTACAGCCCACACATTATTAACTGAGGTAGCTCCTACAGAGAGTGCGACCAAGGCAAGTGCAACTACAGCGATCGCTAATAGATAGATCTTTCTCATTATGAAAGTACTCGCTCTACTGATTGGGAAAGGGCTGCAAGGAGTGAGGATGAACGCGGACCAAAGGAGAGCAGAAGCGAATCATCGACTGCAACAATGGCTCGATTCTTGCCCGCCTGTGTCTGAGCAATTCCAGGTAGTTGAACTAATCCATCAACGCCACCAACTGATTCCAAACCTTTACTCATGACAAGGAAAACATCTGGATTCAGTGTTGCAATTGCCTCTGCAGTCATCGGAGTAAATGGAGTCGCAAACTTTTGGGCACCGGCATCGACACCTCCGATCGCGCTGATGAGGGAATCTGTTCCAGATCCTTTTCCACCAATGAGATAGATGGCGCTACCTCCACGCAGATATAAGAATGCAATCGTCTTCCCGGGACGAATCTGCTTTACCGCACTGGTGCTGCTCTGAAGGGCGGCAATCAGTAACTTCCCATCATCGATTGCTCCAATTGCTCCCGCAACTTCGCTCACTTTGCGATCGATCTCATTAAGGGTCCACGCCTCCGAAATCTTAACGATCCGAATTCCAGCACTTTCTATCGCTGCTATCGCAGATGATGGTCCAGATGATGCATCAATCAAAAGTAAATCTGGTTTGAGTGAGAGAATTTTCTCAGCGATGATTTGATGTCCAGATGTCACAACTTCTACCGATTCAAGCGAAGGTAGATCGCTAGCAATATCGCGGCCAATTAAAATATCTAAATGCCCGAGTGAGGCAATAATCTCGGCGCTACCGTTGGCTAGCGCTACTACTCGCGAATACTCTGGGCTCGCACTCGCACTGATGCTTATTGCATCAACGCTTTCAATCATTTCAACTGCAGCTGGTTTGCTAGAACACCCAGTTACAAAGATCAACGAGATGGCACAGATCACAATTGCCACCGGTTTGAATCTCATAGGCCAAGCCTGCCAGAACTATGTCGACGAATCTGCCTTCCTTGTCGGATAAGAAAAATAGGTATCAGCCAGATAATTTACGAGTGGGAACCCGCCTCTTTCTTCTGTCAGTGCTCATGGTTCTATCCATACAATCGCCGGCGTTGGCTGCAGTAAATAGCAAGGGTTCCTATGGGCAAGTTATTTCGGTAGATAAAGCAACTGTTCGCGCGGGTTCCATGATCACCGTAACTGGTAAAGGTTTTGATGAAACTGTCGGTATCTATCTTGCATTCTGTGTCATGCCAAAGAAGGGCAGCGCTCCGACTCCTTGTGGTGGCGGAGTCAACAAGGCAGGCATGGGTGAAGCCTCGTACTGGATCTCATCTAACCCGCCACCGTACGCGGTAGGCCTTACCGATGAATTTCTACCTGGTGGAAGGTTTAAACACTCTGTAAAAATCTCTCGACTTGTTGGAAAAGTAGATTGTCGCAAAGTTTCATGTGCGATAACAGTCCGAGCCGACCACCTGCGATCAACTGATCGCACACATGATCTTTTTATCCCGATCACAATTTCCAAATAAACCTCAACAAAAGAATGAAGAGAGCTATGAAAATCAATATCCGTCGGTCAGCAATCACCATCGTAATTTCAGCACTACTCACTGGGTTCATTAGCGCTCCTTTGGCACAGGCAGAGACTTTCGCATTTTCGAGTAGTCCACTGACCAACCTCAATCCAGCGGGAGCAACAATTAACGGTGGCTTTACTAAGTTTCCTGCAGGTAAAGGTCTCTATATCTCGCAATGCGTTGAGCCTGTTGCGGGGGCACGTCCTGCTATCTGTAGCGAGACCGTCCAAGTATGGGTCTCAGATTCAGGTGCACCGCTAACAGTAAAATCCACTTCTGCAATAACGATTAAGCCAACAGCGACAATCACTGGACGTTCAGGTAGCGCCGACTGTACCAAGGTCGTTTGTGGTTTGTTTTTTCAAGTCGACCACTTGGGCCGCAATGACTTCAGCGAAGATAAGTTCCTTCCCATTACCTTTGCAGCAGGTACCGCCGCACCAGCGCTAGCTTCAGATGTCATTACCGTGACTGCTGATGAACAAGTACTTACGAAAAACGTTGGATCAAACATTTCATATCGGAAAGCAATAAAGATCGCTGTTACTACTCAATCAGGTTTAACACCTGAAGTAATTTCGGCAACGCCCGATTGCACATACGCAGCAGGAGTCTTCACCGCCCTTAAGGGAAGTGGCATCTGTGCCCTCAGCGTTAGCACCCCCGGAAACGCGACAACCGCGCCCACCTCTGCAAACTATCCATTCTTTGTTGGACTAGGTGAGCAGTCAATTGCAACGTTTGCGACATCGGTAAAGGCAGGAAAGAGAATCACACTTCCTGCAGAGACTTCTTTTGGTGAAAAAATCACCTATCGAACTTCTAGCAAGAACTGTCAGGTGAGTAAAGGCATTCTTAAGGGAATCAAAAAGGGTTCCTGTGTTGTGACTGCAACGGCTGCCGGTAAAGTCGATTTATGGAAACCGCTGGTACGAAATATCTCAATCCCGGTGAAGTAAAGGCTAGAGCGCTCGTAATCCTGCGACGATAAAGTTTCGCGTAGCTTCAATTTCGCTGGCGGAGTCCATGCCAGCTTCGATTCTTCGCGTTGCGCTCTCGGTTGTTGCATGAATCAGCGCTAGCGCCTGACGCACATCTCGAATTCCAAGTTGGGAAAGAGGAGCGCTCAGCGGAGCGAGCATCTTTCTATGTGCAATACCAATCTGCGCCGATCTCTCAACTGATAATTCGAGAGTACTCAACGCTCGAGCAAGTAGGTGGCGTCCATCTGCAACGTACTCCAATGATCCCTCAACCCAAGAGGTAACTGCCTCATCAGGAGTGCTGGCTGAAGCAACTTTCGCATTGAGGTACTCGGTGAAGGAGTTGAGTTCATCTGTAATAAGTTCGGCGACAATTTCGCTGCTGCTTGCAAAGTATTCATAAAAAGATGTTCGCGATAATCCGGCTCGCGCAGCAACTGATGAGACTGTCAGCGATGTTGCTCCGTTTTCAAGAGCAATTGCCGAGGCTGCATCTAACAACTGTGAACGTCGCCACGCACGTTGCTCAACTACCGTGGGTGCGGTGATCTTAGGCATTGGTTCGCACTCCCCTCACAGTTGAAAATCGCTCAGTTGGAGGCTACAACAAAGTGTGGATGGGTGCAGAACTTAGTCGAGTAATCCCTGGCTCAACCTGCGAAGTGAGTCGCGCACCACACTTTTATCTGATGTGCGCCAGAGCGGTGGCATCGAATTCAGTAGGACGCTGCCATAACGCTTCGTCACAATGCGCGAATCTAGAATCGCAACCACGCCACGATCAGCTTCGCTGCGAATTAAGCGCCCTGTGCCTTGTGCAAGCAAAAGCGCAGCGCGTGGCATTGATACCTGCATAAATCCACTACCGCCTGCTGCATCGGCCTGTGATGAACGCGCAGCCATCACCGGTTCGTCGGGACGTGGAAATGGAATGCGATCGATAGCAACCAAGATGCAGGAATTACCTGGAACATCAACACCCTGCCAGAGAGACATCGTGCCGAGCAAGATTGAGGTTTCATCTTTAGCAAAACGTTCTACCAATGGACCAACAGCATCCCCGCGCTTTTGGGTAATGATGGTGATGGGAAGTTCTTTTAAGGCATCACGTAGGTGGGCATCAGCTGCCTCGACTCCACGCCATGAACTAAAGAGAGCAAGGGTGCGACCACCTGCTGCATCAATGAGTTCACCAAGTTCGGTCAGTACCTCTTTGCTGGGACCATCTCGACCTGGTTCAGGTAAATGCTTTGGAAGATAAAGCACGCCTTGTGCTGCAAAATCAAAGGGTGAGCCAACATCCAAGGTTTGAAAATTGGAGGGATCAATCTCTGCTTCTTCGTCATCACTTTCATCTTCGGTATTGGCGCCAGCGACAAGAAAACCAAGCGAGCGAGCCATCGCATCAAAACCACTGCCGACGGTGAGGGTTGCAGAAGTTGCAATGACAGGAGTCTTTGTCAGTAAATTCTCGCGCAAGACTTCAGAGACAGAAAGTGGCGCTAAATAGAGCGATGAGAAGGTGGGTTCATACCAGAGCACATGTGATGAGCCCATCTTTAACAACTTGCCGACAGTTGTCGTGATCTCTGTAACGGCACCTTTTACGCGGGCGCGCTCTGCAATTCCATCTGGATCGATAATCTCTTCATCTGCACGTAGCGCATCAGTAATTGCCGCCCCTGCCTCGCGAACCTTACGCACCGGGGCTTCCAAAATACTTGGAATTTCTTCAAGGCGACCGAGGGCTGCAAAATCGCCTTTAACGCTATCGCCATAATCTGCCATCGCATCATGGAAATCATCAGCCGCCTTCGTGAAAGCATCGCTGAGTTTTCCTGGCATATGTTTGCGCGCCATCGCAGCCGCTCGCTGCACACGACCTGATGTGAGTTCTTCAGTTACAGCTTGCGTCGTGCGATCCATAAACTCGTGGGCTTCATCCAAAATCACCGCATCACGCTCGGGCAGGATTGGATGTGAATCTACAATTTCGATAGCAAGCAAGGTGTGGTTAGTGACGACTACATCTGCAAGTTGCGCCTTTGCTTTCGCGTTTACCGCGAAGCATTGTGATCCATATGCGCAGTTATCGGCACCGACACATTCACGTCCTGATGTGGAATTGGCAAGCCATACGCGGCGATCTACATCCGGGGCGTCATCGCGATCACCGGTTGCACCCTTTGACTTCGCCCATGCAATAAGTCGCTGCGCATCTTTTTCTAGGTACGAAGTTTCCAGCACAAGTTCGTTATCTGGATCAACTTCTTCACTATTCATCTTCTGCAGACAGATGTAGTTGCCTACGCCCTTATAGATTGCATAGGTAATCTCACGACCAAGTTCCTTTTCAAGGGCTGGAACTACTGCAGGTAAATCTCGTTCGACGAGTTGACGTTGTAGAGCAAGAGTCGCCGTTGCAACTAAGACCTTGCGGCCGTGGACAAGTGCTGGAATTAAATAAGCGAGTGATTTTCCAGTACCTGTGCCAGCTTGCACCATTAAGTGATGTCGATCTGTCAGTGCGCTCGAGACCGCCTCTGCCATCTCAATCTGACCTTTGCGCGGTGCTCCCCCAATGGCGGCGACGGCTGCATCAAGTGCTGCTCGTGTTTTTGCTGCCAGATCGCTCATGTTCGCACCTTAGCGAAGGATTGCCGCTGATAACTCTGGAATGTGGGCGATAAATCGTATAGGATTTCCACGATTTCGCGACGAATGGAGCCTTGGAATGAAGAATGTGAAGCGCCAGTTCCCCAAGGTGGGCGAATTAGCTCCCCTACTGCGCTTTACCCTCCCCCAGTTTCCTACACGTAAGAATCGCCTAGCCAAAGCTCTCACGGTCTGGGATCTCCGTCTTATTGCAAAGCGTCGCACACCTAAGGGACCGTTTGATTACACAGATGGCAGCGCCGAATCTGAAGTAACTTTAGAGAGAGCACGCCGTTCTTATCTCGATCTTGAATTTAGACCAAACATTTTGCATGATGTAAAGAATGTAGATACTTCTTGTGAAATCTTAGGCGAGAAGTTTGCAATGCCTTTTGGAATTGCACCTACAGGTTTTACTCGCATGATGCATACCGAAGGTGAGATTGCCGGAGCACGCGCAGCCGAGAAATTCGGCATACCTTTCACGCTCTCAACTTTAGGGACCACGACTATCGAAGATGTCGTCAACTCTTCACCAGATGGCGTTAACTGGTTCCAGCTCTACATGTGGAAAGATCGTGAAGCCAGCATGAAACTGGTTAAGCGCGCGCAAGATGCTGGCGTCAAACATTTAATGTTAACTGTAGATGTCCCAGCAGCTGGTGCTCGTCTACGTGATGCGCGCAATGGACTTACTGTTCCGCCGCGCCTGACCATCAAAACTCTTTTGGATGCAGCACCTCGCCCTGAATGGTGGGTTAACTTTCTTACAACACCTGCGATCACCTTCGCATCTATGAAGAACTGGGAAGGCACCGTCGCCGAACTACTCGACTTTATGTTCGATCCAACAATGACCTTTGATGACTTGGAATGGATCCGTGAACAATGGGATGGCAAGCTCTCAATTAAGGGAATCCAAACTGTCGAAGATGCCAAGATTGCAGCCAAATATGGCGCTGATGCCATCATCTTAAGTAATCACGGTGGTCGCCAACTTGATCGCGCACCAGTGCCACTACATATGCTCGCTGAAGTGAAGAAGGAACTCAAGAACGATCTCGAGATTCATATTGATACAGGAATCATGCATGGCGCAGATGTCTTGGCAGCGTTGGCACTCGGTGCTGATTTTGCCTATATCGGTCGCGCTTATCTCTACGGTCTCATGGCCGGCGGACAAGAAGGTGTCGAGCGCACCTTGCAGATTATGCAGAACGAGATGATCCGTACGATGAAACTTCTCGGAGTTAACTCTCTGAAAGAACTTGAACCAAAGCATGTGCGTTTACTGGAAACCCATGCTGGCCTTGGCCGCCTACCTGGAGGGAAGTAAGTCGATGCGTATTGCACGAATTGGAAACGCTGGCCATGAAAAACCTGCCGTTGTCGCAGGCGATGAGTACATCCTCGTTGATTCACTGATCGGTGATTGGTCGCGTGAAACGCTAGAGGCTGGAGCAATGGCAAAAGTTGCTGCTGCCGATCTCTCTGGACTTCCTCGCGTTGCTAAGGGAACTACTCGTATCGGTTCTCCCATTAATCGCCCTACAAAAGTTATCTGTGTTGGCCTTAACTATCTCGGCCACATCAAAGAGACAAATGCCGATACACCTGCCGAACCTGTCATCTTTATGAAGGCTCCAGATAGCGTTGTTGGACCAAACGATGACATCGTGATTCCACCAAATAGTCTTGCGACAGATTATGAAGTAGAGCTTGCAATTGTTATCGGAAAGCGCGCGCTCTACTTGAACTCTCCAGCCGATTCTAAGGCGCACATTCTTGGCTACACGATTTCACAAGATGTTTCTGAGCGTCACTGGCAGATTGAACGATCTGGTCAATGGGTAAAGGGAAAGTCATTTCCAACATTTAACCCGATCGGTCCTGAGATTGTTTCGGGTGATGAAATCAATCCGAACAACCTGCGTCTATGGTGCAGCGTTAACGGTGTGATGAAGCAAGATTCCAATACCGATGATCTTCTCTTTGGTATCGATCACATCGTCTGGTACATCAGCCAATTTATGGAGTTATTCCCAGGCGATGTCATCAACACGGGAACACCATTTGGTGTTGGACTTGGATTTAAGCCACCTGTCTATCTCGCAGTAGGAGATGCCGTTAAGACTGGTATCGAAGGTATTGGCGAGATTTCAAATAACTGTATTGCTTATCGCGCTTAATTCATTCCTGAATTAACTTTTGGGTAGATCGAAGATTGCAAGGGTGCTGGTAAATCCACCATCTATTTGAATATCAGTGCCTGTCACAAAATCGCTGGCGCTCGATGCAAAGAATGTTGCGATGCCTTCAAAGTCAGCGGGACTTCCCCATCGCCCTGCAGGGGTACGCGATAAGACATGTTCAGGAAGCCCAGGGACTGCGCGAGTTACAGAGGTCATCTCAGTGACAATCCAGCCCGGCAATATTGTGTTCACTTGAATATTTTGCGCACCCCACGCAGCTGCCAAACTCTTTGCTAACTGCACGACAGCGCCCTTAGTCGCTGAATAGACGGGGGCAACACCAAGACCTTGCACGCTAGTCAGTGAGCCAATCAAGATGATCTTGCCGCCACCGCGAGCAGTCATTGCTGGATAGACGCTCTGGCAGCAGTGAAATACCGCTTTCAGGTTTACATCAATAATCTGATCGACAATATCTTCGGTGTACTCCTCAGGGCGCATACGAATATTGACACCGGCATTGGCAAAGAGAATATCGATCCCGCCACAGAGTTCGATCGTACGGGCGGTAGCACTTTCAACTGCTGCTCGATCAGTGACATCTACTTCTAGAGTGATGACTGTGGCACCGAGTGCTTCAAGTTCGGACTTAGCCGCTGCATTCTTCTTACTATCTCGCGCCCAGATAACAATTGTTGCGCCAGCTTTAGCCAAACCTCTGGCACAGCCCAATCCGATTCCGCCATTGCCTCCAGTGATTACTGCAACCTTTGCCTCTAAATCAAAGAGAGCAATAGGCGTACTAGAGGTCAACTGACTTTCCTGAATCCATAGATTTGTACAGTGCTTCCACCATTTTCAGTGTTCCTACATTTTCAGCAACTGATGAGCGAAGTGGTGCACCGGTTGAAATTGTCTCCATCACCGATCCCATCGTGCCGATGAATGCATCTGGGAACCAACGTGTTGTCACTGGATATGGCAGCCAGCCATCGGTAGGAATAACTGATGAATTAATCTCGATTGTATCTACGCGACCATTGGGATAGTCATAGAGCAATCCAAGTGTTCCGCGAATAGATCCCTTATCGCCATCAATACGATACTCGGCATAGTTATCGCCACCGCGATTGACATGATTTGCATGCACAACTGATGTCACAGGGCTCTCATAGAGCGCTGTAGAAATTGTGCGAGTCTCACCGATTGGGAATTGTCCTGCTGTGCGTCCTGCTGCGCAGAAGACTGTCTTGGCATCACCTAAGAACCAGCGAATAAGGTCGTGATAGTGAATCGAGTGCAACATAACTTCCAGGCGCTCAAGATCTTTCGCCCAGGGCCATAACTCCCACGGAGTCATCAAGTTAACGTTGATTGAGAAGTTGCTGACCGTGCCAATCCAACCAAGTTCGACCATCTTGTGCGCTGCAGCAACACCTTCTTCAAAGCGAAGTTGCTGATTGACTGCCGCCACAATGCCAGCTTCCTGTGCCTGCTTGACCATCAATTCACCTGCTGCAACAGTTGTCGCAAAAGGTTTTTGGGCAAGGATATGTTTTTTAGCGGCGGCAACCTGGGCAAATATCTCAGGCTGAGCGGCTGCAGGCACTGCGATATCAACAATTTCTACCTGTGGATCTGCAAGTAACTCCGCGAGTGTTGCGTAGACCTTTGGAATTCCGTGACGAGATGCAACATCCTTCGCCTTTGCGTTATCGGTATCAAAAATTGCTACTACTTCAAGTCCTGCCTTTTTATATGCAGGAAGGTGCGCACCATCAACAATGCCGCCTGCACCGCAGATACCAATCTTCTTGCGGTGTTCAGGTTTTACTTCAAGACGTACTGCATCGGCGATTACCTGAAATTGCTCGATCATGGTGTCTCCTTACCCTCAGCCTTGAGATTTTCTGCCTGTGATGTGCGATAGAGCACGGTTTGAAGATGCTCTGTGTAGAGAACTAGTTCTTCATT
>Ga0247832_1007443_pt1 | contig 11420 bp, 9 predicted proteins | sample LaCruzMarch2015__10_FD_192407 | JGI IMG/M metagenome (GOLD analysis project Ga0247832, IMG submission 192407) | Freshwater microbial communities from meromictic Lake La Cruz, Castile-La Mancha, Spain - LaCruzMarch2015_4m | ecosystem: Environmental > Aquatic > Freshwater > Lake | place: Spain...
TTCTTGTCTTATTTTATAATTTTCAAGTATATTGCCCTCAAAAAGCCAGCATGATTAAGTTTAAGAGTATAGTTCTGCAGCTCAAGGAAGATGAGTACAACGATTTGTGTCAACAATTTATTGATACTAAAGCAGATAAATACCTTAGGTTGTTGAAGTTGTATAGAGAGAATAAATATACCGACGAAGACATTCAGGAAATGTTGGCTGTAAATACAAGTGCTTACTATACATTAAAATCGAGGTTGTTTGATAAGATTCAAGACTTCCTTACCAACAATATGTCGACTCCAATTATCGACTTGTTGAGAAAAGTTACAAACATTCCTACATTAATTTATGATACCCATAGAGATACTGCGATTGCTATTCTTTCAAAATTAGAATCAGAATTGCAAAACTATGATATGCCATATGAAATGTCGAGTGTTTATAGTGCTTTAAAGAAATTGCACATACATTCACCGAAATATTACGAATACACCCAGCTTTATAATAAGCACCTCGCTTATACTATAGCCTTAGATAAAGCAGAAGATTTATTGAATTCTTTTATGAATTCTTTAGGTGAATATTTTGCATCCAGAAATAAGTCACAAATAGAATACTTGGCCTTAATCAAAAAGGAGATGGGTCATATTTGTACACTTTATCTTTCTCACCATTTAACAGTTTACAAAAGTATCGTAGATATTTCATTTGCCTTATTTGTCCCAAATACAGAGGCAATTAAAGACGACGAGCCAATTGAAGATATTTTATTGAAACTGGAAAAAGTTTTTACAACCTTTTCAAAGGATACCAATTATCAATACCTCCAATTGGTATATAATTTTCTGGCTTTCGAATATTATCATAAACTGAATCTTCCTAAAAAGGAAACTAGATTTTTTGAAGAGGTAGATAAAAAATTGCAATCCTTTTTATTGTTCAACCATTGCGCATTTACCACGAAGTTTTTGTTGTCTAAAATTGAAAGGCATATTGAATTAGGCACAGAAACAGAGTTATACGAACAAAACAAAACGCTTATTCCTAATTACGAGCCCGACAAGAACGATATTCCTAACTATATTAATTTCGTTAAATACGTTTCTACTTGTGCTTTCTATGCAAAAAAATACCAAGAGGCTGTTCAGCAATTAAACGGGTTAATTAATGATATCAGCTTCAAAAATTATCCACATTCTGAGATTGAAGTGAAATTGTTACTGGCGCTGAATTATTCAATGATAAACAAGTACGATCCAGCAACAAGTTTATTACGTTCTGTTACTAGAAAAATAAGGGAACTAGATGATGAAATTGGATATGAAAATGCACTTATTTTCTATAAGATTCTTTCTTTGCAAATGAGTTCAAGTGCTAGGCAAGTTGACCAAAAAATAGCTCAATTGTTCTCAAAATTTGAGTTATTAAATCAGAAATCTAATAGAATGTTAGAGTACATTAAAATTGATGAGGCATTTATTAAAGCGTTGAGTCAGGTCGTAAAGCGCTAGTTTTCTTTTTCCTGACTTGTTTTTTTCCTAATCCAACTTAAAAATTTTTCAAAGCTGTTTTCTAGCAGGTCTTTCCCTGCATCCGCAAGTTTTCCCATTAAAAGTCCTGATATCAATTCCATTGTGTTTGATACAATTTCCTTTTTCTTGTCTTCAAATGGAAGCACTTGATGCAACAATATTGAAGGATACTTCCTTCTTAAATAACCGAATCTTTCATTTATCTCTATCTCACTAGATTTTAATGATTTCCTAAGTCTTTTTTGTTCTTTCAAAAGGGTCTCAATGTTATCAATCTTCTTCATCTTCATCTAATTGAGTTCGTTCATACAAAATTTTAATAATAGAGTTAATTATTACAGGTGCGATCAATCTATTTCTTAAAATGAAAATAAACATTAACAATCCCAAATATAACAATGCGATACACCCAAATCCAATTAGCTGACTTTTAAACATTTCACTCAGGTATATTCCCAAGACTACACTGGCAAATAATAATCCGAAGAAAAATAAAAGCGCAAGTATTAACCCTATAACTAAGTAAGCAACAATCTTTGAAATTTTTTCGAATGCAACTAATTGACTTAGCTCTAATCGTGTTTTGAGATAATCTACTACTACTTTTTGTAAATCTGTAAAAAACGTTGATTTATCGGGTTCATTCATCATCCACCAAATTTAGGTTAATTTTACATTATAAATTTACCTCAACAAAGTATTTCGTTTGTTTGTTTGTTTCATTGCAGCGTACTTTGCACTTTTTACTTTATTAGATATGCGTAACCGAATTCAGCGGTTTTTTAGAATATTTTCATTTTTAACTTTCGTATTTACATTTCTTGTTATTCTTGCCGGTAGTGTAGTGCGTGTAACTCAATCGGGAATGGGTTGCCCAGATTGGCCGAAGTGTTTTGGTTATTACATTCCTCCAACTTCACCAGAACAAGTAAAATTTCATCCTTCAGTTGAATACCAAAAGGGAATGATGGTGATTGAGAATGATACCCTTTGGAGAGCCACATCAAACTTTGTTTCAAAAGAGAACTTTGAACGTGAGCATTGGGAAAAATATCCAAAACATAATTATGCTGAGTTCTACGTATTGCAAACTTGGATAGAATATATTAATCGTTTATTGGGGGCTGTTTTAGGTCTTTTTGTGGTAGGAATGCTCGTTTGTTCTTTCTCTTATTGGACCACCAATAAAAAACTAATAGGATTGAGTTTTTTGATGCTCATTTTAACTGGATTTCAAGGCTGGTTGGGCGCTTTGGTCGTAGCCTCAAATTTGGCACCTATAAAAATTACTATTCATATGGTTGGTGCGCTAATGTTGCTTGGCATTGTGGTGATAATCCAATATTATCTAAAGAATAAAAGTGATGAAGTAATTAATGGGAATTTTAAAACTATTAAGGCGCTTTCTTTGATTACATTATTACTCACATTTGCCCAGATAATGATGGGAACGCAAGTGAGAGAAGTGGTCGATGTGGTAGCTAAATCGATGAACTTTGAAGGCAGAGAATTGTGGATTGAACAATTGTCGGTAATTTTTCCTATTCACCGTTCTTTTTCATTGTTCGTATTGGTTATAAATGCATATCTGTTTTACAGAATTTTCAAATCTACTGCCGATTCAGCGCTTCGTTATGCTTTTTTATTAATGGCGATTTTACTTGCTGAAATCGTGTTGGGAATTGTATTGGCTTATTTCAGCATGCCTGCATTCGCGCAACCACTGCACTTGCTTTTAGGCTCAATGCTTTTTGCAGCGCAATTAATGCTTTTTCTGGCCATTCCAAAATCAAACACGCATACAGGTCTTTACTGAAATGTTAAGTGAGTATTACATTTAACGATTACTTTCTGAGGACATATTCTATTGCATTTTTTGCCCTTTTACTTTATATATTTGCAGCCCTTTAAGAAATAGATGCAATATCCTGAGTACAAACATTTAAACCTCCCCGAAATATCTAAGGAAATCTTAGATTGGTGGGAGAAAAACCAAGTTTTCGAAAAATCCGTTGAGTCGCGTCCGGAAAGTAATTCATTTACTTTTTATGAAGGCCCTCCTTCTGCGAATGGTCTTCCCGGAATTCACCACGTAATGGGAAGAACCATTAAAGATATATTTTGCAGGTATAAAACCTTAAAAGGATTTCAAGTAAAACGAAAAGCAGGTTGGGACACGCACGGTTTGCCAATTGAATTGGGTGTTGAAAAGGCATTAGGAATTACAAAAGAAGACATAGGCAAGACTATTAGCATTGAAGAATATAACAATGCATGCCGCAAAGATGTAATGAAGTACACTGGTATTTGGAACGATATTACCAGAAAAATGGGTTATTGGGTAGATATGGGCGATCCGTATGTAACTTATGAAAACACGTATATAGAATCTGTTTGGCATTTGTTGTCCATATTATACACCAAAGGCTTACTCTATAAAGGCTACACCATTCAACCATATTCTCCAGCGGCAGGAACTGGCTTAAGTTCGCACGAACTAAATATGCCGGGAACATACAAGGACGTAAAAGATAGTACCATCGTTGCGCAGTTTAAGGTGCAAATGGATGAAAAAGCAAATGGCCTTTTTGGGAATTTTTCTAAGGAGGATATTTATTTGCTGGCATGGACTACCACTCCTTGGACTTTACCATCTAATACTGCCTTGTCTGTCGGTAAAAATATTGAATATGTGGCTGTTAGAACATTTAATCAATATGCACATGCACCAATAGTTGTAATTCTGGCTAAAGACCTTATGGGTAAATACTTTAGCGCAAACAATGCTGGCTTAGATTTCAATAGCTACCAACCAGGAAACAAAGAAATTCCGTTTCAAGTGGTAGGTAATTTTAAAGGTTCAGAATTGATGGGAGTTCGCTATGAACAACTGTTTCCATACGCTCAACCAGAAGATGGCGACGCATTTAAAGTGATTACAGGAGATTTTGTAACAACCGAAGATGGAACAGGCATCGTTCATACAGCTCCAAGTTTTGGGGCCGACGATTTTAAAGTAGCCCGTCAACATGGCATTGGCTCTTTAACTTTGGTCGATTTGCAAGGGAAATTTAAATCAGAAGTGAGCGATCCTGTTTTTGGTTTCTCTCGTGAGTTTGTAAAAGAGCAATACTTAAGCGAAGAGGAAAAGCACCAAGAATTGCAGAAGCAAAAAGACATGCTGAAGTCTATTATTCCTAATCTGGATAAGTATTTAAGTGTGGATGAAAGGATCGGTTTAAAACTAAAGATAGAAGGAAAAGCATTCAAGATTGAGAAATACGAGCATACCTATCCGCATTGCTGGAGAACTGATAAGCCCATTCTATATTATCCATTAGATAGTTGGTTTATTAAAAGCACTGCCGCAAAAGACAGGTTCATTGAATTGAATAAAACTATTAACTGGCACCCCGAAAGCACTGGTACTGGACGTTTCGGCAATTGGTTAGAAAATTTGCAGGATTGGAACTTAAGCCGCTCTAGGTATTGGGGAATTCCAATTCCAATTTGGACAAGTAAAGACAAAACAGAGCAAATTTGTATTGGTTCTGCTGAACAATTGAAAATTGAGGTTGAAAAATCAATTGCTGCAGGAGTAATGACTCAAAATCCGCTGGCTCAATTTGAACCCGGCAATTTTAGCAAAGAGAATTATCAAACTTTTGATTTGCACAGACCTTATGCCGACGATATTGTTTTGGTATCACCCACAGGACAAGCCCTATACAGAGAAGCTGATTTAATTGATGTATGGTTTGATTCCGGAGCAATGCCTTATGCACAATTGCATTATCCATTCGAGAATAAAGCGTTAATTGATAACAACATAACCTTTCCGGCAGATTTTATTGCAGAAGGTGTTGACCAAACAAGAGGCTGGTTCTTTACGTTGCATGCTATTGCTGCAATGTGCTTTGATAGTGTGGCATTTAAGAATGTAATTTCTAATGGATTGGTATTAGATAAAAATGGAAATAAGATGTCTAAAAGATTAGGCAACGCTGTAGATCCATTTACAACCTTAGATAAGTACGGCGCTGATGCCACGCGCTGGTACATGATTGGAAATGCGCAACCTTGGGATAATTTAAAATTTAATGAGGAAGGAATAGCTGAGATTCAACGTAAATTTTACGGAACGCTTTACAATACCTACAATTTCTTCGCGCTTTATGCCAATATTGACGGCTTTAAATATGATAAAGCAACAGAAATTCCTTTAGCCGAACGGGCAGAATTAGACCGTTGGATTTTATCTCGTTTAAATACCTTGAAAAAGACAGTAGGCGAATTGTTAGATAATTACGACCCAACTCCTGCAGTTCGTGCTATTGAAGATTTTGTTGGTGAACAGCTCAGCAACTGGTATGTGAGATTGGGTCGTCGCCGTTTTTGGAAAAGCGAAAGCAGTGCCGATAAGCAAGCGGCATACGAAACGTTATTTGAATGTTTAACAACTATTGCTCAGTTAATGAGTCCTGTTGCTCCATTTTTTGGGGAATGGTTACACAGAAATTTATTGAATGCTGAAAATTTAGGTGAACAATCTGTTCATTTAACCGAATGGAGAAGTGTTAATGCGGATTACATCAATCCTGATTTGGAAGAGCAGATGGAAATTGCACAGCGCATCACTTCATTGGTTTTAGGCTTAAGAAAGAAAGTAAATATTCGTGTAAGGCAGCCATTATCCAAAATAATGATTCCTGCGTTGGATGCGCATATTAAACAACAACTTGAACATGTTAAGAATCTAATTCTCACTGAAACCAACGTAAAGGAATTAGAATTCATAAATGAAGATGCGGGAGTGATTGTTAAGAAAATAAAAGCAGACTTTAAAGCGCTAGGTCCCAAACATGGAAAATTAATGAAAAATATTGCAGCTGCAATTGCTATGTTTGATGGTGCTCAAATAAACACACTTCAAAAAGAAGGAAGTATTGCCGTTGATGTAGATGGACAAATAATTACCATAGAAATTTCTGATGTAGAAATTAGCACAGAAGATATTCCGGGTTGGTTAGTTGCCAATGAAGGTTCTTATACTGTTGCACTCGACATTTCTATATCGAATGAATTGCTGGAAGAAGGACTTTCTCGTGAACTTGTCAACAAAATTCAAACAATTCGTAAGACAAGTGGTTTAGAAGTTACTGATAGAATATCTATAATTGTTAAAAACCATCCACTACTAACCGCTGCAATTGAAAAAAATATAAATTATATTTGCGCCGAAACGCTGGTCGATTCCCTGACAATTTCAAATGATGCAACTATTCCAAACGGAATAGCTATTGAAATTACAGATGAAATCAACACGGATATCGCAATTACTAAATCAAACAAGTCATGAATCAAGAAAAAACAAGATATTCTCCTGAAGAGCTTTTAGAGTTTAAGGAAATCATAGAAAATAAATTAGAAGAAGCAAAAAAGGATTACGATTTGTTAAAAAGCGCTTTTTCGAATAAGGACGACCATGGAACTGATGATACATCACCAACTTTTAAATTATTAGAAGAAGGTTCTGATGTTTTGTCAAAAGAAGAAACCGGTCAATTGGCTGCACGTCAAAAGAAGTTTATTGAGAATTTAGAAGCGGCGCTCATCCGTATTCAAAACAATACATATGGCATTTGCCGTGTTACAGGTAAACTTATTCCAAAGGAACGTTTACGTGTAGTTCCACATGCTACTTTGAGCATAGAAGCTAAAAATCAACAGTAATAAATATATGCCCCATGCGCAAGTGTGGGGTTTTTTGTGCTTATTCCAATTGTGAAAAAACCACTTATCATTATTTTTTTGGTCTTGTTGGCAGACCAAATCTTGAAATTTTGGATTAAAACCCACATGTTTTTGGGGGAATCTATCTGTATTTCAGGAGACTGGTTCTATATTACTTTCGTAGAAAATTATGGAATGGCTTTCGGAATGGAGTTTGGCGGAGAATATGGTAAGCTATTTTTAAGTTTGTTTAGGATTGTTGTGGTTGGTACAATGCTATATTATTTGATAAAAGCTGCAAAAAACAATTCACTGCATCAAGGCTTAGTTGTTTCTTTTTCACTGATTGTTGCTGGCGCCATTGGAAACATTATTGATAGCGCTATTTATGGCTTATTGTTTAATGATAGTTTTGGTCAGGTTGCGAGTTTTATGCCTGCTGATGGCGGTTATGCTACGTTTTTGCACGGTCGTGTGGTAGACATGTTCTATTTTCCAATAATTGAATCTCAGTTTCCAACATGGTTTCCTTTGTTGGGAGGTGAAGAGTTTACTTTTTTCAGCCCAGTATTTAATTTAGCTGATATGTCAATTTCAACTGGCGTTGGTGTTTTTATAATTTACCAAAAGCATTTCTTTAAAGAAGAGAAGAATATAGTTTCAGCAAAGGAAGAAAATTTAACAGACGAGAAAGAGTAATTTGCTAGCTTGAAATTGAAAGCCTTCTTATACTAAGCAAATTCGACTTTCAATTTTTTTTTCCTCCAAAACATTCGAGAATTTTTTGGGAAACATTACCTAAAATGCTTCTCCATAAACAATGTACAAACCTTGTGAGTCTTTTGTTAAACCATAGTCAATTCTAATATTGGTATTTTCTTTTTTATTTACCTTGATTCTCAAACCAACTCCATAACTGTAGCGAATTTCATTAGTTTTAAATTGAGAAAGTGTTTTTGCAACAGAGCCAATTCCTCCAAAAACGGCTAAGCCAAAAATTCCGTACACAGGCATCCGAAATTCTTGTTGTACTACTAATTTATTATTATCTCTGAATCTACCTCTGTAATATCCCCTTAAAAAACGAGCACCTCCAATTTCTGACATCATACGGTATGGAACTTCACCTTTATTATACGAGAAGAAAACATTTCCATTCCAAATTAACTTATGAAAAAATGTATGATATTTTCTTGCATCAAATGTGAATGAAGTAAACATATTCTGGTTATTAATAATGTTCTTAAAGTCAACATAGGAGCATTCTAAATAACTTCCTTTTGCAGGATTTAATGGATTATCACGATTATCAATCATGAATAAAGGTCCAATACCTGTTGCGTTATACCCCATATTTCCATAAACATCGGCATCGGGTGTATTAGACATTAATTTCACGTCTTGGTTAAATAGATTTTGGTATTGAAAATAAATTCCACCATACATATTTCTTTTTATTCTTATTAAATTTTTAGTTTGAATTCTTATGAGGTCAAAAGTTACCAATAACCTATCAACCTCTTTTGTATCATTTCCCAAACCATAAAAAAATTCTGGGAATTTGCTGAAATCTGCTGAACCGGTTAAATAAAACAAATTTCCTTTTAGCCACAGTTGATAATCGTTTTCAAAAGAAAATTGCTTATTGATTGTATATGAAATATATGATTGGGAATTTGATTTTCTTAAAAGCGAATCTCGCTGTTGGGTTTTGAAATGAGAGAAAACCAATCCTCCAAAACCAAAACGTGTTTCTGGTGTGTAAAACGCCGTAGGTAAAACCCCTATTTTTACTTTACCTGTAGAATCTGCCGGAACGCAGAAGGCTCTAGTATTACTAATAAAAAGTAAGAGAATAATTAGAGCTTTATTGATGATTAAACGTTTACTCATAAGGCAATGAATAAAAGTTTTACAAATGTTTAAGTATCTCTTTAACGCTGGCCCTATTTTTATAATTAGTATCAAAATAACGATAAGTTATTTTTCCTTCTTTATTAATAACATATAAAGCAGGAACAGGAAGGTTATTCCCGTTAGAACCATTTCTTTCTGAGAGGTTAACACCATATCCCTTGTACTTTTCTGTTGTCTTCTCATCCAACTTAAAAGCAACTTTATAAGCTTTCATTATTTGCAAATTTTCATCAGAAACGATATTAAAAGTTGCTTTCGTTTTTTCAATTGTTTTTGAGATATTTTCTTGTTTTTCTGGAGTAATTGCAACAATATTGGCTCCTTTGGCGGAAATGAATGACATAGAATCTTCTAATTCTTTTAATTGCTTATTGCAGAAAGGACACCATTCTCCACGATAAAATAGTAAAACTACATTGCCTGATTTTAATAACTCTTTTAGATTAACATCTTTATTGTGTTGGTTTTTTGCAGTGAAGTCAGGGGCGATCTCTTCAACATTTAAACCAGTTGGTGCATCATTAGAAATAAAAGAAAAAGATAGAATAGCGATTGTGAATAATATACCCAGTTGCTTCATTTTTATATATTTAAAGCAAATCTATGTTGGATATAATTTAAAATAAGTCGTTTACCCGACAGTAAGGCACTATTCATTTGCAGTATTTCAGCTTTTAGATAGAGAGTTAAGTTATCTCGCTCTTTCGGTTTTTTAACATAAATCAAAGTAAAAGCTTCAATATTGAACTATTGAAACGATACTAAATTTAATGCTAAATAAATATTATCCTGGTAAATGCTGCAAGAAATCTGGAAATATACCTAGAAATAAACTCAATAGAATACCCGCTATTAAAACAAAATTGAAAGCAAAATTGGTTTCAATTTTTTCTAAAGGAGAAACCTCGTTGTTGAAAGCAAAAATAATTGGTTTGAAGTAATAATAAACCCCAATTAATGAACCTATTATCGCAATCACTACCATGTAAATTAAACCGCTTTGCATAGCAGTCAAGAAAACAAAGTACTTACCGAAGAAACCTGCTAATGGTGGAATTCCTGCCAATGAAAACATAGAAACAACTAAAGCTGTAGTCATTATTGGGTTGTTCTTTGCCAGGCCTTTGTATTGGTCTAAAGGTAAATCATTTTGAAATTTACTCAGTCCAATTAAAACGGCAAATGCTGTAATGGAAGCAATGCTATATGCTGCAGAGTAATAGAAAATAGCACTTGAAGACAATTCATTCAAAGCCAATATTGGAATCAATAAATAACCTGCATGCGATACACTTGACCATGCCAACATACGCTTCGATTCGTTTTGCATAACTGCTGTGATGTTTCCTAATAAAATTGTGGCAACACAAATTATCCAAAGTATTTTAAACCAAGTGCCATCTATTCCACTGAAACAAGAATCAAACAATCTGTAAAAAGCAGCAATACCAGCTGTTTTAACAACTGTAGCCATAAAGGCTGTAATTAAAGTTGGAGCGCCTTGGTAAACATCAGGTGTCCAAAAATGAAAAGGAACAGCCCCAATTTTAAAAGCAAATCCTATTAAGATAAGCATAACGCCTGTGCTAAACAATGCAGGTAGTTGTTCATGGTCTGCAACGTAATCAGAAATTTCGGCTAAGTTGAAACTATTGGTTACCCCAAAAATTAAAGTGATTCCAAACAACAAAAATCCAGAAGCAAATGCACCCATTAAGAAATACTTCAAAGAAGCTTCGTTGGAAGCAATATTTAACCTTCTGCTTCCTGCTAAAATATAAAGCGCTATGGAAAGGATTTCAATTCCAATAAACAACATTACTAAATTGCTAAAAGAAGTCATTAGTAGTCCTCCAATGAGTGTAAAAATCATCAATGCGTAAATGTCTGCAATATGACTTCCTTCATTTCTAAAATGATAACTTGCTACGAGCATAAGCAGCAAAACAGAAACAATCATTAAGCCCGTAAAAGAAACTGCGTAATGGTTGTAGTCTATCATTCCATAAAATGAAGTAGCGGTTAATTCCCAATCCATTGCATTTAAGAAAAATGCGACAATCAAACCAATTATTACAGTTGGAAGAATAAGTTTCTTGTATTCGAATGCTCCTATAAAAAGCACCAAAAATCCAAGCAAAGACAAAAATATAAGTGTAGTCATGGTTATAGTTCTGTTGCGAGGTGTTGGTTAATTTCTGTAATAAGATATTTTACTGATTCGTCAGTTAGATTGAAAATAAACTG
>Ga0247832_1007448_pt1 | contig 11411 bp, 25 predicted proteins | sample LaCruzMarch2015__10_FD_192407 | JGI IMG/M metagenome (GOLD analysis project Ga0247832, IMG submission 192407) | Freshwater microbial communities from meromictic Lake La Cruz, Castile-La Mancha, Spain - LaCruzMarch2015_4m | ecosystem: Environmental > Aquatic > Freshwater > Lake | place: Spain...
AAGAAGTGCAAGCACATTTTATAGAACATATGTAGTGCAAAATAACTCAACCCTAGCTTACGACATTGTTTTTTCAGTCTCTTATTTATCACCAACAATTCCAAGTGGCTATACGAATTTAGGTTTATTAGATTATGCTTTAATTCGTGTAAATGCATCTAATAATATTGTAGCTTCAAAATGGGATGTAAATGATAAAAAGATTGTTTTAGGTAGCAACGAATCAATATTAGTTTTTTCATCCACCGCAGGAAGTGGCAATACTACCATTGTAAGCACAACAGAACCTTTAGAGTTTGGTATTCAAATGTATTTATCAACATCTGGGGTAGGTGGATCTGATTTATATTGCTATGGTAGCGAACAAGCCTCTGGCAATCCTTACGATGGTGTATTAATAGCGACAAATAACGGACATCAAACTGCTGGTAGTGGCTCAATTTATACAAGCGACGGAAAATTATATTGGAAAAACTTTTCAACAGTAGGTGGAGTTTCGAATCAAACTTGCAGAATAAAATCAATCAAAATTAGGAGTTAAAATGATATACTATAACATTATTAATGATGAAAAAGTATTTTTTGAAAGCGATATTATATTTACTAACTACGAAGCCATTCAAGCAAATGAAATAGAGCAAAAGCAATATTTTTTTGAAAAAGCTAAAAGCAAAAAACTTGCTGATTTAGATAATTATCACGATAGCGACGAAACTAGAAATTTAAAAATTAAAACTTCTAAAAATTTATTTATTTATTCTACTTTACCAGATGCAAGAAATATATTAGTAGAGCAAATTGATGCTAATAGAAACGGAATTGAATGTGGCTTAATAGATATTAATAAAGCTGGATTTCTTTTTTTTCAAAACGGTAAAGCTGAGTTTCTTTCATTAAATAATTTAAAAATAATTTATGCAAAATTAATGGAAATAGTTAATAAAAATTATGCAACTAAATTAACTCATGCAACTAAAATTAGTGCAATAACTAATTTACAAGACTTAGAGAATTATGATTTTAAAAAAAATTATATAATTAATCAAATTTTAACATTGTAAATGAAAGAATATTTTGATTTATTAAAAACAGCTTTTATTTCTCGCAAGGGCACAATATCAAGTAAAAGACTAATTGGTTTTTTAATGATAACAATGGCTGGATTTTTAATTTTACTTGCAGGATTAAAAAACACTGATTATAATGCTAACCTGACAAGTTTAATTCGTGATATGATTTATGGTGGAGTTGCCTTAGTAGGCTCTACTATTTTTGAAAGAAAATTTAAAACTGATGAAAATGACACTGGAAATCAATGATTTAAAATATTTATTTGAAAATCTTAATGACGGTTGTGTTTTAGCATTTTATCGTCAAGGCATTTTAGGATCTATAATTCCCTTTTTTACAAGAGAAAGCAAAGGCGAAAAAGCACCAAATCATTGTGGTATTGTTTATGAAGTAAAAAAAACTACTAGCTTATGTAAATTTAAACTATCTGAGCAGGGTTTTCACGGAGGTCAATATCGTGAGATTAAAATTTTAAAATATAAAGATATTTATTACACAACTGATGAATATTTTTTAAAGCAAAAAGAAATTAAAATGTTCCAAGTTAAAATGACAGAAGAGCAAATTAATTTAGGTATTATTGATGCAATAAAGCAAATTGGTAAAAAATACGGTTATACAAAATTAATACTTGGTGCGGAATTTATTGAAAGAATTTTACCAATAGAATGGCAAAGAAAATTGTTTTGGTTTTTTAATAAAAGTGAAAAATTAAGAGTATGCTCTACTCATGTTCAATTTAATTTAATACATTGTGGTATTGATTTGCCAAAAAATACTTTTTATTCACCATTAGAAATTACTAAATTAAAAATTTATTCTTAATGTTTTTGTTTGATTTTTTATCTAAAATTAATGCGGTTAGTAGTTTTTTTAAATTAGTAAAATCTTTAAATAAAGTTTTATTAATTATTATTTTTGCAATGATTTTTATATCAATAACTGGTTTTTTTATCATAAAAAAGCATTATGATAATTCAATCTATATTGATACAGTACAAGATGAGCAGATAAAAAAAGAAATGCAAAATATTATAAAAAAATGTGGCAATAAATATGCAATAGGGGTAAGTGTTATTAGCACCGAAATTAATTCTAATTACTACGGCAAATTTAAAGAATTTTGGGCTTGTAATGAAAATTTAAATCAAGAATGTTTAATGGTAGATTTAACATTACAAGAAAAATACAAGACAGATTATAATATTGACCTAGATTCTTATGAGCTTTTTGAAAGTATTGCTAATGAAGATGAGATAAAAAAGTTAGATTTACAAACTTTTAACATTACAAAATATAGTGCAATTTATGATGTATTGACATTATCGCCTAATTTTAATGATATTAATACATTATGGCTAAATTGTGTAATAAATAATGAAAAAAAAGTAATTTATGTCATTTCAATGACAACTTGGGGAGATAGAGATTGTCCTGATGCAATTCTTTATTTAACTAAATTAAAACAAAAACTACCTATATCAAAATTATGGAAATAATTTATATTATTACAATGCAAATTTTTACTGCAATTTTAATTGTTGGATTAATTATTTATTCTAACTTGACAACAAAAAAAACGCTAGGTAAAATAGATCATGGAACAACAGAATTGTTAAATAAAATAGATCTTGAAACAAAAGAAATGTTAGCTAAAATAGAGCGAGTGTTAATTAAAATAGAACACGAAATTAAAAATGAAAAAGCTACTCAATCAATGTTAAATAAATTATTAGATGAGAAATTACCGCAAAATGATTAAAATAATTTTTACTTTGATTTTTTTTCTTTCATATAATAAAATCTTGTATGCTAAAAACTTTAATGTTAATTTAGGGTTGTCAACATTTTATACAAACATTAAAGATCCTAATTATAGTTTTGTTAATAAATACGAAAGTGTTGGAAATGTTAATTTTAGTGCAGGCATAACAAAAACCTTTGATAAAATTAGTTTAACTTTACAAACAAATCGCTTAGGCAATCGTTTTATAAAAAGAGCTGTTATAAACAATAAAACTCAAAAAACTTTACAAAATCATTCAAAATTAACTGCCGATACTTTATTGGTTGGTTATAGATATAAAAGAGTAGTTCCTGCTATAATGGTTTCTACTATAAAATTAGAAAAATCACTTTATTATAATGGTATTTTGCAAGGTAAATCAAAACAAAATACTACCTTAACTGGTTTAAATTTAGCTTATTTTATTACTAAAAATATAAGCTCTTCTGTTTTTTATATTATGCCAAACAAAAAAATCTATTTAAAAGATAGTTTTGGTTTGGGAATTAACTATATTTTTTAAACATGACAAATTATTTAATAGGAGCCGTCGTTATTGCATTTATTGGAGCACTTGGCTATTGTGAAGTGCAAAAAAAACAAGAGATTAAAAAAGCTATTGAAAAAACACAAGAAGAAGAAAGAAACTCTTGTGAAAATATGATAAGTGAATCAAATTTACAATCTAATGATAAAACAATTAAAACCATTATAAAATATGAAAAAGTTAAAAGTGATGTGTCTAATTATGATTATAATAAACGGATTGAGTTCTTGCAACAGCTCCAAATCGAAGATTTTGACATTGCAGACTAGCAATAAAAATTGTTGTGTGCAAATTCCAGACATTAAGATTAATGATGTTATGCAAAATGCAAAATATTTAACAGAACCTTTATTTACCGATATTATAGCGGTTATATCGGTTAAAAAATGCGGTTGTATTGATAATGAAACAAAACAAAATGAATGTTTTGCAAAGTTTCGTTTAAAAGATAAAAATAAATAATTATGATTGAGATTTTATTAAACAGATTATACACAAGAAATGGTAATGGTGCAACAATTGGCATTTTAACTACACCAGAGCTAGATAAATTAAATTTTGAGCCAATATGCTATACAATTGAAAGACCGTTGTTTTACAACGGAATTAGCAATAAAAGAGATGATAAAACAACTGCAACTATTAATGAAAGTTGTTGCATACCTATTGGCGATTATGATGTTGTCAAAACATCTACAAATAAATTTAATTTAGCTTTTTTAGTAAAAAAAGTTGAAGGTAGAGATGGAATTTTAATACACCAAGCAAATTTAGCGGAACAATTGCTTGGTTGCATAGCAACCGTAGATTGGATTATTAACGATAAAAAACCAAGTGGTTTTAGAGGGCTTAATTCTATGGAAATGTTAAAAAAATTAGAAAATTTTATTGCCGAAAAAACTAAAAATGTTAATAAATTTAAATTATTAATTATTGATAACCAAGGCGAGCTTGTTAAAAAACAACTTCTTAACAAAAACAAAAACTTAGTGCTATGAAAATATTATTAGATATATATTTTAAATTTTTTAAATGGTTTTTTAATAAATTACCTATACCAACAAATAAAACTGGCAAAACTAATTTTGTTTTTTATGGCTTTTTTGGTATTTATCTAATTATTTTTAAATATTTTATCAATAATTTTTTAAATTATGGTTTAATCACAAAATATATGAGTATAGAGCAATCTCTTGTTGCAATATCACAATTAGAAATATTTTATAACACATTAGAAATTGCTTATTTTATTGCTTGGTTTTTAACTTTATTTATTATTGTTAAAAATCATAAGAAAAAACCTTTAATACAAAAAATAAAATGAAGATATTACAAATTTTAGCTTTTATGGTTGTTGTTTATTTATTAACAATAATAATAACCGTAGCCTGTTTTGCTACAACAATTCATAGAGTAGTTGATGGCGATACTTTTATAATAAAAAACCCAACTCCTCCTGCCGATTTAATGCAAAAAGCAATTGAAAGACACAGATTGCAAGGTATAGACAGTCCTGAAAGCACTCCTCAACATTCAAAATGTCCAAAAGAAATGGAACTTGGCTTAAAGGCAAAACAATTTACAAATGATTTTGTTAAAAATAATGTTGATGTTGTTTATGTTGGTTTAGATAAATACGGAAGGTTTTTAATACATATAACCAAAGGCAAGCTTAATCTAGGCGATGAGCTTGTTAAAAACGGTTTGGCTGTATATTATGATGGCGGAACTAAAATAAAAGATTGGTGTAAATAGTTAAAACAAATCACCTTGTTTTAATTCTGTTTCAATTCGCTTGCAAGCTAAATCAAAATACTCGTTGTCAAGTTCGCAACCGATAAATCTTCTGTTAGTTTTGATACAAGCAACGGCACAACTACCGCTACCGCTAAAACCATCAAAAACAAGTTCGTTTTCATTACTACCAAACAATGTTAATTTTGATATTAAATTAATTGGTTTTTCGGTTGGGTGATTGTTTTCTCTTTTTGTCATATAATTAAATACTCTTGAATTATAAGCACCATTAAAACTGGCTCCTGTTTGTCTTATATGAACTATATATTCAACATCATGCAAATAAGTTATGCCAAAAGGTCTACCTCCCTTTTTCCAAGTCAATAAATTAGTTTGTAATTTATTATCAAAGCCCCAATTTAAAATTTCTGGAATTTGCCGAGTAGAGCAAAAACAATATAAATTAAAAAATTTTGATATTTTTTTAAATTGATTAAAAGTGTTTTTTATGTCAAAACTAGATGAGATTGTTTTAATAAAATTAATATTGCTTTTTTTTTCATCAAATCCTTTATTGCCAGCAGAATAATCTAAATACAAATAGGGTGGATCTGTAAGTATAAGATCAACCTTCTCTTGCATACTTGCCATAAAATCAAGACAATCGCCTTTGTATAAAGTTATTCTGCCATTTAAAAACTCTTGTTTAATCATATTATCCTAGTTATGTTATTCATTAAATTATTAAATTCTATTTTGCTATAATTTAATTTACTATGCCCTTGCTTTCTTAACATCTCAATTTTTGCTAATCTAATTATATCATTAGTCATTGTCTGCGATAAATTAAGGTTTTTTGCAATATCATATCTACTAAATCCAATATTATAATTTCTCACAACTTCTACTCGCATTTTTTCGCTTTTTGATACTTCGTATCTTCTAAAAAAATCTTTGACAATATTGTATTTTTTAATTAGTTTTCTTGTAGAATTGATTGATATATTAAAATAATTCGCTAATTCTTTAACTGTTATTTTTTTATTTTGATTACTTAAATATTTAAAAATATCAATTTTTTTAATTTTTTTTGGCAATGCTTTATAACTTTGCATATTATAAAATTTTAACAATCTTCGTATGCTTTCGAATCCAATATCAAAATGATTTGCTAATTGTTTGATTGTTATTTTTTTGTTTTTTTCAATAACTTTCAATATGTCGTTTTTAGTTATTTTATCTTTTATTAATTGCATATAATTATTTAATAAATGCTTTTAAATCCTCAATTCTTTTTATGCACCATTCTATTTTGTCAGTATTTACTTTAATAGCATTTTCTACACTGCCGAATTCTTTTTCTATAATACACAAAATAATCCCTTTAACTCCTTTTTGCCAAGACAAAATAGCTTCTTGAAAGTTCTCAATATTGCATAAAACTTTTTCTATTTCGTTTTGTGCTTCCTGACTTGTTAATTGTTTTTTAATTTTTCTATACTGCATTTAAAAACAACTCCTTTACTTGTTGATAATGCCTTTCACTTAAACCACTTTCTTGCAATGTTAAAAAACTACCATTAATGGCTTCATTAATCACTTTAATTTGTTGTTTTGTTAAAGTTATACTATCTATTTTAAACTTCTTAAAGGCTTCCCAAGCAATAGGGAACTTTTCGGCTATAATATCAGCTATTTTTTCTGCATACCATCTAATCTCGGCTTGTGCTGTGGAATGCATTCTTAATTTAACAAAATGCAACCAGTTTCGCAAATTGCCTTTAACAATAAAAGTTGTATTATAATTTAGTGGCAAAACCATTCTAGCTTGTTCTTTACAAACATTATTATTAATTAAAAACTCATATAATTCAAAAGAATTTTCAAAATGCTCTTGCAATCTTTTTTCTATTAAAGATTGCATTTTATGATCTCTTTCAATTGCTACACTGCCTTGTTTATTTGTTTTAGATTGTATTCTTAATTCTGTTGGCATGTAATAATCTTTGGCAGGCTCTGTATATCTTAAAGATATTTCGTTGTAAGAAAATGTTCTGTGTCGCATCCATTGTCTAGCAATAAAAATAGGGGCTTTTACCTCAAAAATAAGTTCTGCCATCTCAAACGGCGAAGAGTGGTCATGCTCCATTAAATAATTAATAAGATTTTCGCATTCTTTACCTTGATTAGCTTTGCCATAAGATATTCTAGCGGAATCGCCTATTGCTTGGTCGCTTCCCATGTAATCAATTAGTTTGATGTATTTTGTCATATATTTAAAATTTTATAATTGTTTTTACCAAAATAAACAGTTAGTTTATTATTTTCTTTTTCTTTAGCTTTTCTAAAAACTTCTTTATCGTTAGAAATTAAAATACCATAATTACCACAATCAAATACTGAGATAAAATCTTCACTATGACCGCTAGTAGATAATCCAACCCCAACAGTAGCACCGCCATTCATTCCCATGCCAACAATAGGAACTGCATTTGTTTCTAATGTTAAGCCTTTATAACTACGATTTAACAATTTACAATCAATTATTATTGCTTTTTTATTTTGCAAATAAAAATTTGAAAAGATAATAGTTATTGCAATAATAACAACAAGAAAAATAAGTATGTTAAAAATAATGTTAAAAATAGCAGAATTATTACTGTCGTCATGGTACTCACATGGAACGGCTGGCGGTATCGGTATTTTTTTAATAGATTTTTTCATATAGTTTATTTAATTAAATTATGTTCTTTTAAAATGTTTATAGCTTCCTCAACAGAGTAGGCTACATAATAAAAAGCATTATTAACACCTATAAAACTGTCTTGAAACTCTTTTTGCTCTTCGGTTTGTTTATTTTTGCCATACTTAAATTCAATAAAAACTACTTTGACATAATTGTTATCATCTTTACCGTAAAAATAATAATCAGGATGCCCTTTTTGCAATCCTTTCGCTTTAAGTAAAGAAGCTGTTGTAATACTTCTTTTTTCGCCTGCCGCATTGTAGCTCCAAGGTAGGCAATTTAACTGTTTATAACCTTGATATTGCTTAATAAGTCTTGCAAATTGTTTATGCAACATACCTTCCGCTCCAATACCTATTCTCTTTCCCATTTTTTAACTAATTGATAAATAAAAATAAATGGCATTAGTAATGCTATTGCCACTAAAACCAACATAATGCCTAGCATATGAAAAACATTAAGGTTGTAATTAAAAAAAATCTCAAATCTTTTCATATGTTAATTATTAAACTTTTTATACTGTCTACTTTTGTTTCGCATTGTCTATAAAATTTATCTTCATTGAAAGTTTTGCCTTTATTAGCAAGATCTTGTTCGGTTTTTTCTAATGTATTCAAACCAAGTATTCTTAAAGCTTGCACATAATTATGGCATTTATCAATATATGGTTGAAAAAATAGATAATTTTTATCATTAATAATCCAGCTATCTTCTGTTTCTTTTGCTATATCTTTGCAAAAATGCCAATAAGACAAAATAATAGTTGTTATTGCTTTTGGTGTTTTATAAGCTTTTGCTTTTTTATCTAAAAAATGATTATAGCATTGCAAAATTGTTTTATCGATAGATCTTGATAATTTGTTAAAAAGTTTCTCATCAATATTGTTTTCACTTACAAATTGATTAACAAAATCAATAGAATCTTCATTAAGACTATTAACTAATTCAGTTTGGTTAAACTCACCTTCTTTAAAATTTTCATTATCTTTTGTAAAAACATTGTTTTTAAAAACAAATTTTAACAACAAAGGAGCAAATAATATTAATCTCAATTGTTTTTCACTGTAATACATATTTTATCTCCAATTATCATAAAAATCTAAAATTTTGGCAATAAATTTAAATATAAAGTAAAAAAACCAATAATTAACTGCAAATACACCAACCCAATAATAAATAGAAAAATTTAATTGAGTTTTTAAAAATCTATCTAACAATGTAAAAAATTCATTTACTTTTAAAACAAGCAATACAAATTCTGCTATTATTACAATAGCTATAATTCTTTTTAACCAAAGTATAAACGATGTTTTGACAATGTTTTTTAAATATATCATAAATTACCGTTTCAAAACTTCATATTCAGCTTGCAAATTTCTATTATTTGCTTTTTCATCTTGATATTTATCAGGGTATCTTTTTTTTAATTTTTCAATGTTTCGCAACAAAGCTATTTCCCAAATATCGCCAAATTGATTTCTAAATTCATTATATAAATCTTGCAAAGGCTCTATAAAGTTTTTGTCAATATCTAAATACTTGTTATAATAAACTACTTTTTTAAAGTTGTCCTCAATTAAAGCCACTTTTTGTTTTATAATAGTCAAGTCTTGTAAATTAGCAGGTTTTTCTATTACATAATCAAGATTAATAGTCTTTTTTTCAATAACTTTAAAATAATCATTCATTAAGTTAATATACCAAGCACAATCGCCGACCTCTTCCATTATATTAATTTGATCGGAATTGTTTATAGCATCTTCTAATTCTTTAATTTCGGAGTTAATATAAATGCCGTGTAAAAGCCTTAATCTATTTTTTATTAATATTCTTTCGGCAACATCATCATAAGTTGACATTTCCGTTCTTAAAGCAAGTTGTTGATAATCTTTAAAATTCATATTATTTTGCATTTTCTTTTGCTAAATCTTGTATTTTAGCTTTTGCTAAATTTTCAATTATTTTTCTCTCTTCTTGATTAAGTTCAGGATAATGTTTTTCAACATCTACAAACTTCATAAGTTGAGTAAAATTATTACAATTATTGACTAATTCTTTTATATTTTCTAACATAAATTAGTTTTTATTTTCTTGATTATTTAAAAGATTGTCAATTTGCTTTCTTATTACATAAGAAATATTTCTATCAATTTTTTTACAATATTCTAAAAGCTGTTCGTGTGATTTAGGACTGATTATTGAAGAAATAATTATATTTTTTTCTTTGTTATTATTTATTTTTGGCATAATTTTAATTGTTAATTGTTGATAGTTTGGTTTTTAAATCTTCTAATTCTTTTAAAATATTTTCGTTCATAATTATTTAGTTAATTAAAGATTATTAATAAGTGCAGTATAGATTTTGAGAAGTTTTTTCACATTGTTTAATTACACCTGTTGCACTAACTTGTTCGGGCTCATGTATTAAATCAATTTTGTTTATACATTTTTCCATAAATTCAGTTCTTTTATCAACATCGCATTTCATAGGTTTCTTTAAATTATATCTTGTAAAGCACAGCATCAATATAAATATTAATAGTATTATTAAAAAATCGGTTTTCATATATTTTATTTAGTTAATTAATAATGCAGTTTTATCTTTTATCTTTTGAAAAATATCTCTTTAAAAGATAAATTACAATTTGTTTTAACTCTTCGTCATTATAAAATTGTTATTATTGTAAATATTTAAAAAGCTAATTTATCCTTATATTTCCACCTATGCTTTTTGGATGATAAACGCACGACTAAATTCACTCTACGGGTATTAGTCTTAAAAGCGATTAGTAGAGCTCTCATCTACATTTAATTAGCCATTTAAATATTCACGATTTGCCTTTTTACAGAAGGCTAACTGTGTATTTTTTTGTAATTGCGAGATGATATTATTTTACCAAAAAAAAAGATAAAAAAATTCCAGTTTGTCTCACACACATTACAAACCTCAAAGCTTCATACATAAAGCTATTAGTCTTTCAAACTGGCTTATATAATATTTTAAATTATTATAAAATAATTGTCAAGTATTTTTTTAAAATTTTTTTAATTATTTTAAGTTTTTGTTAAAATAATGTTAGTCATATTTTTATTTGTGCGGATGTTGGTCTTCATTTAAAATACTCTCTATTCTATCAATTTTATCTTGTGAAACATCAAAATATACTAGCGAATTTTTATTGCTCATGGTTATTTTTAAATTAACAATTCCCATTAAAATATACAATAAAATTAAAAAATTTACAAAATAACTACCGCCAATAAAATTGTAATTAAACCAAAATAAAAAACCTAATATAGTAAACGAAGTAAAGTCTTTTGCTAATGAAGTTAAGTATTTTTCTGTATTAATAATGATTTTTGTTTTGTTTGTTTGCATATTTTATTTATCGTTATAGTATTTAATCATTGCTTTTGTGTCTTCACTAGTTAAAACTAAATTATGCCAACCTCTATCCCTGCCGAGTTCGTGTATTTTTTCAATTAACAACATCATCTCTTCAAGAGTAGCCTTGGCAAATGAT
>Ga0247832_1007455_pt1 | contig 11399 bp, 1 predicted proteins | sample LaCruzMarch2015__10_FD_192407 | JGI IMG/M metagenome (GOLD analysis project Ga0247832, IMG submission 192407) | Freshwater microbial communities from meromictic Lake La Cruz, Castile-La Mancha, Spain - LaCruzMarch2015_4m | ecosystem: Environmental > Aquatic > Freshwater > Lake | place: Spain...
TTGCTCCTTCTTGCCGTCTGGATGCACAACGCCAACGGCCAAATGATTACCGCCACCGCCTTGGAAAGCTCGAGCTTCGATGTACGCCTCATCACCAGCATCCAAGTGCACGGTGGCAAATTGCCCTGGCTGTGATTCCCAATCACCTGGGTTCACGTAGTTGTCTACCTTGGCAACTTGCTTCGCAGCAGCGGGGTCGCCCTTTGCAGAAATAAGCAACACGCTGTCATCATCACTTACGACACTAAGGATGTAGTCGCCGGTGGCAGGCACCTTGAATGTGCCACGTACCCGTTGCACATAGTCATTGCCAGCCTTTGCAAATCCGCTGCATTCATCAAGGAATTCAGACTTGTCTGCCTTGGTAGACCAGATTGGATCACTGGCAAGTTGCGCAGTGGTGAAGCCCTTACGGTCCTTCCACATCTGACGCTCCCATGTTGGCGCGCTCTTCGCCGCATCGGCAGCAGTGGCAAGCGCGCGGTCATCCGGCGCGAACTTTGCAGCAAGAGCCGCAAGCGCTGGCTCTGCTTCTGGAATCGGCAGGTCATTGATTGCGCGTGCGGCTTCGGTAGAAACGCGTAGGTCTTGATCATGCAACAACCGCGCAAGTTGCGGATCGCGCGTCATGCGCATGACAAGCACCGCAGTGAGCCGCGTTTGTGGGAACGGGTCTGCAGCAAGCTCATGAATCTTGTCTGGCTGCTCCATGCCCACTAAACCCATAACCGCCGCATGGCGCAAGAATGGATCTTGATTCTCGTTCTCCCATGCCATGGCAGCGATGTTCTGCATTGCAGAAATGTGCTTGATTTTCCCAAGTGCAATGGCAGCCTGAGCGCGCACGCGCAAGTCTTCATCAGTGAGGAGCGCAGCCAGCGCTTCGCCCGCACTGGCGATCCGCGCATCGCCAGCCAATCGCGCTGCAAGCCTACGAATCTCGATATTTTCATCAGCAAGCCGCGCAACAACCGCAGCATCAGCCTTCGCCATGCGCTGGCCAGCATCGGCACCACGGCGCGACTGCACACCCAACGCCCAGAGCGCATGGAGCCGCGGCTCGAACGCCTGGCCAGCGTCCGCGGCGACATTCGTCAACGAGTCAGTGGCCTTGGCACCGCGACGCGCTAACTCTAAATGCGCGCGTTGGCGGATGCGAATATCCGGGTGCGCCAAGCACTGCAATAGAAGTGATTCGGCTTGCTTGCCAAATCCGTCGCGTACTAGATTTTGCGCAGTGCGAATATTCACATCTTCAATGCGAGTGGGATCCCACACCGTGAACATCTGACCAGTGTGATCGCTGTACCAGCCGTTCGACCAGTCGCTGATGTACATCTTGCCATCCCATCCGAAATCAACATCGGTTGGCAAGACTTCTTTCACAAACTCGTGCGAGTCAGTGACTGTGTAACCAGCCCCTTGCGGCTCGACTGCAAAGGAGAGGATTTGGCTGTACTCATCACCACCCAAGAAGTCGCACAGAAAGAAGTGATTGCGATATCGATCCGGAAGGCCAAGCCCTGGGTAAAACGCAAGACCAGCGGGACCATCAGAGAGATGTTCAATTGGCGGTAGCGTCCATGCTGGGCGCACGGGATCTGCGGCATCCCACTTCCACCACGTGTGCTCTTGACTCCACGGTCCGCGTTGATTCGCGCCCTCAAGCGTCTGGTAGTTCATGTCCCAACCAGTCTCGCCACCCTCCATGATGTAGACGATGCGCGCACGATCGCCGCCATCCGAATTGTTGTCGCCGGTGAAGAGATCGCCCCATTGATTAAAGGCCAATTCCTGCGGATTTCGCAGCGAATGCGCGAACACTTCTAGGTGCGAGCCATCCGGTTCGCATCGGAATACCGCGCCCGTAAAGACGCGCGAAAGCTCCTTGCCTTCCTTGCTGCGAATGCGGTAGCCGCGGTCGCCGATCGACCAATAGACGCGACCGTCGGGGCCTTGCACGAGTCCGTGCATGTCATGACCACGGAGGGCAGTGCGGATGCCGAAGCCGGTGAACATCTTCTCGCGCACGTCGGCAACGCCGGTGCCCTTGGTGTCTTGAAAGCGCCACAGCGAAGGAATGCACGTGTACCAAACGGAGCCATCGATGACCGCGACACCAGCGCCGGTGCCGTCGAGTGGCTCATTCATCGGACCACTGAACGAAGTGACCTTGTCAGGAACGCCATCGCCGTTTGTATCAACAAGATGCGTGACCCGATCCTCTTCCTTGCGGTAGTAGTCCATTCCACCTTCGCGTTTGGACGCCCACTTCTCGTACATCTTCAAACGGTCTTCGACGGACTGAAGTTGCAGATCATCCTCAAGCCAAAACTTGGAGGAGCGATTGTCTTCGACACCCTTTTCCTGCCGGAAGGACTCAGCGATGAAGAGCGAGCCGTCGTCAGCGACGCAGAAGGAGACGGGGTCTTGGACGAGCGGGTCTTGGGCGAAGATGGCCCAGGAGAGCGGCGCGACGGGGGTGATGGAGGGTGGGGCGGGCGGCGTTGGCGCGGTGGCCGCGGCGGTTGTGCCTGCTGGTGCAGTCGTTGGCGCCGCCGGGGCAACTGGGGGCGTAGGCGATTGTGCCATGAGCACCGCGGCGACGAGCGGAAAGGCGGGGAGTGGGGGCATGTTGGAACGGGAAAGCGTAGGAGCGGACCGAGAGATTGGGCTTACCGACTATCCGAGGGGAAGTTGCTCGGGTTGAGTGGGGGGTGAAGGGTTCTCTGGAGAATTTTGGGCTCCTAATTCCCATCTAACCATGCAAATTCCAATTATTTCCTTTTATAGATAAGTACTAGCGGCTACGGTGCCAAGTCCGGGGTTGATGCAATTCATAGCCCAGGACCGTCGCGGCGCATTTCGGTCGCCCAGTTTCGTCACGTCGCCTCGATCTGAACTGCAGACATGATCACAACAGCCCTCCGGATTGGTCTCTCCGTCACCACGCTCATCATCCTTGCTGGCGCGGCTCCGCCCCCGCAGTCGAAGGCTGGCGACCCATTAAAGGAGCTGACATCCAATCAACGCCTGCTGTTTGATGAAGGGCTTGAGTACTACAAGACGCCGATTACACAAGCGGCGGGTCTTGGGCCGGCATTCAATCAACCAAGCTGTGCAGCTTGCCACGAATCACCAATTGGTGGTTGGGGCGCGACGTCGGTCAGGCACTTCGCACGAGTGACTAACGGACAGTTCGACTTTCTTGAGCACCTGGGTGGCCCGGTGTTGCAACGACAGGCCGTGTCGACCGCCTGCGCTGAGAATCTGCCATCGGTTGCAAATCACGTGCGCGATCGCGTCACCCCAAGCACGCTCGCGTTTGGAATGGTTGAGGCGATTCCCGATGCGGCCATCATTGCCCTCGAAGACCCCAACGATACAAATGGCGATGGCATCTCTGGTCGAGCACATCGTGTCCAGCCGATCGAAACCCCAACGGGTCCTCTCCGCGTGGGGCGCTTCGGCTGGAAGGCTCAGATTGCGACAGTGCTCTCGTTTTCCGGTGACGCCGCGCGCACGGAAATGGGTCTTACAAATCGTGTTGTGCCAGACGAAACCGCCCCGAATGGGGACAACGCTTTGCTCGGTCAATGCGATCCGATCCTTGGTATCGAAGATCAACCTGACGCACGTGGTCTCACATTTGTTGACGCCGTAACCGCATTTCAGCGCTACCTCGCTCCGCCGCCGCAGTCACCCCGCGGGGGCATGTCGGGTGAAGTGATTTTTACGTCCATTGGATGTGCGAAGTGTCACACCCCTTCATTTGTAACTTCATCAAGCGTTACCGTTGAGCAAGCGCTACGCGGAAAGACGATCAACGTCTTCTCAGATTTCTTACTGCACGACATGGGTTCCCTCGCCGACGGAATCCCTGATGGCCAGGCCCTTCCGACCGAGATGAAGACGCCGCCGCTCTGGAATCTTCGCACTCGACCAGTGATGCTCCACGACGGATCGGCAGCACAAGCAAGTTTTGCGGATCGGGTCACAACCGCCATCGTCAGCCATGCAGGCGAGGGTTTCGCATCTCGCAACGCCTTCTTGAATCTGTCATCAACGGATCGCAATTCAGTGATCGCATTCCTCGACTCCCTTGGCAGAGATGACTATGACATCGATGGTGATGGCCAATTGACAGAATCCGACTTTGTAGCTCTGGTTGAGCATGTGAATGACCCCGATGTGTCTCCCAACGAAGCGTGGGCCGTCGGTGATTTGAATCAGAACCGCCGCCTTGATGCCGACGAGATTGGACAATTGGCGACAATCCTTGGCTTGCCAACGGACTGTAATCAGAATCTATTGGTGGACTGGCAGGAACTTCTCGCCGGAACAGCGACCGACAGTGATGCCAATGGTCGCCCCGACGAGTGTGATGTCCCAAGTTGCACCCTTAAAGCACTTCGAGTCACTGGCCAGGGCGGGACGATCGCCGATAGTCCCGCACCCGCGCTCGTTCGAACCCTCACGATTCCACAGCAGGGAGTCATCCAGTCGATTCGCTTGACGCTCCGTGTCCAGCACTCGTGGGTGAATGACCTGATTATTACACTCAAGCGTGGCAACGATGCTCCGCTACAAATCCACGGTGGATGCGGAATTTTTCATGACATCGACGGTACTTATGTCTTCACAGACTCCACATGGAACGGCGTAACCAACCTGGCTCCACTCTGTAGCGGGACACTGATTGATCGCGGCGGAAGCAATTCTGAGACGCAGTTCTTGATTACACCCGGCACGTATCGACCAACACCAACAAATGGATTCAACGCGATCCGCAACAAGCAAATGGCGGCCGCGTGGACTCTGTCCATTATCGACATTCGCTCTAATGATGCCGGCGTATTAAGTGATTGGTCGATGGAGATTCGCTATACGGATCCATCACCCGCGGACTGCGATGGTGATGGAACCGCTGACTGCCAACAACTCGACAACAACCCAACCCTGGATTGTGATTCCGACGGAATCCCAGATTCATGCCAAATTTCTGGCAACGATTGCGACAGCAATGGCACACTCGATCGCTGCCAGGTTGCGGCAGGAACAGCCGCCGACTGCGATGGCAACGGCCGCCTCGACTCATGCGACTCCGACCTTGATGCGGATGGCGTCCCTGACGCGTGCGATGGCTGCCCAAACAACGCTGGCTTGATCGTTCCGGGTCCATGCGGATGCGGATCAACAAACGGTGACGACGACTTTGACGGTACCCCGAACTGCAGCGATGGCTGCCCGAATGATTCTTCGAAGACTTCCCCTGGCGTGTGCGGATGCAATGTGGCCGATACGGACAGTGATGGCGACGGTGCAGCGAACTGTAACGACGGTTGTCCGAGTGATGTGTCCAAAGTGAATCCCGGCGCTTGCGGCTGCGGGACGCCGGATACCGATAGTGACGGTGATGGATCACCAGATTGCATTGATGGCTGCCCAAGTAATCCAGCGAAGACATCGCCCGGAGCCTGCGGATGCGCCACTCCTGATATCGATAGCGATAGCGACGGGGTACCGAACTGCATTGATGGTTGTCCCTCAGATTCCGCAAAGACGGCACCAGGCGCCTGTGGCTGCGGCAGTCCTGATATCGATAGTGATGGCGATACAATCCCGGATTGCATCGACAACAGTAACGAAGTGGCACGGTTGGTCGAGACGCTCGATCCAACGGCGCCATCTATTGATGGACAGTTTGGTAAAGCCAGCGCTTCTGATGGAGTATCTGTACTGGTCGGCGCGCCCTTGGAGAACATTGGATCGGCCACCAATGCTGGCACTGCATACGTATTTGCACGGGACACCAATGGGCTTTGGACGGCTCCGCAACGGTTGGTTGCGCCCGTTGCTGAGTCAGGCTCAGAATTTGGCGGAGCGGTGGCAATCTCGGGCGATATCGCCGTGATTGGAGCGAGAATTTCCGCGGTTGGTAGTTCCGCCGCGGCTGGCAAGGTCTACGTGTATCGCCGCGTCGCTGGCGTGTGGACTATTGAGGCAACCTTGACGGCATCGGTTGTCGGTCCAGGTGCAAAGTTCGGCAGCGCAGTGGCTATGGCAGCTGGACGCATCGTTGTCGGGGCGCCGGAGGACCAAGTCACTGGCGGTGGCAGTGTCGCTGTTTATGAACGCGTTGCGAGCACGTGGACCAAGGTTGCCACCCTCGTCGCGACAGACCTCAGCCAAAATGACTTCTTTGGCAGCGCTGTCGCCGCTAGTGAAGACGTCATTGCAGTGGGCGCGCAACGCGCCGACGTTGGGGGAGTGTCGGACCGTGGTGCCGCGTATGCGTTCAAGCGCGCATCCAACGGAACCTGGAGCCAACAGGCCAAACTAGAGCCGCCATCTACGACGGCTGGAGATGTCCGCTATCCAAACTCGCTGAGTGTTCAAGCGAACCGAATCATTGCCGGTGCGAACAAGTTTGGTACCCCCGGCGCGTTGACCCGCGGCAAAGCTTTCATCTTTAGCACCAACGGAAGCACTTGGACCGCTGAGGCGACGTTGATCGCGCCGGACGGCGCCGCCGGCGATGGCCTTGGCTTTAGCGTCGCACTCGACACCACGGCTACTCGAGCGGTAGTTTCGCTTCCGGAAGACACCGTGCTTGGTATAGCGGATGCAGGCAGTTGCCGCGTGTTTAAGCGCACGGGTACGCAGTGGGCCCAAGAGGCCACGATCACAGGCGTCGACTCGTTGCCTGGGTTCGGATTCTCGGTTGTCATGTGTGGGGACATTGCGGCGATCAGTTCGCCCGCGTCCTCTGCTGTTGGCCTTGCCGATTCCGGACGGGTGTATTTGTTTGATACAGCACCACTCGATTGCGACGGAGATGGAGTGGCGGATGCAGACATTGACGGCGACGGAATCGCAGACTGCTCCGACCGCGACGATGACAATGATGGCACGCCGGACTCTCTGGATCTCTGCCGCGGTGACCGAAACAAGGTTGCACCGGGGCAATGTGGTTGCGGAATTCCCGATACCGACAGCGACCTAGACGGAACCGCTGACTGCAATGATGGTTGCCCGAATGACTCGTTGAAGACAGCGCCTGGCCAGTGCGGTTGTGGCACCCCCGAGACAGACTCGGATGGTGATGGCACGGCCGATTGCGTGGACTCGTCTGGTTTGCAAGTCGCTGTCATGACTGCACAGAATCCAGAAGCATTTCTCCAGTTTGGTTGGAACGTGGCAGTTGATGGGGACACCGCTATCAGCGGTGCCCCGCAGGCCAACATCGGCGGCGCCGCCTCGCGCGGCCTCGCGGTGGTCATGCATCGCTCCGCTGGTGGCACATGGACGCGCGAGGCGACCCTGACCGCCCCGGATGGCGTCGCGTTCGATCGCTTCGGTGCCAGGGTCGCAGTTTCCGGCGCGGTTGCCGTGGTTGCGGCGCCGCAGGCGCAGGGCGGCAAGGGTGCCGCGTACGTGTTCCGCCGTAATTCCGACGCGACGTGGGCCTTCGTCCAGCGATTGCAGCCCTCCAACGCATCAGTAGGTGACAACTTCGGGTCGTCGGTGTGCATCAGCGGCGGCGTCATCGCCGTCGGCGCGCCGAAGGACGCCACTGGGCCGAATGCGGGCCCGGGATCCGTGTTCGTCTACGGCCTGGCGTCCGCCGGGAGCTATGTCCAGCAGGCGGTCCTGGCGGCATCCGATGGAGCCATCGGCGACGGCTTCGGACACGCGGCCGCGGTCGTCAACGGGTTCCTGGTGGTCGGCGCTCCCTTCACCGACCTGCCGGGAACCAGCAATTGCGGCAATGCATACGTGTTCCGCCAGCTGTCGCCGGGCACCTGGACACAGCGTGCCAAGCTCAGCGCCGCCACTCCGGCGCGGGACGCCAACTTCGGACGCGACGTGGCGACCGACAGCCAGGCGATCGTGGTCAATGCCCCGGGCGAAGACGGCGGTTCTGCCTATGCGTTCCAGGCAAGTGGATCGAACGACGCCGTTTCCGCGCCCTTCCGCCTCGTCAGCAATGGCGTCCAGACGGATGACGGCTTCGGATGCTCGGTGGGCGTGTTCAACAGCCGCATTGCGGTCGGATGCGTGCTGGACGACGTTGCCGACCGTGCGGATGCCGGATCGGTGCGGATCTTCCGCCGGGGAACCCAGGGAAGCTGGATCGACGACGGCATCGTCATCGCGAACGACGGCGCTGCCGGCGATCTCTTCGGGTGGCACCTCGCCCTGAGCGGCGACGTGGTGGTGGTGGGCGCAGTGGGTCACGATGCCGGCACCTCCTTCGATGCCGGGTCCGTGCACATCTACGATCTCAGTCCCGCCGACTGCGACGATGACGGTGTCGCGGACGTGGACCTGGATGCCGACGGCGTTGCCGACTGCAACGATCCGGACGACGACGGCGACGGCACCCCCGACCTGGCCGACGGTTGTCCCCGGGATCGACTGAAGACCAGCCCCGGCACCTGCGGATGCGGCGTGGTGGACACCACAGCCGACGCCGATGCGGACGGGGTCATCGATTGCCTCGACAACTGCCTTGCCGTTGCAAATGCGAATCAGGCGGACTGTGACGCCGACGGATTAGGAAACGCGTGCGAGTCGCAAGTGGACTGCAACAGCAATGGCGTCATCGATTCATGCGACGTCATTAGTAGCGGGACGTCGCCGGATTACAACGCAAATTTGATCCCCGACGAATGTGAATCAGCATCGCTGATGGTTCCGCAGGAGTTCTCAACAATGCAAGCGGCGATTGATGCCGCGCCGAGCAACGGAATTGTCATCGTGGGCCCCGGGACTTACATCGGAGCTATCAATACGCGAGGAAAGGCCGTAAAGATTCACGCCTTGTCGGGTCCCGCTACAACTGTCATTGATGGTGCCTCTGTCAACGTGTCGCTGGTGACATTCAATTCCAACGAAGGTCCAGCGACTGTGTTCAGTGGATTCACGGTGCGACGAGGCGTTCGCGGAACCCCAGTCGTTCCCGGCTCTCCGTTCCTAGTCGGTGGTGGGATATTCGTAAGTGGAAGTTCGCCGACCATCACAAACTGTGTCATTGAGCAATGCAGAGGGCAGTTCGGGGCGGGGATTTATCTGATTGACAGTAGTGCGGTGTTGCGCGAGTGCGCGATCATCAGTAATACGGCGGTGGAGTACGGTGGTGGCGTTCAAGGATTCCGTGGCGCATTGACGCTTGAAAATTGCCAAGTCATCAACAACGTGAGTGGCATCGCGGGTGGCGGAATCCATATGGCAGGCGGGCAGACTCGTCTGATTGATTGCGCAATATTGGACAATGCCACACTTGGAAGCGGCGGCGGTGTCTCATGGGATTCGGATTCGTATGGTGGGCCAATCTCCTCCCTCATCGTCATTGACTCATTCATTGACAACAACTTTGCCGTCACAGCTGGCGGTGGTGGCTATATTTGGTCCTTCAATAAAACCCCGCGGACAGCAGTGGTGTCATCGTCGCGTATCTGCGGGAATGTCCCGGACGAATATGCAGGTCCCGTCACACTCGAGAGCGAGTCCGTTGTGTGTGCCGATTGCAACCTGAATGGAATTCCCGACTCCGGAGACATTGCGGCCAATCCATCGCTGGACTGCAATAACGACGGTCGCATCGACTCCTGTGATGTTGTGTCTGGGGCCGTAGCAGATCGCAATGGCAATGGAATTCCAGACGAATGCGAGGAGTCGATGCGATTTGTGCCTTCGGAATACCCAACCATTGGCGCAGCAACTGACGCAGCTGTTTCGGGCGATGTCGTTTGGATCGCTCCTGGGACATACTCTGAAACCATCAATGTGCATGGCAAGGGCATTACCGTTCGCGGTGGCGGACCAGGCGTCATCATTGATGGGGCGTCACTCAGTGATTCACTACTGGTCGCCAAGAGTGGCGAGGGTGTAGACACGGTCATTGATGGACTCACTTTCCGCAATGGACGTGTTGGTTCGACGCTCATCTCTAGTCCTTCGCTTCGTGTGGGCGGTGGGGCGTACATTGAGAGCGCCTCGCCGACTATTCGTAACTGCACTTTTGAGCAGTGCCGGGCGCAGTACGGCGGTGGGGGGTACTTCTACGCGTTCAATGGGTTGGTGGACTCCTGCACATTCCGCTTCAACACAGCACTGGAGGACGGCGGCGCACTTCAGCTGTTTGACGGAGCGAGTGATGGTCGCGCAGTCATTACCAATTGTTTGTTTGAGTCGAATGTCAGTGGAAACGATGGTGGCGCCTTGCATTTAGTTTCCGTGGGCGGGCATGCGTTGCAGGACTGCATCATCCGGCAGAATCAAGCCCAATTGCGTTTCGGTGGTGGTATCTCGTGGTACCGCTATGGGCCGATACCGTCTGTATCGGATCCACTGGTTGTTGACGGATGTGAGATCGAAGAAAATGTTGCCGGGGCGTCCGGTGGCGGCATCTATGTTCACAATGTCGGGGTGTCGGCCACCATCCGGGATTCGATAGTTTGCCAGAATCTCCCGAATAATCAGACCGGAAGCACATTCGACGATGGCGGCAACAACCTCTGCAACTGCTTGGGCGACCTCAACCACGATGGCTTTGTAAACGGAGCCGACTTGGGGATAGTGCTGGGCGAGTGGGGCGTTTCGACCATCGCAGACCTCAACAATGATGGCCTCGTTACTGGCGCAGATATCGGTCGGTTGTTGGGCGCTTGGGGCGTGTGTCCGTAACTAGCAACAAAGAAGGTCAATATCGCTTCGCGTGGTTCCCGGTAATCGACGCCCTGAGTGATGGCGCAACTTGATGTCGCGCTTCCACTACCGATTCACCACAACAACCTCACTACTCGTATGGATATAAGTCACTCGCACTGCACACCCGCACAAAGGTCTTCTGAGGGAAGCCCAGATTTCAAGCGCAATTTGAGTTAACTAGATAACTCGAGGTGTATCAACGGTCCCGATTGGTGCGCACAGACAACTCTGCAACATATTGAAGCCGTCCGCCGAAGGCAAACTCCCAGCCGCGTGGATATAGGCGGAGCGGATGGTGTTCCTTCGTCAGGTCGAGACCTACTTCGGCGAAGATCGCGCGCCATTCCGATGGTGAATGGTATCGATACAAGCAGGGGACGCCGTAGGGCGAATTTGCTGCCCAATCGATCAGTGAGATGCGCGCCTGCGCAAGCAGCCCGTCCCTGGCATGATCTTTGAGAATTACCATGCGCCGCGACACGCGGGCGCATTCCTTGAGCAGGGAATTCTCGTTTGCCTCGTGGTGTAGGACATCTGCAACGATTACGACGTCAAATGCCCCATCTTCGAATGGGAACTTTCCACCTTGATATTCGATGACCGGAACAGGCTCCCCACCCCGTGGAGCTCGTTCTAGGCCAACCCCCTCTACTCTCGCTGGGCACCGCGGGTCATCAAGCAGC
>Ga0247832_1007456_pt1 | contig 11398 bp, 10 predicted proteins | sample LaCruzMarch2015__10_FD_192407 | JGI IMG/M metagenome (GOLD analysis project Ga0247832, IMG submission 192407) | Freshwater microbial communities from meromictic Lake La Cruz, Castile-La Mancha, Spain - LaCruzMarch2015_4m | ecosystem: Environmental > Aquatic > Freshwater > Lake | place: Spain...
TGCCCCTTTATGGTGATCATCAAAGCAATAACGCGGGCCTTGCATTAGCTTCAGTTGAAGCCTTTGCAGGGGTTAAGTTAGATGAGGAGTTAGTACGTCAGGCATTTAGCAAGGTTAAATCACCAGGTAGATGTGAGATTATTTATCAGGACCCATCGGTAATAATTGATGCAGCACATAATCCACATGGCGCAGCGGCGATTGCTAAAACAATCAGCACCGAATTTGATTTTCATTTAGTAGTTGCAGTAGTTGCAGTACTGGCCGATAAAGATGTGGATGGCATTTTGCAGCAGTTATCTACAGCAGTTGACTACATAATCACAACCCAAAGTAATTCACCAAGAGCTTTAGATTCAGCAGAACTTGCTAAGATTGCTGTGAAATACTTTAAGCCAGAGCAGATAGAGGTCATCTCAGATTTGGACGGCGCCATTACCTATGCGATAGAGAAGGTTAATCTTTCAAATCAGGTAAGTGATGGCCCAGGGGCTGTTTTAATTACAGGCTCTGTTGTTACGGCAGGTGTAGCAAGAGGATTTGTAAGCAGATTAAAAGGAGTAGGTAAGTGAGAGTTTTAGCAGCAGCAGTCTTAACTATGGAATCGATACTTATGGGATTTGCGCTGTTAATTGCAAAAGATGATTCATCTGCAAATGAAATTATCTTCGGATCTGTGCTGGCAATACTTTTAATTCTCAATGCTGGACTTTTAAAGCGCAAAGGTGGGTATTTACTGGGAAGTTTTCTGCAAATATTTTTAATTGGATATGGCCTAGTTGTTCCACATATGTATTACATGGGAGGACTTTTCACCACACTTTGGATCATCGCAATACTCCTTGGCCGCAGGGGTGAGGCAATAAAGGCGAGTCTTATCGCACAACGGGATAAGAATGGGCCGAATTAGCCAATTTTCAGCCTTAGCCAAAGATGCGTAGAATAGATTAGTGAGTTCAGAGCAAACTTTAATTTTGGTTAAACCAGATGGCGTTAAACGCGGTTTAGTTGGCGAAGTTATTGCACGCATTGAAAGCAAAGGTTATGTAGTTACTAATTTAAAAATGTTAACTGCTGACCGAACAATTCTTGCAAAGCATTATGCCGAGCATGAAGGTAAACCGTTTTATGAACCACTTATGGAGTTCATGGCATCAGGGCCGATTGTGGCAATGGTGGCACAAGGTGAGCGAGTAATTGAGGGGTTTAGAAAAATGGCAGGTGCAACTGATCCAACTGTGGCAGAGGCCGGCACCATCCGCGGTGACTTAGCACGGGATATGGGAACAAAGGTTGTACAAAATGTTGTGCACGGTTCTGATTCACCAGAGTCTGCAGCTCGTGAAATAAAGATTTTTTTCGGAAATTAGAAATTAACTCAGGATAATAAAGGAAGAGGCACAGATGGCTAAAGGAAAAAACAGGATGTCATGGATTGGCCGCGATATGGCGGTAGATCTAGGCACAGCTAATACTTTAGTTTATGTGCGCGGGCGTGGAATTGTCCTAAATGAGCCATCAGTTGTTGCAGTCAACCAAGATACTGGCGCGATTCTTGCTGTTGGACTTGAAGCAAAGCGAATGATTGGAAGAACTCCTGGAAACATTGTTGCAATTCGACCACTTAAAGATGGTGTGATTGCAGATTTTGATACCACTGAGCGAATGCTTAAATATTTTATTCAAAAAGTTCATAAACGTCGCTACTTAGCAAAGCCAAGAATTGTTGTTTGTGTACCATCTGGAATTACTGGCGTTGAACAGCGTGCCGTAAAAGATGCAGGCTACGCCGCAGGTGCTCGTAAGGTTTACATAATTGAGGAGCCAATGGCAGCAGCAATTGGCGCTGATCTGCCGATTCATGAGCCAACTGGAAATATGGTGGTTGATATTGGTGGTGGCACAACAGAGGTAGCTGTTATTTCACTTGGTGGAATAGTTGCCGCACTTTCAATCCGCATTGGCGGAGATGAGCTTGATCAATCAATTATTAATTGGGTTAAGCGTGAATACTCACTACTTCTAGGTGAGCGAACAGCTGAAGAGATAAAGATGGCAATTGGATCAGCATTTCCATTACCAGGTGAGCCAGATGCAGAAATTCGCGGACGCGATCTTGCAACTGGACTTCCTAAAACAATCTTGGTTACATCTGCAGATATTCGAAAGGCACTGGAGGAGCCAGTTACAGCAATAGTTAATGCAGTTAAAAACACACTAGATAAGACTCCACCTGAATTAGCCAGTGATCTTATGGATCGAGGAATTGTTTTAACTGGTGGCGGAGCATTACTGCGCGGCCTAGATGAGAGACTGCGCCATGAAACTGGCATGCCAATTCATATTTCAGAACGGCCGCTGCAAGCAGTTGCAGAAGGCTCTGGAAAATGTATTGAAGAGTTTGAAGCCTTAGAGAAGGTTTTAATCTCTGAACCTCGTCGTTAATTTATAAGGGAGTTTACTTGTGGCTAGTAGCGGCGGTAATCGTTCGCGGCTATTACTAGTCTTATTACTGGTTTCCTCACTATTTCTAATCACACTAGATCTTCGCGGTGTTAATTTATCCAGCGGTATTAGAAAAGGTGTTTCAACTGTTATTTCACCAGTTGAAAACTTGTTTACTAAATTATTTTCACCAGTTGGTGATTTTGCAAGTGATGTTCGAAACTTTGGTCAATCTAAGAAGCAGATTGCTGAATTAAATAAGCAGATTGAATTACTAAAAACCAATCAAATACTAGATGAAGATATGATCAACCAACTTAACCAACTTAAAAATGTATTAGATCTTGCCGGTCGTGGTGGATATAAAGTGGTAGCAGCTCGGGTAATTAATCGGGGTTCAACTGCAACCTTTAAAGAAACATTAACAATTGATGTTGGTAGTCGATCTGGGATAACAAAAAATATGACAGTAATTTCTGAAAGTGGTTTAGTTGGTGTTGTTAAATCTGTGACTAGTAATAGCTCAATTGTTTTATTAATGAGTGATCCAACATTTAAAGTGGGTGTGAGAATTGCAGGCACACAGAGCATTGGTGTGGTTTCTGGTCAGGGCGGCACTTCCTATTTACTACAACTCCTTGATGCAACCGGTGAAATTAAAGTAGGTGATGCATTAGTCGCAAGGGGTAGCTCTGGGGATAGACCATTTGTGCCAGGAGTGCCAGTTGGTCTTGTAGTTAGCGTGAATAGTAATGCTTCATCAATTACTCAAAATGCTGACGTAGAAAGTTCTGCAAATTTAGAAAAAATTAGCATAGTTGCTGTTGTGACTGCCGCAGCTAAAGGTGATCCAAGGGATTCATTAATACCAAAGCCAAGGCCTACGGCAACCGTGTACGTAACACCAACTCCAACTCCTTCACCAAGCGAATAACATGAGTAGCGTTAGAGTTTTAAATACCTCATTATTTCTATTGCTAGTTTTCCTGATTCAAACTACCTTGATATCTCGGATTAACTTTCCAATTGGTGGATTTTCACTTTATATCGCAACTCTTATGGTTGTCTTATCGCTAGAGGATAGAACTGGTTCACTTGTCTTTGGATTTATTGGTGGCTTAATTATGGATCTATCACCATCTGCTCAGACGCCGTTTGGTCAGTGGGCTTTAGTAATGACATTTATTGGCTTTCTATTCTCAGTAAATAGAGAATCAGTTGGTGATTCTAATGATAGGCCACTGGCCTTAGCTACTTTAGTAAGCGTAGCTGCATCAGTTTCAATGCTCAGTTTTGTCGTAATTGGAGTTTTATTAGGTCAAAATAACGGAGGATTACTTCGAAATTTATTAGTAATTTTTGCTAACTTTATTTGGACATTTTTAATCACTCCCATCTTTATGCCACTTATTCTTAAAGTGCGAAAGATGTTATTGACTAATCGGGAACGAGTATGAGCCAGCGATCTAAAGTAAGTTTAATTGTTTTCCAGAGTTTGGTTTTTTCATTACTTTTTGCATTGTTTGGACGATTATTTTATTTACAAGTACTTGAAAGCGGTAGATATAAAGAGGCAGCAATTAGTATCCAAAGCCGAGATATCGTTACGCCCGCTATTCGTGGGGCGATTACCGATATAAATGGCTCACCTCTAGTAGTTGATTTACCTGGACTTGTGGTTTTTATTGACCGAAGCACATTAGATAAGCAAGCTGATAAAGGAGCTACGGTACTTAGCAGAACAGCTGCATTATTTAATCTTGAATATGCTGATATATATCAACGCACTCGGTTATGTGGTGAATTACCGGTAAATAATCGAGCCGGATGTTGGAATGGCACTAGATATCAGCCAATTCCACTAGTCGGTGGAGCATCCCAAGATGTGGCACTTAAGATTATGGAGAACTCTGATCAATTTGCTGGCGTTAATGTTGCATCTATTCCAATTAGAAGTTACCCATCATTAGAGGGTGAAAATGTCTCACATGTTTTAGGTTACGTTGGATCTGTAACTGATGAGGATCTTAAAGATCCTGCTAAGAACTACTACCGAAGTGAGGTAGTTGGAAAAACCGGTCTTGAAACTCAATACAACGAGTATCTACGCGGCACACCCGGAGTTAGAACCTTTTTAGTTAATCGCAAAGAAGTTGTCACAAAAGAATCGAAAAATATCCAAGCAATTGCTGGAAATAATCTAGTAACAAATATTGATGCCAAGTTACAGTCAGGAGTTGAGCGGGCACTTGAGGCAGCAGTTAAACGCGCAAGGGCATCTGGTTATAGGGGAGATTCTGGTGCTGCAGTGGTACTTGAAATTAAAACTGGTCGAGTACTTGCCATGGCTTCTTATCCAACATATGAGCCAGAAATTTGGCAAAAAGGTTTAACAGTTAAGCAGGCAGAGGATCTATTTAGTGAAGTGAAAGGTGTGCCAGCTTTATCTAGACCGCTGCAAGGTTTATTTGCGCCAGCATCAACTTTTAAATCAGTCTCAGTAGTTGCAGCAGCAAATGCAGGGTATCCACTAGATGGTTCATATAATTGTCCAGCATCGGTTGAAATCGGAACTCGCACCTTTAGAAACTTTGATAGCGTTGCAGCTGGTCGAATTAAACTTGATGTTGGTCTTGCAATTTCTTGTGACTCACTCTGGTATCAAATTGCCTATGATGAATGGGTAAGAGATGGCGGTCTTAAGCCAAAATCAAAGGCAAATGATTACTTTTTCAACGCCGCTAAAGCCTTTGGAGTTGGTAAAGCTACCGGAATTGATTTACCAAGTGAGTTAAGTGGCCGCTTACCAAACCGTGACTGGAAGCAAAATTGGTATGAGCAAAATAAAGATTTCTATTGCAATTACAAGGACCGGGCTAAGAAGCAGGATTTAACTCGATATTTAATTGAAATTGCCAGGGAGAATTGTCTTGATGGCAACAAAGTTCGAGCTGGCGATGCGGTTAACTTTTCAATTGGCCAGGGAGATACTTTAGTTACTCCAATTAGATTAGCCCAGATGTATGCAGCGATTGCAAATAATGGAACTTATTACAAACCTCAAGTTGCTAGGGCAATAGTTGATACCGATGGCAAAGTAATTAAAGAGTTTAAGCCAGAAGTTGCTGATGTTATTAAAGAGGAGCAAAGCACCTGGGATTTTCTTCATCGCGCGCTACGAATGGTTGTCACCCGTGGAACTGCCGGGAGCGTATTTTCAGGTTTTCCAGTAGCAGTAAGTGGAAAGACCGGAACTGCTGAAGTATTTGGAAAAAATCCAAACGGTAGTGCTAAAGATGACACATCTTGGTTTGCCTCCTATGGGCCAACGGAAGATCCAACATATGCAGTTGTAATGATGGTTAGCCAAGGAGGATTTGGTGCATCAACATCTGGACTTGGAGTAAGGGATATTTACTCAACTTTATTTGGAGTAACTGGTAATAAAGTTGATCCTAACAAGGCGGTCTTTCCAAATGGAGTTCCAACTAATATCGCTAAGGTTGATCTAAAGATTGCAGCTAGTAAGGTTGATTTAACTGGAGTAAAGGTTGGCGGGGTGAAGTTAAAGTGAGTACTTTAGTTAGATTTAGAAGTAAAGGTCGATCAACTTTTTCTCGCTTTGATTTAACACTTAATCTAGCGGTCGCTGCTCTCTTATTAATTGGTACATTATTAGTTTACGCGGCGACTAGAGAGTGGTTTAGATCAAATAATTTAGATCCCGAGTACTACTTAAAGCGACATATACTTAATATTTTAATTGGTGGCTTACTTGCTTATGGCACTACTTTAATTGATTATCGGTTACTTCGGGCCTATGCACCAATTCTTTGGTTAATCTCAGTTATTGGGTTAATAGCAGTGTTTATTCCAGGTATTGGTGAAGAGGTTAATAATTCGAGTGCCTGGATCTCACTACCGGGTGGATTTCAATTGCAACCTGCTGAGTTAGCCAAAATTGCCATCATTGTTGGTATTGCTATGGTGCTATCAGATCGTGATCAAGCACAGAATGATCCGAGTGATCTAGATGTTATTAAAGCTTTAGCAATTGCAGCCTTTCCAGTTCTATTAATTGTGATACAGCCTGATTTAGGAACAGTACTTATTATTTCAGCAGCGGTTGTGGCAATGATCGGTGTATCGGGTGCTAGGCCTTTTTGGGTAGTTGGACTTTTATTACTTGCGGTAATTGGTGGCTTTACAGCAGTTCAAACTGGGGCAGTCTCAGATTATCAAGTTGCTCGTTTGCAATCATTTGTTGATCCCACCTCAGATCCGCAAGCAACTGGGTATCAGATTCGCCAATCTAGAATCACAATTGGCTCAGGCGGTATTTTCGGTAAAGGCTTATTTGAAGGACCACAAACTAGTGGTCGATTTGTGCCAGAGCAGCAAACAGACTTTATTTTTACAGTAGCTGGTGAGGAGCTAGGTTTTGTTGGTTGCTCACTGATTTTGTTTCTTTATTTACTCATATTTATTAGAGCATTTAATATTTGCCGGCAAAGCCGTGATTTATTTGGCAGGCTAGTTTGCATTGGCGTAATAGCTTGGTTTATCTTCCAAAGCTTTGAAAATATTGGTATGGCAATGGGCTTAATGCCAATGACGGGTGTGCCACTGCCATTTCTCTCCTATGGTGGATCATCAATGTTTGCTAATTTAATTGGTATTGGCTTATTACAAAATGTGCATGCCCGAAGCCGTTAACACGCTTAAAACAAGGTGAGTTTGCGGATTGCCACAGATCTGCGATACTTATCCCACGCAAGTCCGCGCGAGGATAAAGAGCCTTCGCAGCGACAGCGTCGATATTTTTAGCATAATTAATAGGAATTAATTAAAAAGTATTGAAAGAGATACTGCAAAACTGCAGTAATTAAATTTTTGAGAAGGATTTGATTTATATGGCCGATGAGCCTAAAGCACCACGTAAGCGCGCTGCCAAAAAAGCGGTAGAGGGCGAAGATAAAAAGAGTAGTAAAAAAGCTGGATCAATTCCAGTTCCATTATTTCAAGCAGCCCCAGTTACCAAAGCAAGTAAAGCCGCACCTGCAACTAAAACTAGCAAAGCTACTGAAACTACTGAGGTTAAAAGTAGTGAGGGCGAGAGTGAAGAGTTTCGTCGTCGTCGCCGCCGTGGCGGCCGAGGAAGACGTAGAACTGGCAAAGAGGTTGAAACAGATGGTGAAGATGATTCACAAGTCACGACTGATCAAGGTGAAGCAAGTGATGGCGTAACCCATAAAAGACGCCGTCGTCGTAGGGCGCGTGGTGAAGGTGTAACACCTGGTGAGACGATTGAAGAAGATGGCGTACTAACCGTTGTTAAGGTAAGACCAGTTCGAGTTAGAGAAGCTCGCACTGAAAGTAAAAGCTTTAACCGTCGCGATCGCAACAAATTTGATCGCAGCGACCGTGGGGATCGACGTGAGCGTCGAGATTTCACCCGCAAACGTGGCAGCGTTATTACTGAATCAGAGTTTTTAGCAAGACGTGAAGCTGTTGATCGCAGTATGTTGGTAAGACAAATTGCTGATCGAACTCAAATTGCCATTATTGAAGATGAAGTCATGGTTGAGCATTATGTAAACCGTAATAGCAATATTTCCTATGTTGGAAACGTCTACCTAGGTAAGGTACAAAACGTATTACCTTCTATGGAAGCGGCTTTCGTTGATATTGGTAAGGGCCGTAACGCAGTTTTATATGCTGGTGAAGTTAATTGGGATGCTCATGGCTTATCAGATACCGCCCCTCGCAAAATAGAACATGTTTTAAAAAGTGGCCAATCTGTATTAGTTCAGGTGACTAAGGATCCAATTGGTCAAAAGGGCGCTAGATTAACTAGCCAGATTTCTCTACCAGGTAGATATTTAGTTTATGTGCCAGGTGGCGGCATGAGTGGAATTTCTCGCAGATTACCTGATAACGAACGTAATCGTTTAAAAGGTATTTTAAAGAATTTAATTCCAGAACAAGCTGGTGTAATTATTAGAACAGCAGCTGAAGGAGCACCTGAGGCAGAGCTTGAGCGAGATGTAGCGCGCCTTAAAGGGCAATGGGAAGATATTGAAAAGAAAGCAAATGATTCAAGTACCTCTGCTCCATCACTTTTATATGGCGAGCCAGATTTAACTGTTCGAGTAATCCGAGATATTTTTAATGAGGATTTCAACAAGATGTTAGTACAAGGTGATCAAGCTTGGGATGATATTCAAAACTATATTGGTCATATTGCCCCAGAGCTTGCTAGCAAGATTGAAAAATGGAGCAGTAATCGCGACATATTTGCTGAAAACAGAGTTGAAGAGCAGCTTGCAAAGGCATTTGATCGCAAGGTTTATTTACCATCAGGTGGTTCTTTGGTAATTGATCGAACTGAAGCAATGATCGTTATCGATGTTAACACCGGTAAATTTATTGGTAAGGGCGGCAACTTAGAAGAGACGGTTACAAAAAATAACTTAGAAGCGGCCGAGGAAATTGCTCGCCAGCTTCGCCTGCGCGATATGGGCGGAATTATTGTGATCGACTTTATCGATATGACACTGGAATCAAACCGTGAGTTAGTACTTCGCAGATTAGTTGAGTGCTTAGGCAGAGATAGAACTAAGCACCAAGTTGCTGAAATAACATCACTCGGCCTTGTTCAAATGACTCGTAAGCGAGTAGGTCAAGGATTAATTGAGGCTTTCTCAACTACATGTGAGAGTTGTGGTGGTCGCGGAATTCATATCCATAGTGAACCAGTAAAAAAGGTTGCACTTGAAAAAGATTTAGATCAGCGTTATTCAAAAACTAGTAAAGCAGTTTCTGATGATGATTCCGATGATTCAGATTCCGATGATTCAGATGATGAGGATTCAGATATTGAAACTACTGATAATAAGGAAGAAACAGTTGAAGTGGTACCAGTTGTTGCAGCAGGACGGCGAAAAGGTCGTCGGGCTGTGAGTACTGGGGTTATTTCAACCAATTAACCCGCGCATTTGACCCTAACCGAATCAATCTCTACCCTTATCCATCTAGCCAGATTGATAAGTAATGATCTTGGTTAATAACTAGAAGGAGCACACGGTGTACGCGATTGTTAAAGCAGGCGGGCGACAAGAGAAGGTTTCAGTTGGTGAAACTCTTGTAGTTGATCGCTTAGATGCTGCCGTTGGCGCAAAGGTAACTTTTCCTGCAGTTCTGCTAGTAGATGGCGCAGATGTAACAGCTGATCCAAAAGCATTAGCTTCAGTTAAGGTAACTGGTGAAGTTTTAGCTGAACAAAAGGGACCAAAGATTGCAATCCTTCGTTATAAAAATAAGACTGGCTACCGCAGGCGTCAAGGATTTCGTTCACAACTTACTCGCGTTAAAATAACTGAAATTAATAAGTAACTACTAACTAAGGCAGGTGAAAGAAGATGGCAAGTAAAAAGGGTGTCTCCTCCACACGTAATGGTCGCGACTCAAATCCTCAATACCTTGGCATTAAAAGATTTGCCGGTCAGGTAGTTAAGGGCGGTGAGATTTTAGTTCGCCAACGCGGAACCTATTTCCACCCAGGAAAGAATGTCGGAATCGGTAAAGATGACACACTATTCGCGCTCTCTGGTGGATCAGTTGAATTTGGTCGCGCTCGCGGTCGTCGAGTAGTAAATATTCTTCCGGTTTCATAATCCCAGCGGAATTTAATTATGGGTCCGCTATCTGCGGGCCCATTTTTATTTGATTTCTAATTAGCGAAAGGAGTTCACATGGCAACCTTTGTTGATCGTGTAACTCTGCATGCTGATGCTGGTAAAGGTGGAGATGGTTGCGTATCTGTACACCGCGAAAAATTTAAACCACTAGGTGGGCCAGATGGGGGAAATGGCGGGCGAGGTGGGGATGTTGTATTGGTAGTGGATCCAGATGCCACCACACTTTTAGATTTTCATCACTCACCACATCGCAAATCAACAGATGGTAAACAAGGTGCTGGTGATTTTAATAATGGAGCTGAAGGCAAGGATTTAATTCTCTCTGTTCCAAATGGCACAGTAGTTAAAGATGTTAACGGAAATGTGATTGCAGATTTAGTTGGTTATGGCACAAGATTTATGGCAGCTCAAGGCGGTAAAGGTGGGCTAGGTAATGCTGGCCTAGCAAACTCAAAAAGACGTGCGCCAGGTTTTGCACTTTTAGGTGAGCCAGGTGAGACTCGCACATTATTTCTAGAGTTAAAAAGCGTTGCAGATATTGGTTTAGTTGGATATCCAAGTGCTGGTAAATCTTCTTTAATTGCAGCAATGTCAGCGGCTAGGCCAAAGATTGCAGATTATCCTTTTACAACATTGGTACCAAACCTTGGTGTTGTTCAGGCAGGTGAAACTCGCTTTACTGCCGCAGATGTACCTGGCTTAATTCCAGGAGCAAGTCAAGGTAAAGGGTTAGGTCATGAGTTTTTGCGCCATGTTGAAAGATGTGCTGCGTTAGTGCATGTTCTAGATTGCGCAACACTTGAAACTGACCGAGATCCTGTTAAAGATTTTGATGTAATTGAAGAAGAGTTAAAAGAGTATGGTGGTCTATCTGATCGACCAAGAATAATTGCGCTAAATAAGATTGATCTACCAGACGGTAAAGCTATGGCAGATATGGTTGAAAAAACTTTACAGGCTCGTGGTTTTCCAGTATTTCAAGTTTCCGCTGCAAGCCGAGAGGGTATGCAGGAGTTAATTTATGCAATGGCGCAGATAATTCAAAAGGTTAGAAAAGCTCAAAAAGAGGAGCAGGTGGCCAGAATTGTGCTTAGGCCAATTGCAGTTGATGATGCTGGTTTCGTTGTAATTGCAAATGAAGATGGCACATTTAATGTGATAGGTGATAAGCCAGAACGATGGGTTAAGCAAACTGATTTTGCAAATGCTGAAGCTATTGGTTATTTAGCAGATCGTCTTGCTTCATATGGCGT
>Ga0247832_1007457_pt1 | contig 11398 bp, 10 predicted proteins | sample LaCruzMarch2015__10_FD_192407 | JGI IMG/M metagenome (GOLD analysis project Ga0247832, IMG submission 192407) | Freshwater microbial communities from meromictic Lake La Cruz, Castile-La Mancha, Spain - LaCruzMarch2015_4m | ecosystem: Environmental > Aquatic > Freshwater > Lake | place: Spain...
CGCGTTTTGATCCAACGGATCAAAGTTGCGCGCCAACAAAAATGTAGCTACCCGCGAGTTTGGACCAAGCCTATTGAAAGACTTGACCTCCGGCTTCACACGCCAGTCGGGCTCGAGCACACCGGGCATAAGGACAGCTAATCCTTATGAAAACACGAGGCAGCCACGTCCACCCCGATTAACCCCGCTTACCCATCCCCAACCAGTGTCGCCGCTGCAGCAACAACGCCCTCTCATCGGAGATGGGCTTAGGTTACGGGCGGTTTGGTGGGTGGAGGATAAGTTTTTATCTGTCCCTCCAAAGGACCGCGCAGCACGAGCTGCGCATGGCAGCGCGTCCAGATGCGCAGCTCGTGGCTCACGCGCTCCAACATCACTCCGCCGCCTTCGGCGATATCGGCGCATGCGCCGATGTGTCCCGAAGGGACTGAAGGGGTGGTTCCAGCTTTGCCCCACGAACTACTGCACACCCCCATTTGTCCGGACAAATTCTTGGTGACAAGTCGCGGGAGGCCACTTAAGAAAGTCGAAGAAGAGGAGCTGTCATGACCCACCTATCTGCCCGCCACCTATTTATCGGATTTACTGCTTGCCTAGCCGCGGTCGCCACGACGGCGGACGCTGCGCCCAAGAAAAAGGCCCCAGCAGCGGCACCTGCCCCGGTTGCTGCGCCATTGGACCTCACCACCCCTGAAGGGGTGTTGGCTGCCAACCGCAAGATGCAATGCGACATGCGCGATGGCGTGGCCGTGACCTATTATTGGGCGGGCGATGCGTATTCGCGTCGCCAAGGCGAAGCCGACAAGCTTCTATTCCGCGCTGAAGGCATGAACATCCGCCATTGCGTGACGGTGAAGGACCCCGTCCGCGGGCTAGGCTATCGCCTGATTTCGCGCGAGTTGTTGATCTATACCGACCCTAAGACCGGTAAGGTATTGAGCAAATGGACCAATCCTTGGACCGGCGAAGTGCTCGACGTCATGCATGTCGCCAATGACCCGGTGAATTCCGCCTCTTATGTGATAGGCCGTGATGGCCAGCCACTCCGCTGGACCGGCACGATCAGTGGCGACCATTGGTGGACCAATGTGACGGTGCCCTTGTTCTATTCCAACCCTTTGGCTGGTAAGTATCAGGCCGAAGTTGGCGGCACCTATCATGCGACTGAAATGTTCAATTTCGCGGGTACGGTCTCGAATATTGTCGATCCGACAAAAACGACCGCAGAGGCAAGTGTCGCTTGGGTGCGGATCTCCGACTGGTTGCCGTGGATGCGCATGGGTGGCCGTGAGGGCGAAATTTACTTCAATACCAATGGCCGCAAACTGGACAATTGGGACCAGATGCCCGCCGTGATGAAGGATGAAATCGCCAAAAATTACCCGGCTTGGACATCGCCTCCCCCGCTGGACGATGCCCGTCCAAACGAAACCTCTTGGACCTACTTCCTCGATGTAAAAGAGGGTCGCAAAACCCTGCCGAAGCGGGATTAATAGACACAAGGGCTCAAAGCACAGCTTTGGGCCCTTCTTCTTTTCCCAATTTGGGCGCTACACCGAAAGGCCTCTCACATGAAACTCTATGGCGAACATAATCCGGCCCCGAACCCACGTCGCGTTCGGATTTTCTTGGCTGAAAAGGGCATAGAGGTCGAGCATGTGCATATCCCCATGCGGCAAGGGGCGCATAAGACCCCGGAATTTCTGACCAAGAACAGCCTTGGCCAAGTGCCAGTCTTAGAGCTCGACGACGGCACCTGTATCAGCGAGAGCGTCAGCATCTGCCGTTATCTGGAAGCACTGCAACCCGAGCCGCCCTTGTTTGGCTCCACGCCGCTTGAGATTGCCAATATCGACATGTGGATCCGGCGGGTGGAGTGGCAATTGATGAGCCCGATTGGCCAGATCTGGCGCCACGCCCATCCCTATACGGCAGCCCTTTTGACCCAATATAAGGACTTTGGCGAAAGCAACCGCGCCCATGCCAACCGCGCCTATCACTGGCTCGACCGGGAAATGACCGACAAAGCCTATATCGCAGGGGATGCTTTCTCCGCTGCGGACATCATGGCGCTGTCCATCGTCGATTTCGGTGCCTTCATCGGCACGCCCATCCCGGATGATTGCGGCCATCTGAAAGCCTGGCACGTGCGGGTAAGTGCGCGGCCAAGTGCGGCGGCTTAGGCCTGATAATTCAACAATTCGCTCTGCGCGGTAGGGGGCGTTCCAGCCATGGAATGCACCATGGTCAATCACCCCCAAAGATCGTCGATGCTGAGCAGCAGCCAAAGCACTTGGAACGGCTGCATGCGGCACTTCGCTTGCCTTGAAGCCGCCCGACAGTTCTGTCTGAGCAAGATGCGGGGTCAAGAGGCGCGCTTCGCGCGTCGACGAAGTCGATAAACCCCTTGACACCCCATCTTGCGCGCTAAAACTCGAACGATGCCTTTGCCCAGGCAGAGCCTGCGGCAAAGGCTCTTTCAAACGGAAAAAGGGCTACGCCTTTGACGATATTGGGTTCAATACGGGGCCGCCACGCGACGTCGACTTTTGGCCGAAAGGAGATAGTCCGCTTTGGGGGAGAAACCTGCAGTTTGCAGCCTAATTGACGACGTTATCTTCACGGTCAATATCCGGCTTGTTTGCCGTCGTTCCTTTGCTAGCCGCCGCTAATAACTATTCAAAATGCCGTCAATTTAATCTGTAAGTGGAGATTTTGCCCTTGTAGATTTAGAACGTGCACGGACACTAGCTGAAGGCCTCGGATTTAGAGTCTGGATATAAGGCTGATCGAACAGCCAATCCCACAACTTGTAACTCCCAGTTTGTGTCGTCAGTACCTTCATTTTTGGGCTCAACCGTGAAAGTAAACGTTACGACCCGCAGCAGCTTTTCGCCCACCCTGATTGTTACTGTCCATCGGTGGTGACTAAGTGCTTCGCCTTCTTCTTCCCCGTCTTGAACTTCATATGAGAGGACCACATGCTCGCTCAACGACTCAGTAAGTTGACCCTCATGTAAACCGTGCGCTGTGGCATCGCGCTGTGTATTGTCATCGAAAACGTATTCCTCAGCCCAAGGTCGAAGCGTCCCTGAGGCTTCCCGATCCTCAAAGATCACGATCTGGTCGTCGTCTTCCATCGCGACTAGCCACCAGGCTGGCACCCGGAAGAAAACCATACCTCTGTAGTCCAGCACTTGAGTAGCCGAGCGATTGTTCGGTTTTTCGTCCATACAGGACACCCCTTCGTTAATGCGCTTCGCGCCGAGGGTGCATTCCAGCTTTGGAATGCACCGAAGTCAACAAAAAGCCGAGTTCGGTTATATGGGCGTTTAGCCAAAGTAATCCCAGATGGTGCAGTCCTATGTGACTGCACCCCACGGGCCGGATCCTAATGCATTTCGAAAATAACGTCCGCTTTCGAGCAGCCGCCAAGCAGCCCCTATCGTCCACCCTTGGCGGATATTGTTGAAAAACTCGTCGTTGTCAGGGTTTGCGGGTCATGATTCACTGGTTTCATTGATTTGCGGGGAATCTGGTGATGATGGGACATCAAGAAGTATCGGCCCAGTTGTTTTATGACTTTCAGATTGAGGATCATGTTCCAGCTGACCATATTCTGCGGCGCATTGATGCTCATTTAGATCTTGAGAGCGTTCGTTCGGCCCTGAAGCCCTATTATAGCAACACTGGGCGGCCATCGATTGATCCAGATTTAATGATGCGGATGCTGATCATTGGATATGCGATGGGCATCAGGTCAGAACGCAGATTATGCGAGGAAGTCCACCTTAACCTTGCCTATCGCTTGTTCTGCAGGCTTGGCCTAGAAGGCAAAGTTCCCGATCACTCGAGTTTCTCCAAGAACCGCCATGGGCGGTTTCGCGAGAGTGATGTCTTGCGCCATCTCTTTGAGACGGTGGTTGCACGTTGCTTGTCAGAAGGACTTGTTGGCGGCGAAGGCTTTGCGGTTGACGCAAGTCTAATCGCGGCCGACGCGAACAAGCAGCGCTCCATGTCGGGTGAACAATGGCGATCTGGGCAAGACATGGAGATGGCGGGACGCGCGGTCCAAGAGTATCTGGCTGTCCTTGATCACGAGGCCTTTGGTGCAGCCTCACCGGTTCCACCAAAGTTTGTTGCAAAGTCCGATCCTGCTGCACAATGGACTGGTGCGCATAAAGGTCATGCCTTCTTTGCTTATGCGACTAACTATTTGATCGATACCGATCACGGCGTCATTGTCGATGTTGAAGCTACACGCGCAATTCGCCAGGCTGAAGTTGGCGCATCGCGCACGATGATTGATCGTACCGAAGCTCGATTTGGCCTAAAGCCAAGTTATCTGGCAGCCGATAGCGCTTATGGCTCAGCTCATAACCTAGCTTGGTTGGTGAAAGAGCGCGATATCGCACCCCATATTCCTGTCTTTGACCAGTCTATACGAACAGACGGAACAGTCTCGCGATCTGACTTTACTTGGGAGGCCGAAAGAGACCGCTATACCTGTCCCGCTGGCAAAGAGTTGGTGCAGTTCCATCGCACTTATCAAACGCCACGATCGGGCATCACCAAAGCCGGCCAAAGGCTATATCGAGCGAGCACAAAGGACTGCCGTGTCTGCCCGCTCAAAGAACAATGCTGTCCCATAGCCACAGTTCGAAAAATCCCCCGCGACCTCAACGAAGACTCCCGCGATGTCGCCCGCCTCATCGCAACCACGCCTGCCTATGCCAGATCACGTGATCGCCGGAAGAAAGTCGAGATGCTCTTTGCTCACCTCAAGCGTATTCTCAAAATGGGCAGGCTAAGATTACGAGGCCCAAACGGAGCCAGAGACGAGTTCCTACTCGCAGCCACAGCCCAAAACCTGCGAAAACTAGCCAAACTGCGACCAAATCCACATAAACGACCAGCCTTCGCCGCCTAATCTACCTCAAAAGAGGAACTCCACCGACCTTCAAGCGAAAATCGACCAGCAATCGCAAACCAACTGCGCTGCCCAAGCACCCAATCTCGCTTAAACTTCGAGTTTTTAAACAATTTCGGCGCAAAGCAGACCAAGGGACAAATTTCACTATTGATGTTTGTAGACAGTAGGCGTTGGAAATTTGGCGTTGAAACGACGGTTCTGAGCAGAGAACATTTCTTAAAGTTGGCTGTCCGCTGTTCGGCCCCCTCACCCCTGATAATTCAACCTCAACCCCGGGCGGTCCCAGCGCATTTTGGCTAAGCGGCCGGTTGAGGACAGGGTGATATAGGCATCGCACATATCGGCACCACCAAAGGCGATATTGGTGGTCATCAGATCGTCGGTCGGAACAAGAGTGTGGGTGCCGGTTTCAGGATTCATGCGCGTGATACCCGGATTAATCAGGGTGGCAATCGCCACGGTGCCATCGGCTTCTATCGCCAAGCTATCAAACAGCGTCCACTGATCGACGCGGCCGACGACACGGGCTGCTCGGAATGGGCTGACTGGGGCAATTTGCCCGGGGCCTGCAACATCAAAGGCATAAAGCCTGCCCTCCATCGTGTCGGCCATATAGATGGTGTTGCCATCAGGGCTGAGACCAACCCCATTAGGCGAGGTATAGCCGTGCGAGAGCTCATGGGCCGACGCCGCACCCGGCGTCACATAGAACAGGCCGCCATAATCGCGGTGGCGGTGGTGGCTTTTGCCGTGGTCGGTGAAGTAAAAGCCACCGTTGCGGTCAAACACGAGGTCGTTGGGTCCGCGTAGGGCATGACCATCAATCGTATCGAATAGGCGCTCGACCTTGCCCGTAGTTAAATCCACCCGCTCAATTCGCCCACCTGAATAATCCTCAGGCTCATGCCCCGGCACCATCAGGCCACCAAAGTCAGACCATGCAAAGCCGCCATTATTGCAGATATACATCGCCCCATCAGGGCCAAGGGCTGCCCCGTTTGGTCCACCAGCCAAATGGACAATGGTCTCGGTCTTGCCATTCCAATAGCGCGTGAGATTACCCGATTTGATTTCAACAAACACGACAGAGCCATCATCGAATACCACAGGGCCTTCAGGGAATTGCAAACCCGTTGCAAGGATTTCGAGTGTCATGTGTCGTGCTCCCAAATCTGTTTTTGCCTTGCCTCAAAATCGTGCAGGCTTACCCCATCATCACGGCTCTAACGCCGTTCAGCAAGACCAAAGCGGAAAAATTGCCTGCGCGGACTGGACAAATTTGAAACCCGCGCGCACGTTACTCCTGCGTAATCGCCCCATTGTGGCTAGGCTTATAAGTAATCAGCTTGGTTGCAGCGGGTGCCTATCGTGCGTACTCTCACCCGTGGCCTGATACGCCACCCATCCGCAGCAAAGACATTACTCTTGAGTAATTAATCCATTTTCGGGAAAGTTTCAGGTAATGCGTGTTTATCAGCCCATCCGATCCACCGCCTTGGCCCTCGCCTTCTGGATCGCTATGTCGACCCCATTGCAGGCCGATGAAGTCACCCGCTATGTGCCTGAGGGGGCCTTTATCGCGCAGTCGGTTGTGGTGCCTGCTGGCTATGAGACGATTTATATCAGTGGCTTACTGCCACCGCAGAATAATCAGGCAGGCCCTGTGGGCTCAACCGCTCGTTATGGTGGGGGCACGGAGGCACAGGCTGAGTTGGTCTTCAAGCGCTTGGAGGAGGCGTTAGCCGTCCAAAACCTAGGGCTCGGCGATGTTGTGATGATGCGCGTCTATCTGGCAGGCGATCCAGCCCAAGGTGGGGCGATGGATTTTGCTGGCATGATGGCGGCTTATAAGCGCTATTTCGGCACCCCCACACAACCCAACAAGCCAGCGCGCGCAACCATGCAGGTTGCTGGCCTCGTCGGCGGCCCAGGCCCCCTGATTGAAGTGGAAGCCCAAGCCGTGCGTCGTCCGAAATAGGGGGCACCCGCTAACCCAGAAGCCAGCGGGTGAATTTGAGTCTAGCGTGGAGCCATCCGAATGGCACCGTCCAAGCGGACGTCTTCACCGTTGAAATAGCCATTGGTGATCATGGTCAAAGCTAATTGCGCATATTCATGCGGCAGGCCCAAACGTTTCGGGAAGGGCACGCTCATGGCCAGAGCGTCTTTGACGGCATCGGGTGCTGCATTCATCAAAGGCGTGTTGAAAATGCCGGGCAGGATGGTGTTGACGCGAATACCTTCGCCCATCAAATCGCGCGCGATTGGCAAAGTCATGCCGACAACGCCACCTTTTGAGGCCGAATAAGCGGCTTGGCCCATTTGACCATCTTCAGCGGCAACCGACGCCGTGTTGACGATGGCGCCGCGCTCGCCGTCTTCTAGTGGGTCCAAAGACAACATTCCGGCAGCCGACTTAGCGATACAGCGGAAGGTGCCGACCAGATTGATCTGGATGATCATGTTGAAGGAATCGAGTGGGAAGTGCTTGATGTCGCCCGTTTTCTTATCGCGGCTGGCGGTCTTGATCGCATTGCCCGTTCCCGCGCAATTGACGAGGATACGCTCTTGGCCATTCGCCGCGCGTGCCTTGGCAAAGCCTGCATCGACGCTTTCTTCGCTGGTCACATTGACCTCACAGAAAGTAGCGCCGATTTCGGCAGCGACTTCGGTACCGCGCGCCACATTCATATCAAACAGCGCGACTTTCACGCCATGTGCGCGCAGCGCGCGTGCTGTTGCTTCACCCAGACCAGAAGCGCCACCGGTCACGATAGCTGCGATTGAATCGTCTAATTGCATGATTGGAAACTCCCTGAATTTGTTTATGATCGCGTCTTATTATGGCGCGCTCGGGTAGGCAATTAGCTGTCTCTCAGCTAAACGCAAGAACACCGTGGCTGGAATTACTGGAATAGGCGAATTTTGTCCCCACCCCTCCCCCCTTTAGCGTCGCTCAAGAACAAAACCATCCTGCAGGTTGTCCCTGAAATGGCAACCGGCGGCGTTGAGCGGACAACCCTAGAAGTCGCCAGTGCCATTATCGAAGCTGGTGGCCGTGCCTTGGTGTTCAGCGCAGGTGGGCGGTTGGTGCAGGAACTAGAAGCGCTTGGTGCAGTGCACATCCATGGCGAAGCGAACTCAAAACTGCCTTGGACCGTCTTTGTGTCCAACGTGTCCAAACTCGCCCAAATCGTGAGGCAAGAGCAGGTCGATATTGTTCATGCCCGTTCGCGCGCACCAGCCTGGAGCGCCTTACTCGCAGCGCGCCGCACAAAGACGCCGTTTGTAACGACCTATCACGGGATTTATAACGCCAAATCGGGCCTCAAGCGTTGGTATAATAGTGTGATGGCGCGCGGTGACCTTGTGATCGCAAATTCCGGCTATACGCGGGACCATGTACTTCAAGAGCACAAAATCGACTCCGACAGAATCGAAGTCATTTATCGCGGCGTCGATGTCGACGCGTTTGATCCGCAAGCTGTTTCAAAAAAGCGCCGCGAGGAACTTGCTAGCCAATGGGGCATTGCCCTTCAAAGCGCGCGGCCGCGTGCCATTCTGCCTGCTCGCCTGACAGCGTGGAAGGGTCAAAGAATAATGTTGGAAGCGCTTGGAATTTTAAAGCGCGCTGGCGTGGAGATCGATTGCCTGATGGTGGGCGACCCACAAGGCCGCGATACCTATCGGGCAGAGCTTGCCCAAGATATCCGCCGCTTGGGCCTAGGGGACCAAGTCCATCTGGTTGGGCATTGTAATAACATGCCAGCGGCCTTTTCCTTGGCCGACTTCGCCGTCACCCCCTCCACCGAACCAGAAGCCTTTGGTCGCACCGCCGCCGAGGCGCAAGCCATGGGCTTGCCAGTGATTGCCTCAGACCTTGGAGGTGCGCGCGAAACTGTGGAAGATGGGGTTACGGGCTTTCTGAGCCCTGCCGGGGATGGTAAGGCCTTGGCCGATTGTATCAGCCGACTTTTGGCGCTGTCACCCGCAGAAAAAGCGGAGATGGGCGCTGCCGGCTCAATGCGGGTGCGGTCGCGCTTTACGACCCGCGCCCTTCAATTGGCCACAGTGTCGCTGTACCAGCGGCTGGTCAAAGCATAGAAGTGGCAGGAACGGACGTGAACCCGGAGCGGATCTTAGTTATAGTTTTGGGGAGTTTAGGCGATGCGGTCTTGGCCCTTGCCCCGCTTGCTATGTTGCGTGCCCATCACCAAGATGCTGAAATCACGGTGCTGACCCAACGCGGCAATGTGCGGTTTCTGTCAAAGTCTCCTTATGTCGACCGGGTCGATGTGCGCTGGCCGCAGACCAAGCTGGTCGACAGGGCCAAGTTCATTTGGTCTCTGCATCAAGAACGCTATGCGATGGTCTATGACTTGACCAATAGCGCGGAAAGCGATGCTTTGTTCAAGCTATTGTGGCCTTTGCAGCCCAAATGGTCGGGTGGGGCCGTTGGCTGCTCGAACCCTCATGTTGACCGCACCCGACTGACCCTGCACCGACTTGACCGGCATGCAGAGCAACTTATGACTTGCGGCGTTGGGCCCAAAGAGGGCTTTGCCCCGGGTCTGTCGCCATTACCTGACCTCGATTGGGTCGAATCAGTGGTGAAGGATCACACAAAGCTCACCCCGCGCCACCATGGCATTGGCGAGCCCTTTGCCTTTCTGGCCCCAGAAGGCCCAGCAGCAGACCCCACAAAGCGCTGGCCGACAGCGCGCTATGGTGAATTGGCTTTGGCTTTAGAGGCGCGTGGTATTCAGCCCGTGTTAGTGGGTGGACCTGCGGCGGTTGAACTGGCTGTTGAAATTCGCACGATCTCACCCAAGGCCTTGGACCTCGTAGCCCGTCTCGATGTGTTCCAATTCATAAGTTTGGCACGTCAATCCATTCTTGCCATTGGCTCTGAAGGCGATATGGCCATTATCGCGGCGGCCGCTGGCGCGCCAACATTGGCCATCATCAACCCGAACGAAACCAGTGTGCGCAAAGCCGCGCCGCGCGGAACAGCGACCGTGGGCCTTGTTGCGCGCAACTTCGATACCATCCGTGTTCAAGATGTTTTGGCCGCTGCACGCGCAGTAACGCCGACAATTCTTGAAGCACAAACATCATGACGCCTTGAAGGATTGTTCATTTACATCCATTATCTCGGTGTGCCCGGTGAAACCCGGGACAAAGGCATTTGCGGCACCACACCGCGTAATTTATGGAGAGACGAACATCAGACGCCCTATGGCTGCAACGCCCACTAAAGACGGCCCCCGTATCAACGAAGATATCCGCGCACCGCGCGTTCTTCTGATTGACGAGAATGGCGAGAAGCAAGGCGAGATGCCTTTAGCTGCAGCGCTAGATGCCGCGACAGAGGCTGGGCTAGACCTCGTAGAAATCGCAGGAACTGCAAACCCGCCTGTGGTAAAGATCCTCGATTATGGAAAATTCAAATTCCAAGAGCAAAAAAAGAAGAATGAAGCGCGCAAGCGTCAAAAGGTTGTTGAGCTGAAGGAAATCAAGCTCCGCCCGATGATCGACGATCATGATTATGACGTCAAAGCCCGCGCGATGTCTCGCTTCTTCGAAGAAGGCGACAAGGTCAAAGTGACCCTACGCTTCCGTGGACGCGAAATGGCGCACCAACATCTGGGGATCGACCTCTTGATGCGGGTCAAGCGCGACTTTGAAACCATTGCCAAGGTGGAGAGCGAACCTCGCCTCGAAGGCAAACAAATGACCATGGTCATGGCACCGCGCACTTAACACGCGCTTGTGTTGTGACACTGCTGACTGAGCCGCCCTCCTGCCTGTGCGGGGGGGCGTTTTGTTTTGGGGTGGGGCTGCTTTGCGCCAAGGGTGGTCGTTTGGGGCGGGTTGGCGGCTGCTCAAAAGCGGACAAAGCCAATTGCACGGCAACAATTGTTCTTTTTGGAAATGCCAAAGGCCTAACTTCGGCTATCGCCAGAAACATCAGTCAAAGGCCAACATGCCCACTCCCACAGCAGGCCGTTCGCCGATGCGGGCCAGCCATTCGGTTACAATGGGCTTGTCGAGGAGTGCGGGGAAGCCGTGATCGAGGCCGGCCTTGAGCCATGGATAGTGCATGATGTCGGCTATGGAGTAGTCGCCCGCAAGGAATGGCCGTCCATCGCCGAGCATGCGTTGAACCACGCTTGTTAAACGCACACATTCGCCAAAGAATAGCGCCATCATTTGTGGGTTTCTGTCAGCCTCTTTGGCCGTTAGTTGCTCGTTCAAGCGACCTAGGTTGGGACCAATATGGGCGGCTTGAAAGAAGGCACCCTGAATTGCAGCGTAACGGGCCGCGCCCGACTTTGCTAGAATGATGCCTTTGGCGTCATACTGATCGGCCAAATAAGTAAGAATTGCGCCTGATTCCCAAATTGTCATGCCCGTCGCGTCGTCATGCAACACTGGGATCTTGTTGTTGGGCGCAATATCTAA
>Ga0247832_1007459_pt1 | contig 11395 bp, 17 predicted proteins | sample LaCruzMarch2015__10_FD_192407 | JGI IMG/M metagenome (GOLD analysis project Ga0247832, IMG submission 192407) | Freshwater microbial communities from meromictic Lake La Cruz, Castile-La Mancha, Spain - LaCruzMarch2015_4m | ecosystem: Environmental > Aquatic > Freshwater > Lake | place: Spain...
GTATCCAGGATGTTAGGTTCTGGATGCGCCCAATCAATTGTGAATAAATATTCGCCATGAATAAATTTTTTATCCTTCCCTAAATATCTACAACGTTGTCCAATTAAAAAATCAAAAGTGCTAACAGAAGGATAATAACTAAATGAATTCCATAGCTCAAGATCTTGGAGATCGGGAGATTCCACTTTTCCTTGATGCACAGAACTGCTGTCTCCTCCTTGAAGAAAAGCAGAGATAGGAAGCCTCCAGTATATTGCACCATTCGTAAGTAAAGCATGAAATAAGATTGCACGCCCTGGAATACTTGCAATACCAATGACCACACAATCTTCAGTTTCGCCATGATGTTTTCGTAAGTCATATAAATACTCTCTTCTTATTTTACAGTATATAGGTGGTATGTTAGCATTTAAATAAGACATTGCAAGTTAACATTTCCATCGTCTTCTAGCCTGTCTTAATCTTGAATTAGGGTCTTTTGCTGCATTTGGAAACATTTTCATTTGTCCTGCCGATCTTGCACAATATGATTTACGTCTTGCTGCTCTTTTTGGTCCTGGACTATCTTCTGTTACAGCTGTGGATAATTTAGAACCTGGGTTCATTCTTCTGTAGGCTTTAACACCCGCTTGTGTCATACCTGCGCCAGCTTCAGTTGATCTAAAATTTTTTTTATTTCTTGCAGGCATTCCACCCTTTTCATAACCAACCATCATTCCAAGATTAGCCATTAATATTTTTGAATTTTTATTTTTATCTGATTCTTCTGCTTCTTCCTCATCAGATAATCGTGCTCTTTGTGATTTAATTGTTTTAGATTTAATAGAAGATCTATTATTTAAACCATAAAGATCTTGAGCATCGTCATACAATGACGTGCCAGTAAATTGACTCGTCTTATAAATAGGCATGATAATTACTTATCAATAAATAGTGTAATATTTAAAGCGCTTGTATTTGCGGTGACACCGATACCATCTACGATACCAACGCCATTTCTTTCAGCGTATAAAACTCCATCCTCTGGAAGATTTAATGTTTCTGTTCCGCCTGCTCCAACAGATACTTGAATATAAACTTGTGTATTAGTTGAACCACTTACTGTTGTAGAATTTGCTAAACCATTAATAATTGCTTTACCAGCGGCTCCAGTGGATTGAGCCATAAATCCTCTTAATCTTGTAGGACCTGTAAATAATACTTTGTTTGATTCTGTGCTATCGCACACTACTGGTTTTACATCTGATTTCATAGGACTAATTTTACATTAAAAATACTGGGGCGTAAATACGCCCCAGTATATTAATTTCTTAAGCTCCTGGTGAGCCGAAGATTCCTCTAGGATCAGAGAATCCAAAAGAATATCTCTCTCTAGCTTTGAATCTTACGTTACCAGTGTCAAAATCACCCTCAATCGCTGTTTTAATTGGCGATCTTACAAAGTGTTTTAAACCATTTGGAGCATCAGTAATAATGAAGAATGCATCCGTGTCAGTTAAAAAGTGATTAACTCTATAACCTTGTGGAATCATTCCCATATTTAACAATGCGTTGATATCGTTTTTAGCAAATGTGCCATCTCCGGTACCACCCACAGTTGTTGATAAAGGAGTTCTTAAAACTCTCTCAGCAGTAAATTGTAATTCTTTTGGAATAATCAATTTAACACCTTGAAGAGCTATTTTTAAGCCTCTCTCATCTACAAAAGCAGCAATATCAATTAATGATTGCTCTAATGATGTTTCTGACAAGTCAGCAGCAGTAGAAAGTTCATTTCTGAAAGTTCCACCATTTGCTAATGGATGGTTTGTAGCACAAAGCTCCACACCATCACCACCAGTTACACTTGTATTAAAAGCATTATTTAGAACGTCAGCCGCAATCTGTTGTTTAGTTTGCGACATTGATCTAGCCAATGCTCTTGTGTATCTAGCTGCAAGTCTGTCGTAAAGGTTATCTTCAATTGCTTCCTCAGTTATCGCAAATGCTAATGCAAATGTTTGGTGAGTATATCTTGAAGTATACGCTTCTGTAGCATCGTCAAACACTACTGGAGCACCTTCACTTTTTGCTGCCGCGCTTGCAAAACCTGATAACATTACTTCTTCTTCGAAAGCTCGATCAGAAGTTTCTGTTATAAAGATTTCAGCATGCTCGTTGTCGTATCTATTATATTCCAGGCCGAATAGTGCATTCAATCCTGGCTCTAGTTCCTTGACTAGCTGCGAACGTGATATAGCCATAATTTAATCTCCTATTATAGACCTGTTCCGCCTGGACGGAAAAAGTGATTGTTAATTCTAACAAGAACTCCAACATTGGATGATACGTTAACATCGCTGTTAAACGGATCTTGTGTGATATCAATTGCTTGAACCACAAATGTTCCTGCTACACCAGACTCAGACACATCTAGGGTTACTTTTGATATCCCTGTTTGTGTTGATCCTGTTACATTTGTTACGGAAAAGTTTCTAAACAAATCTGCAACAACAAAAGTAGCGTCAGCTTTTACTTCAAAAACTGTCTCTGGACCATCAATGACCATAGCGATAATATCGCTAGCATTAATAGTTCCTGGATAGTAATTTAAAAAAGTTGGCTTCTGTGTTGTTGGATCTGTATAAAAACAACCATTGAAAACACCCACAACTGAATTAGAAGTGTTTGCAGTATGTCTTTCAATAACTCCAGAAGCAGTTGGTATTACCAAATCTCCTTGAAATATTGCAGTGCCATAATTTGCAGCAATTCTATAACGGTTTTGAGCATTAATAAATGGGCTTCCGTTTAATTGTCTAGATGGTTTTAAACCATATTGTTCAACTACGTTTGCCATATTTATGTTTTCTCCTTTTTAAGTTTTTATACAGTGGTCGACTTTTGTCAAAAAATTATGACTTACGTCCACCACCAAAAGTTACGCGAGATTGTCTACTAATATTAATAGGCATCTCCGGTCGTTGTTCCTTCATGAGATCATTATCCATCGCTTTTAATCTATCTCGAGTAATTCCTCTGAAATACTCAGCGCGTGATTTTGCGATCTCTTCCGGTATCCTAGCCAACACTAGGCCAGCAACCCCGATCAACCCTGCGTATCTTCCGTCATGGATGACTGGATAATTATGTTCGCCGATTTGATTTTTAATCTCTTCAGCTCTTACAAATACCCAACCTTCTCTCATTTTCTTCGACACATTTGCAGTGTCTTGAAAACCCATTGACTCGACTCTTATCCATCTATGGATAAAGCCTTCTGGCGCAGGTGGTGCATCCAGAGATGATGGTGGCGTCCAAGGTTTAATCCTTGTTTGTTTTACTTCTTCAGACGCGCGTGAAGTTCTTTTATTTTTATCGCTCATACTAATTAGCCTCCTTCACGTATTTAGCGTATTCTTCTAGTGGCACCCCTAATTTTTTGGCAATAGCCACCTGTGATTTGGTGAGTCTCACAGTTCTTCGTCCTTGTTGTTTTCTTCCAGCGGAAGCAACAGTTTGGACTGGTTTGCGTTGTTCTTCAACAACGAATTTATGCGGGAATATATCTCGCATACGCTTATCTATCTGATTATAATACTCATCGCTCTCTACTTCAATACCACTACCCACTAGTTCCTCATGTACTGTAATAGCCGCATTTGCCATGATTCTATCATTAACAAACCAAGTATTTTTTTTCACCCACTCCTTAGCTTTTTCGCTAGGTTGTGGAATAACCGGAGTTTCAGCTTGTACTTTAGCCTCTTCAGCTTGAACTTTTCTTTGCTCTTCAAGTTGTTTAGACCTAGCTACACGATCAGCCATTTGCAATTTAGCTTTTTCTTTTTGAACAGCTAACTGCGTAAGCTCATCATTTGCTTCCATGATCTGATTAGGATCATTGGCTTCAATAGCCGCTTTTAACTTGATTTTTACCTGTTCTCTTTGAGCATCTACTCTTGCTTCAAATTCTTTCAGATAATTTTCGTCAGCGGTATCAAATTTCTTTTCAAAGTCGCTATATTTCTTTTGCAAACCTTTTGCAAAATCTAAAGCAGCTTTTTCTCTTCTTTCGGCCTCTCTGTATTTTCTTGTAAGTTTATCAATTCTTTTTTGAATTGATTCAGACATCTCTGTTAAGTTGTCTGTACTTTCTTTTTGTTTTTCTTCAACTTTAGGTTGAGCTTCAACTTTAGGTTTCTCTTCTTTAGAATCCTCTATTTGTTCTATCTCAACTTTATCGTCTTGTGTTTTTTTACTGTGGTCGACATAACCAAGATCAACTTCACCTACATTTAAATTAGGTTCTTTTGATTCTTGTTTTTTATCTTCTAGTTGGATTTCTGTTTCTTTAGCATCATCCAAATCTAGTTCGACATCAGTTTTTTTAGTTTCTTCAACCATTTTTTTTTCTCCTTAGTATAGATGAAGAACATCAGAAGGTTTTCTAACGATTCCTATAATTTCATCATCATTTAAAATACGGTGTTCACCATATTTTGTTCTAAACCTTGAACCAGCATATCTACCATACATGATAAACATTCCCTCTTTACACCACGCACCATCAGGAAATTTTTCTTTGTCTTGATAACAAAGAGTTCCCATTTTGATTACTAAACCAACGACAGTTGTCATTTGAATAGTTTCGTGTGTTTGTTCGGATAAAAGAATACCACCTTCAGTTTTAATTCTTCCAGAGTATGGTCGAATTAACATTCGATATCCAACTGGATCAGGTAAACTGCTTAAGTATTTTTTTATGCCTTCTGGGTCTGTAGGGATTTTAATACCTTCTTGTTCGGTATCATCTGTTTTCGGAAGGATGAGTTCCTTGTCGGGCGTTATTATCGTCATCGATGTTCTCCTCTTTTTTTAGCAGGTCTTTAAGATCCTGAAGCAGCACTTCTAAAGCACTGAGCTTGCCCTTAGCATAGTGGAGCCTGTCGAGCGTGTCTACACCATAGCAAATATCTTGCTTGGTTTCATCGATGCGTTTTTTGATGTAATTCTTGACTGTTTGTAGTGTTCCTATATCAAGCATAATTATTTTTAATCTTTCTTACTATATTATATGATTCACCATTATCAAACTCTTTTTTTAAACCTATTTTATAAGCCCGTTCTTTAGCATTTGTACCCTTTATAAATATCTCAGTTAAATCCTCTCCCCATTTTTCTATACCTTTTTTAAGGTATTTTTCCCTTCTTGTTCTTTCTTCTTCCGTAGATTCTCCACCATCCCAACTAGATTTACCATGAAAATGAAGCATATAAGAATAATTTGCAATTAAAGTTTTATATCCTTTTAATGCACATCGTATTCTATAATCCATATCTTCACCACCACAGTTGGAAAATGTATGATCAAAATAACCAACCTCATTATGCACCTCATAAGGTATTCTACCTAAATACATTTGCATGAATATTTTTTCTTTAAGATCTGTAAATTTAAATAAGTTTTTATGATAATTAACAACTGCGTTTAAATAGTTTTCTTTACCCTCATATTCTTGAATTTGCATACAAGAGGTAATATTAAAATTAGGTGACTGATATAAATAATTGATATTACAAGCAGGAATAATAATAGCGTCATTTCTTTGTTTTAAAGGTTCAAACCAATCTTTAGTAAATATAATATCATTAGTTATAACTACAAAATGCTTTTTAAATTTCTTTGCAATTCTCAATCCTTTATTAAAATTCTCTGCCCAAGACTTTGGAGTTTTATTATTAATATAAATATCTATTGGATAATCTTTTCTAAATGCATTTGTTCCGTCATTATTTACAAATACAAATATATCTCCTGTCTCTAATTTAGTTTCTTTGAAAAAAGAATATAAGGCTAATCTTGAATAGTTTTCAGTTTTTGCAGAACTTACAAAACAAAATACATGATTTATATTAGTTGTTTTGTCCATGTCTTTGGAGTTTTATCATTTATAATCTCTATGTCTAGATGATACTTAAAGTCCCGTGGTCCGTGTTCCTTGATATAATCATAAGTTTTCTTGATACCTTCTTTAAATGTTGTTGTAGTTTTGTAGTTTAGAAGTTTTCTTGCTTTATCAGATGAACATGTTGCATGTTTAACTTCTTGAGGTCTGTCTGCTACATATTCAAACTCGCCATTAAAACCAGTGACATTGGCACACGTTTCAGCGACTTGTTTGATAGTAACGAATTCTTCATCGGGCCCGATGTTAATTACATGGCCCACGACTGACGGGTCTTCAACCATTTGTATTAAACAACTTAAACAATCATCTACATATGAAAAACATCTAGTTTGTAATCCATCTCCATAAATAATTGGAGGCTTACCTTGAAGCATACGATTAATAAAAATTGATACAACATTTCTAAAGGGATCATCATATTTTTGATTTGGTCCAATAATGTTATGAGGGACTGCAATTACTAATTCTACACCATGAACTTTACATAAAGTTTTTAAAATCTCTTCACCAGCAACTTTAGATATACCATAAGGATCGACTGGTTTAGCTTGCATGTCTTCTGTAAATGGACTTAATTGATTTCCATATCTTGCCATTGAAGAACAATAAATAATTCTTTTCACACCGTTTTGAATAGCAGCTGTTGCAACACCAACCGTTGCCATGATGTTGTTTTGTGTAATGGTATAAGGTGAAAATACTGATAATCCTTCGTGCGCTGTTGCTGCACAATGAAACAATACATCAACGCCTTTGGTAATTTTAAGCATTGATTTAAAATCACTACAATCTAATTTAAAAAAATTATCTAAGAAAGGAATGTTCTCTTTGTCTCCACCTATTAAATTATCAACACCTATAACTTCGTATTTTCTGTTAAGAAGTTCTTTGCAAATATGTGAGCCTAGGAATCCTGCGGCTCCTGTAACTAGAATGGTTTTAGCCATTACTCAATAACTTTTTTCTCTCTTTTAATGTGACCTAAAACTGTGCCTTTGTGTTCGCCTTCTTTAATTGTATAACCAGAAGTTCCATTACCATTGATTTCAACTTCTTTACGGCTTTTTAACAATATGTTGTTTTTTTCTTGAATCTTTTTAGCAATAAAATTATTTGCTATAAGATCTTTTAATCGTTCTAACATTATCCGTTTTCTTGTTCTTTTGATTGAGATCTATTTGCCATGGTTCTAGCAACTGATTCTGCAGATCTTCCTACAACATAACCACCTAAACCTATTTGAAGTAATGTCCAAACATCACCGGGTAATTGAATTGTTATAGAAGCTTTGAAGAAGAATAAGATTACTGGTCCTAATACGTAATTCCATACTAATATAAATATTAGTACATACATTAGTAGGGGTCTCCAACTAGCTGCAAACCATCCAGCTTTTGCTTCAGCTTCAACTATCTTTGCTGCTGCTTGTAGCTCTGCTGTGTTAGATTGTAATAATTGTGTTTGTAATTGTGCTTTTAATTTTTCCTGAAGATCTTTATCAGGAACTGATTTTTCAATTGTACTAAATAATATTTTAGCTAAGGGTGCAACAGCACCTAACATTTGCAACATTCTTTAAATTTCTCCTGTCTTCTTATACCAAGATAAGGCATAAGTTGCAACATCACCTCTGTAGCTTTGTCTCCAGAAACTGTCCATTTCCAACTTCTACTATGCTTATTATTTTTAGGTAAATGTGTAGTTATTGAGCCTAATTTAAAATAATTAATGAATCTTACAACAATATCCTCATCACACATTCTTATTTGAACTCTAAGATATCTATTACTTTTACCTACCTTACCCCAAAAACCAAATGAACCTTCACCTTCAAATACGCCTGCAAGATATATTAATTTTTGCTCTTTACTTAAATAATTGTAACTACTTTTTTTTAAATCCATTAAGACGAAGTTTTATACGTTTTGGCATAGCTTGTCTATTTAATTTTAATCCTTGAGAACTTGGGCCTTTTACTGGGGGTGGACCGAATTTGACCCCCGGCATCTTAAACTTCATCTCTTTGGTATAGTAGAAGTAACTTGTTTGTCTTTTGCAACTTGTATTTTTTCTTTTGCAACTTGTAATCTTTGTGCAGATTGCACTTCTTGATTTTCTAATCTCATTTTTTCTAAATCCATTTTCTCATCAAACTCTTCTGACTTTCTTGACATATCCATTTGACTCTCTTGAGCTCTTCTTTGAATATCTAATGCTTTAAGATCTAGTTCTCTTTGTTTTAATGCAATCAATGGATCTTGTTGTTGTCCACCTTCTGCTTGTACTAACTGTTGAGTTAACTCTACAATTCTTTTTGCAACCATTGAATTAAATTGTACTTCATAACCAGCTGGATCAAGCTGTTTCATTTGAATCATATTTGGATCTTGTACTAAAAATGCTCCAACTTCACCATGTGCTTGAAATGCAATGTGATCTGATATGTGTCCTTGTAGTAAAGCATAAACCATTGGATTCATTTGTACCATTCTGCTCTGTATAAACGTTGCATGTGCTGCAGCGTGTGATACATGGTCTTGATCTGGAAAAACTTTTAACAATTCCATACGAAGAGCCTTAGAATTTTCTGTTGCTGGGTCTTCTGGGACAGGTTGTTTCTCTGGAAGTAAGATATTATCAATTTGTCTTGTACCTAACGCTTCATAAACTCGTCTATAAGCCTCTCTTAAGTTGTGAAGCTGTGGAGCAGAGGCTGCAATCTTCAAATTTTCATTCGCAAGTGTCACTCTTTGTGACATTGAGAAAATATTTGGGTCTGCAACTGGAATTACATCTACTCTGTCATCAAAATCTTGTATTTTTACCATTCGATCTGCACCATAAACCGCATAAGGGTACACTGGAGGTAAGTAATCTGCAAAAACTTCTGCTAAAATTCTAAATTCTTGTTTCATTGCGTAGTAACAACGCTTGTGAATAGCACTCATGACTCTCGAACCACGTTCTAACAACGCAATTGTTGTTCCAACTGCTGCTTGTTGGTTACCATCACCTACTTGCATGTCTGCAATTGATGCAAAACGTTGTCCAGCTTGAACAACAAAACCTAAAAGTTGAAATAAAGTTGGACTTGGTTCTTTAAAAGGTAAAATTTGAAACTGATCTCTTATATTTCCACCTGGTGCATCAACATCTCTGAACTCACCGGGTTGAAAAGGTTGGTCATCATCACGAATTCTTATGCCTCGTGACTTAAATCCTGCTGGTAAGTTAGCTAAAGTACCTGCATCTAGTAATTGTCTTAGTGAAGATGTAGCGGATCGAGATAATCCACCTATCATATGTATTAATCCAAAGCCATAAAAGCCTAAACCTGGTAAAAATTTGAAATGAACGAAGTATTCTTTACGTCTCATCAACTCATCTTCTGGGTCGTAGTTTCTATAGATAGATAAAATCTCTTGTGAGCCTTCGTCTATTGAAACAATATAAGGAACTCTAATATCTTTTTTGTCTTTTTTATCTGTATTCTCAAATTCTTCTAAATCTAAATCAACATGCATCTCTAAAATATTAAATTGATTTTCAATTTCTCCTGATGGTTTAACTCCTTCAATCTCAGATAGCTTTTGTTGAATAGCAGTTTGTTCTGCTTGTTTAGGAATTAATTCTACATCTCTATAAAATCCTGATTTTTGTTTTTTAATAACGTCATTTTCTGACATTCTAATAACATGTGTAATACGTTCACAATCTTTTAAGTCTGTTGCATAGTAAGGAACGATTAAATCATCTGCTGGTACAAACTTTGATACCGCTCTTTGCATGATTTCATCATAGTAAACTTTTTTAAATGAAGATCCTGATAAAGGTAAATAAAATAATAATTGATCAAAGTCTGGAGTGTACTCTTCCATTTCTTCCATCAACATATAATTCATAAAATCTTTAACACGCTCTGCTTGTTGTAAAATTTCTGGTGTTTCTAATCCTACAACCTGTGTTCTTACAGGACCTTCAGATGGTAATAATTCTTTATAGGCTTGTGCTTGAAATTGTGTAACAGACTCTGCAAGTAGTGGATGTGTAACACCCGTTGCTCCTTGAAATGGTCTTGTTTGATCTCTGTATTTAAATCCTAAAAGATCTAATCCTTGAACATAGGTTTGTTCCCAATCTGCTCTTGATACTCTATCTTTTTTGTAATCAGAAATTAATTGTGACGACAAACGAGCTAAAGATCTTTCATCCATATCCTCAGCTAAATTTTTATAAAAGTCTAACTCATCAGAAACAGCTTCTGCTGCTTCCGCTACAACACCTTCTTCAGGTGGCAACTCTATATCAATTTCGTTTTCAACAACTTCCTCTTGTGGAAGCTCATTGTTGTTGTCGACTTCAGCCATTTAAAAAAGTTTAGTCGGTTTACTTCTTGCTAATTTGTTTCCTCTTGCTATTACAGATCCACCTTTTGATCGACCTATTCTTGCTCTTAATTTTGCTCTAGGGCTATCAGGACTTTCTGAAAATGATGTTCCTGAAATCTTTGCTCTTCTAGCTTCTTCTGCTGCTCTAAAACCTTCTAATGAACCAGGTTCTCCATACATACGTGTTTTAGGATTATAGTTAGAACTTTTTGCTGCTGTAGCTTCATCAGATACTTCAAAAGGTTTTGCTCTAGTGATTCTTAATCCTTCTGCTTGTGCTTCGTCTGCAGTTCTTGCTATTGCTTTTCTTGGTGCTAATGATTCATCAGAAGTTAAATCTCTTGTTTCACTTCTTGCAATATCTAGACCTTTTTCTTCTGGGCTTTTTCCCATCTTAGTCAAAGCATATGCAGCGCCTAAACCTGCTGCAACCCTTGCTAGATTTTTTAACGATTTTTTCATGATAATTATCTCCTTGTTGTTATAACAGGATTATTTTACCATGCAATAGTAATGAGGACTATATCTTATAGTAAATCCTTAATGTAATCCTTGCCTTTTCCAATCTCTACAGAGCCACCAGTGCTCATAGTTTTAACTTTACTAGCATCCATGATGTTTATATCTAGCCCCTCAACTTGAGGTACACCCATAGATTTTACCTGTGGTGCAGTAAAATTCATATTGTAATATTGTTCTGGTAAATCCCTTTTTCCTGTCGCTCCTAATTGATTGAAAATTTTTTGTATTAAAGAACCAACAAATGCTTTTTTAACTTTAAAATTTTTTGGCATTATAATAAATCTTTTATGTAATCTCTGCCTTTACCAATCTCTACAGCTCCACCTTTACTAAAGGTTTTTTCATATGAGATTGTAGCTCTTTTATCAGTTTGTTTTCTACCACCCTCTGGAGATCTTTTAGTAATAGAGCCTTGTATTCCAACACCACTTTCAAATTTTTTTTGATATGCTCCAGTTGTGCTATCTATTTTTTGTTCACCACCAATAAATTTAATTTTTTCTTCTCTTTTACTTATATCTATATTTCCAAATT
>Ga0247832_1007462_pt1 | contig 11389 bp, 5 predicted proteins | sample LaCruzMarch2015__10_FD_192407 | JGI IMG/M metagenome (GOLD analysis project Ga0247832, IMG submission 192407) | Freshwater microbial communities from meromictic Lake La Cruz, Castile-La Mancha, Spain - LaCruzMarch2015_4m | ecosystem: Environmental > Aquatic > Freshwater > Lake | place: Spain...
GGCGTTTAATGCCCAGACGCAGGGCATGGAGCCAGGCCTGCCGATCCCGGTCGTCATCACCGCGTTCGCAGACAAGACCTTCACCTTCATCATGAAGACACCGCCTGCTACGGTGTTGATCAAGAAGGCGGCCAAGCTCGACAAAGGCTCGCCAAAGCCTCACACCGACAAGGTAGGCAAGATCACCCGGGCGCAGGCCGAGGAAATCGCGAAGACCAAAATGCCCGATCTCACGGCCGCAGATCTAGATGCTGCTGTGCGAACGATTGCGGGTAGTGCCCGGAGTATGGGCGTTACCGTAGAGGGGGTTTAATCATGGCAAAAATTTCAAAGCGTTTCGCATCCGTTGTATCTAAAATAGATCGCGCCAAGTTATATCCCGCCCAGGAAGCCATCGCATTGGCGAAGGCCTGTGCTACCGCAAAATTCAAGGAATCGGTAGATGTAGCCGTTCAGCTTGGCATTGATGCGAAGAAATCAGATCAGCTGGTTCGAGGCTCAATCGTCTTGCCGGCAGGAACAGGTAAAACGACGCGTGTGGCCGTTTTTGCGCAGGGTGAAAAGGCGGAGGCTGCAAAAGCGGCAGGCGCTGACATTGTCGGAATGGATGATTTGGCTGAGCGGATTAAGGCGGGCCAGATCGATTTTGACATCTTGATTGCCTCACCCGACACGATGCGAATTGTTGGAACCTTGGGCCAGATTCTCGGTCCACGTGGCCTCATGCCGAATCCGAAAGTGGGAACCGTCTCTGCGGATGTCGCGCAGGCCGTGAAGAATGCCAAGGCGGGTCAAGTCCAGTACCGGACTGATAAGGCCGGTATTGTCCACTGCACGATCGGTCAGGCATCGTTCGATGCAGAGGCACTTAAAACGAATTTAGTGGCATTGATTGAGGCGTTGAATCGTGCGAAACCGCAGTCATCAAAAGGCGTTTATCTGCGCAAGGTTGCGATTTCAACAACGATGGGTCCTGGAATCCGGATCGATCAGGCATCAATTTTGGCGACTACGCAGTAAAGACTTTGGGCTGCAGATTGTCACTGCGGTGACGGTCTACAGGTTGTCAAAGACCGTTGGGGTTTGGCGCTTTAAGGCTGAACTTAATGAGGGAGTTGTTGGTTTCCCGCCCAACGCAGATGGCGATCCCGACAGAATACGATGGGTAAGGTAGTGGTTGTTCATCGAAAACTTTCAGGTCTCGCCGGTTTCAACCGTTTCAACTCCCCCGGGAGAAGAAACACTGAGAAGGAGTGAAATGTGGCACTAAACCGCGAAGCGAAAGCAGTGGTGATCGACGATGTCAGCGCGCAGTTAGCGCAGGCCCAGTCGGTGATCCTCGCAGAGTACCGTGGTCTTGATGTGGCCAATATCACCGAGCTCCGCAAGAAGGCGCGCGACGCCGGCGTTTATCTTCGTGTGTTGAAAAACACACTGGTCAGACGTTCAGTTGCTGGAACACCGTTTGAGATGTTGGCTGACAAAATGGTCGGCCCTCTGATCTACGGTATCTCCACAGACCCTGTGGCTGCCGCAAAAGTCATGAATGATTTTGCAAAAGCCAATGAGGTCTTCGTCATCAAAGCGGGTGCAATGCCGAACTACCTTATGGACGCTGCTGGTGTTAAGGCTCTTGCCTCGATGCCGTCACGGGATGAGTTACTCAGCAAGCTGCTCGGCACGATGCAGGCCCCGGTTGCGCAGTTCGTGCGGACTCTCAACGAAGTACCGTCAAAGTTTGTTCGGACGGTGGCTGCTTTGAAGACGCAACGTGAATCGCAATCCGCCTAACTAAGACCATTTTTAACTGAACCGTAATCTGGAGTTTTTTAAATGAATAAAGATCAATTGTTGGATGCAATCGGCGCGATGTCCGTTCTTGAGTTATCAGAGCTCATCAAAGCCATGGAAGAGAAGTTTGGCGTTTCAGCCGCTGCCGCAACCGTCGCCGTTGCTGCAGGCCCAGCAGCGGGTGGCGGTGCAGCGCCAGTAGAAGAGAAGACGGAGTTCTCCGTTATCTTGGCCGCCGCTGGTGACAAGAAGGTAGAAGTCATTAAAGTTGTCCGCGCTGCAACAGGTCTGGGCTTAAAAGAAGCTAAAGATCTGGTTGATGGTGCACCCAAGCCCGTCAAGGAAGGCGTTAGCAAAGCCGACGCCGATGCATTGGTCAAGCAGCTTCAAGAGGCAGGCGCAAAAGTCGAAGTGAAGTAATTCGGCCAGTCGGCATCGTCTCTCGCGGGTTATCGAGTTACTCGGTCGCCCGCGAGATGCGAGCTACGCCATATCGATGCAGTCATGAATCTACGTCGATATCGCATAGCTCGGAATGGTAAGCAGCGCAGTGGGCTTGTAGAGGTCTTATCAAATAACTGAGGTTTTCCCAAAAGGAGCCGTGATGGCGTACAACTTCACCGAAAAGAAACGTATTCGTAAGAGTTTTGCAAAACGCAAACCCGTTTTAGAGATCCCCTATCTCTTGGCCACGCAGCTGGCCTCCTATCGGGCATTTTTGCAGCAAGAAGTTCCTCCAACAGAGCGCAAGCTCCAGGGGCTTGAGGCTGCTTTTCAGTCAATTTTTCCAATCAAAAGCCATAACGGTATGGCTGAGCTCGATTTTCTACATTTCACTCTGGGAACGCCCGCTTTTGATGTGCGAGAGTGTCAACTCCGGGGTCAGACATTTGAAGCCCCGATTCGGGCACAGGTGCGCCTAAAGATCTATGACCGAGAGGCTGCCAAGCCAACGGTGAAAGAGATCCGTGAGAAAGAAGTCTTCATGGGCAATATTCCGCTAATGACCGACAACGGTTCCTTTGTCATCAACGGAACCGAGCGGGTTATCGTGAGCCAGCTCCATCGTTCGCCGGGCGTATTTTTTGAGCACGACCGCGGCAAGACCCACAGCTCTGGAAAGCTGCTGTTCTCAGCCCGTGTGATTCCTTACCGTGGCTCCTGGTTGGATTTTGAATTTGATCCAAAAGATATTCTGTATTTCCGAGTTGACCGTCGTCGCAAGATGCCGGTGACAATTCTGCTGAAGGCTATTGGCCTCACCGTCGAACAGATCCTTGCGCATTTCTTTGATTTTGATCATTTCCAACTCATGCCGGATGGGGCTCAGATGGATTTGGTGGCGGATCGTCTACGTGGCGAGCAATCGCGTTTCGATATTGTGGATAAAGCCGGCAACGTGATTGTTGGCCGTGACAAGCGGATTAACGCGAAACATATTCGCGATATTGAGAAATCTGGCCTAAAACGTATTAGCGTCCCTGATGATTACCTCTTAGGCCGTGTATTGGCCCACGCCATTATTGATGCTGAGACCGGAGAGATTGTCGCCAAGGCGAACGAAGAGATCACCGAAGAGCTTCTCGCCAAACTGCGCGAGGCGAAGGTTCGCGAGATTAAGACGCTCTACACGAATGATCTTGATCAAGGCCCCTATATGTCATCGACTCTGCGGGTTGATGAAACCCCTGACCAGATTTCTGCTCGGGTAGCGATCTATCGCATGATGCGCCCGGGCGAGCCGCCCACAGAAGATGCCGTTCAGATGTTGTTTGAACGCCTGTTCTTTAACCCAGATTCTTATGATTTATCGGCGGTGGGACGGATGAAGTTCAATCGTCGCTTAAGTCGTGAAGAGGTGACGGGCACGATGACCCTCACCAACGAGGACATTCTTGACACGATCAAGCTGCTCGTGTCTCTGCGCAATGGCCGCGGTGAAATCGATGATATTGATCACCTCGGGAATCGTCGCGTCCGCTGTGTCGGTGAGTTGGCGGAGAACCAATTTCGTTCGGGCCTGGTGCGCGTAGAGCGCGCAGTTCGGGAACGACTTGGTCAGGCTGAAGCCGATAATCTGCAGCCCTACGATTTAATTAACAGTAAGCCAATTACTGCGGCGATTCGCGAATTCTTCGGCTCCTCACAGCTGTCGCAGTTCATGGATCAGACCAACCCATTATCGGAAATTACCCACAAGCGTCGCGTCTCGGCATTGGGCCCAGGCGGCCTGACCCGGGAACGCGCGGGCTTTGAGGTCCGCGACGTCCATCCGACCCATTACGGTCGGGTCTGCCCAATCGAAACCCCAGAGGGGCCAAACATCGGCCTGATTAATTCACTGGCCTTATATGCACGGCTTAACGAATATGGGTTCTTAGAGACGCCTTACCGTAGAGTTGATGACGGAAAAGTCACCGATAAGATCGAGTACCTCTCGGCAATCGAGGAAGGCCGCTACATCATTGCGCAGGCGAATGCCGAGATTGATGCCAAGGGAAAACTCACGGGGGATCTGATTTCGGTCCGAGTCAATGGTGAGACCACCCTTTCAACGATCGATAAAGTTGAGTATATGGATGTCGCACCCTCACAGATCGTGTCGGTTGCTGCGTCGTTGATTCCCTTTCTCGAGCACGACGATGCAAACCGGGCCTTGATGGGGTCGAACATGCAACGACAGGCAGTCCCCTGCCTGCGTCCGCAGAAGCCACTGGTTGGAACGGGAATTGAGCGGACCTGTGCGGTGGACTCGGGCACGGTGGTCCAAGCCCGTCGCGGTGGATTCGTCGATTACGTTGACTCTCGTCGTGTCGTGATTCGTGTCAACGATAACGAGACAACGCCAGGCGAGTCGGGTGTTGATATTTACAACATGAATAAGTACACCCGTTCGAACCAGAACACCAATATTAACCAGCGGCCTATTGTTAAGCGTGGAGATGTTGTGGGCCGTGGGGATGTCATTGCCGACGGCGCTTCAACAGATTTAGGCGAACTCGCACTGGGTCAAAACATGCTGGTCGCGTTTATGCCTTGGAATGGATACAACTTCGAGGATTCGATTCTAATCTCAGAGCGGGTGGTCTCCGATGACCGCTACACGTCTGTGCACATTGAAGAGCTCTCGATTTTGGCGCGTGATACTAAGTTAGGTCCCGAAGAGATTACCCGGGATATCTCTAACCTCTCTGAAGGCCAGCTCGGCCGGCTCGATGAGTCAGGCATTGTCTATGTTGGCGCCGAAGTCCAGGCGGGCGACGTCTTAGTTGGAAAAGTGACGCCCAAGGGCGAGACGCAGCTGACACCGGAAGAGAAATTGCTACGGGCGATTTTTGGTGAGAAAGCATCTGATGTCAAAGATACCTCTCTGCGCGTTCCCTCGGGAATGAGCGGAACAGTCATTGATGTTCAGGTCTTCACGCGGGAGGGGATTGCTCGCGATAAACGGGCTCAGCAAATCATCGATGATGAACTGCGTCGATTCCGTCTGGATTTAAATGATCAGTTGCGTATTGTTGAGACCGATACCTTTCAGCGGATTGAGAAGCATCTCATCGGCAAGCCTGCAAACGGCGGGCCTAAGAAAATCGCCAAAGGAACGGCGATCGATGCGGCCTACCTCGCGGATATCGATCGCTATCAATGGTTTGATATCCGGCTGTCGGATGAGTCGGCCGCCCAGCAGCTAGAGAGTCTAAAGGAATCCATTGAGGCCAAGCGCCATCAGTTTGATCTTGCCTTTGAAGAAAAGCATAAGAAACTGACTCAGGGCGATGAACTCCTGCCGGGTGTCTTAAAGATGGTTAAGGTCTATCTTGCCGTGAAGCGCCGTCTGCAGCCGGGCGACAAGATGGCTGGTCGTCACGGCAACAAAGGTGTTGTCTCTCGGATTGTTCCTGTCGAAGACATGCCGTATATGGCCGATGGCATTCCGGTCGATATTGTCTTAAACCCCCTTGGTGTCCCATCCCGGATGAACGTGGGCCAGATCCTCGAAACCCATCTGGGCTGGGCGGCAAAGGGAATTGGCCAGCGGATCGGGGACATGCTTGAGGCGCAATCCTCAGCCAACGAGGTGCGCAAGTATCTGGATAAGGTCTACAACTCAAGTGGTCACCCAGAAGATCTCAAATCACTCTCTGATAAGGAAGTGATCGAACTTGCGTCGAATCTAAAAGATGGGACGCCATTTGCAACCCCAGTGTTTGACGGTGCTTCAGAAAAAGAAATCCGACATATGTTGGAGTTGGCTTACCCGGATGATGTCGCGGCTCGAATCGGGCTTACGGCGACACGAACCCAGGTACAGCTATTCGACGGACGCAATGGCGAGGCCTTCGATCGCACAGTGACTGTCGGCTACATGCATATGCTCAAGCTGCACCATTTGGTTGACGACAAAATGCATGCACGCTCTACCGGACCTTATTCCTTGGTGACCCAGCAGCCGCTCGGCGGCAAAGCGCAGTTTGGTGGCCAGCGGTTTGGCGAGATGGAGGTCTGGGCCCTCGAGGCGTATGGCGCAGCGTATGTATTGCAGGAAATGCTGACCGTGAAATCAGACGATGTCAGCGGCCGAACTAAGGTCTATGAAAACCTGGTGAAAGGCGAGCACACGATCGATGCTGGTATGCCGGAGTCCTTTAACGTACTGGTGAAAGAGATTCGATCGCTAGGCATAGATATCGATCTCGAACGCAGTTAAGCCAATAACGTGTATTGCAGTAATTGCAGGGGGCCACGGCCCCTTGCAATCCAAAAATTTCTTTGTGAGGGTGTTCAATGAAAGCGCTACTCGACTTATTTAAACAGGTTCAGCAAGACCAGGTTTTCGACAAAATTAAAATTGGTTTGGCATCGCCGGAGAAGATCCGTTCTTGGTCTTATGGCGAGGTAAAAAAACCCGAGACCATCAACTACAGGACATTTAAACCAGAGCGGGATGGATTGTTCTGCGCCAAGATTTTTGGCCCCGTAAAAGACTATGAGTGCTTATGCGGTAAGTACAAACGATTGAAGCATCGCGGTGTGATCTGCGAGAAGTGCGGCGTTGAGGTCACCCTAACAAAAGTCCGCCGGGAACGAATGGGCCATATTGACTTGGCAAGCCCCGTTGCGCACATCTGGTTTCTGAAGTCGCTACCGTCTCGTCTTGGTATGGTTCTCGACATGACCCTGCGTGATATCGAGCGGGTTCTCTACTTTGAAGCCTTTGTTGTGATCCATCCGGATGTCACGCCGCTTAAGCGCGGCCAGATTATGACTGAGGACGACTACCTGGCCAAGCAAGAGCAGTACGGTGATGGCTTTGTCGCCATGATGGGTGCCGAGGGTATTCGGGAATTATTGCGTGAAATTGATCTTAAAAATGAGATTGAGAAGCTCCGGACTGAATTGGCTGAGACCTCTTCAGAGGCGAAGATTAAGAAAATCGCAAAGCGCCTCAAAGTTCTTGAGGGCTTTGATAAGTCTGGTGTAAAACCCGACTGGATGATCCTTGAGGTGTTGCCTGTGTTGCCGCCCGAACTTCGTCCTCTGGTCCCGCTGGATGGTGGCCGTTTCGCGACCTCTGACCTCAATGATCTCTACCGTCGGGTGATTAACCGTAACAACCGACTGCGTCGACTCTTGGAGCTAAAGGCGCCTGACATTATTGTGCGCAATGAAAAACGGATGCTCCAGGAGGCAGTGGATTCCTTGCTGGATAACGGCCGTCGTGGCAAGGCGATGACAGGCGCGAACAAGCGACCACTCAAGTCGCTTGCAGACATGATTAAAGGTAAGGGCGGGCGTTTCCGTCAAAACCTTCTGGGTAAGCGTGTGGACTATTCTGGCCGTTCCGTCATCGTGGTTGGACCAACGCTCAAGCTGCATCAGTGCGGTCTTCCCAAGCTAATGGCCCTTGAACTGTTTAAGCCTTTCATCTTCAATAAGCTCGAGTTGCGGGGTATGGCGACCACCATCAAGGCAGCAAAGAAGCTTGTTGAGCAACAGGTTCCGGAAGTCTGGGATATTCTGGAAGAGGTTATTCGTGAGCATCCAGTACTGCTTAACCGGGCACCGACACTGCATCGTTTAGGTATTCAGGCCTTTGAGCCCGTTCTGATTGAGGGCAAAGCGATTCAGTTACACCCCTTAGTCTGTGCGGCCTTCAACGCTGACTTCGACGGCGACCAGATGGCGGTCCACGTACCCCTGTCGATCGAAGCGCAGATGGAAGCGCGTACGCTGATGCTGGCCTCGAACAATGTGTTGTTCCCCTCTAACGGGGAGCCGTCGATTGTTCCCTCGCAGGATATCGTGTTGGGCCTCTACTACACGACCCGTGAACGGGTTAACGGCAAAGGCGAGGGGATGTTCTTCGCAGATGTTGCCGAGGTAGAGCGCGCCTATGGCAATCGTCAGGTGGAGTTGGGCACCAAGATTTTTGTCCGTATCTCCGAAGTTGATATTGACCCCACAACAAAAGCGAAGACTCCGAAGGTAACCCGTTACGAGACGACGGTTGGGCGTGCAATACTTTCCAAGATTCTGCCGCCTGGTTTGTCGTTTGTTCATATGAACAAGGCGTTAAAGAAAAAGGAAATCTCACGGCTGATTAACGTCTCATTCCGTCGTTGCGGATTGCGCGATACGGTGATCCTTGCAGACAAGTTACTGCAGTCGGGTTTTGCATTAGCGACACGGGCGGGCATCTCGATCTGCGTTGATGACATGCTGGTGCCGCCCCAGAAGGTCGACATCCTGGCCAAGGCTGAGAAAGAGGTGAAGGAGATTGAACAGCAGTACGCCTCAGGTCTTGTCACCCAGGGTGAGCGGTACAACAAGGTCGTGGACATCTGGGGCCGAGCAGGCGATGACGTCGGCAAAGCCATGATGACGCAGCTGGCCAGTGAGCCCGTTAAAGATCGGCAAGGCAAGGACGTTCGCCAGGAGTCGTTCAACTCGATCTACATGATGGCTGACTCTGGAGCCCGTGGTTCGGCCGCCCAGATCCGTCAGCTGGCTGGAATGCGCGGTCTAATGGCAAAGCCCGACGGCTCAATTATCGAGACACCCATCACGGCTAATTTCCGCGAGGGGCTCAATGTATTGCAGTACTTTATTTCGACCCACGGTGCCCGTAAGGGTCTTGCGGACACCGCGCTTAAAACGGCTAACTCAGGGTATCTCACTCGTCGTCTTGTGGATGTTACGCAAGACCTCGTGGTAATCGAAGACGATTGCGGCACTCTGAACGGCATCAATATGAAAGCCCTAGTTGAGGGCGGTGAGGTCATCGAGGCCCTTCGCGATCGAATACTTGGTCGAGTAACGGCGGCTGAAGTGGTGAACCCGGAGTCTCAGGAAACGCTCTATGAGGCGGGTAAGCTCCTCGATGAAGATGCGGTAGAGGAAATTGAGCGCCTTGGGATTGACGAAGTCCGGGTCCGTACACCGCTGACCTGCGACACACGGTTTGGCCTGTGTGGAAAATGTTATGGCCGTGATCTTGGTCGAGGCCATATGGTGAACGTCGGTGAGGCTGTGGGTGTGATTGCAGCCCAATCGATTGGTGAGCCGGGCACCCAGTTAACAATGCGGACCTTCCACATTGGCGGGGCCGCCTCGCGTACTGCGGCATCAAGTGGTGTCGAGGCAAAATCGAACGGCATGATTCGATTCACCCCAACGATGCGTTATGTCACGAATGCAAAAGGTGAGCCCGTCGTCATCTCCCGTTCGGGAGAGGTGTTGATTACGGATGACAATGGCCGAGAGCGAGAGCGCCACAAGGTACCGTATGGTGCAACCCTGTTATCGATGGATGGCAAGACGGTGAAGGCAGGTGCTTTGCTTGCAACCTGGGATCCGTTGACGCGACCGATCATTACAGAGTATGCCGGCCGCGTGAAGTTCGAAAACGTGGAAGAGGGCGTGACCGTTGCCAAGCAGATCGATGACATTACCGGGTTGTCAACCCTGGTGGTGATTGATGCAAAGCGTCGTGGTGGTGCTCAAGTCAAAGGCGTACGTCCACAGGTCAAACTCATTGATGCGAAAGGTGATGAGGCAAAAATCGCTGGCACGGATCACAGTGTGAATATCTCATTCCCGGTTGGTGCGCTGATTACGGTTCGCGATGGACAGGATGTCGCGGTGGGAGAAGTCCTTGCGCGTATTCCTCAGGAATCACAGAAGACACGTGACATCACAGGGGGCTTACCGAGGGTGGCTGAGTTGTTTGAGGCCCGATCTCCAAAGGATGCCGGGATGCTTGCAGAGGTCACGGGCACGGTGTCATTTGGTAAGGACACCAAGGGTAAGCAGCGTCTCGTCATCACCGATATGGACGGCGTGGCACATGAGTCCTTGATCTCCAAGGAGAAAAGTGTGTTGGTCCATGATGGTCAGATCGTGAACAAGGGCGAACTGATTGTGGACGGCCCAGCTGATCCACAAGACATTCTGCGTCTGCTGGGTGTTGAGGCTCTCGCACGATATATCGTTGATGAGGTCCAGGATGTCTATCGACTCCAGGGTGTGAAAATCAATGACAAGCACATTGAGGTGATCGTTCGCCAGATGTTGCGGCGCGTACGTGTTACAGATGCAGGAGATACGCGGTTCATTAATGGCGAGGAGGTCGAGCGATCCGAGTTACTTGACGAGAATGATCGTGCGGCGGCGGAGGAGAAACGGCCAGCAGTCTACGAAAACAAGCTCTTGGGTATTACCAAAGCGTCCTTATCGACTGACTCCTTTATCTCTGCGGCGTCCTTCCAAGAGACCACCCGGGTCTTGACCGAGGCTGCAATCATGGGCAAGCGCGATGAGTTACGTGGCCTAAAAGAGAACGTCATCGTTGGACGGCTGATTCCTGCGGGTACTGGATTGGCGTACCACAAGGCTCGAAAAGAGCGTGAGGCGATCGAGGCGGCCGAGGCTCAGACTGCTGCGCAACAGGCGGCGATTGATGCTGAGGCGCTGTTCTCAGGGGGAGACTCGGAGGAATTGGGGACAGAAGAAGTGTCGGCTAGCCCCGCGGGAGACTTGCCGGCGACTGATTCAACCCAGGAGACTTCGGCTTCCTGACGATAAACCCCTGCGATTTGTTAATCCGTCCCTAATTTGACAGACAAACAACTCGCAGGGGTGTTTTTGCTTGACAGTATGTGCGTAAAACCCTGAAAATCGAAGGCTTTTCGCGATTTTGCGAAGTAGGCGATTTAGAAAAATTTTTTCAAGAGATCAAGAACCATGCCCACCATTAACCAGTTGGTCCGCAAACCCCGGACCTCTGAAGTTGTAAAAAGTAAGAGTCCGGCGCTGAACTCTAGCCCGCAGCGTCGTGGTGTCTGTACCCGTGTCTACACGACGACTCCCAAAAAGCCGAACTCGGCGTTGCGAAAAGTCGCCAAAGTCCGCCTCACGAACGGGTTTGAGGTGATTAGCTACATCGGCGGCGAAGGCCACAACCTCCAAGAGCACTCCGTCGTACTGATTCGCGGTGGGCGTGTGAAAGATCTTCCGGGGGTTCGCTATCACATCGTGCGGGGATCCCTTGACCTCCAGGGCGTTAAGGATCGTAAGCAGTCCCGATCGAAGTACGGAT
>Ga0247832_1007466_pt1 | contig 11385 bp, 9 predicted proteins | sample LaCruzMarch2015__10_FD_192407 | JGI IMG/M metagenome (GOLD analysis project Ga0247832, IMG submission 192407) | Freshwater microbial communities from meromictic Lake La Cruz, Castile-La Mancha, Spain - LaCruzMarch2015_4m | ecosystem: Environmental > Aquatic > Freshwater > Lake | place: Spain...
ACTTTATCATTACAATAGATATCTTTCAGCCACCGTATCTGCCGCATTGGCAGAAGGTTACACGATTGGTCAAGGCATAGAGGCGATGGATGAAATTGCTAAAAAAGTGTTGGATGAATCTTATCAAACAGCATTGGCAGGCGTTTCAAAAGATTTCAGGGAGAGTTCAAGTGGTCTTTATTTTGCCTTTCTTTTAGCTTTAGCCCTTATTTATCTGGCATTGGCAGCACAGTTTGAAAGTTTTCTGGATCCGCTTATTATCATGATAACCGTTCCTTTGGCTCTCGTTGGGGCACTTTGGGCATTAAATATTTTTGATCATACCCTGAATATATTTAGTCAGATTGGTATCATCGTTTTGGTAGGTATTGTAACTAAAAATGGTATCCTGATCGTTGAATTTGCCAATCAAAAAATGGAAGAAGGTATGGATGCCACCTCGGCAGCTATTTTTGCGGCAACGCAAAGGATGAGACCTATTCTTATGACAAGCATAGCCACCGTTCTCGGTGTTTTACCTATTGCTGTTGCCTTTGGCGCGGCAGCCACCTCGAGAATCCCCATGGGTGTTGCCATTATTGGGGGATTATTGTTTTCTTTGGTATTAACCTTATTTGTTATTCCTGCGATATACACGTTTTTTAATCGTCAGCATAAAAAAGAATTAACGGCATGATCTACTGTTTCCGAATGGCTATATTTTGCCTATTTATTACTCCTGTTTTTGCACAGGTGGCACCGATTCTTACTCCGGAATCGGCTGTTAAAATAGGCTTGGAAAAGAATTTTGGTATTCAGATTCTTAGAAATAATGAACGAATTGCGCAGTTAAATAATACCCTTGGGCGAGCTGGCTTATTACCCACTTTGGGGGTAAATAGTCTTGCGAATTATGCTAGTAACAACACAGAGCAAAAGTTCTTTAATGGTGAAACCCGTTCCGGTGTAGGCGCAGGAAATCTTACGACCAGAATGGGTCTGGAGATGAATTGGACGGCTTTCGATGGTTTTAACATGTTTGTTGAGAGAGACAGGCTGGCGCTCATGGAAAAAATGAGCCGGGCTGAGACTACCGCTCAGATGCAAACTTTCGCGGCCGGTATTCTCGCCGCTTACTATCGCCTGGTTGAACTGGAAAGATCTACTGAAAATCTGAGATATGCCGTTACCCTCGATCGGGACATTCTCGATTTAGTGAAAAACAAGAAAAAAATTGGTACTGCAAATGGTTTAGAGGTACTACAGTCCCAAACGAGGTTGAATAGTGATTCCGCACGCCTCGTTTTACTTGAAAATGATATCTCAAGATCAAGAATGAATTTTAATATTTTGTTGAATCTTGATCCTAATACGCCCTTTACGCTGGATACTCGGTTTCAAAATGCTACCATGCCTTCCTTGGAAGAGCTCCTGTTGCGGACCCGGCAGAATCATCCGGATTTATTGCTAACAAAATTGCAAAAGGAACAAGCCGCTTTAAGATTGGAAACGGTTAAAAGTAGTTTCTGGCCCGTTGTAACGCTTCAAGCCGCTTATAATGTGGCTTTTTCACGTTCTGAAGTAGGATTTTTGCTTTCCAACCGGTCAAATGGCCCTTTTGTTGGTCTTACCTTAAGATATACCATTTTTGATGGGCAGAACAGGAAAAATGATCAGGAAATTGCTTTGGTGCAAATGGAAAATGCGGCCTTAAGAGAAACCGATTTGCTGACTATTCTCGAGGGACGAATTAAAACAAAAGTATCTGATTACAGTGCTCTTTCAAATCTTATCAATATGGAAGAGGAAAATTTAGATGCATCCCGTCAACAATCAGCTTTGGCCAGGGAACTATATAGATTGGGGAAAACAACTAATTTTGAGGTGAGAGAGTCTATTCTGCAAGAAATTCAAGCGCTTGACAGAGTTATTAACGCTCAAGCTAGGGTGAAACAAGTGGAAATTGAAATTTTCAATGATGCAGGAATTCCTTTGTTTCCTGTGCAATAATTTTGTCAGCATTAATTTACTATTATGAAAAAAATGACTCTGCAGATACTTTCTGCCTGTTTTTTCCTGCTTCTGGTTGGAAATAAACTTTCCGCCCAGCGTGAACCTATAAATGCTCAACTTGTCGAGGCAATTCGCAAAGAAGGCCTGGAGAATAGTCAGGTTATGGAGGTCGCGGCCTGGTTAACCGATGTGCACGGACCACGTTTAACTGGTTCCCCAAAACTTGATGATGCAACGAAGTGGGCTAAATCTACCCTTGAAAAATGGGGGATGTCCAATGTGCATTTAGAGGAATGGGGTCCTTTTGGCAGAGGATGGCAACTAAGTCATTTTTCTATGCACGCGCTAGCACCAACGTATTTTCCCATTATTGCTGTGCCTAAAGCCTGGTCGGGTTCTACAAAAGGAGAAATAACAGGGGAGGTCATTTATTTAAATGCCAATGATTCCACCGATTTACCAGCCTACAAGGGTAAATTAAAAGGTAAATTTATTCTATTAGATACCATCAGAGATTTAAAAGAATGGTTCGATGCGCCGGCAGAAAGACATTCTGATGCCGCTTTGCTGCAAATGGCACAGGCTCCCCTTCCAGGTGGAAGACCGGAGAGAGATTATAGCAGAATGGGTGGATTTAGTTTCAATACTCAATTGTGGAAATTTATTTCCGAGGAGAAACCCGCCGCTGTGCTCGATCGCGGATTTAAAGGTGATTTAGGGGTAGTTTTTGCTACCGGCGCGCGTGTAACTACGGGTAGAGCTCAAGATGTTGATAATCCTGTTATCCCTCAAGCTACTTTGTCTGTGGAACACTACAATAGAATTTTGCGCACGGTCAATAGAAATATGCCTGTTTCCCTTAGTTTAAATTTATTGGGTACTTATACCAATCCCGATGGAATGGAACATAATCTGATCGCAGAAATTCCAGGTTCTGATAAAGCAGACGAGGTGGTCATGTTAGGTGCACACATCGATTCATGGCATAATGGAACCGGAGCTACAGATAATGCTGCTGGTTCTGCTGTTATGATGGAGGCACTGCGCATTATTCAGGAAGTTACCAAAGCAACAGGTATTAAACCAAGACGTACTATTCGCCTGGCTCTTTGGTCAGGGGAAGAACAAGGCCTATTAGGTTCAAGGGCTTATGTGAAAAATCACTTTGGTGAAACGCCTGAGGGAGACGCTAAAAGAGCTAAAATTTCTGCTTATTATAATCTTGACAACGGAACAGGTAAAATAAGAGGTATTTACACGCAGGGAAATGAAAAAATAGCGCCTATTTTTAATAGCCTGCTTCAGCCTTTTAAAGATCTGGGTGCAGCAACCGTAACTTATAGTAACACCGGTGGTACTGACCATCAATCTTTTGATGGCGTTGGTATTCCAGGATTTCAGTTTATTCAGGAACCAATTGCCTATTCCACCAGAACACATCACTCAAATATGGATAATTGGGATCATTTAATCGCTGATGACCTTAAACAGGCCGCAACGGTTATTGCTTCAATTGTATTGCATACAGCAATGCGTGATGAACTTATGCCTAGAAAATAAAGATATTTGATACTCGAAGCTTGCGTTGAAACAGCCGATCAGGCTGTTTTAGCTGAACAAAATGGGGCAGATAGAATTGAACTCTGCTCCCACCTCGAATGGGATGGATTAACGCCTTCCGATGATTTGTTGAATGAAACCCTTTCCCGGATCTCCATTCCCATTATGGCTATGGTGAGATCCAGGAAAGGTGATTTCGTTTATTCTTCAGAGGATTTACTCGACATGAAAGTTTCTACTTCATTTTTTAAGGATGTCGGTGTTAAAGGTATCGTTTTCGGAGGCCTTTTGAAGAATAATGAAATTGATTTTAATGCGCTTCATAAAATTTCAAATGCTGCCGCAGGCCTTCCTCTTACTTTTCATAAAGCCATTGATTTTACTCCGAATCCTTTGAAATCCTTGATGGCTCTTGCCAAAGAAAAGATGGTTTCAACCATTCTAACCTCTGGAGGACCTGGCTCAGCATGGGACAATAGATTGGTCTTAAAGGAAATGGTTGCCTTTGGAAAAGATAATAATGTGACTGTTTTAGTGGCCGGGGGCGTTCGCTTTGATAATCTGCCAGCCTTACACGAGTTTTTACACGCGACGGCCTATCATGGTAGAAGAATAGTACCCAATATTGGTTGAAAACCAATATTTACCACCATAGAAAAGAGGATTCTTCAGCATAGAGGGTAATTTCCATGTTTACAATGCCCAGGGAAGAAAAAGAATGGCTTATCCATCTAGGGATGGTCTCATCTTCCATTTCCCGCCAGGTAATAACGCTTCCTTCTTCCTTTTCGTTTTTATAGACAATGGGTGTATTAACCGCCTTTTTAGAAAATAAATTAGGGAAAAAATCTATCGAAAATGGTCCTGGAACAACCTTTCTAAAAGATGAAAATCGGTAGATACTTCTTGTGTTGTCCGTAAATAACCATTTTTCTGCATAGATAATCTGGTAGGTCAGGTCCGCATAAAAAATATATTGTTTAGTGTCAGGGTTTATATAAATCTTTCCTTCTAAAGGTGTTTTTTGTCCTTTTTTGGAAACTAAATGCCCTTTTACCCTTATCCGAAGACACGGACCATTAACATACAACGTTTTTGCTATAGAAATAGCTTGTTTTCTAACGTTATTTGCCCCATGGGAATCCATAAGTATAAAGATGAATACAATCCAAAGTAAGGAAGTTATAAGAAGTATCATGGTTATTTTTAAAATATAAGTTTAAAAATCATAGATCTTTTGCGTGTAATAAAGAAAAGATATCTGGAAATTTTTCCATCGTTGGTATAGGAAAATAAAGAAGATGAACAATAACGACAGGCAATATTTCAATATCAGGCCTTCCAATACATTCAAAAATACAGGTTTTGTCCCAGCCACTTATTTCGGATAAGGTTTCCCACCAAGATTCTTCACCTTCCGGCCATTTTCTGTCTGTATTTTGCGCTATGTAAATTTTAGACCATTCATGAGCGGTAACCGGATAATGATTTATTGGATCCATGTATCCCTGAAATATGGCTTGCGCAGAAAAAAGTAATACGCCGTCCTCAGAAAATGATTCTGAATGATGGAAGTTATTAGGATACTGTGGAGAAGGGAAGGCGGTAGGATAAATCACTATTTTTTCATAGCCGTTAAAAAGAAATTTCTCTTCGTCGAAGGTTAACATGACGGCGGGAATGATGGCCATAAGCTTGAAATCTTCGGGCAAAGGCTCTTCAGATTGACCTTGAAAATCAATAGCCAGAAGCATAAGAAAACACCGTTGTTCAAAAACTATTTTTTTCTCCGTACTCAATGCAACGTAAAATGGACAACCTGTTAAGAGGATCTGTTTTTGAATATTATCAAGACCCGGCGTGAATTTTTTATAGTAAAACCAGTCAATCTGAGGGGAAAGTACATATATAACCGCTATCAAAATGATTGGTGGTAACATCCAGATACTATATAAACCGTCGTTTATCCATGAATAATAACCCGCGATAAGAAAGACAATAAAACAAGGTATGAGAAGTATCCTGGATGGCATCTTTTTTTTTGTAAAGATAAGTGGATTTGGCTCAGACAGGATTGATTTTTAAAATATTTGCAATATTTTTTAGAGGGCATAGTACTTATTTAAAAAAGAATACTATCTTTGTCCCGCTCAAAAGAGGAGTTTTAATAGGAAGGTATGGTAGCTCAGTTGGTAGAGCACAGGACTGAAAATCCTGGTGTCGGCGGTTCAATTCCGCCCCGTACCACAATTTTTTTTATATGATTAACATAGCGTTTCATATTGGTCATCATCATTACGTGCTACTTTGTAGTGTGGGTTGAAACCGGTATAAATGGTTTAAAAGAGGTTTACCCACTCGTGGTTAAACCTCTTTTTTTTTGCAATTTTTTATCAAATGAATGATATGCTTAAGTTAGCGGTACAAAAATCGGGAAGACTTCTGGAGGGTTCTTTAGATTTGTTGAAATCTTGTGGTATCAAAATTGATAATGGAGAAGACCGCTTGCGTGTTACGGCCACTCATTTTCCTATGGAGCTTTATTTTTTAAGAAATTCCGATATTCCGCAATACGTTCAGGACGGTATTGCAGATATTGCTATTCTCGGAGAAAATACGCTGGTGGAGAAAAATAGGGAGATGGATAAAATTATGCCCCTGGGTTTTTCAAAATGCCGCCTCTCTATTGCTGTACCTAAAGGAGTGAACTATACGGGCGTACAATGGTTGGAAGGTAAAAAAATAGCCACTTCCTATCCGCATTCACTGGCAAACTATCTCGATAACTTGAAAATAAAAGCCGAAATTCATGAAATTTCTGGCTCTGTAGAAATTGCTCCTAATATTGGTCTCGCCGATGCTATCTGCGATTTGGTGAGTAGTGGTTCCACGCTCTTCAAGAATAATCTGGTGGAAAAAGATGTACTTTTTAAATCAGAGGCTTGGTTGGTATCTCACAAAGCTATCTCTCAAGAAAAACAGGTTTTACTCGATAAATTGATATTTAGAATGAAAGCCGTGCTTACTGCGGCAAATAATAAATATCTTTTGATGAATGTTCCGAATGATAAAGTGCAAGAAGTGATTGAGCTGCTGCCAGGGATGAAAAGTCCAACCGTTATGCCGCTCGCTGACAAACATTGGAGTTCCGTTCATACAGTGATTGGAGAAGATCAGTTTTGGGATATTATTGACAGATTAAAAGACGCGGGTGCTCAGGGTATTTTAGTTATTCCAATTCAAAAAATGATTCTATGACTTCTTTTATAAAGCACTTTTATGATAATCCACCGAAAGCGGAATGGTCAAAAATTCTTGCCAGGCCAAATCCCGGAGGTGCTGATATTTCCGCCTTGGTTGCTGATATTCTGGCAGCCGTTAAAGAAAAAGGGGATCAGGCTATTATAGATTTTAATACCCGGTTTGATGGATTTACCAGCGCATCGTTTGAAGTGACTGAAGAGGAAATAAAGGAAGCTGTTTTATCATTACCAGAAAATTTAAAAAATGCTGTTCTAAGTGCAGCGGCTAATATTACCGCTTTTCACGAAAAGCAAAAAGTAGATCAGGAACCTGTAGAAACCATGCCAGGTGTTTTATGTTGGCGAAAGAGTTTGCCTATTGAAAAAGTAGGTTTATACATTCCAGGTGGAACGGCGCCTTTGTTTTCCAGTGTGCTTATGTTAGGTATTCCAGCTAAAATAGCTGGATGTAGTGAAATTATATTGTGCTCTCCTCCGCAGAAGGATGGAAAAATTCATCCGGCTATTTTATTTGCCGCTCATATTACGGGTATAACCCGGATATTTAAAGTGGGGGGTGCTCAGGCTATCGCCGCTATGGCCTTCGGCACAGAAACCATTCCAGCCGTATATAAAATCGCCGGACCAGGAAATAGGTACGTCACAGAGGCAAAACAGTCTGTTACAAAGTTTGGTGTCGCTATTGATATGCCTGCCGGACCAAGTGAGGTGCTGGTTTTTGCCGATGAAGGGGCAAATCCTGCCTTTGTTGCCGCCGATTTACTCTCACAGGCTGAACATGGGGAAGATAGTCAGGTTGTGTTGATTTGTCCGGATAAAATGTTTTTTGAAAAGGTAGATATAGAAATTGGTAAGCAATTAACCTTCTTGCCAAGAATGGAAATAGCAAAAAAAGCCCTTCAAAATAGTGTGGCCATCGCAGTTAACGATGCATCCATAGCCATGGATTTAATTAATGATTATGCGCCGGAACATTTGATTATGGCGTTGCGGAACCCTATCGATTTTGTGAATGATATCAGAAATGCTGGTTCTGTATTCCTTGGTGATTACACCCCTGAAGCGGTAGGCGATTATGCTTCGGGTACTAATCATACGCTGCCAACCAATGGTTTTGCCCGCGCTTTTAGCGGAGTTTCTGTTGATTCTTTCATAAAAAAGATTACTTTTCAACAAGTTAGCCAGTCCGGTTTAACTAAATTGGGGCCAATCGTTATGACTATGGCGGAAGCTGAACGGCTCGATGCTCATAAGCAAGCAGTTTCAATCAGACTTGATAATCTTCAACTATGAAGAATATAGCCTTTTTGTTATTCATCTTCCTCATTCCATTTTCCGCTAAGGGCCAGTCGTTCCTTTCAGGGAAAACCTATTTTAGCGATAAGGAATATATAGAATATTTCACTGGAAATATGCCTCTTATATTGACCGTACCCCATGGAGGTTTGTTAGTTCCATCGACTATTCCTAACAGGAATTGTGCGGAATGTGTGACCGTTATGGATACAAATACCCAGGAATTGGGAAGATTGATTGCCGACGAGGTTAAAAAAATTACCGGGGGAAATTGTTTTCCTCATCTTATTATTAATCGCCTTAGACGAACTAAACTTGACGCAAACAGAGATCTTTTTGAGGCAGCTTTAGATAATCCCGACGCTGTCAACGCATGGTATGCCTTTCACAAGTTTATTGATTCTGCCAAAATGATGGTCACTAATCAGTTTCAACGGGGTTTATTGATAGACCTTCACGGTCATGGTCATGCCTTTCAAAGGCTGGAATTGGGTTATTTACTCTCTGCTTCCAATCTGAGGAGTGGGAATAATTATCTGAATAGCCAGGTAGCTATCGAAAATAGTAGCATCAGGCATTTAGCCTCAAATAATAAAAATGAATACCGTCACGCGGAATTGTTGAATGGTCAGGAGAGTTTGGGCGGATTTTTTGAAACGGAACGTTATACCGCAGTGCCTGGCCCCGCAGATATTGCCCCAAGAAGTGGGGAGGATTATTTTTCCGGAGGATACAACACAGAGAGACATGGCTCGGTGGATAGTGGAAAAATAGATGCTATTCAGATTGAGTGTAATTTTATTGGGGTTAGAGATTCAGAAATATCTCTCCAGTTTTTTGCTGAAGCTACGGCTAATGCATTGGTTAAATTTTTAAAAACTCACTATTTTGGTAAAGATGGATTTTCATGTCCTACTTCTATAACAAGTAATAGGGATAAAAATAAGGAGCTTTCTTTTAGCGTATTTCCTAATCCCGCCTGCGAATCGGTTACGTTGAATTTACCTTCTCCGGGTACGCTGCGAATGTACAATGCAACGGGGCAGGTTTTAAATGAATTTTCTTTTCTCAAGGAGGGCGAATACGCTCTTCCTTTATCGTTTAATGATAAGTTTGTTCTTCTTCAATTTATTGGTAAAGATGGATCAAGTGGGTCCATGAAACTTATGCGTCAATGTTATTGAAAAAATTAGACTTCAACCGCCTCGTGCGTGCAAATATTCTTAAGCTCACTCCCTATTCGTCGGCAAGGGGAGAGTTCAAAGGTTCTGCCTCCGTTTTTCTGGATGCGAATGAAAATCCTTTCGAATCAGGGTACAATCGCTATCCTGATCCGCTGCAATTAACCCTAAAAGATAAAATTAGTGCCCTTTGGCATGTTCCCGTACCTTCTATTTTCCTTGGAAATGGAAGTGATGAACCCATTGATTTACTCGTTCGTCTTTTCTGTGAACCCGGCTTAGATCATATCATTATTACGCCTCCCACCTACGGAATGTATCGTGTCGCCGCTGATATTGCTGGGGTCGAAGTCAAAGAAATAAATCTTCGTACTGATTTTCAGCTTTCCGTAAAGGATATAATCGAACAGGCAAATGAACACAGTAAAATCCTCTTCTTATGTAGTCCTAATAATCCAACGGGAAACCTTTTAAATAAAGAGGATATTATTGAGGTTATCCATCATTTTCCGGGTATTGTAGTACTCGATGAAGCCTACACAGACTTTGCAGAGAATGCCAGCTTTCTTCCGGAGCTCTCCAATTTTCCAAATTTGGTTATCCTCCAGACCTTCTCTAAAGCATGGGGCCTGGCCGCTATTCGATTGGGCATGGCCTTCGCCTCCATGGAAATAATAGATTTGCTCAATAAGATTAAATCTCCCTATAATCTGAATATTTTAACCATAGATTTTGTCCTTCGTCAACTGGACTTTTTAAAGGGAAAAAATGACTCAGTGGACATTTTAATAAAGGAAAGACACCTTCTAATAGACCATTTTAAGTCCTTTACCTTTATAAACAAAGTGAATCGTTCCGACGCCAATTTTATCCTCATTCAGGTGGATGACGCAGATGGACTCTATCAATTTCTCGTTTCTAAAGGCATTATTGTGAGAAATAGGTCAAATATGCCACTTTGCAAGGGAGGATTAAGAATTACCGTAGGTACAACGCTTGAAAATAATAATCTTTTAGCGTCCATGAGTGAATGGGCCAGTTTAAAATCTTTATCATGAAAAGAGTTTTATTTATAGATAGGGACGGAACATTAGTGTTTGAACCTAATGATTATCAATTAGATAGTAAGGAAAAAGTTTCCTTTTTACCTGCCGTGTTTGCTTCATTGGCGCGTATTTGTAAAGAAACAGATTTTGAATTGGTTATGGTAACCAATCAGGATGGATTAGGTACAGATTCCTTCCCGGAAAATACTTTTTGGCCAGCTCATGAATTCATTTTAGATGCTTTTAAAAAGGAGTCCGTTGTTTTTAGTGAAGTTTATATTGACAAATCTTTCCCACACGAAAATGCACCTACCCGGAAGCCCAGGCTTGGGATGCTGCAGAAGTATTTGTCCAATGAGTATGATCTTAAAAATTCCTGGGTCATCGGCGATCGTTTAACCGATATGGAATTGGCCTATAATCTTGGTGCAAAAGGTATTTTTATCACAAGCAATGAGGAATTGGGGGTGCAGGAAATAAGTAAGGATGTGGCTGAAATCAATAAGGTGATTGCCCTGAAATCGAAAGATTGGAATGAAATGGCAACCTTTTTATGCCAACAAAGAGCGCCTGTCACCTTATCAAGAAAGACCCTGGAAACAGATATTTTCGTAAGTCTTAATCTCGACGGTGCAGGTAATTATAATCATCAAACCGGATTGGGTTTCTTTAATCACATGTTGGATCAATTAGCTAAACATAGTGGCATTGATTTATCTGTAACCGTTTCTGGCGATTTACACATTGATGAACATCATACCATCGAAGATACCGCCCTTGCTTTAGGTGCCGCATTTAAAAAGGCATTGGGGGATAAAAGAGGAATTGAAAGATACGGTTTTTTTATTTTACCTATGGATGATGCTTTGGCTCAGGTAGCCATAGATTTTAGTGGAAGACCCTGGTTGGTGTGGAATGCCTCTTTTTTAAGAGAAAAAGTAGGTGATTTTCCAACGGAAATGGTGTATCATTTCTTCAAATCATTTTCTGATGCCGCAGCTTGCAATATTAATATTTCGGTGAGTGGGGAAAATGAACACCATAAAA
>Ga0247832_1007467_pt1 | contig 11385 bp, 13 predicted proteins | sample LaCruzMarch2015__10_FD_192407 | JGI IMG/M metagenome (GOLD analysis project Ga0247832, IMG submission 192407) | Freshwater microbial communities from meromictic Lake La Cruz, Castile-La Mancha, Spain - LaCruzMarch2015_4m | ecosystem: Environmental > Aquatic > Freshwater > Lake | place: Spain...
GATCATTTGTCTTTTTTCCTGGAGATGTGTTACAAAGGAATTAGTATTTATGTTTTTTGTGAGACCTCCCCCCCCAAAAACAATGATTTGGAATTTGTAGGAGAAAAGAACAGAAGGCAGAAGATCCACCAGCCCTCAAACTAGCCAAAGTTACAATCAGTCAGAGCAGCCAAGCCTCAACCCAATCGAATCCATCTGGTGACCAAAAGCCTCAACCCAAGTGCCAATCCGTTGAGACGTTAGCGGTAATTTATTTCCATTTCACGTTCTAGCTTGCCCCTTCCTCTCCGTTCGTCCATCCTCAACTCTATCTAGATACTCATCATCATCATCATTTATAACTTGGAAATTATGATAAAGAAGGGGGCTATTAAATCTCGTTCGCCATTCCTCACCCTCACCCCTCGAGTGCCCATGCCCAGGCAAATTGACAATTCTCTCCTCTCCTCCGTCCGAAGAATAAAATGGAGAACGTGGCTCATGGCCGTGGTACTGCTGAACACTGTGGTGATGTTTCGAACATTCTCTGGCATGCAACAGCATGCAACTAAACTCCAACTACTCTGGAGCGTGCAATCTCCTGCCGCGAAAAATAGAACGTTGGTCATATTGAATGGGTCACCGCGGTGTGGTGATCCTGCGTGGAATTCTCTCTATACACAGTTGCTCGATGTGAATAACGCGGACCTAGCACTTGCCTTCGGTGAATCACTAGACTGGAATTCGAGTTTGTATTCACGAGCCAAGTATAAATGGGAATTCCCAGAGCTTGAGGATTGGGGTGAGGCATTAGATCAGAGGTGAAGGAGGTTGTGTTAGATAATGACCGTATTAAATTAGATAAAATATTAACTTCTTCAAACCAAATTGTTAATTAGTACATTAGTAAGTATCATGTGTAATATGGTCCGCCTCCATCGGCTGTGGATGCCGTTCCGCCGAGACTAACCAAAAATGAAAAAAATGAGGCACTGTAAATGGATTAATTTCTAATTTCGTTGTTATTTTATCGATTTGAATAAAACCAAGATACAGCATACACGTAAACCTCCTGCCGAAGGCCGTACGTGCGCTGGATTGAATGAATTTGTTTATTTGACTGCCGCCGGGGGCCTGCTTACTGCTTACCACCCTGAGGCCGCCATTCACTCATATAGTACATTTACGTACAAAAATCCTTACATTGCTTCAAAATGGCTTGTAACTTGTAACTTCCCACCTCCAGGAAGGAAGCAAAACCGTTCGGAGAGAAAAAACCTACCTAACTCTTCCCACTTCCCACGTTTTTCACGGCCACCGTAAGGTCCGGCATGACGGCTTCCATTGGGCGGGATGTTTTCTAGACGATGAGACCACCGGATGACAAATAGATAATGGTGGCGTTCTTCCCAATCGTGATCGACGGCATAGTCCTGACTCTTGCCGCGATTGCTACCCTCCGTGCTGCATCACGCCTTGAGCGTCGGGTATGTGGTACTGAAAAGAACGGCGCCGGTGGATCGATCGGGTTGATGGATGGACCGCTTATCCTTGGTCCATACGAAATGCTCGAGAAACGACGACGACGGCGTGATAGATTACTGCAATTGATTGCACATAACAATACGCCGATTCTGCTAGATGATAATAACAGCAACAGCACTGACGAATACAAAGAAAGTAGTGGGAGTCGATTAGTAGTCGAGGCGTCTCCACTTTGGGGGCATACCGAGGCATTTAAAAGGGCTGTTATTTTAGGTTTGATATGCGATAACAATGACAGCAGCAACAGCGAATATAATACTATTGTCATCTCGTCTGAAATTGAATTTACAAATGTCACGCAGCACAAGGGGAAAGCTGGTCACGTCGTTTGTAACGAAAGCAGTAAGGATCTTGCAATCGCGGCAGCATTGGAGGCAGGTCTGTTCGGATTAATGTTACCGGATCGAACCGCCTACGCTACTCAACATCGTGTAGTGAGAGGAGGAGGAACAGTTAGGAGTAGACTACAACAGAGAATAAAAAGACGAAGAAATGACGCCAACGTTGCTACTAGTAGTAATCCACTCGTAACGATAACATCGTGGTTCTTACGGATAAAAACTGCACCATTTGCGGCAATACCCGCATGGCAGGGACTGTTGCACTCATACCTTCGTGATGTACAGAATGATATTGCAAAATTGAGGATATTCCAATGGTGGGCACGAATTTCACTGGAACCACATGAACGATTATTCCTGTTACTCACTGGGAAATCTATTTTACGATTAAGAACGTACGATCCAACGAGGATGGACTTTGATTCATCAATATCGGGTATGTCACATATTCCCTCTGGGACAATTCATGTATCATCGAGAGTAGACGACGACAACAACGACAACATATGGGAAAATGATGCAATGAAATTGGTCCGTGTGAGGGCATTTGCGCCCAAGACTTTTAGAGACTTACGGAACAAATGCTTTCGAGTGAAAGAAAGGGACTACGCTGAGTCCATGCTGAATGCGATTAATGATGCGGTGTTTGTGACTCCGAATAATCATGTGATCTCACAAAGTAATGATGAACGCCTGATTGCAAGAGGAGATTCGATGATATCCAACTTACTTAAAGAGATCGTGCTTTCCGACGAGCAACGAAGGAATAGTTTTAGAATACAACGAAGACGACGACGACGACAACAACGCAACATCCGTACTTTGCCATACATATCATTCCAATCCAATTCCAAGGGTGCCGCAAGAGCTGGGACATTCTTCTTCTTCACAGCCGATGGAGCGTTTATGATCAAAACCGTTAAGAGTGAGGAGGCACGTGCATTCCTAAACATGTTACCGGAATATCATAAATTTATGTCCGAGGATGTTAATGGTCGGAACTCGTTACTTACACGAATATGTGGCATGTATTCAGTTCGCTTTTCGTCGTCGTCGTCGGAGGAGGAGATGAATTCAGATGTCGAGACCATGGGGGATAGATGGGATGGTGGACTATTTTCTTGTAGCCACGACGAACGAGCGTCGAGCATAGCCAAGAACGAGCGTGTTTACCTTGTCATGCATTCTATTTTCCCAGCAGAAGCATCATCTTTTGTTACAGAGCGTTTTGATTTGAAGGGGTCAACGGTTGGTAGAGAGTGTTCACTTGAGGAGCGTAGAACGAGGGGTGCCAATGCCGTACTGAAAGATTTGGATTTGATGCAAGAAGTCAAAAAAGAAATACGCGAGGCCAATCCAAGTGGTCACGATAGAAAAAGATCATCTCGATATGGAATTTGTGTTGGGAGGAGAAGAAAGCAAGCACTACTGTCACAACTCGCGAGGGATGTTGACTTGCTATGCCGATGCAATGTGCTAGATTACAGTCTACTTGTTGGTGTCGCTGACATGGAGAAGTCAATTAAAACAAAAGAATCAAGTAGAAGACGCATCCTTCCCCTCCAGTGGATGGATTTTCCATTGCCATACAACGGTGCGGGGAGGACCAAGGTTGATGGTGGTGCACTTTCTTCCATCCGAGGAACACGCAAGGGCAAAGACGTCATGTACTACTTGGGCGTTATTGACTTCTTGCAGCCATGGACTGTGAAGAAGCGATTTGAACGAGATCTAAAGGGTATTGCTGGTTACGACAAAATGGGAATCAGTTGTGTGGCACCTGTAGACTATGCCGCTCGATTTCTAAAGTTTGTGGATTCTCATGTGACATGATCATGTGACATGATAACTATAAGAGGCCGTGAACCCACCCCTAATATTTACCAGACAGTCTTAACCCTTTCCCAGGTTGAGGCAGTTCTGAGGCAGTTGACGGCGTTGAGCATTAATATCTTCATCAATATCCCCCTTATTGGCATAGTTCCAAATACAATCCTCTTCTCTACCGTCTTGGCTATCCATTTGTAACTTTGGTTTTTGTAAATTGGGTCATTATCCTTGTAGTTATGGCTGATATCTTGGGCGTGGCCAATATTATTGATGGTTGGTAGATAAGTGGGGCTCACAAACAAATTTCGAGCCCAAAGTTTTTTTCCGCTTGTGGTCACTCGAACCATGATGGCCGGGTTTACCTATGTTGTAGAGCGTGCTATTGCTTAAAGACTCAAGATGCATGGTATTAAAGGGTAGGTATCACGACGTTTTCAATACCTTGTTGCACTTGTAGCTAATGTGACACTATACTCTGAATTCCAAGTCATCAATTCAATTCCTTGGCTTGATGACTTTCAGTTTCAGAAAACAAGTTCCAGCATTGCTTTTTCAATCATACAATTTTTGCATTTGAGACTTCCAAGCTTCACTCCATTGTTTGTTTGACAATGGAGTGAAGCAAAGCCTGATGAGAACATGTACACCACCATACCACCCACCAGGAACAGGAACAAAGCTGATAGGAGCCTCCGCTCTTTCTGGGTAGGTGTTCCACAAACGTACTTTCACAACCATGAATTTTCCAAAAAAGGCTATGTCCCCAAAGAAATCCATGTCCACCACATACAGCAATAGCAATACCCAACTGCTGTAGATTTTTCTGCACATGCCATTTGAAGGCACTAACAGAGCTAAGTTCCAAAAATCCACAGCAAAGACTTACTTTTGTAGCATGTAAAGAATTCAACTAATTTACTGTGGCTCCACAGTACTGAGTGGGGTGGGTATTGGTGTGGTGATGCTACCATATGACATTTGACCACAGTAGAAAGTGGTCAAATACATTCTATATATAAGAATGATGTTAAATCCAGTCTGAAGTGTCTACAGTAATGACAGTGTAGTGTGTTGATTTATACATGTACTCATATGATACAGATACACCACTTAGTCCTTGCCATTACAGGTATGAGGCTACATCCTTATGATGACCACTAGCCACAGTAGCAGGTGCTGAATTGCATTATATATGTATGAAGAAGACCTGCTATGAGTATGAACTATGAACAGGGTGGGGGGTCTCAATCATAACATAAGTAAACTCCGGTGAGACTCGAAAGAATCTCCTCTCACCAATGGTCTCAGAGAGCAAATATCAAGGTGTGGTGGCATCCTTATGAGCTGTAGCCACAGTAGCAGGTGCTGAATTGCATTATATATGTATGAAGAAGACCTGCTATGAGTATGAACTATGAACTGGGTGGGGGGTCTCAATCATAACATAAGTAAACTCCGGTGAGACTCGAAAAGAATCTCCTCTCCTCACCAAAGGTCTCAGAGAGCAAATATCAGGGTGTGGTGGCATCCTTATGAGCTGTAGCCACTGTAGCAGGTGCTGAATTGCATTATATATGTATAAAGAAGACCTCCCAAGAGTATGAACTGGATGGGGGGTATCAATCATCAATCATAAGAACTAACAGAGACTCCTACACAAAGACCAAGGAGATCCACTCTCAGCAGGTCCCTGAAAGAGAGCAGATATTAGGGTGTGGCAGCATCCTCATGATTGGAATCCACTCTAAGGCTTGACAGATATATTGCTGTACTCAAATAAAACAATACTTAGATTTAGGCTCAACAATTCCTTACTAACAGTGTTATCATACATCACAATCACACAATTGACTCTGAACCCACCAATTGACTTCTACACTGTCTAAGTCCCCCCTCCTCCCCCTTATGTGATTGATGAAAGTGTTGAAGAGCAAGTACTTGATTCTTGTGTCAAGTTTCCTTGGACTCCTCAGCTTTTGTGATACGAGATGTTGATAGTTGCCTTCTATAACTTTCCCTCACCTCATTAATGCATTGTTGCACACCTGCATCTGAGGTTCGCCACTGCTTTCTCCAATGCTTTGCTCCTGCACGTCTGTCTTGATCTCTTGTTGTACAAAATTGTGCTCGACGTCTTGCACCTTCCTGGTGATCTTGTTTGTTCTACCCAGTCTTATAATTTACCTCCCAGCCACCCTCCAAGTTCCGCATCTGCTACTCTACATGGTCAATCATGAGTCATGAGATGCACTTTATGTGTATGTGTTACATTACATCCAATAATTTGATGGCTGGCATATGCTGCCTTTACATGAATTGTATATGACCCAGCTTGCATATGTAGCACCATCTGCCAGAAATCCCCCCACAGCCCATCGCCATCATCATATATTCTATATGCTAGAATTCCCCACAAATAACTGTCCACCACATGCCCCCTTCTTGTAGTATTGTCTATAGCTCATTGGTGTCGAAGCTAAACTGATCTTTTCCATCAACACCACGCGACAGTACGAGATTTCAATTTGTAACAGTCTTCATACCTTTAGCAAGAGGTTTAATCATTGTTTTCTCCAATAGCTCACTGGTATCTTTCCAACATACTATACTACTTCTGCAAGTGAAATTATAAAGGGAATGGACTCGGCTGTATCAGTAAAGTGCATCTCAACCTTATGCCCTAAATTGGAATGCACCCTGACCATGATCTCCTCCAACAAAGACACACGTGACCCTCTTCACCGTTAAGCTCGATGTTTGTTAAAGCAATGCAATACATGAATGCCATCATATGAATCTCCATGACAGAAGGAGGTATGATTGTTTTCAGTGCTTCGCAATTATTGAATGCAAATCGTCCAATTTCTTGTAGCCCCACGCAAAGTTCATGCCAAAACTAAACTTTGCCTCTCTTCTCTTTTTCACCACCACCACACTGGGGGCTGTTCTATCTCTATTTCCTTCTCTCCCTCACTTACAACAGTGCCACTCCTCTCTTCAATTCAAATTCACTCCTTGCTTCCGAATCCGAAGCTGGTCCGCAGCGGGGTGATACCGCACTCTCCCTAGCATACAGCATTAACTATGCAATCAATGCCAATGAGCTGCGCCAATTGCGGCATGGATGAGGGGGAAAGCATCAGTCTCAACAAGGCATGCAAGTCATGTATGCTTGTCAAATATTGCAATCCTACGTGCCAATGGAATCATTGGCCAAAGCACAAAAAACCGTGCAAACAGCGTGCTGCCGAGTTACTACATGATGAGGCTCTCTTCAAGGACCCACCGCTGAAAGAGGATTGTCCCATTTGCTTCCTACCAATGCCGGGGAAATTAATAATTTGTGTCTCGCTTCCTCCCGCAACTCTATCCTTTGTACCAATTTACGACTTTGCCAAAGCAAATGTGGGATTTGCACAAATGGATACAGAAGAATATTTTACATGTTGCGGGAAGTGCATTTGTAAAGGGTGTGTACACTCTTTACGGAAGTCTGGTAACCATGGAAAGTGTCCATATTGTAATTCCAACCGGGTTGGTAAAACAGATGAAGAAATGGTTGAGGAAATAATGAAGCGGGTGAAGGCAAATGATGCCGTTGCGATGGGTATGCTGGGTAGTTATTATTACCATGGATATTTAGTCTGCAGCAAGATCACAATAAAGCAATTGAACTATGGACTCGGGCAGCAGGCAGCAGATCGTGGTTGTAGTAAGGCGCATATTAATCTGTCTGACTAGTACAAGTACCGTGATTTGGGAGATATGAAGAAGGCCAAATTTCACTTTGAGGCCGCTGCTATGGCAGGGCATGAAGGTGCAAGATGCAACCTTGGAACAATGGAGGCACAGTCCAGAAATATGGACCGAGCTATTAAGCATTGGATCATTGCTGCATCTGCTGGGTCATATCTTGCCGTTCATGCTTTGAAAATGGTAATATTGATAGGGAATCTTTGAACTCAACTTTGACTGCCTACAATACTTCCTGTGGTGAGATGAGAAGTCAAGCTAGAGATGCTTCCTTTGTAGTTTTTAAGGTATAGATTTGGGAGATTTTAACTAACATCAAATACTTAGGCATCGCCTACCCGCACCAGCGGGCCTACTTTACTTAGTAACTCTTATTGGCTGCCATGGCTAACGGACAAGAAAAGGACGCAGGTATTGTGAATAAATGGACCATTGTTTCATTAGAATGTCCGTCCTCCGTCCGTCTGTCTGTGTGCCTATTTGCGTACAGTGAACGTAGGACAGGACTGACAAATGAGAAGAAGAACAACCCGCCAAAAGCAACAAAGCACAACCCGCCAAAAGAACACCCAAGAACATCCCAAACAACAACAACCCCCAACAAAAGCCCGCCTGCCCCCCCAAACAAGCCCAAACAACTGATGAAGACCTCATTAACAACCACCAGAAAAGGATAGCTGTTGATTGATCCCCCCCTAATACCATTCCAGCATGCGCCAATAAAACTTACTCCTGATCAAAACTCAACCCACCACCACCTCTCTAACAAAGACTTCTCATACATGCGAAGCCCCTTACTGCTTCAATAGGGATAAAGATTAAGAGTGTGTCCGTGTGTCTGTGTGTCCGAGGCCCAAAATTGTCCATCTGAATTGAATTTTTGTCGAGCCCAAAATAATTGTCAATCAAATTAAAGAAAGCCTGCAATCACACCAATGCAACAAACAGCCCACAATCACATATTCACACAAGCCCACTTACACATTTTTGTTGTGCGCCCACAATCACATTTTTGTCGTCCACATGTGCACAATTTCAGATTGCAAAACGCCCACAATCACATCTCTCACAGACATCACACAAACGTGCCCACAATCACAGGTTGCAAAACGCCCACAATCACATCTCGACAGAGACACCACACAAACGTGTCTGCTGTGGACGACTATGTTTCCAACAATCAATACCCAAGTATAACATTTTCCAACAATCAATACCCAAATATAACATGGCAAGGACATTATTCACAGCCAGAACAACCCCAAGGATATTCTATGTCAAAACAACAAAAGACATAAGTCAGAGCAACTGCAAACTTGCAGGGTGAAGAAATACAGTGTTATTATGATGCGAGTGACTGGAGATGAACGTATGCACACAAATTAAACTAGTGATTAATGCTGTTTCACATAACATCTTTGGCTTGCGGAGGGATTTATTATTCTACACCAAAATCCCGGAGCTGTTGTCCTAAATATCCACTCTAGCTACATGATAAAGAACATGACCTCAACATGAATAAACCCCTGCGCGGCGAAGCCCCGATCGGCTTGTTTAGGACTTAAGATTTGGCGGTATCCAAGTTCCGGCATGAAGCGTCAAATGCAACTGTCACTAGATCGAATACCACTACATACACTCCATAATTCCTCATCTCTTGTGCAACAACATCATCGTATTACGACGACGACGCCTCATCAATCATGTGCTCCACGATGGAATCCGGAACGAAGCTCTACATGAGCCTCTACCCTGAAGGATCTTCCGACGGTGGCCTTCGTCTTGGGAATATCGTGCCCGACTTTGTGATGGATACGACACAGGGCAAGTTCGACTCGTTCCATGAGTGGAAGAAGGGCAAGTGGGCCATCCTCTTCTCTCATCCTGCCGACTTTACGCCTGTGTGCACTACGGAAATCGGCCGGTTGGCTCTCAAGTATGACAAGCTAAGCGAGATGGATTGCCTCGTTGCCACTCTATCGGTCGATCCCGTCAAATCTCACAATGAGTGGCTTGAAGACGTTGTCGCTCACTGCGAGAATAAGATTGAGATCAAGTTCCCTATCATTGGTGATCAGGATCGTTCCATCTCCATGGCTTACGGGATGATCGACCCAGGCAGTAGCGATGAGCAGAAGCTCCCGTTGACTATCCGTGCAGTGTTTATCATCAACCCCGAGAACAAACTCATGCTCAGTCTCAACTATCCCGCATGCGTTGGACGGAACATGGATGAGATTGTTCGGTGTGTTGAGGCTCTCCAGCTCAGCTATGAGAAGAGTATCGCGGTGAGTATATGTATCTTTATCAATACTAATACATTTTGCACTTGTACTCCTTTTTCTCACTTAACAAACATATAAACTCAGACACCTGCGAACTGGCCCAACAATCATGCTGAAATTGAGCTCCCTGACGGAACACGCTCGACTGAATTCAAGGGAAGTGTGTTCCTACTACCGACCGTCTCTCCCGAGGAAGCAGCCTTGCACTATCCCGGCTACCACAGTTGCAAAGTGCCGTCTGGAAAGCAGTACTTGCGTCTTGTCAAGAAGGATGAGGTTTAACTAACGCCTCAAAAATGTCATCATGTTTAGGTTGACTGAAACTTGAAACTGAAACTTGTATTGCGTTAGGCCTAAGGAGAGACGAGTCCAGGCTTGATATATTGTAACTTGATTGATGACGATATGTAAAGATATATATAAGATGAGCTTTACATTAATCTATACATATACTTCCTCACATCACCAACACTTGGTGCACGTACATCATTACCACTTGGTGTATGGATAACCACAGCTGGAGAAATTAGGACTGCAGCCCGTGATTACCACCATATCCACTAACCCCCGATGAGCTCCATCCATGTGACTCAAGCCACCCATCCTTCGGCTTGTAAATTTCCACAGTCAGGGGATACGTTTTTGGCCGTGAACTTCCGCACGCGACACTGACGTCGCCTTGAGGACAAGTGCTCGCACTGACCAACAAGTCAATCTCTGCCAAAAATTCAATATAATCCCCAACCTCGACTGGACTGGGCTTTGCAAAGTACTGATTAGTATCACGTGTGAATCCCGTACACATAAAGACATTGAGTACATCATGTACATCACTTTCGACTAATCCATCCTTCACTGCCGCACGGACCAAATTGGAGTGACAACAATCATTGACATGTTCGCCTGTCATTAGGTTGTGCGTGTACGGATCGCACCGACTACCAATGACATCATGCACACCTGCACCATCGTCGTCGAAACCATATGCAATTGTATCTTCTGTTATGGTAGCCAATGGTCGCAGGTATGGCATGTTACTCCACAACCGATCGCCGATAGTTAGGTGCGTGGCATGGATTTGACGTGTCTTACTTGAATAAAACCTCTCATTGGGATTGTGCATATTCCAGCAATTCATATCAGCCACCTGTGGACCGTGAGTGCATATTATACGCCACATATAACCAGCTTGTACCTTCCAACTACGTCCGTCACAGGCGGGGATTACTAAACGTTCGACGAGCGTGGCATGGCCTTCAGCGACGGCCGTGCGAAGGGAGGGGTAGAGAGTTGCATCACCCTTCTTTGGAGGGAGATTTTCAACTGCGTAGCATACCATTGGCTTGGTTGCGCGAGCGATGTCCTTACGGCTCATCGGCGGCGAAATTATTGTCTTCTCCATCATTGGCAACGCCGCTAGCCTCGTCGTGTGCCTTCGTGCTCTCCCTCTCTCTACGGAACTGAAGTGCGTATCGTACGTATTACTTACGTAGCTACATGGTAGAAGTGATTAATCGATTGATTTGATGTCTCATCTCACGCAGGGATCGGCGTCGATGACGCTAAAGTCTTCTCAGCTAGCCGCTGTCACGAGGATGCTATCGTTTAACAAGGATAGTGGTGGTGATTCCTCCTTAGGACACAACCCCTAC
>Ga0247832_1007470_pt1 | contig 11373 bp, 10 predicted proteins | sample LaCruzMarch2015__10_FD_192407 | JGI IMG/M metagenome (GOLD analysis project Ga0247832, IMG submission 192407) | Freshwater microbial communities from meromictic Lake La Cruz, Castile-La Mancha, Spain - LaCruzMarch2015_4m | ecosystem: Environmental > Aquatic > Freshwater > Lake | place: Spain...
TGTTTGGATTAGAGTAACAAATAATACCTGTTTAGCTAGTAGGTGCGGCATTGACCGGAATCTTCTCAAATGATTTGGCGGCAAAAAATGCAACATGTTGTGGGGTTGGCGAAGGTGCAAAAGAGAATGCTGAGACTTCGGCTGTTATCCGCTGTCGTAGTCTTTTGTTGGACCATAAAAAACAATTGGTCAACCATCGCTTTTTCGACGGATACTCTTGCGACGCCACGACCGGGACGACGACGTCGACCAGCTAATAACAACGGATGCAGGGTTCCATTATCATCGTTTCCACATCATAGTACACTGCTATTACTTATCCGGAATGAAAAGGCAGTAGACGAAGAATTAATAACGCCTGGTGCGGAAGTGAAAAATGTAACAACAGCCAGCGAAAAGGACGTTATCAACAACAAACACTCAACAAATAATAATAATAACAAAGCTGCATTAATATTTTTACATGGATTAGGAGACTCTCCCGACGGATGGGCAAGTTTAGCTGAAGCATTGCCTAATTTACGTCCCTCACTCGCCGCCTTGGATATTACATACGTCTTCCCTCCAGCACAAATGATGGGGATCACTGTGAATGGAGGTGAGAAAATGCCCGGTTGGTTTGACGTATATGATTGGCCAATTGGTGTTGATGCCAAGGATGATCCCAAGGGGTTGGCAATGTCAGTTAAGCGTATTGAAAAGATTGTTACTCAATTACACAATGATGAGGGCATTCCTCCCTCACGTGTAGTATTGGGTGGATTTTCACAAGGTGGGGCCGTGGCATTAATGGCTGCATACAATCGACGGAAGCAGGGTGCTATCCCATTCGCAGGATGTATATGCATGTCAGGATGGCTACCGATGAAAGACTACCTAGATATATCACAAGAGTCTGCATCTGCAACTCCATTATTTTGGGCACATGGTCAATATGATGAAAAAATATTATTCGAACAACAAATGTATGGCGTGGATAAGTTAGAGGGATATGGTGTAGATGTCACAGCTGTATCTTACCCAGTTGGACATACATCATCCAACTTTGAAGAGATTGATGATATGGCAGGGTTTTTAGAGGCAGTATTATGCCTGCAACTAGATACTGATAAAATTCCAAAGTATACACACGCTGATATAGAAACGATTGGAAACGTATCATCATCAGATGATGATGATGACGAATTAAATGCTCTTATGTATTACTTATGCTCTATTGGCATAAATGAATACGATGCATCACTTGATCTGTTAATGCAATCGGAAGGAACTATTGCAAATACACCATCATGATTGATTGACCTACTACCTACCAATCACAATACAGGGTTATTGTGCCTTTTAATAAATATAACATCTTCATCGGTACCTTTCGCTCGCCATGCTTTCTCAAAGATTGACGGTGTGATAAACTGTACTTGTTTTGCAATACCAGGATTTTTGATTACTAGACAATAATCATATTGCCGTCTATCACAATCACTATTGTTGTTGGGTGAATTCATTTGTGCATAATTAACTTCATTCTTATTATGACTAACTCCACAAACGATGACATAATGTCCGGAGTATGAACTTCTTCCAGTTTGTTGCTGTAAAATACTATTCCCCTTCAACACTCTATTATCGAGTAAAACAATAGCCACCACACCTTGTTTCGATACAACATCTACGAACGTATGTAACGTTACATGTTGTGATGTTTGTAACAATGACCATTTACATTCAACGGCCCTGGCAAATAATCTTTTGACACGTAACTCATCGGATGAGAATGAATCTTTATAATAACCCAATTTGTTATAAGATTCATCAACGCCAAACTTTGTAGAACAGAACAAGTATGAAACCTTTTGTTTATGATGTACTGAATCATTATCGTCTTCGAGTGTCATATTATGACTATAATATTCCAATAACATTACTAAATCAATTGTCCATATCGACTTGGTTCGTACATACTTTATCATCCATGCCTTCTCGGCCTCTAGTGATGATGATGATGATGATGTAGTAGTACCACTTGTTCCTTCTTCGTCTCCTGTTCTCAGCCACTGGAAAATCATTTGTAAACACGCCAATCCACAATCCCATGTTTCAGATTGGCGTATGTGTGATATTCCTTTATCCTCGGACGAATAATAAGCTTCTTCACAGCAGGATGAGTCGTCGTTGTTGGTAATACGACTTCTGTTTCCAATCCTCTCCAGTAGTACTTGACTTGTAATTGCTTCATTCGTTGCTGAATGATTGCTATTGCAACAGTATCTGTTGCCGGTAGAAGAAGAAGCAGGCAGCATTGATACATTGTCTTTCGTTAGAGTTGATTCCTTTTCATGAGGGCGTTTCTCCCCTCGAACAATGGCATTGATGAAGCGCTCTATTCTACAGATCAACATCAAAGCTGTCAAAGGCGGGATGTCGTTTTTAGTCTGTGTTTTAGTCTGTAGTGTTGGGCACTTGAGCGGGCGCAGGGAGGAGGATTCTGTTCATATCGCCATCCGCTCGCGTCTCTACTGCTACTGAAGTACAGCACGCGCCACTTGGCTTGTGACTGACTAACTAACTGCACTGGAGACGACATTAAACTATAATGTTTTACATCAACAGTAATAGCAGCAGTAGCAGCATAATCCGTCATGAGATACTAATATCCACTGAGCTAATCTTTCGTAGTAGACTAACATGGCTACTAATCTTTGGCCCTATTGCACTCATTGGCAAATCCGCACCTGGCATTCTTATATTTGGCGAATCCGGCTGCTTCATCCTTGCCGGACTCACGCTCATCCCACTTGCCGAACGTCTATCATTCGTTACTGAAGAAATCGCCAATCATACTAGTCAGACCGTCGGTGCCTTACTTAATGCAACCTTTGGCAATTTGCCCGAATTACTAATCTCGGCATCGGCGATACAGCAGGGATATTATCGCGTCATACAATTGACATTACTCGGATCGATACTTACCAACCTACTATTCGTGTTCGGCATGGCATGTCTCCTCGGTGGATTACGATATCAAATACAGGAATTACGCATCGTGTCCGGGAATGCATCGATAGGGATGCTCATGATGGCCGTTGCCGGTTTGGCATTACCCGCGGCATTACTGCTCAGTGATGAAATGAAACATCAGGGCGAGAATGAAAAACGATTCGCGGATAAGAATGGCGACGGGGTGAGCGATAGTAATGATGGTCCGACGTTTGCCATGGTCGGATTTTCAAGATTTAATTCTATTATCATGATATCGGGATATTTACTATACCTACTATTCCAACTTGGGTCGCATAAGGATGAATTTGACGACTTGCAAGAAGAGGAAGAAGAAGAGGACGATGAGGAGGAAGAAGACGAAGAAGAAGAGCCATCACCAAGACAACAAACAACAATCAAAACAAAGAAGACAGTACAGGCAAATATATTCTGCCGGCGTTGGATTAAGGCATGTAGAGGTGGAGGATATGATGAAGGAGTGGAAGGAGCGATGTATAAAAGTATTAAAAGTTCTCCTCCTCGTCGAGACTTTGGTATAGAACTACACAATTTCGGCAGTACCAGAAGTATTGGTCAATCGTCAATACCGCAATCCATCAATGATGATCATCAATCTATTACTACGCCAACCAATGGACGGAGGAAGAATAAAAGTAAAGGCTCAGATGGGGATGAGGAAGAGCCGTACACTCTGTCAATGAATGTAACATCGTCAATTGCAGAAAATAATGGAGAAGAAAGTAAGTTCATTTGATAATTTTGTGTCGAACTTAAAGTAACATTTTTCATGTGTCTTTGTGTCCTCCAACGCCATTAACATCTTCAATATTGTTTTTCATTGAAAATGAATAATACATATTTAACAGCCCACATGTCTTTCCGAGCAGGGCTTCTTTGGCTGTTCCTTATAACATTAAGTATCTCAGCAATGAGTGATATACTCGTCGAAACGATTGATGATTTTGCATTACGCATGAGAATAAGTGAAGTCTTTACATCATTGATAATATTACCATTCTTCAGCAATATTGCTGAACAGGTATCAGCATTAATCTTTGCATATAGGAATGAAATGGATTTATGTGTGGGCATCACCGTCGGCAGTGCAGTACAAATTGGTGTGTTTGATTCCTAAAGATGTGTTTCCTTTTGTGTACTATATCATGCATTCATTTCACCTTTCCTAATAATTGTGTATTTATCTCTCTCAGCATTATTTGTGTTACCAGGTAAGTGTTTCGTTATTTCGTTTGTTAGTTTGTTTGTCTTGGCCATTGTAAAATACATTGAATCCCGCCTCTGGTCTACAAAATTTAATGGAGACGACAAATATATATATAATTTATTCTCACACCCCTCATCCTTCCCTTCCTATTATTCTATTCCCCCCATAATACATACATTTAATGCATATGAAAGGGACTGTATTAATTGGTTGGGCGTTGGATCGAAGTATGAATCTATTTTTTAGAGGGTTTGAGACATGCTGTTTAATATTTAGTGTTGTCTCAGTAGCAGCCGTATTGCAAGGTGGGACTACCAATTGGCTTGTTGGTTGTTATTTACTGGGTGTATATTTTATGGTCGCGGCTGGATTCTGGTTCCACGAACTAGAAAGTCTGACAGTTGATGGAGAACTTCATCATCTGCATAATCATACTATATTTGAATCATAACAATAAGCACTAACAAAGATCTGTGGTGAAGGGATTTGTGGGACGACCGAAGGAGAAAGACAATTGAAAATTCGTTCCATAGTATCTTATTTGACACAACTATATCTATTTTAAAGAACCGGAGTGTGTCCAAATTTTTGAATGGTCTATGTCGACTTATATTTCTTCGCACGTATGTTTCCCTTATGTATATATCCAAGGGTAAGAGAGTAGAGTTACGAAGTTTGTCGTGAATCTCAATTGTCTCCAAACTCCATGATTTCTTGATCGCTCTAACAGCATCTTCGAAGTCTTCATTTGATGTTCGTATTGCTTCCTTTCATCTTCTGATTACTTTATATACTTTTACTAATAACGCTCTTTTGCTTTTGTGGCAAATAAACATTAGTATCACGCATAGTTTGTTTTCTTAGCTGCAACGGGAACCTTGCCAGTATACTCTCCCTTCTCCTTTACAAGCGCTTCCAGACCTGCCAATTGAGCCTCGAGAAAGCGAGAGTGTTCATCCATTCGTTCTCTCATACGGATTAGATGATCAACTTTGGCTCTCTTTGAGTAATCCATCAACACATCAAAGTACTTTTCATCGATAACTGTGGTATTAAACTTTCTCGACATTTGCATGCACTCCCTTGCACCAGGCTTCCTCCTTGGTTCTTTCTTCGATGATAAGGCCAAATTGCTTTTGGCCGCGCTAGCAGCACTGCGTTGGGCAAGGTAAATACTAGCCTGACGAGATGCAGAAGCGGCGACGCCATGTTCATCAGATCTTTGGCGATACATTAACCCACCACCCTCCATATCATCATGAAAAGTAGGACGATGAATTTTCCTTCCACTACGGCTACGTTCAACGGGCTCATCCGACTCGTCATGGTCATAATACAAATTAGCCATCGAAATCTCCATCTTGCTTGGTAGTTTGCGTGGAATGGGGAATTTACCATCCTTACGTGGTCGTCCCCTACCACGTTTCAATGGCTGTCTAACCTCTTGTTGCTGGTAGTACTGAGCTTGCATTTTAGCCATCGTTTCAGCCTTCGGTGGACGCCCCGGCCCCCTCTTGTGCATCGGCATTGTCGCTGGCGAAGGCGTTGGCTTCTCTTTCCACAAGCCCTGAGCACGTAGCTCCGCCTCTCTTGACTTACGCTTTTCGGTGATTAATCTTTTCTGCTCGTCGACAATTCGTTTTTTCTCCTCTTCCTGCTTTTTGCGTTCTTGGTACGCCACTCGACGTTTAGCAGCAGCGATTTCCTTCTTGGCTTCCTCCTCCTTGCGTTTTTCTTCTTCAAGCTTTTTCTTGGCCTCGCGCTCCTGTCGAGAGTTGAAATAGGAATCTGAGCAAAGCCTCTATTATTACACAGTTTGAGAAATTCAATGTACATACCTTCTTCTTCTGTTCCATCAACGCTTTCTTCTCCTCGTATTCTCTACAGGCAGGACATTCCCAGCCACCCTCAGGGATGCAATCCAACCCCAAACAAAAGGTGTGATATTCCTGATCACACGTATCGCAAAGCATTGTCTGTTCTTTACCAAACTTATTGAAGCAGATACGGCATGCACAATAGCAGCAAATCTTGATTTTACTTAGATCTAAGCATGCTGGACAGTCAAAGAGTGTACTGGGCTTACGATTCAGAATGACAACCCCTTCAACGCTAGTGTTCGTCTCCTTCTTAATCGGTGCACGCTGTTGATTCTTCTTTGGTGAACCTCCCCCCTTTGTCTGCTTGGTGGGTGGGCGACCGCGCTTGGGGGCAGTTGTAGCTGGAGTGTTTTGAGCCGGAGAGGTGGTTGTATCTTTCTTTGGACGCCCACCTCCCCTCATGTGTTCGAGTTCACCGCACTCCTTCCCTGTAGCCGCCTTAATGGTGTCACCCTCCGACGTCCACAAAGAATCAGGAACATCCTGAGGGATGAACAGTGGTGGTTTCTTACAAGAGCGCTGCACACGACCATTATTTGAGTACCTAAGGTCGCTCATCTCATATCCGAGCATCGAATGAACGGCAAGATCTTCCAGTTCACGTTTGGTTGCTGACATTGCCAATGCTGATTCAGATTTGATTGGCGCCCACTCCACTGCTGAGGAGGTCGGAACATCTGCAGTAGCTGCCTCCTCACTGCATTCCAACTTCGTCCAGGCGTCACTTACCTCGCCACCACCCCTCAAAGTCGTCGCAAGTTGTTCAACATCACCATTTTTGTTTCCCTCGTGTTGTTTAGCAGTCTCCTCGGCAAACTCACCAAGAATTGCTGCCGACTCCTCCTCTTCCCCCTCATCCTCCATGGCTGCATCTTCGTTGAGATACGCACTCGTCGAGTCGAGACGAGTACGTTTCCCCCTCCTTGAACGAGGGGTATCAGCATCTGTTGATTCTGCTCCAATAGCATGCTCAATGGCAGCCTTTGGTCTTCCTGGACCGCGTTTCGCGACCAGTTTTGGATTCCGACCAGGCTTCAGTGGCACCGCAGTTTCGTGATTTGTTGAGTCTAATGATTCCTTTGTCGGCCTACCCCTACGCGGTATAGCAGCAGCATTGCTCTCAGTCATTTCTGCAACAAAAGGGCTCACCGCTGTTTCGTCTGGAGGAGACGTTCGGGCAAGCCTCACGGATCTGCCAGGCGACGCAGCGTTAGATTCTTCCACGGCCAGCTTTTGCTGTTGTCGTGCCTTGATGGCATCAGTACTTGCAGGACTTGGAATAGGAGGTCCGCCCACCCTCCATTTGCGTGGACACTCGTTCGAGTGCCCATTACGCGTCTTCTCACCAGTTTCAAGTTCCTTCAAGCATTTATCACATCCCGCAGCTGCCCCCTCCTCAAGAAAGACTGGATGGTCCTCGATGGGACAAGGGGCGGGATGATCGTCAGTGGCAGGCGCAGGGGGGCGTCCTGGTTTCTTAGCGGGGGGCCTGCCTACCTTCCTTCGTTTTACTGGTGGCTCCTCTGCATAACGGGCAGAGGAGGAGATGGAAGTAGCCCGATCGATCATAACCTCCTCTGATTTCTTCGCAGTTGCCGCTCCTGGAGGAACAGGACTTGCAGAGGGAGCGATTGCAAATGCACCTCTGTACTTTCGTGGGCAATCATCTGCATGAACCTTCCTCGTCATTTCTCCAGTCTTGAGTTGAAGTTGACACTTGATGCAGCCTGCCGCCGCGGCAACTTCAAGAGACACCATCCCATCATAATCTAACATATTTTTATCTTTGATGCCCTTTCCCATTTTGTCACTGTCGTCTTCGGCCGCCTCTTCTTCTTCATCCCCCACCTCCTCCTCCTGTTTAACGCGAGCTGGGGCTGATGGTGTAGCAAATTTCGGTGAAAAGTAGCCTGGCTTGCCAACACTCTTGAACTTGCGAGGGCAAATGTCGTCATGCTCTTTGCGAGTCTTAATCCCCGTATCCAATTCCTTTACACACTTGCGACAACCAGATTTGGCCGCATCCTCAAGAGTAGCACGAACTCCATCATAGCCACCACCACTACTTGTGTCAATGGCAGCAGGCTTTTTATCTCCATCGGCTTTAACCTCGTTCATATTTATTCCTCCTGCCACCATAGTCTGCTCTCTCTCTTTCACATCTCGTCTCATTTGTTCCATTTCCCGACACGCCTGTGCCGCCTTTCGTCGGTCCTTCCCATCCTTCTTCCCCCCCAACACACCGTCGGAGATGCAATATGCACAACTCCAATCGTCAGGTGGGTCACCGTCCAGCTTTGGGCGGAGACAGTTCACATGATAGACGAGGTTGCAAGTAGCACAGCATAGGACCTCACCGGGTTTGTTACACACCTCGCATAAATCATTGTGCTGATCAAAGAAATCTTGTTCATTCACAACCACCTTTGGTTTGGGATTTGTTTTGTTGGGAGATGCGGCCTTTTCTAATGTCTCACTCTTACGCGGCCTTCCTGGTCCCTTGCGTTTAGGTTCTTTCTTCGGTTTGACCTCATCTTCCTCTTTGGCTTCCTCCTCTTCCTCCCCATCAACTTTGTCTTCTTCCTCCTCTTCATCCTCCTCTTCTTCTTCTTCTTCGCTGCTCTCATCCTCCTCAGCAGTTCCATAATCCTCAGATTTGGTATACTGCCCCTTTGGACCTGTATCCTCATCGTTTCCCACGCCTTCAGCCCTCAACGCCTCCTCGTACTGATCATCAAGGATTTCCAACACCCGACGAAGAAATGATGTACATTCCGCACGTCCCCTTCGGCCCGATCTTCCACCACCGATAGTATGACGGTGCATATCCATCGCCTTGACTATAAACTTACGACGTTGTTCGTATGTTTTTAGGACCTTTGTTTGTTTAATCGTGAGTTTCATCTCACCCTCCTCCTCTTCTTGCTCTGCCTTCTCGGCATCGCGATCAGTCATCCCCTCCTTCTTCGAATTGAACTTGGCCAAACCAATCGAACTTTCTTCTCGATCCCTCGCAGCACTTGCCAACGCACTCTTACTCCCATTAATCGCCGCGGGGATACTGGCATAGTCCTCCTCTTCGTGGCCCATCCGAGATAGCGAGTCAAGGAGTGAGTATGCTCGATCGTCCCACATATCACGATTGAATGGTGGCCATGAGGGGGGGAGTGGTATCCCCCCAGACTCGAGGGGTTTGGGCATGGAGTTAGCGATTGAACCAAAGGTCAAGGGCATTTGCTACCAGAAGAGTGATAACTGTGTAGGGGGAAGGTTGTAGTATGGCTGGTAGGTGGGGCTTGAAGCAAGGAAGGATGGTCGTCCGTGTACGATAGGGACTCAGTAATAAAATAATTGACATATCATCTCGTTAATTCGTACTGGTTCAGCAATCAGTTCTTCTCACCCCTCTCTCTCTTTCTCTAGTTGCTTGAACCATGGACCATGGCGTCGACGAGGATCCTAATGCCGCGGACGATTGGGGGAATGCCGAGGAGGTGGGCAGTGACGACGACGATAATGATGATTACAACATGGATGATTCGCCAGAGGAGGATAGCGACGAGGAAGACAGTGACAATGACGACGACGACGACGACGACGACGATAGCATACTATGTGACGAAGAGAAGATGAAGAATATGGAAACATTCATACGTTCTTTTCACAATGGCGACTACGACATTGAATTTGACAATGCGCTCAATTTGGATCGAAGCGATCTCGTAACTGATAGGCACACGCAGGCAGGTATAATAAGCTCGATAATTGGGTTGAGAGGAATCGGGTTGGACTAGAGAAAATTAAGGAACAGCTGCAGACTATCATCAACAATGCGTCACACAACAAAAGTATCAATCTGCAGTTGGAACACGATAGTTATCGTGATCGCGATGGAGAACCCATCGTTTGGCATGAATCAGTCTTAGATCGTTCTTGGGATCAGCTCGAAAATGAAATTGATCGGAAAAGTCAGCTTGACTTAGTCGTAGATATTCATCACATCAAAATTACGAATGTAGAAATGAGGAAGGAGCGCCTCGCTGCATTAGCTGCCAAGATTTGTAACGGAAGTGCTACTAATTCATGTACGTTTGTCGATTTCGATAACGCAAACCTGTGTGAAGAGGGTATTGTTTATCTGTCGAAGTTGATTGATTTTAGTTCACAGTTGTGGACACTTTACCTTCTTCACAATCGAATTGATAACATGGATTCGGCCCATTGCCTTTCTAGGTCACTAAAGTTGCACACTTGCATCTATCGGATTTGGTTGAATCATTGCGACCTTGGGAGTACTCCGGAAATACTCTTGATTATACTCAAGTCTAATGTTTCAATCATCAACCTTGACAACAACAGTATCGACTCATTGGGGGCAGTTACAATTGCAGAGTATCTTGAGGGTGATCCGCCAATAGAACATTTGTCACTTGGCCACAACCAATTAAATGATGATGATGCGATACTCATTTCGCACACGCTGAAGAGGAACACAAATCTACGTAGAATATACCTTCATTCGAATAAAATCACATCCATCGGTGTAAAGGTACTACTCACTTGTGTCTTCGACAGCTCAAGTTTGAATGCCCTATCAGAATCTAATCACACGTTGGAAAGAATTGATTTCTTTGATGATGACAACAGGCCCATCAAAAAGTTGCCCAATTATATTAATAAAGTGAATGACTTTGAGAGATTCCAATGGCTGGGTCGGACACGTAAAATATTGCTTGCCTTGCAAGACAAAGATTCACTACTCCAATATCTTGCAAATGTACCAGTGAAACTCATGCCAGAGGTGTTGGCATTTCCTCTTCGGCGGGATGCCAATCCATGTCAGCACGAACATTTGAATATACTGTATTCAACGATGCGATGGTGGAATATGCCTATGCTTTACTCCTATCATTGTTGCTTTGTCAAGTCTGATACAAAGAGGAAAAGAAACAACTAACTTGATATGTGTAGTAAAAATGATTATCATATGTTTAAGGCTCTCTGATGAACCATTAACACCTATGATTTATTCTTTATTCTTTTGGAGGTACTCCTAAAGCCCGGCAGCCCTTAATGTTCTGTCCCTCTGTCTCTCTGTCCGTCACGCTCTCACGTGCATACAAGTGGAACTAAGCCCGCCATTTGTTTGTGAGGGTTTCTTGTAATTACCTTAACGGTCAACCCGCTAAATATATTTTCCCGCTGATTCGCCAAAAAACTTTCTGTAAGAAAACAAAGAAAGGGGGAATGGCCCGTGACGTCACCAAC
>Ga0247832_1007473_pt1 | contig 11367 bp, 9 predicted proteins | sample LaCruzMarch2015__10_FD_192407 | JGI IMG/M metagenome (GOLD analysis project Ga0247832, IMG submission 192407) | Freshwater microbial communities from meromictic Lake La Cruz, Castile-La Mancha, Spain - LaCruzMarch2015_4m | ecosystem: Environmental > Aquatic > Freshwater > Lake | place: Spain...
AAAAACCGTCGGGCCCGATGAAGCACTGGCGCTCGGAGCGAAATTCGAAGCCGCTATGGGGTATTCGAAAATCCTGGTTGAGACCCTGCACATCGCCGCTCACGGCAATGTCGTCCTGACGGAACGAATGGACCGGCTCTTCACCGCCGACGGGCGGGAGATTGGTGCCTTCGCCATCGCGGGTGTGTTCGAGCTGGACGACGCGGGCAAGTTGCTCCGGTGGCGCGACTATACGGACCCATCGGCAGTCGCCGCGATACACGGGCATTGATCGATCGAAACGCCGGGATTGATGGACTTTTTTCTGGAATACTATTCTGTATGTGAAATCTCCTGCACCCGCGAGACTGGCATTTTCTGGAAAGCATGACCGATGAGCACCTCCCAGATGACCCCCAACAAGGACCTCGCCGAGGGTTTCGCCCAGATCGGTGCCCTGTTCGCCGGCAATGATGGAAATCTCGATCAGATCTATCGGGAGCACCGCGCCACAATGCCGGTGATGCAGGGCGACATCTGTGCCGAACTGGGTGCCGCCTCTTTCGCCGGAGACACGGGACGCCCGATCTACACGGTCTTCAAACATGCCGACGTCATGATGGTGCTTCGTGACACCAGGACCTTCACAAGCGGGATCCTTATGGAGACCGGTCTCGGCCAATTCCTCGACGGGCTCATGATCACCGGTCTGGACGGCGATGAACATCGCCAGCTTCGCGGTATCCTGCAGCCTTCGTTTACGCCGGCGGTCATGGAAGAGTGGCGCGAGGCCTATATCCGTCCATTGATCCAGCGTTACTTCATCGAGCCCCTCATCCCGCTTGGGAAGGCTGAGTTGGTCTCAAGCGTCGGCGTGATGTTCCCGATCCATGTCGTCTATGCGGTCCTGGGCTTCCAGGATGATGACCCGGCGGCTCTTGAACTCTTCGCGAGTAAGGCGCTGAAGGTTTTGGGCGGAATGGCGAATGACCCGGAGGCCAAGCGAGCCGCGTTTCAGGCCTTCCAGGAACTCTACGATCCGACCCTCGCGGCTGTTCAGGCGCGCCGGGAATCAGGTGCCACCGGCGCAGATCTGATCAGCCGCCTCATACGCGCCGAGTTCGAAGGACGCACACTCACCGACCACCAGATCACCAACTTCGTCCGAATGATGCTGCCGGCCGCCTCCGAGACCACGTCCCGCACCTTCGCGATCATGTTGACCCACCTGTTCGATCACCCTGAGGTTCTGGAACGGCTTCGTGCCGATCGCTCGCTCATGCGGAAGGTTCTGGACGAGAGCGTCCGGTATGATTCTGTTACGACCTTCAAGGTTCGCGAGACCCAGACGGAAGTCACCCTGCAGGGGGTGACCATTCCGAAGGGCGCCGTCATCTCTGCCTGCGTTGCCTCTGCGAACCGGGACGAGACCGTATTCGAAAACCCGGACGTCTTTGACATCGATCGAAAGCAGATGGCCGCGTTCGGTTTCGGATTCGGGGCTCACATGTGCATCGGCATTTGGCTGGCGAAGGTCGAGATAGAAGAGGCGGTTGGCCTGCTTCTCGACCGGCTCCCTAACCTCCGGCTCGATCCATCATATCCTCGTCCGGAAATCCGTGGCGTTTCGCTGCGCGGTCCCGACGCCCTTCATGTGATTTGGGACGTGCCCTGAGCCACCGCGTGACCCGTCTGCGGACGGGTTCAGGAGATGCCCCGAAGAAACAGGCCGCCATGCTGGGCATGGCGGCCTGTTTTCCGTTTCATCGCATCCAAGAAAAAGCCGCCGACCGGAGACCGGTCGGCGGCAAGTTACATCAGGAGTGGGTCTTCCTCAGAAACGCCGGGTCAGAGAGACGCCGTAGGTCGTCGGCTCGCCGATGAAGTCCGTCGCAAACCCGAGGCCGGCAGCATAGACGTCGGCCCAGTGACGCGTGCTGTATTCTTCGCCAGCAAGGTTCTTGCCGTAGATCGCCACCTCGACGTTCTGGGCGTCAAACTCCATCGTGATGCGCGCATTCAGCAGGCCGTAACCGGGGGTCCGGGTGATCCTGTTCGAAGCGGCGTAGATGCCCTGGGTGGTCGCCGATTGATAAGGCGAAGGCGTGACCGGATTGAAGAACTGTTCCCCCAAATACGAATAGTCGACGTGGAAGGACACCGCACCGAATGAGGTCGGCACGACCTGTGTGGCACCCAGGTTGTACTGGACCTTGGGAAGCTGCGGCAGTTCTTCTCCGCTACGGTCGACCGGGCAGATCGACGCCGTTCCCGCTGTGTTCAGCGTACATCCCGCCAGACCAATACCGGGCACGGCCTGTTGTTCGATAAAGGAGCCGTCGACGTAGCTGCCGTCCATCAGGCTGATGTTGCTGGTCAGCTCCATGCCAGTCCAGGGACGGAAGGCACCTTCAAACTCGAGCCCCTGAACCCGTGCATCGCCGGCGTTGACGATGAACTGGGTGCTGGCACCGGCCGGGGTCAGAGCCGCGGCGTTCCGCTGCACGTCGGACTGCCAGGAATGGAAGAAGGCGATGTTGGTGCGCAGGCGATTCTCAAGCCAGGTCGCCTTGAAGCCGAGTTCCAGGTCCTCGACGGTCTCCGGGTCGAAGGCGGGCAGACCACCGGCGCGCGTGTTCCAACCGCCAGACTTCGAGGCCCGACGCGTCTGGATGTAGGCGAACATGTCCGGGTTGATCTGCCAGTCGAGGCCCAGGGTATAGGCCGGATAGTCGAACTTGACCTCCTGCGTCTGGGTGCAGACGCCCACGACATCCGGACGTTGGAGATTGCAGGTCGCAGCGACGCCCCAGGTGGAGAAGTTATGGAGCTCGGTGTCGCGGCTGTCCCAGGTCCAGCGAAGACCGGCCGCCAGCCTGAGGTTCTCCGTCAGCTGATAGTAGCCTTGGCCGAACACACCGGCCGAGGTGTTGTGCACATCGGCCATGTTCTGGCCAGCGAACCCGGCATAGGGACGGGTCGTGGCGGAGTAAGGCAGGAAGCCGAAGTTCTGGGACCGGCTGAATTCCACACCCTGTTCGTCGGAGTAATAAATCCCGGCGATATAGGTGAACTTTTCGCCGATGCCTCCGGTGATCTGGAATTCCTGGGACCACTGGTCGGAGTTGTAGCCGGCCCAGGTCGTCAGGATCGGCACTGGCGTACCGTCGGTGTCAATCACGCCATCCGTGTCGCTGAAACGAAAGCCTGTGATCGACTTCAGCGTGACGCTGCCGAGGTCGAACGAGGCGTTCAGGCCGAAACCATAGGCTTCCAGACGGTTACCCAGCGGTTTCGTATAGAGGTCTCTGACCTCCTGCGGCAGAGCCGCGAAGTTCGGATTGCTCGACGGCACGAAATAGCCGGTCGCATAGGTATCGTACCAGCCGCCGTCGTGCAGCGAGTTGGTCAAGGTCGTCCCGAGGCCGAAAGGAGCGAACGATCCCGTAGGACCGAAAAGCTCGGGCGCGAAGGAGTTCAGGGCGGTGAACTGCCCATTGTCTTCAATCATGTTGTAGTCTGCAGACAGGACCAGCTCGACGCCCTCGCCCTCGTACTTCAGCTTGCCGCGAATGAAGTCGCTGTCCTGATCCCAGACATCGCGTCCCAGCGGAATGCTTTGGCCATAGCCGCTACGCCCCTTGGTGCTCGCCGCAAGGCGGCCCGAAACCCGGTCTGAAAGCGCGCCGTTGAGGACGAAGCTCGCACCAATCTGGTCGTAGTTTCCGGCTTCGATGCGGACGGATCCACCGAAGTCACCGGTGGGATCCGCTGTCAGAATGTTTACGGCTCCGCCGATGGTGTTGCGGCCAAACAGGGTTCCCTGCGGTCCACGCAGCACTTCAACGCGCTGGAGGTCGAAGAGGTCGGTCAACCCCTGCGACGGGCGCGGAATATAGACGCCGTCGACATAAATCGCGACAGCCGGATCGTTGGAGACCAGCGCCTGAAGATTGCCCTGCCCGCGCATGGAGACAAAGGAGAAGCCGGAAGACGAAGGCGCTCCCGTTGCGATCGACAGGCTGGGCACGGTGCGCTGAAGATCAGTCACATCCGCGACCTGCGCCCGCTCCAGGGCCTCGGCACCAATTGCGGTCACGGCGACCGGAGTCGACTGCAGGTTTTCCTCGGTCCGCCGCGCAGTGACGACGATCTCATCGAGTTGGTCGGTCGCCTGCGGTGCCTGCGCGCTTTGAGCGAAGGCGGGGCTGGTCAAGGCTGTGCAGGCCAGAAGCCCGAGGGCACCGCCACGCGTCAGAAATTTGGGAATACGTCGGCTGTGGTTGGATCGCATAGAAACCTCCCCAAGGGGGTCTGTTGCCCCGCATATCGCAACTACCGGACGGTGATGCGTTGGTGAGAAGCTAAACAGAATTAGAAATCTGTCGCAAGAATAAAAATCTAGGGTAAGAATTGCTCGATTGGTGTCCGAACCCGGGCTGCCGCCCCGCGGACAGCCGACTATGGTCTGGTGGAAAGCGGACCCGTCACATCGAGGCCGAAGGGCCTGAAACAGCTGGCAACCGGGGTAACCCGGCAGGGAAGAGCGACAGATGAGCGACACCAGAACCTTGTCGGGCAAGAGGATCATCGTCACTGGCGCTGCGCGCGGGATCGGCTTGAGTGCGGCGAAAGCGTTGGCCGCAGCCGGTGCGAGGGTGACAGGCCTCGACATCACCGGGGGACCGGTCGAATCGGTCAAAGGCCCAGGCCCGGTATCCCTGACCTATGACGCCTGTGATGTTTCCTCGCGCGCGTCGACAGGTCCAGCGTTTGCCAGGGCGGTCACCGCAATGGGAGGGCTGGATGTTCTGATCCATGCCGCCGGCATCCAGCGTTACACGCCCGCGGAGGATATCACGGATGAGGAGTGGGATCTGGTCCTTGGCGTGAATGCCCGGGGAACGATGATCGCGAACCAGGCGGCATTCCCTTACTTGAAAGACAGAGGCGGCCGGATCATCAACTTCGCTTCGGCAGCGGGCGCGGTCGGCCTGCGCGGTTGCGCGCATTACTCCGCTTCCAAAGGGGCTGTCCTGGCATGGACCCGAACCATCGCCCAGGATTGGGGCCATTACGGAATATCGGCCAATGCCATCGCGCCGGGAATGTGGACGCCGATGTATGACGCGACGCGCGCCGGCATGACGCCCGAACAACTGGAGGCCCACGACCGAGGCATGACCATGATGATCCCGCTCGGCGGGCGGCTCGGAGATGCGGACTCCGATATGGCTCCGGTGCTGGTTTTCCTAGCCAGTGACGCGTCGCGTTTTATCACCGGCCAGACCCTCGCGGTCGACGGCGGCCTGATGATGGTTCGCTAGAGCCGCACGTCGAGGTCGCCACGGACCCTCGGCGCATCGACGATCGGGTTTGTCAGAACACCCACATTCTCAATCTCGACCCGTACGACATCGCCCGGCACGAGCCACTGCGGGTTCGGCGAACCGGCGGCGCAGCCCGACGGCGTCCCCGTCGCAATAAGATCACCGGGATAAAGGGTGAAGATCGTCGACATCAGATGCACAAGGTGGGCGACGTCCCAATGCATCTCCGCGATATCGGCGCTCTGGCGCAGTTCGCCGTTGACATGGGTCGTAAGCCGCAGGCCCTTGCAACCGGGTGGGAGTTCATCTGCGGTGACAATTTCCGGCCCGAAGCCGCCGGTGTTGAGAAAATTCTTCCCCGCCGTCACGGCCGAGGGAATGTAGTTGTAGGCGCGAACGCTGCCGTCGTTGTGACAGGCGTAGCCGGCCACATGCGACAGGGCCTCCTCGCGCGAGATCATCCGCCCCCCCGTGCCGATGACGACCATCAGCTCGCCTTCGTAGTCGAGCGTGTCGGAGGCTTCGGGTCGCCAGATCGGCTGGTTGTGAGCCACCAGGGAGTCCGGAACTCTCAGGAACATCCCCGGAAATGACTGCACATCGGCCTTCATCTCCTCGACGTGCTTCATATAGTTCTTGCCCAGACCTATGATCTTGTCCGGTCTTGCAATGGGCGTCCGGTGAAGCAGACCCTCCAGTGGTCGACGGGCGCCGGCTCCAGCCGACGCTGCTGCCTGTCTGGCGGCCGACAGGGCGTCCGGGCCCGCCGCAAGCAGCGAGATCATATCGCGTGGCAGTTCGGGCGCGGCAACCGACAGGTCGATCACCTCATCGCCGATCCGCACGCCGAGGTGAGCCACGCCGTGGTTGTCAAACGACAGGAGTCTCATAGGAATTTCTCCTGGCGCGATTCAGCGCACCGTCAACGGTTGGGCTTGATGTCCGTGGTCTCGATGTCCCAGGTGTCTGGAGTCGCGCCCTCGTCACGAAGCTGGAATTTCAGCACCCTGCCCTGCGGATTGACCGGCAGTTCAGCCCGAAACTCAATGAATCGCGGCACCGCATAGTAGGGCACCCGTTCCATCAGCCACCGGCACAGTTCTTCCTCAGAGAGCGACACGCCTGACTTCAGCTTGGCCGTCACCTTCAGGTCGTCTTCCTGCAGGTTCGAGGGTACGGCATGAACCGCGACCTGTTCGATCGCGGGATGGGTCAGGATCGAGGCCTCCATCTCAAAACTTGAGATGTTCTCTCCCCTTCGCCGCAGATAGTCCTTCTTTCGATCCACGAAATAGAAGAAGCCATTCTCATCGAACTTCCCGATATCGCCGGTGTGGAACCACAGATTCCCCCAGACCTTCAGCGTGTCCTCCGGCCGGCGCCAATAGCCCTTGAAGATGATGTCCGGCAGCAGCGGCCGACAGACCACCTCGCCCGAAGTCCCGTTCGGAACCTCATTGTCGTTGTCGTCAAATATCCGGACATCGAGCTCAGGCGCGGCCTTGCCTGATGATCCTTCGGCATAAGCGCCGTCAGCGGGCATCGAGGTCAGCAGCCCTTCGGTCAGGCCATAGACATTGGATCCGACATTTCTCGCGCCGAAGCGCGAGCGCCAGATTTCCTTGATCTCTTCAGGGAAGGGATTGCCCTTGATCGTGTGAACCTGCCCGAAGCAGCGAGCCATCGCGTCATTGTCTTCGGCGCGCGCCAGCATCGTCCCGAGCGAACCAAGGATCGACACCACTGTGGCCCCGGACGTCTCGATGGCCGGCCAGAACCCCGAGACCGAGAATTTCGGAGCGAACGAGATTGTCGCGCCCACCAGCATGACCGAAACGACCCCCGTGGCGATCGCGTTCATGTGAAACAGCGGCAAGGGCGTCCAATAGATGTCGTCCGGTCCGAACGGTGCCGACCGCGTCAACATCCGCGCAAAATGGCACATCTGATTGCCGGAGATCATGCAGCCCTTTGAAGGACCCGTGGTCCCCGAGGTGTAGATCAGGGCGTTCAATGCGCCCGGATCGGGCAATGCCTCGAACGGGCTGGCGTCGGTCCCTCGATGACTGTCCAGGGGCACAATGGTCAGCGTGGATTCCGCCGAAGGCGCGAAGGCACCCCGAACCAGAACGGTCTTCAGGGTCGTCAGTTGATCCTCGATATCCAGCACCCGCTGAAGATACCGCTCCTCGCACACCATCAAGCTGGCGCCGGTGTCCTCGATTTGGTGGCGCAGGAACTCACCAATCAGGGCCGTGTTCAGCGGCACGCTGATGGCGGATATCTTGTTGGCGGCGATCCAGGTGGTGACCGCGTCGACATTGTTGTCGAGCATCGAGACGATCGGCGCGCCGGCGATCAGGCCAAGGTCTTGAAGGGAATGGGCGAACCGGTTGCTGGTCTCGTCAAACTCGACGTAGGTGTGAGTCTCTCCGCTGAAATCCAGAAAGATCTTGTCTGGATGAGCCGCAACGGCCCTGCGCAGCGCAGCGACCGGGGTGTCGCGCGGGCCGGTGCGCCATCCCGCTTCAGTCACATCGGCAATCGCATTCATTCGTTCATCCTCGGCGCAGGCGGGGCGAACCAGCGCCAGGGCGATGCCCGACACCGACAGTATCCGGGATCTCATTCCGTCCCGGGCGGGCCCGCCGTCCTGCCTGTCAGTCGACCTGAAAACAGGGCAGAAAGCGAAGCCACGCAGGCCGACACTGCATCACCGCAAACTAAACGGACCGCCCGACCCGGTCCAGCCGTATTCTCATTCTAGCCGTTCATTCTGTTATCAGAACCCTCAATCTCCACGACGACCTTGCCGTGGACGCTACGCGTCGCCAACCGGGCGATCGCCTCCCCCCCGCGCTCCAGAGAAAAACGTTCCGAAACCAAGGGTTTGACCCTGCCGTCCGCGAACAGATCCAGCAACGCCTTCATGTCTTCAGAGCCACGGCGTGGGCTTCGCGCCATGTAGCTGCCCCAGAAGACGCCGATGATCTGGGCACTCTTTAGCAGGACCAGATTGAGCGGGATCGACGGTATCCCGGCCGCAAAGCCGACGACCAGATAGCGTCCCTGCCACGCGACGGACCGGAATGCCGGTTCGGCATAGACACCGCCGACGGGGTCGATGACGACGTCCGGCCCTTCCCCGCCGCACGCGGACCGGACCGCTTCGGTGAACACCCTGCTTTCGGCGGCTGCATCGAGCGACCGGGAATAGAGAACCCCGGCGTCTGCACCCATGGCCAGCGCAACGTCCAGCTTGTCCTGTGACGAGGCCGCAGCGACCACCCTTGCTCCAAGGGCCTTCCCGAGTTCGACAGCGGCTAGGCCGATGCCGCCGCCCGCTCCAAGAACCAGCAAGGTCTCCCCCAGCCGAAGCTGGCCTCGCCCCACGAGCGCATAATAGACCGTGCCGTAGGTCACCTGAAATGCAGCGGCCTGGTCGAATGGCATGATGTCCGGGATGACCGTACAGCGATTTGCCGGCACCACGACCACCTCGGCCATGGCCCCGAACGGGAGCGAGGCGGACACCCGCTGCCCAACATAAGGTGCCTCTACGCCCTCCCCGACAGCGCGAACGACTCCCGCCAGCTCGCTGCCCGGCGAAAAAGGGCGCGCCGGCTTCATCTGGTATCGATCCTCAATAACAAGCAGGTCCGGATAATTCACGCCGCACGCATGGACCGTTATGGCGACCTGACCGGGCCCCGGAGCCGGCTCCTCAATCTCACGGATCGAAAGCTTATCGGGACCTCCGGACTGAAGACTGAGAAGGGCTCGCACGGCAAACTCCCGGTCAGAACGCGAAGGCGCTTCGACAGGCCTGACCACAAAGAAGGGTGACCGCGACCGAAACCCACGAACATTCTAACACTAGAACGGCGTTTCTCTTGCCGAATTCTTCTAGCTGTTCTAGCGTCACCCGAAGAGACGACATTCGAGACGCGTACCGGAGGATATCAGTGCCTGTCGTTTCCCGCACCCCGGCTAGCTCGGGCCCGGACCGCAGGGCACGATACTAACAATGCCCCGCGCCGCGAAAGCGCCACTCACCCCGAGGGCCTGGTACACACTTGCCATGCTGACGCTGGTCCATGTGTCGAACGCGATCGACCGAACGGTGATGTCGATTCTGACCGAGCCGGTGCAGCCCGCATTTTCTGGCCTCCGGGCTGGCCACTCGCAGCCCGGAGCGGCTTGTTGTTGGAGCGAGCGCATGGCGAACCTTTCGCAGTATTTTCTGGACCTTCCCGGCACCCCCGGAACCGCCGTCGCAGCCGCTGGAGCATGACAACCATGGCAGATGGAGCCATCGAACACGCAGTACAGATCGAGCGCATCAACGGCGTGGGCTGGGTCGTCCTTGATCGCCCCGGCCAGATCAATGCGATCAATTCCATCCTGCGTCGTGAGGCAGTTCAGGCACTGGAACTCCTGGACAATGACCCGGACGTCGGTGTGATCGCCATTCGGGGTGCGGGCGAACGAGGCTTCTGCGCCGGAGCCGACATCAAGGCCCAGAGCGACGCGACATCTCTGCCTGCGCTCAGGACCAACATGACGCCCGGCTGGATCGAGGTCCTCGATCGGGTCCGAAAGCCGGTCATCGCAGCCATACATGGCTACTGCCTCGGCGGCGGCCTCGAGATCTCCTTGGCTTGTGACATTCGCGTCGCCGCCCCCAATGCAGTCTTCGGCCTGCCTGAAACCGGCCTGGGGCTGATCCCGGGCGGAGGCGGCACTCAGCGACTGCCGCGGATCATAGGCCTCGGCCGTGCCCTGGATCTCCTGCTGACCGGGGACCGGATCGATGCAGTCGAAGCGCTCCGGATTGGACTGGTCTCACGCCTCGCGGTGTCGAACGAGCGCCTTATCGATGAGGTTCAGGCCCTGGCCGAGCGTATCGCAGCCAAACCAGCCAACGCGACAGCCTATGCGAAAGAGGCCGCTCGCGACGGCCTGGAGCTGGATTTGCGCGCCGGACTGAAGCTCGAGAAGGACCTGTTCGTTCTGCTGATGTCCACAGGGGACCGCAGGGAGGCCGCTGCCGCTTTCAAGGAAAGGCGCCCCCCGGTCTTCACGGGGCGCTAGATGGGTCGTCTTCAGCAAAGACCCGAGGCGGGAACGTGAGAAAACTGCCCTTGCTCAACGCGGAAACGCGACCATTCTGGACTGGCGGAGAGGTCGGCGAGCTGCGCATGCATCGCTGCGCAGACTGCGCGCGGTTTTTCCATCCGCCCGCGCCGGTCTGTCGCCATTGCACAAGCCTGAACGTCGCGCCGACGCCTGTGTCCGGGCGTGGACGGGTTCTGACCTACACCATCAATCACCAGGTCTGGACGCCCGATCTCTCCGAACCCTATGTCGTCGCCATCATTGAACTGGAAGAGCAGGACGGGCTGCGCTTCCTGTCCAACGTCGTGAACTGCCCGCCGGAGGACGTCGAGTTCGGCATGCCCGTGACCGTCGTTTTCGAACAGCTCGAGGATGTCTGGATCCCGATGTTCGAACGGGCCGCGGCCTGATGGGCAACCGCTTTCTCGAAAAGGATGTCGCGATCGTCGGCATCGGACAGTCCGAGGTCGGGCGCCCCTCCCCGCGCTCGGCAATGCAGTTGACGGTGGATGCAGCACTTGAGGCCATTGCGGACGCAGGCCTGGCCCCCGGAGACATCGACGGCGTTTGTTCCTGGCCAGGCGACAACTCCAACGGCAGCAGCTTCTCACCGGTCGGACCGCTGTCGGTGCTGACCATGCTGGGACTGAAATGCAACTGGTTCAGCGGCGGCTATGAGGCAGCGGGACCGCTGGCCGGTCTCATGAACGGTGCCATGGCCATCGCCTCCGGCATGGCGAACAACGTGCTGGTCTTCCGCACAATCACCGAGTCCAGCAACCGCCTGACCGGCAGCAAGGATCAGAGCCTTGCCGCCAAATCGGGGCCGCGCGACGGCAATTTCATGTGGCAGTGGTGCACGCCGTTCAACGTGCTGTCGGTGGTCAATATCACCGCCATGTATGCCGCCGCCCATATGGAGAAATATGGAACGACGCCG
>Ga0247832_1007478_pt1 | contig 11360 bp, 8 predicted proteins | sample LaCruzMarch2015__10_FD_192407 | JGI IMG/M metagenome (GOLD analysis project Ga0247832, IMG submission 192407) | Freshwater microbial communities from meromictic Lake La Cruz, Castile-La Mancha, Spain - LaCruzMarch2015_4m | ecosystem: Environmental > Aquatic > Freshwater > Lake | place: Spain...
ACATGGTAACTTTGAAGCTCCATAACCCCTTTATTTTAGGTGCAACAACAAAATTTCATCATAGATTCTGAAAGCTAATGAGATGGAGAACGCAATCGACCCAACGGAATAATCCAACCACCAAGTACTCAACGAGATATTTAACTATTCGTCAGACTACTCATTTGCGTGCTGAATTTGTTACATTTTCCCGGACCCAAAAAGCCGCCTAAACTCGTAGTTGATTTTTTGTTGGGGAAGGTCTCTTAATGGCATCCGATCCGGACAATTTTTGGGTTCGAGAGGCAAAATCCTAGAATTATATGGAATCATCGACGGACAGCTCGTCAAACTCATATGATACCTTGCTGTTCTGCACCCCTCTGCTTCTTCTGTGGAATGAGTTCGATGCAATGGTTCACTTTTACCAACTAGTTGACAAAAAAGCATCAGATAGACGCTTTTGTTTGTCAGGATTGGTTCCTCTTCTTCTTTGCACCGCAGTGCCATGATACTTGTTCTCATCATGTCTGCAGCGTTTTCCATCTCTTGAATCTTGTGATTAGTTGTGCTCTGCACATTGGGATACTCGATGCTAAAAGGAAGGCAGAACATCTCATTCTTTGAATCTCTGCGGGTTGAGCAGTAGAAAGTCCCTAGTGTGTCCATGGACGACATACCTGAGGTCAACAAGTTTGAAGTCATTCCCGATTGGTTGACATGATCTGTTGCAGTGGGACTTTTGTGCTGAATGTCATAGACAATTGGTGGCACATCGAGTGCTAGGCTTGTTCGGTATCACGATTTATTGTCTTGACAGTCACTACTTGTGGCTCTTTCGGACTTGCTACTTCTCTCTGCACTATCTTTTTCACGGTGTTCTTCTTCGTCTTAATCTTCTTCTGATGTGGTCCTTCTTGGACTTCTTGTAGTAGCTGCATTTCACTTGTGATTAGCAGACTGTGCCTTAGTTTGATCAAATTGGAAACCGTGGCGCAATACTCTTTGGTTTCTTTGTCGATGGTCTTATAACTTGCCGCGATTATCCGTGTCTGTTCAAGTAAGGGTATTGTTGCTGTAAAAGGAAAGTCGAATGAGGTGTTGTGTTTTTAGCAATCAAAGAGTGTTTACGAAACATCTCACAGTTGTTTTCGGACTTTGTATGCTTTCGTTTGGAGTTCTTTCCCGGTACAAACCACCCCATTGGCAATTGCAAATGCTGGTAGCGTAGAGGAAGATCAGGGAGAGCAAGGGATTCATATCCATCAAGGTCGTATGATTTCTGTAGTTGGTTGGCTTCTGATTCACTAGAAGACGCATTGACCATCGCATCGATGAGCCTTAAGCGCTCTAATGTGAAGAATACATTGTAGACGTTGCTTGGCTGCAGTCACGACGCCCGTCGGCAGGCATTGAGGACTTCAATGAGAATGCTTCGTCTTGTTTGATTTGAGGTGTCATTGTCAGTTCGTGTGCAGCCCTGGGAACACTTGTTTGTGGTCATTTTGTACTTATGAACTTTGGTGGGCTGTTCTAGTAGATAAACAGCTCGACAAGCGTGCAGTAACACGGTAGATGTTAGTTGGCCTACGCCAGTACGCTTCATTCGCAACAACTAACAACACCTGATGAAGAGGATACTAGCAGTAGCTTCCATCGTCTTGGTCTGCCTTTGCCGCACCACACCTGTCGTCGATGCTTGGTCGAAGAAAGAAACTGCTCACGGCAAGACTGTAATATCCTATTATGCATCATGGCAATGGTATGACCGGGAGCAACTAGCCAAACCATCAAGTATGGATCATTCCAAGGTAACAAGGTACAACTTTGCCTTCTTCCAAACTGACGAGAAGGGCAATATCTGGGGCACTGATAGTTGGGCCGATGCCATTGTACTATTTGGTGACAACGAGTGGTCAGCCGCCGAGGGCGATCCGAAGTATTGTTCGTGGGATACACCCAAGGGTCCACCGAACTGTGCCGCACACAAGTATGATACCGGATTGATACATTTGGCACATGAGGCAGGTGTGGAGGTATATCCATCAATTGGCGGATGGACGTTAAGTAATAACTTTCCGAAGATGGCAGCCGATGCTGCGGCACGTGCAACGTTTGCAACGAATTGTGTCAAGTTGATTGAGGCATATGATTTTGATGGGATTGATATCGAGTAAGTCTTTCTTAATACCCCCACTGTCTATGTTACGATTGAATATTGATTTTTTTACATGGCTCATCAAAAAATATATATCACGTGCATCTCTGGATTGATTGTCATCATTATATCGTTCATCTATCGCAAACAAATAGTTGGGAATATCCTGGATATAAAGATCACATGGGCACACCTGCCGATACAGTAAATTACAGTCTATTCTTAGCAGAGATTAAGAACGCATTGACACAATTGGGTACCAAAACTGGTAAGACGTATGGATTAACTGCGGCACTGCCATGTGGTGGTGACAATATAGCCAATATACAAGTAGATGTGGTCTCCAAGATACTGGATGAATTGAATTTAATGACATATGATTTTCATGGAACGTGGAACAATGTCACAGGTGCGAATGCACCCTTGTATGATATGGAGGGTAGTCCGGACCTGTCAGTACATTCCTGTGTCGAATTATGGAAGGCGGGTGGTGGTAGTACCAATAAAATTAATATTGGGTTGCCTTTCTACGGACGTAGCTTTGCTGGAGAGGGAATTACTAATTTTGGACAAAAGTTTGATGCTAAGGCAGACGTTATAGCATGGAGTGAGGATGAGGGATCTCCACAGTGTAAGTTCTCAAAAATAATACTTTGTTTGGTCATTTGTCACCTCCATTTCACTCTAACCGAACAAATTATTCTGTTTACCACCGACTTAGACTTTAATATAATGGCAAAGGCTGGTGAATTCACAGCCGGTTGGGACGATCAAACCAAGACTGCATTTGCATACTCAAGTTCTGGCTTTGTGTCCTATGACGACGAACGAGCCATATGTGAGAAGACACAGTATGCCATGGACAATAAGCTCAATGGATATATCATTTGGGAAGCTTCTGGGGATCTCATGCCAGATCTATCTACGCCTCTCATTGATGCCGTGACTACTAAGCTCAATGATCCGTCTACTCCATGTGACAGCACTGCTATTACAGAGGGTGGTGGGAGTAGTGCCGGGAATGATAGTGGTAGTGGGGTGTGGGTGGATGGTGTTAGTGTTGGGGATCCGTGGTATTCAGTGCTTGATATACGGCCGTGGTTTCCTGATCCGGATGCGACACTTTGTGTTGCTGATGGAAAACACGCGGATAATTGGGTTGAATCATCAAATTTGTACACTTCCAGTCAAGTCTGCTGTGCTGCCCAATATTCTGGTGACAAAGTAGTTGCATGTCTTCTTGAGTCGACTGCGGTGAATGAAGTGAAGTGGTACCCCAATCCTCCAAGTTGTACCTCTACCTTAGAAATACCCGCACCATCATACATAAAGAAGTTCTTCAACAGCGAAGAGGAGTGTTGTAAGAAACATTATTGCGAACCCAAGACTTCAACCACAACTGCTGGCAAATGGTATTCTACTGGAAATAGTTGTATCTCGAAAAGCCCTCCACCTTCCACTGTTGCAAAGTTCTATCTCAATGTAGCTGCCTGTTGTAAAGAAAACTACTGCAAACCTCCGGTGGCTGTTCTTCCAACTCCTACTTTGCCAGGAATTGCTATTCTACCACAAAATCCAATTCCGACTCCACCAGGAACCAGCCCAACATTGATCACTGTCTCGTCACCAAATAGCGACCCGTCCCGAAGTTATTATCCAGATTATAGTGCTTCTTCCGGAGAATGTCGCAATGACGGCAACGCTCCTGATTGGATAATCAAAAACATGATGAAAACTAGCAAATTAGAGTGTTGTGAGTCTTACTTTTTCCCATCATCATTAGAGGAATGCAAATCGGATCATCCCTTCTACCCAAACTTTCGGGATAAAACTTGTGCAAATGATGGTAATCAACCATTATGGATGAGTGGATCTTACTTAGTAGAAACAATGAATTTGTGTTGTGAAAACTTCTTCCGAGACGACCAATCTCGGCTAGCATGCTTGGGTCGATAATTGAATGTAACATTAAAATCAGGTTTTGTCTTTACTATATTTACTTTTGTTACGATGATTTTTTCTCTTCCCAAGGCCACTCAACTCCCATTCTCCCTTCACCAGTTTCTACCTTGCTGAGGCACACAGAGAGCCTTGAACATACCGTGCCCATCCATGGATTGAGAGATACACACTTCCTGAAATAGTCAATCGCGTCATCATATCGTAACGCATCCATCTCAATAAGCCCTAGTCCGGCAAGAGCCTGAAAATTTCGGTCATCTATTCGAAGTGACTCGTTAGCCGATCGGATGGCGTGTTCGGTCTGACCAAGCATGTAATGTACTGTAGCCTTCTTATTCCATGCCTCACCATATGAAGGATCAGAATGAACTACTTTGGAGAACTGTTGCAATGCATCTTCATGTTTGCCTTCAAGTAGTGTTGAAATGCCAGTGTCTAGCTGGTTTCGTACATAACAGTTCGTCGACTCTTTCCATAGCTCTTTGATTAGATCTTGGATAATTGTGGCATCCTCCAAATTCTCAGCATTTTTGAGCTGATAAAACAGATCATCCATTGAAAACAAGCTATCATCACCTCCATCTCTTATTCCTAGTAACAATTTTGTCAGTTCATTCTTCGAGTATCGATCATATGGAGTAATTCAGGTATGACCAGTTACTAGATATTTACACATCATGTCAGAGATTTAATGAGCAAGACTCACCCTTAAATTACGAATTATATCTTCCAAAAGAGCTGCATGTACACCCATGTCCTCTGCATACAAGAACTAGCGTAGATTTTTGTCAGATGCACAACCAGACATTTTTTTTGTAAAAAAGAAAGCAGTATGTGCAATGTGACTTACTTTCAAATAGGTTGATGGGATATACTTTCCATTATCACCATCCCATTTCCACTCATCTTGATCCAATTCAACTTCAAAATGTAAGGGCTCATTATTGTTATGGCTCAGCTCTAGATTATCTTGACAAACATACCTAAAACTCCGAGGGCTACCAAATGCACTAATAGAATCATTAACATCTGGATAGATATGATAGAATGGTTTTTCGTTAGGGTTCTCAACGTCTGCCAATCCATCCCAGTTTGATACATCCATTCGAGGCTTAGGATCCCATGCCACAATAAAACCACGGAATCCGTAAAGCTTATGTTTTACTATCTGACCCAATGAAAAATGAATGTTTGATTTATGCGATTGATTTTGATCCCTAATCCATATCATCGAGTCGATTTTTACCTTGAAATGGTAGAGCGTAAAAAGCAGTAACATCGCATGTTCAGAATTCTTCTTCTTCTGTGGTGATGACTCATCCTCAATTGCCATCGCATCAATGGCTGTTGCTAAAGAAGATAATATTGAAAAGGCTTCGTCTTCCACCTCTTGATGCTGTCCCATTGATTCTGATAATGACAGCATAAGACGCCGGCTGATAGACCCTACCCCATTGATTATTGATAAACTACATCTCGTAAGCTGCTCCGTAGTAGTAGGATGCTGTGTCGATTCGATTTTTTTATCTGTTACAATACCAACATCATTACCATAGCTACAGTCAGAATAACGGTCCAGGGGATACACGTAAGCCACGTATTTATTTGGGACAAAGTGTCCATCTTCAAATTTTGTAAAATATTGCTTGATTAAGTTGTTATGTATTCGTTGGAGACTGGGGGGTTCGGACATGTAGTGTTTCGTGTGAGATCGAAAAAAACAACTCATAGCAATATACGTGTTTCACAGCAAAACGATTAATAATATATATTTATACCACTCACCAAGGGTCGTCGATGGGCAATAAGTCATCTTCTGATTCTAGAGTTATTAACTTTGAACTTTGAAACAAACTAACATCGTGTGAATCAACTAATATAGTGTATTGTACTTTTGACTTTTCAGTCTCATCTACGCGTGGTGTGTAACGTATTGATGACGTCTCCTCTTTGATGAGTGAATAATCCTTGGTTGTTAATGAACTTAGTCGACCATCATCATTTGTGTCCTTTTTGACAGTCCAACCCACAATCACACCTCTCCACTTTGTTCCAGTATGCTTGACTACTTGTCCTACATGATATTGAGGGATATATTCGTCTTGTTCCGTACTAATTTTATGACTACGTACTCGAATGCTTTCGTTACGTTTTATCATTCGGCTATCAAGCTCACTCGATGATAGTTGATTGCAATTCTTTATTGCATCAAATGCAAGAGAGATCTGTTCTTTTATGGCATCTTCACTATCATCAAGATTACTTGCCGCCTCCGTAGAGACGACGACTGCCGTCGCACTACAGCTGCTGCCAATGGTTGCGATAGTTCGTCTATTATTAAGCCAATAAATAGATCGAATGACGGCACGTAATTCAAATGCATCGGTAATCTCGGGGAATGTAATCCTATCGTTCGTTACTATTATTCGATCATCGTACATTACAAAATGAGCCGGATGATTATATTTTCCAAGCAATGTTGTGCGTCGTTTGTTTTCATCATTTTCATCGGGTGCGGTAATATTATTAATCTCAATAAATGTACGAAAATCCTTCAACCGTTTCAATGCAGATGTATTGACCTGTGGCGGAGTGAGTGTCATGGGAGGGATAGGATTGAATGGCACATGTTCGTACTGGTTACACCATGCCAATAGTTGACGGTACAGAGATTTGGGTACACGATTATTATTCGTCCCAGGAGGATACGGCGCCGACGTCGACGACAAGGAGCGGATGATGCGTTGCTGCAGCATCGTGCAAGGTTGACGAGCGCTTCTTCGCTGCCACTCCGACGCCTGCGTCAACCTTAGCAAGCGGACGACTCCGACCGTCATTCAACTCTCGTGCCAAAAAAATGAGACCTTTGCGTTTGATCGACTGCTGAGGAGAAAAGGAGATGATGGTGGCGGCGAGATTGTCACCTACTTGTTCCAACACACGATCGACACGCCATCATCATCCAAAGAAACGTCAGCGCCATGCATCATTGTCAGTGTTCATTCCTCTCTTGTTTGTATTCACTCTCCTGATGATTAATAAAGAAAGTCGCACCATCCAAAGGCACTGGGTCCTACCCAATAGTAGTAACGACAGTAGCTATACACTGCGCGACGATGACAATACTATGATTATGAATCCATACTCAATTAAACCTGGAGGGTTGCCTGGATATACGGGATGGTCACGTCCAGAGCAGACATTGGCTGGCTACTTTGATATTGAACCACTCTCACATCCCACCGCAGCAGCAATGACTACAGGAAATGCAAACTATCATGCAATCACAATGAGTGGGGAAATGTTTTCATTACTACTAACTTGCAATCACAATCGAACAAGTAGTAGTCACCGTCATGGTGGTGCCAATGATGACGGCATAGTAAACGAATTGGAGGACGAACCACCACCGTATTATTATGAATGTCCAGAAATGGGAGGATCGCTATTTTACGTTCGTGCATATGGACCATCGGTAATAACGGGGATTGTCACTGACATGCATAATTCATCATACTCGCTTAATATGCAATTCATTGATCCGGGAGAATACACAATCGAGGTTGTGATAACATTCTCTCTCCCGATGGAATATGATGAATTTCCATTAGTATGCGATAAAGATGATGAAAGTTTAAGAGAAGAGCCGGGGTATGAAGGATACATGTTGTCGGGCTTTCCATTGCAGATACTCGTACTTAATAAGTCATCATCATCGTCGCAACGTATTACCAATGACAAGAAGGACGAGGATGATGTAACAACAAAGCCATGGTGTACTTTATCCCAGCTTACTGAAACATCGACAGAATCGGCGCTATACAAGGGATATTGGCAAGTTATTGACAATGTCGCGCATATGTCGCATCAACAACTTACTCCCGATGAAACATCGGTATCATTGGATGGTTATCGCATGGGATTAAATTCGCTCGGTTTTCGTATGCAATATGTCTATACTGATTGCGAATTGATACATATTCATGACTTGGCCGGTGCAATTACTGATGGTGGGATGGATCAATGTTTGAATGAGAATTTGGATTTCAACATAATTGACAACAACATTAGTATTGTTGATATTGGAACGGTCAATGTAAAAGACAATACTTCTGCTACTGCGAATGTAATTGCGACTAAAAGTATTGTTGGTAACGAACGGGAAAGGAGTAGGAGTAGTATCTATGAAGACAAAATATTTGAAGGAATTCATGTTATTTTTATTGGTGATAGTGTCATGAGACTCGTCATGTCTTTTTTTCTCAAGCTCGTTCACAAATCTCATGGATTTAAAGTGACATTCATTGAAACCAATGGAGGTATTCATTCTACAATACAAAATGTAACTTCGACATTGGAAAATATTCGTACACGAGAGGTGTCTATGAATGTAAAAAGAGTCATACTATTCAATTCTGGTTTGCATGATATTGATATCCTTTGCAGTTCAAAGCGATCACGAACACGTAGTAAAACATATGTAACAACTCAAGCAGTTTCATGTCAGGATGCATATCGTATAGCTATGACAAAGTTGATAACTGTATTGGATGAGTACCCTGCTGAGGTGAAAGTATTCCGATCAACTACAGCAGGATGGCATAAGGTACGTTTTGTTTGGTTCTGTATTCATTGTGTGTCATCAAGGTTACAGCTCATTCGTTGGTCATCGCATCCTTTATCTTGTTCCATCCTTTATTCTCTTATCACATTAGTATGGAAATTATGGCTTTTCGTGGCCTGCCACTGACATGCAGCCAATGTCACGCTCGCCGCACCTAGCTCATCATTTCAATACTATTGCCTATGACATAATCCAAAAGCAAAGCAGTACCATACAAATTGTGGATGGTTATTGGCTAACTTTGCCCCGCCCCGATCACACACAAACTAGCTCAGGCAATGAGGTTGGTAAACATATGGTACACCCTGGATTTGAAGTCCTTAGCGTTTTTGCTCGAATGTGGTTCATGTTAATATTCTGGGGCATTTGTGGTAACTCATTTGAGAGTTGTATGACATGCATAGGAGGAAGAGGACACAGTCATATTAATACCTAATATATTAGCTTCTACTAGGTATTCTGTCAACATAAAACATGAACCTACCTATTTTTTAACATCTCGATATTTTTATGTAGATACTAAACTAAGAGACAATCAATATGTACCTAGTTATGTACATTAGTTGTGAGAGAGTTGAAGTTGAAGGGATCCTTCTGCCGCCACACACACCATACATCAAAATCCACCCAACAAGCCAAACAATGAGGCCTCAACATCATCTCCTCCTCGCATCGGCGGCAGTCGTTGCCCCTCAATCGCCGTCTACTTTACTATTTTGCGTCAGTGCGTTCTCGTCCTCCTCCATTCGGTCTTCATCGTCGAAATCATCACGAAAAACAAGTCTTCTCCGATGGACGGAGGACAAGGAGGCTAGCAGTCAAGAGGCTTTACTACTATCGGAGGAGGTTGTTGATGATATACAATACAAGGATAATTTGGGCCGTAGCACCCCATCCTCCACTCATCATCCATCCATGTCCGAGGCAGCATCTGCACACGGGATGCCATGGACGACAAGTACTGGCCGGACCGAGGAGGTCGATCCACTTCTATACATGCCGTTTTGGACGTGGCAACTTGATTACATGAAATCGACATTGACGAACCTCCATCCTATTGATTGTACCACATCCACAACGGGGTTGGATGTCTCCTACAATGAGAATACGGACAAACGTGCACGTATAGTGAATCACTGCTACGCCAGTGATGAATATCGTAAAATACGCATGACATATTACGATGCTGGAGATTCAGTACAAGTCTTCAATTCAGTTTGGTATCCCGATGCCAAATATAACCTACCAGTACTTGGGATTGATCTATTATCCTTCAATCGTAAACGATATTTGGCAATTGTGGACTTTCAACCAATCCACCCCAATGAGGAAGATCATGCATGTACATTCGAGGACATATTACGTCCAATAAAAGACAAGTATGACAACCTGAAGGGACGTATGTCAAGTAAGTTCTACGATGAGACACAATTCTTCTCGAAGGAGATGTTATTTGCAAGATTTGAGGATGGTACTATAGTCAATAAGGATCTATTCCCGGCATTTACAAGTTATGTTACGACACATGTCGACATGGTCAAGACTACACCTCCCGCAACGGATATACATGATATACAACATGTGCTGGACCGACAGACTGCATATGATACATACAGTGCTGAACGTGATCCAGCCGCTGGATTATTCGCTTCCATGTTTGGTAAAACATGGGCGGAAGACTTTATATATGACTTTTTATTTTCACGTAGTGTACGGAATGAGGGGGGATTGAATTTAACTCCACCCACATTTGGTGGACCACCCTCCTCTGCTCATCAGGCAGTAGGGGGGAATCCACACCATGCCGCCGCTGTTCCACCTCCCACTCCATTGCATCATGTGGAACAACACAGTGGTAGTAGCACGCACGTTGTTACTGCTGCACAACGGCATCATTTTGGTGTACCAAGCACACCACCGCTCACATCCTCCTCCGAGAAGATGGTTGTACGAAGGCTATAAACTTTCAATTGAGCTTAATAAGAAATGTAAATTATGTTAGATCCCCCATATTTTTGTCATACTCTATCAGAACATAAACTCCCTTGCATCGCTTTTTCCTCACCTATAGTGTCAAATCTTCCACCTAGGTAGGAGTGGTTGATTGTGTTGTCTTTTAATAAGCCAAGGGAAGGAGCATTTACTCTTACTCTCTTTCGTTATCTTAAGTAACTTATCGCCTGTCTCAAAAGATAAAACGGGAAAGATGGAACGGGAAGTGACACAAGTTGTGGCTATTGAACGTTGGATAACTCAATCATTAGCTTATTATCTCCCTAACAAACTTCATAATAATATTCCAATTGGCGAAAGCGCATTGCCGTTGCTTGTCTTGGTGAGTCTAATAAAGCTGCAGTGTACCCCATCGTCTCCAAAAAAAAGAGAAGGGTCATGGTGTGTTTACCAAATAAAAAACTGAGGATTGAAAATCAGTTGGCTGGGGGTGAATTACCACCCCCATCCGACTAAAAACATACCCCAGTGGAACACTTGATAGTACTTGCCCCAAAAAAAACGCACACCACGCTAACCTCTCTCACTATTTATTGTTTTCAATCTTTAATTTCTTCCCCCCACCCCCCCTCCAATAATCCCCCACCCAATATTTACTAGTCTATTTTACATATCCCCCCCCAT
>Ga0247832_1007480_pt1 | contig 11356 bp, 8 predicted proteins | sample LaCruzMarch2015__10_FD_192407 | JGI IMG/M metagenome (GOLD analysis project Ga0247832, IMG submission 192407) | Freshwater microbial communities from meromictic Lake La Cruz, Castile-La Mancha, Spain - LaCruzMarch2015_4m | ecosystem: Environmental > Aquatic > Freshwater > Lake | place: Spain...
CGAAAGGAGGTTCGAGGTGGTCCCATTCGACGATGATCCTGTGTCATTGTTCGATGGTAATTGTTCTTCGTCATCGCGATGAGCCATACGCTGCTCCGATTGACCCGACGTCGGTGTGCCACTACTGGATGGTCTCATTGATACATTCATTTTGTCAAGAGTGTTTATCGGCTCAATCTGAGGAACTTGAAAGAGATAGCAGTGTCGATCGCGGGGGCATTCGGCAGCGCAGAGGTAAAAACGTCTGATGTGGGGTTTGTCGGGAGAAAAGAAAATAATCGAACTTTCATTTTTCATTTTAGCGGGAATTGATACATTCAAATATTCGTCACACCATGGCTGATGCAACTAAAGAAGATGAGACTTCCTCTTCATCGTCTTCGTCATCGCTCCTTATTCCTCGGATCTTGTCCGGCTCGATCGGTTCCATGGCCGTTGCTCTTGCTGTTACGCCGCTTGAGGTTGTAAAGATCAGACAGCAAATGGCCTCGTCAGCGTCGTCGTCTAATATTCACAATGGTCTCATGGAGTGCGTGCTACCATTATCTACGAGGACACCGGCAACAATAGGAAGCAGACAAATGGGCACGCTGTCCACGTTGGTGTCCATTTTCAAACACGAGGGCATTGCCGGACTGTACGCGGGACTGCGACCGACACTCGTCATGTCCGTCCCGAATACGGTGCTCTACTTTACCGCATACGATGAACTTTCTATGCGGATGCGAGATTGGCACTGTAATTTTTGTTATCAACGGCAAATGCAACAACATCCACAATATCAATCGACTTTTACTGCGACAACGACCGCTGCTATACCACTCATCGCGGGATCAACGGCACGTCTAGTAGCTTCATTGGCCACGGCTCCGCTTGAACTTGTTCGGACACGTCAAGCGGGTTGGAATAATACAATACAACAAAATCAACGAAGACGGGGGATGGTGGAGGAATTACTACATCTTTCTCGATCGAATGGCATACTATCATTATATTCTGGTCTAGCGCCCACATTATGGCGTGACGTACCATTCTCCGCCATATATTGGCTTTGTCTTGAACGGATACGTGATACATTGTCCTCATCTCATGAGAATACACGATTTCTTGGTAAATGGGGAGGATACTATTACAAGATTGAACGACAGTTGGAGGATATTCCACCAATAGTTGATGCCGCACATTCATTTGTTAGTGGCGCAATTGCCGGAAGTATAGCAGCGGCATTTACGACACCGTTCGATGTTGTCAAAACACGTAGACAGATTATGATTGGTCAATCTTTATCCTCTCCCTCCTCCTCATCATCATCATCGATTGACAATGTATTATTTTCAAATAACGATAATAGAAGAAGAATGTGCACCGTAGAAACAAGTAGGAGTCGGCTACAACAACGTGTCAACATTGGTGAATTAGGAACCTTTGGTCATATGCGACACATTGCCCAGGAAGAGGGGATTGTGGGTTTGTGGAAAGGGAATGTAACACGAATATTGAAAGTGGCTCCTGCTTGTGCGATTATGATATCATGTTATGAATTTGGAAAGAGAATTTTTACCTTGTAAACAAAACAAAAAAAGGCAGGGGAGTTACCTCGTTTGTAGAATCATCAGAAGAAGAAATCGAACTGTTTTTGTTTGTACTAGTAACTTATAACTTAAACCAACGAATCATGCACTTTACTCTTTGTTATTGCGGCATTTAATCCCTCATTGTGGAACATTGTACGATTGAAAGATTGTGAGAATTGTTGGCTCAGCCCATGACGTACGTTTTGAAATGTAGCCTCACTGGGTTTCTTTGATCCATACTCGGTTGCCGTTGTATGATACAAGGGATGTTGGACCTTGGGATTGTGATTGTACTGCGATAAAATTTCCGACACTTCCTCCTTTGATATTATTGTCCTGGATGAATTCGTTGATTGATCTGTTGTAAGAAGTTCCTTCTGGAGAAATTTCCGACGTTTGTTCATCGAATCTGATTCCTTGAGACGGAATACCTCCGAAAGCAACGAATCCGAAAACTCACAACCCTCACCAAAGCGATCTGATTCACGAGAGTAAACGAATGACATGTCTTGTTTGCTTAAATCCTTGTTTTCTTTTGATAGTTCGTCGCCTTGGACATTGCCAATACTACTGATGCTGCCAACAGGTGATATATACACCCTTTTGGATGCCTCAGGAAGAGACATCCCGTAGCATTCATTACTCGTGACCATAAACGGATTACTAGTCATGTTTGGTTGGCGAACTTGCCTCTTGAGGATTTGTTGTGGGAGAAAGAAAAAAATCAAACCAACGTTGAAAAAAAAAACATAAAATTTTTAGTATCGTGTGTATTCGAAGGAAACGACACCTGGTCTCACACCCAGTAACATGCTCGTGACCTTGCCATTAGACGAAAATCTGTCACCACGGAGCCTGGCAGCTCTCTTTGCCAAGCGTCAAAGAGGCGGAGATGGGTTGAAGTCCTTGATTGCACCAACGACAAACGAGTTTGGTGAATGGCAACCGGCAGTAGTTGATGAAGAGAATGTAATCAACAACGACAGCAACAATAGCCCATCGGCATTCAATAAATCCTCGTCGTTGAGAACATTGATGAAGAAGGAGAAGAAACAAGGAACGAAGCAGCCTAAGAATCACTTGAAGGCCAACCGCGAAGCGCTCAAGTCGCGTGCACTTGCCAACAAGAACGTAGTGCAGGAACGTAAGGCAAAGGAAGAATTACAATTGCAAAAGCGCGACCGAGAGAAGCAAAAGCTATTCGGAAATGTCCGATCCAAGATTTTTGATCCAAATAGTAGTAGTAGTAGTCCTTCGTCGGCAGTGTCATCGTCAAACGAAGGTGGTGGTGGTGGCAGATGTCATTCTGCTGCAACAACAACTTCATCCACGGCTCCATCATCGTCTTCGACAGATTCGCAAAGTATTACATTTGGAACAAAGATTCCAGCAAATCTTTTGTCGAATCAGACTACAACAATGTCGAGCGTTGTTGGCAATACAGTATCATCAGGGAGACATAAATCATATGGAAAGATACCCAAGTACATTTCTGATAGAAAAGCTAGGATCGAGCAAGAGGCCAGGGATATGCAATATCGTAAAGATAATGCACCACCCAAACCTGGTCTAGTATTGTTACAAGAATCCGACCGTTTAGATACATTACATATGCTCGAAAAGAATGAGCAGGAGGCACGTAAGATATTAGATAGTATCCCATTTCGTATGAATGAACAGCGTGCGACGCGAATACGACAAACGGTAGAGTATCGATTAGCAGAGATTGAAGAAACAAGGAAGATGTTTTCCGTTGGTAAAGTCTTTGTAACGAAGTAGTAGTAATAATGAGTAGAGTGAAGACATTATTGATTGTCATCGATCATTGATGATTAATTTTCTTCTTCTTGATATTTTTACAATTGTTTTTTTTCATGTCGAGTAACCACCTTGTCCTTTCAATATGGCAAGTAATTCATCATCCATAACATCCTCTTCATCATCATCATAATTGATTTTATACTGTTGTTGTTGTTGTTGTTGTCGTCGGTGTTGTTCTTGTTGATCTTGTTGTCTTTCAGTCTTTGATTGATGATGAGTATTACCCATCCAAGCTGCTAACAACAGATTCTGTAATAATTGCTGACATATACCGTTGAATCTTCTTCTTCTTCTCGACTGATGATGATGTAGTTGTATATCCTCTTCATTATCTACTTCACGTATCGCCACGACTTCTTTATATACAGTTATAATGACCCAGCCAACATACGCAGCAAGTACCCAAAGGAGCGCAAAGATGGTGCAATATGTGGCAAAGTATACATACACAACATTATTACGGTCCGCTCCTCCTCCGGCCGTAAAGGCGAATAATATCCCGAGTACATAGTTGGCCACGACTGTTAATTGAGTTAGTATAGTGAATGTACGTAAACACTTTCCTGGTGGTGCATGAGTGTGGTTGTTGTTGTCGTTGCTTTCAATCATCCTCCCCCCTCCTCCTCCTCCTCTACAGCAGCAGCAGCAATATCCGACACTCTTCGTTGTTGGCAATACCGACCTTCGTAGTAAGCACGATGCAGAGACCATCGTGCCGAGGAAGGAAATGATTCCCAGGTCCATCATCATCGTCGTCGTCCCGCCATCATCACTACCCCCTCCTCCTCCACGTCGACGTAAATGGACGGTGTTGAGCACGGCCCATATCCAAAAGAAGATCGACGTGGCGAGAATGAATATCGAATATATTCTCAAGCGATGTCGTAACGCGTCCGAGATATGATCGTTATTATGATCGTCGTGATTGGTAATATCATTGCCAACGGCAGCGACGGCATCTACGTCCACTCTCAGTATGGAAGATAATAACAGCCGATGCGCATGAGCACTACTCCTTTTTTTGTCAGCGACGGCAGGAGGGGAGGAGGGGGATTTCTTCCGCGGGTTGACGGCCACTACCGCGGCATTGCGATTCATCGTGTTTTTATCATCGACCGTGGTCATTTTTTTGTGGTGGGGCTGTTCTACAACACACTGAAGACACAAGCCAGATATCAGAACTCCTTCTATCATCGAAATAATAACAATCGCACCGGTCGGAAATAATGGCATCCAACTGGAACAACAGCGCCAACAGCGCCAACAACAGCGCCGCAGTAGCGACGAAGTCGGGGATGGTGGAAGACACCGTCTCGCTGCCAGCGAGGCAGTACAATGCCGATGCCGACGATGCCGCGTCTCTGTCGAGCTTTACGCGAGCCGCGCGGGAGGTGGCGCGGGCCGCGGAGGGTCGAGAGAATGGCAGTCGGAGACAGCACGCTGGCGATGGCCCGAGGAGCGCCATGACCGACTCGACCGCCGCGGAGCGACTGATGAAATTAGTGCCGGAATTGTCAACGACGAAACTACAGCAGCAGCAGCAACGACAACCCGATGCACCGTCGGTTGCCTCGCGGGAGTATAATGGCGGCATTGGCATTGGCGCTGCTGCACCTGCTGCTGGATATCTCCCACGACAATACACCAATAATAACAACAACAGCAACAACAACAGCAGAGGAGGAGACGTAGATGCTGCGTCCTACGCATACAGTGGCGGGAGCAGTACCATTAGCAGTGGCAGTCGGAATATTATTCTACAACAACATCAACAACGACGACTCAATAGCAGCAGCAGCAGCAGCAGCAATTATAACAATAATAATAACAATACCGCCACCACCTATAGAGGGGGAGATATTATTTCGCCGCCACCACTTATTGGTGGCACCATCATCAACGGTGGAGGAATAATGCGTCAACCATCATCGTCGTCGTCGTCATCGTCGACTACTACGTCCATTGCGGCCAATGGCGAAATTAGCGGATCGACGGAACCTACCGGTTTTGTCATGCCGCCGAATGATAATGATTGTGTCTACTATGGCGATGCCGGTCGTGGTGGCGGCGGTGGTAGTAGTAGCAGCGGTAGCAATAATAATGGTAGTGCTGTGATACCAAATATATATGTTGTTTCGGCATCACCGTCAATTGTATCAGGAATGTCCTACGGAGGAGGAGGAGGGGGGAATAATAGTAATCCAGGCGGCGATGTTGCCACGATTGAAATGATATCATCCAACAGTAACAACAACAACAATGCCAATAGTTATAATAATGGTGGACATGGGTCCCATCATCATTCGTCTTCTTCGTCGGCTGTTGGTGGTGGTGGTGGTGGTGGAATTAGTGGTAATAGTAGTTCTGCATCATCATCTGCATATTCACAAAGTCAACTATACGTTGGCAATCCATACATGATGATGAATAATGAACCTGGAGGGTACAATGTCAATGCCATGATGCACTATGGAAATAATGGTGGTGGGACTGGGACTGAGGCATATAGTATTGCTGGCTCATCCGCCTTTGGTGGTGGTGGTGGTGGCGGTGGTTTAGGAAGTGGTATGATGTCCCGCAGTGGGTCTCAATCGGGTCGGTCACTGGCAAATAGTGCCGCTCTCGTCCCACGAGCTAAATTCTCGTGGGCCTCCGAATCGGTGGGACCACAGTCGACAATATTTAGTCGTAAAAGTTATGGCTATACAGGCATTATTGGCGAAGATGGGGATGGTGGTGGGAATAGCGTACCAGAACCAAATCATGATCGTGAGGGATCCAAGGTCGTTGCCGGACGGATATGGGCAAGTTTTGCATGGATTATTACATTCCCAATCCCAAATAAGTGTGTTATGCGACCAACGAAGGATGCAAAACAGGCATGGCGTGAGAAGGTGGCATTATTCGTTATTATGGTATCATGCTCAGTCTTCTTTGTGGGTGTTTTTGGTTTCGTACCACTCCTTATTTGCCATGAGGATACCATATTCAGTTTACAGGATATTTGGCTCCAGACCGGTCAAAGTTGGGTGGTAGTACATGGTTGGATCTATGATGTTGATGATCTTATTAATCGTCATCCTGGTGGTGTAAAGGGTGTCGTTGACTATCTAGGGAAAGATGCTAGTCGACTATTTCCCCGTTTGCCTCCAGTATACCTACCAGAGAAGTGTTTGGACATGGCCAAAGTTGACGCGTTCGACCTTAATGTCTACACACCATTCAATAACTTTACAAATCCAACCTGTCAGAGTTTTAGTGAATTAGACATATTACTTGGTATAACATGTCACACATTCATGGCTGGATCGAAAAATACATCTAAATTCATCGGTGACTACACATTAGCTTCTGGTGAGCTTGGTGTATTAAGTCATACAACAGTTGGGTTGCAGGGCAGTGGGATAGACTTTATTATCATGTACGATAGAGTGTATGATGTGACGAACTATGTGAAGGCCATACGTGAGAATCAGGAACCAACAACGGATGAGGATGAGGGTAAGAAACTTGATAATAATCCTCAGGCCTACCTAACCTCCACGCTTAACAAGGTGATTATGAATTCGTTGGGTACGGATGCTACTGAATTGTATGAGGCATTGTTTGGTAGTGTGGAGTACATCCAATGCCTCGAGGAGTTGTTTTACGTGGGTGTACTCGATGATGAATTTGATACCTTCTGTTATATGCTTAATATGATGATGTACTCTATGATTATATTCGTTGCATTGCTGATGGTGATCCAATTCCTTGCATCGATGGTCTATATATGCCCTCGTCATCGAACCTACTCAGAGGAGGACGTGGTGAGTCCTGTCATGATCATGGTCCCATGCTACAACGAGGGTGATAATGAATTACGCAAGACTATTAAGAGTGTGTTGAATACTACTTACCCAGATGAGAACAAGGGTGAGCTTCGCATCTTTGATTGTCGTTCTATTTCTTGTGTACAGATTTATTCTCACTTCTCCCATTTTCTCTCTCTCTACTCACACTCTCTCTCTCTCTCTAGTCTTATTCATGGTGGCGGACGGTCTAGTCACTGGTAACGGCGAGGACATGAGCACTCCAGAGCACCTAGCGAATATACTTGGTTTTGACATTGATGAGTTTGAGGACGATACATTCGAGTATGACTGCATTGGAGTTGTACACACCAAGAATCGTGCACGTGTGTATCATGGAATACTACAAAAGGGACACAAATTCTTGAAATACATCGCCGTTGTTAAATGCGGCCTGCCCGAGGAGTCAACGACGTCTGCCAAGCCTGGTAATCGTGGCAAACGCGACTCTCAGCTTGTCATTATGGGTTACTACAATAGAATCCACTATGGACGCAATTTAACCGAGCTTGACTCGGCGATTCAAAGGGCGATGGTTGATCTCAATTTGCAAGCGGATATGGTCCGATTTATGATGGCCATCGATGCCGATACTCGCGTGGATACCATGAGTATTACACACATGGTCTACGGGATGGATAAGAAGGAGAAGGTATTGGCACTGTGTGGTGAGACCAAGGTCGATAACAAGGCTAGCTCATGGGTGACAATGATCCAGGTATTTGAATATTACAACTCACATCACCTCAAGAAGGCGTTTGAGGCTGCATTTGGCTGTGTCACGTGCTTACCGGGATGTTTCACTATGTACAGAATAATAGCCGATGACGGCACCCCTCTCCTGCCTGGGGATGGCGTGCTGTATGAATATTCGCGTAATGACATTGAAACACTGCACGAGAAGAATCTATACCATCTTGGAGAGGATCGGATGCTTACAACATTGCTCCTTAAGTATTACCCCGATAGGAGTTTGACCTTCATCCCCGAGGCTTCATGCTGGACAATCGTCCCACACACATTCCGGATCCTATTGTCCCAGCGTCGTCGTTGGATCAATTCTACCGTGCACAACATGTTCGAGCTGCTCAAGGTTGATACCATGTGTGGAATTTGCTGCATATCGATGAAGGTTGTCGTATTTATTGATTTGATCGCGACAATGATCCTACCCGCAAGTTACATTTATGCCATGTATTTGATATTTTTGGTTATGTTTGAGGATCTACCAGTATCAGTCGTTCTTGTCATTCTGTATGGCATCATCATGGGCATTCAGGTTGTTGTATTCATCCTACGTTCGCGGTGGGAATATGGTAAGTTAACGTTGCATGTCATCCGTCTGTAATGTCAATTTTTCCTCAATTATCCTTCCCATCAACTAACCTTATAATTTTCTACCAACAGTTTGGTGGTTCTTCGTCTACTTCACAGCAGGTTTACCAGTTTTCTACCTCATTTTGCCAGTGTATTCCTTCTGGAATATGGATGATTTCTCTTGGGGTAAGACCCGTTCAGTTGGAGGGAATGCCACTGCTGGCTTTGCAAATCCGGACGATGATGACGAAGACAATGATGAGGCAGATAATGACGACGATGGATTCAAAAGGAGGTCTCGTGGAGGATACGATAATGCCAACGACGAGGACGATTCGTACACTCAAGATCATTTTGATCGGGACGAGGGTAGCGACGAAGAAAGTGATGATGACAGTGATGAAGAAAATGACAGTGATGATGACAGCGATGAAGAAAATGACAGTGATGAAGGAAATGACAGTGATGAAGAAAGCAATGATGAGGACGATGACAGTGATGAAGATGATAGTGATGAAGATGATGAAAGTGGTTATGTCAGTACAGGCCGAGCTTGATTGTAAGAGTATGTATGATCTGGGGACTCCTTGAAGTGTTTTGCGAGCACCAATAATGGTTCACCACGACCACTACCAACTATCAACAATATGCCTCTACAAAAGCAGATTGGTTCTCTTCTTTCCGACGCTGCAAGTCATCTACGCTTGATTTTATGATTTTAAATCCTCTTAATCTAATAGCTAACCTTCAAGGCAACGAATTCAGAGCCGAGTGGCTGTTCATCAGAGGGGATAGTTGCGTAAATTACCACACCATCAACACCATCTACCTCTCATTAAGTGCTGACTATTTGTCATCTCCCCACTACCACAGTGAAACTTCACACCTCTCCCCCACCATGATGTCATAGAGAGTTCCTCTCCCCTACATATGTCAATCAATGTTCGGAGTGTTGTTACATATGACATTTCATCTTACTCGTTTGTCTTTGTCGAACGAAACCCGCCGAAATGGCCAAAACACCACATGGTCCTCCCCAACAAGAATGGCAATTGCAACCCAAATCATGGCGCTGTGGCATCTGACAATCCAGTTCGGTGGCATTGTCACTGGGTCTATAGTTATGGACGTCGAATAGTATGTACTGCTTGAGGGTGGGGAGGTGGAATTGAATGGCACCACATAACAGATGCGCCCTTTCATAATGGCGTCACGACCTCCGACGAGTTCAAATGACTCAATGATTCTCTGGTTTGGTGGCATTGTCACTGATTCTATTCTTGACATCGTATGGTACCAACCGCTGGACAGTGCATTGTGTATCTGTGGCTTTCCAGCAGCAAAGATGTGTTGTACTGACAGCTATTCGGTGTCACTGCGCTGCCAACTGTGGCCAATCTTATCCAACAATCAACCACAATTGATACTGAAAGGGAGAAGGAATCAGAAGAAATTGGGTGGGGAGGATTGAGGGAAGGGGCTGTGCCAAGCAATAAGTATACAAGTCTCAATCTCAGAATTAATTAATTTTCAACTGCAGGCAATCAAAAGGAATTGATTTGCAGCTGATTAGCGCAAGCACAAGGCTCCTCTATCCGAGCATTAGTAGAGCAGACGAGTGCTCTATGAGAAGCCATATGTAGTAGCTAGACATACGTGTATCTCTACAGCTTGATTTACAGGAAAGAAAACCCCCGTAGAAATACTCGAAATGACCGTAGGCTTGGTACAAACGGATATTTTACTTATTGTAAAAGCATCATGGGCCCGATTTGAAAAATGGCACCTCCTGCCTCTCTCCCGCGATGGCATCTAGCAAGTTTAGGCCAACCATGGTACGAATACCGGAGCCGATACTCCACCAATATTGATACGCTCGCCATCCTTAAGACTTATATGCCTCGCCCGCGCCTATAGATTGGATTAATCCATTTAGGATGGCGAGCTTTTAGCATGGCGACGAACAGTGATATCATTCGTTGGTGCTACATATATTTGTCATGATTGTTGAGGAGTACCAAGACAATTACATCAATATATGTCATCTGACATGCCTATTCCTCCCCATCACATGTCAGCATGATACGGATCAGCATCAGCGGCGGTTTATTTGGTGGCAATTGACTCGATCAGGGCGGTTGTAGCTGCTGTGGCAGCAATGTGACGATGATGACGATGAAGTAAAATTAGTAAAACACAACAATCAAATAGGTGAGGGAGGACGGCAATATTGGACGATGAGTACTACTACTCAACATATACAAACAATCGATGTGAAAATGATGACGGTGTAGTAGTAATGGTAATACACAACAATCAAATAGGTGGGGGAGGGACAACAAAAACGATGAACTACTACATTGTACTACTACTATTACTACTAATGCTATATTACTACTACTACTACGAGGGCTAGTTATGTATTCGACTGCGGGAGGAGAGAGTAATGGTGGCAGTTTATTCGGCGGCAGGGGAGGAGAGCATGTCGGCTGAGGTGGTACATAACAATCGAGGTGGTAGACAACAATCAACTTTTAATTTCTTCTGATGATGATAACAATGGACGATGATGATGACAACGACTACTACTACGTGGTAGACAACAATTGACTTTTAATTTCTTCTGATAATGATAACAATGGACGATGATGATGACAACGACTACTACTACTACCATAAAATAATATAATAATAATGATTTCATTTTTTAATTTACATACTCCCCACTCTATTGCCACCAAAATGATGGAAATCACCTCCCCGATGGTCGCACCACCTCTCCCTACTATCCTC
>Ga0247832_1007481_pt1 | contig 11356 bp, 7 predicted proteins | sample LaCruzMarch2015__10_FD_192407 | JGI IMG/M metagenome (GOLD analysis project Ga0247832, IMG submission 192407) | Freshwater microbial communities from meromictic Lake La Cruz, Castile-La Mancha, Spain - LaCruzMarch2015_4m | ecosystem: Environmental > Aquatic > Freshwater > Lake | place: Spain...
ACATTAGCAATAACACATTTTATACAATGAAAAACTATTTTGTAACAGGCATCGGAACCGATGTAGGAAAAACAGTAGCATCAGCAATTCTTTGTGAAGCAATGCAGGCAGATTACTGGAAACCTGTGCAAGCAGGAGATATAAAAAAATCTGACAGAATTAAAGTGAACAAATTAATTTCAAATAGAAATAGTAAATGTTGGGAAGAAGCTTATGCCCTGCCTTACGCTATGTCACCGCACGCTTCGGCTGAAAAAGCAGGAATTGAAATTGATTTAAAATTGATTCAACTTCCATCAACTAACAATAATTTAATAATTGAAGGTGCTGGTGGGTTAATGGTTCCTTTGAATAGAAATACTTTGTATATCGATTTGATTAAAAATTTTAATGCCGAAGTAATTTTGATAAGCAGAAACTACTTAGGAAGTATTAACCATACTTTACTTTCAGCAGAAGCATTGATGGTTAGAAATATTCCAGTAAAAGGAATTATTTTTAATGGAAATGAGAATGAAGCAACCGAATCTGTTATTCTAAATATGACAGGTTTTAAATTATTAGGCAGAATAGATGAAGGTAAAATAATAGATAAATTTTTTGTGTTGGAACAGGCCGAAAGATTTAAAAATCTATGACTATTTCTGAACGCGATTTAAAGGTTATTTGGCATCCTTTCACCCAGGCAAAAACTGCTGCGCATCCCGTTGCTATTGTAAAAGCAGAAGGCTGTTGGTTGTTTGATGAAAATGGAAATAAATACCTTGATGCTACTTCTAGCTGGTGGGTAAATGCGCATGGACATTCACATCCATATATTGTGAAGAAAATTACAGAACAAATTCAGCAATTAGACCATATAATTTTTGCAGGATTTACGCATGAACCAGCAGTGAGACTTGCAGAAAGATTAATTGAAAAATTAAATGGAAATTATTCCCGAATTTTTTATTCTGACAATGGCTCAACGAGTGTTGAAGTTGCATTAAAAATGGCTTTTCAGTATTATGCTAATTGCGAAGCTCCGAGAAAAAATATTATTGCACTAAAAAACGCTTACCATGGCGATACTTTCGGAGCAATGTCTGTTGGTGAAAGAAATGCATTTAGTGCGCCGTTTAATGATTTGTTATTTAATGTGTATTTTATTGATGCGCCCAAACAAAACAATAGAGAAGAAATAATTCATCAATTTAATACATTAATTTCTGAAAACAATACAGCTGCATTTATTTTTGAACCACTTGTTCAGGGCGCAAACGGAATGAAAATGTATGATGCAGAAGCTCTTTCTGAACTCCTTAAAATTTGTAAATTAAATAATATTATCAGCATTGCTGATGAAGTCTTTACAGGCTTTTATAGAACCGGAAAAGCATTTGCAAAAGATTATTTGACCGAACAACCAACTATTATTTGTTTGTCTAAAACATTAACTGGCGGCACTTTGCCTTTGGGCGTAACTGCTGCGCCTGAGTATATTTACAATGCATTTTTAAGTAACGATAAATTAAAAACTTTTTTTCATGGTCATTCATTTACGGCTAATCCTTTGTCTTGCACGGCAGCATTGGCTTCGCTTGATTTATTAGAAGAAAATAAATGTTTAAATAATATTGATTTTATTTCTCAAAAACATATTGAATTTAAAGAGCGTATTAAACATCATCCCAATATTTTAGAAGCAAGAACTTTAGGAACTATTCTCGCCATTGAGCTGAATACCAATGAGGAAAGCGGCTATTTAAATTCTATTTCTGAAAAAATAACTCCGTACTTTTTAAATAAAAGCATTTATTTAAGACCTCTGGGAAATGTAATTTACTTTACGCCTCCATACGCCATTTCGGAGGAAGAATTAAATATTGTATATGATGCTATTGACGAATGGCTACGAATAAATTAAACATGGAAAATACCAATAAAAAACCTAATGCTTTAATACATGAATGTAGTCCATATTTACTGCAACATGCTTACAATCCAGTAGATTGGCAGCCTTGGAGCAACGAATTGCTAGAAAAAGCGCAAAAAGAAAACAAGCCTTTAATTATAAGCATTGGTTATTCTGCTTGCCATTGGTGCCATGTAATGGAACATGAAAGTTTTGAAGATGAGGAAGTTGCAGCGCTAATGAATCAACATTTTATTTGTATTAAAATAGACCGAGAAGAAAGGCCAGATATTGACCAAATTTACATGACAGCAGTGCAGCTAATGACAGGAAAAGGCGGCTGGCCACTCAATTGTTTTGCAATGCCAGATGGAAGTCCTATTTACGGTGGGACATATTTTCACAAAAAAGGCTGGCAATCTGTAATTCAGCAAATACATCAATTATATACAAATGATATTGAAGAAGTTAAAACTTATGCTGAACAGTTAAAAAAGGGCATTATTCAAACTGAATTATTTAAAGCTGAAAGTAAATCAGATGCTATAACGGAAACAGATTTAGATACTGGTTTAAATAATTGGATGCGTATTGTTGACAATGAAGAAGGTGGCCCGAATCGTGCACCAAAATTTCCATTGCCAAATAATTACTTATTTCTATTACAATATGCGCATCTTTCTAAAAGAAAAGATGTGTTGAAACATGTGCATTTAACATTAACAAAAATGGCATGGGGCGGCATTTATGACCAAATTGGAGGAGGTTTTGCGCGCTATTCTGTGGATGGTATCTGGAAAGTTCCGCATTTCGAAAAGATGTTGTACGACAATGGACAACTAATCAGCTTGTATGCTTTTGCTTACCAAGAATCGGGTAATGAATTGTATAAGGAGATTTGCTTCCAAACCATTGAATTTATTTTTAGAGAATTAACACATGAAAAAGGATATTTCTTTTCGGCCTTAGATGCAGATAGTGAAGGTGTTGAAGGGAAATATTATACCTGGAAAAAGGAAGAATTGCTTGCTATTTTAGATGAAGAGGAGTTTAAAATCATTCATGCTTATTATAACATAAATGATTTAGGTTTCTGGGAAGATGAGCAATACATTTTGTTGAGAACAAACACCGACGAATACTATGCTTCACAATTTAATTTAAGTGAAGAAGCATTTATAAATAAAATAAATTCCCTTCAACATAAATTATTAAAAACAAGAGAAAATAGAATCAGACCAGGTCTCGATAATAAATTATTAACTAGTTGGAATGCCATTGCTATTAAAGGTTTGATGGATTGTTCTATGGTATTTAACGAAAAATCGTTTTATGATTCGGCTGTAAAATCCATGTCATTCTTATTGGATAATCTGTTGGTGAAAAATGAATTATTTCATACAATAAAGAATGAAAAAGCAGCGATACCTGCATTTCTGGAAGATTATTGCTTTTTAATTGATGCATTAATTGCGAGTTACAAAGCTGATTTTAATGAAGAATGGTTATTAAAAGCAAAAGAGTTAATGGAATTGGCGATTGCAAATTTCTCTGATGAAAATGAATTCCTATTCTACTTTACCAGTAAAAATGAAAAAACATTGATTGTAAGACCCAAAGAAATTTCCGATAATGTAATTCCAGCCTCAAACAGTGTGATGGCCAATAACCTTTATTATTTGGGAATTATTTTTAATGAGGCAAATTGGATAAATAGAGCGCAAAAAATGTTGATGTCGGTAAGAAGTGAATTTATTAAATATGGTGCAGGATATTCTAACTGGGGAATTTTCGCTTTACAGCAGTATTTTAATGTTTCTCAAATTGTAATTACTGGAGAAAATGCCTCGGAAGTTGCGAATGAATTAAAAATAAAATTTAATCCTCATTTAATTATATGTGCCAATACAAATATTTCTAAGCTGCCTATATTTGAAGGGAAACATAGCACTTCTGCATTAAAAATATATGTTTGTGAAGGGAATACCTGTAAAAGTCCTGTTAACTCTTTAGAAGAACTTTATAAAAACAACCGGAATATGAAGTAAAGTAAACCTGCTAAAGCTGCTGTAACGGGAAGAGTTAGCAACCAGGCAATTGCGATATTTTTAATAGTTCCTCCTTGCAAATTTTTCACGCCCTTAGAAGAAACCATACTTCCTGCGATTCCTGAAGATAAAACTTGGGTAGTACTTACAGGTAGACCTGTATAACTTGCGATTCCAATAGTACTTGCTGCAACTAAACCGGCACTGGCACCTTGTGCATAAGTTAGGTTTTCTTTTCCGATTTTTTCACCAATTGTAACAACTATTCGCTTCCAACCTATCATAGTTCCGATACCTAATGAAAGTGATATAATTAAAATCACCCATTTTGGTGCATATTCAGTAAAAGATTTCATCGCTTTGATTCCACCTTCCATATTCTTTTTACTTTCTCTGCTAATTTTCGAAAGTGCACCCGATTTTTTTAATTTATTGTATTGAGAACTAATAAACAAAATATCTTTTCTAATGCTAAAATATTCTGTTTCTGGTATTTTCCTTTCTGTCCTGTGCTTATCGAATAACTGTTTTATATCAAATAGTTCAGCTTTAATTTGGTCGATTGTAGCTCTTTCAATAGGTTGAAATGCGATGTTATCGAGTTTAATCATTTCATCTAAAACAATTAAGCTAGGATTCTCAAGGGCAAAAGTATCTTTGGTTCTATCAACAGCAAAATGCAATGGAGCGATGCTTATTAAAATTAACATCACTAAACCAACTCCTTTTTGACCATCGTTGGAACCATGTGTAAGACTTAGTCCTGCGCAACTTGTTACTAAAAGTCCTCTAATCCACCAAACAGGAGGCTTATTGCCCTCCGGAGCTTTAAAAAGTTGTTGGTTTTTAATAAACTTTTTAAGCAAAAGCATTACAGCCAGTGTCAATCCAAACCCAAGTAATGGAGAAATAAGAAGAGATAAGCCAATGTCGGAAGCTTTGCTCCAGTTGACCATAGAAAGGTCTCCAGCAGCTGAAGTGAGAGAAAATACTACTGCAACGCCTAAAATAGAACCAATCAATGTATGAGAACTTGATGCAGGTAAGCCCAACCACCAGGTTCCTAGGTTCCAAATGATCGCAGAAAGCAAGAGAGATAGAATCATTGCCACACTTTGACCAATTTCCTGATTTACAAGAGATTCTGGTGGTAATAAATTCACAATACCCATGGCAACTGAAATTCCACCCACAAACACACCTATAGAATTACATACACCTGAAAGCACTACTGCAAGCGTAGGGTGAAGAGATTTAGTGTAAATTACGGTAGCAACTGCATTTGCAGTGTCGTGAAAGCCGTTAATAAACTCGAATGCACAAGCACAAAGCAAACATACAATGAGCAATATGGTAAGATCAATTGAGAGTCCAAACATGCCGCGAAGCTAATGGAAATTCTAAATGATGCGTCAATATGAAGCGAAGGTTAACATTATCTTAACAATGCAAGAAATATCTACCCAACTTTGATTAACCTAGTGTTAGAAATTCCTTTTTGAGTGGTGATTTTAATGCAATAAAGTCCTGTATCAAATTCACTCATATTAATTGATTTTGTGGCATTTACCATTTGCATTAAAAGTAATTTACCAGTTAAATCAAAAACCTCAACTTGTATAATTTCCTCCTTCTCAAATTTAAAATACAATATACCATTCAACGGATTTGGATAAAATATTGGTTGATGATTTTCATCAGAAGCGATGCCTAATTCAGTGTTGAATTCTGTTGCACCAATATCTATTACTTGATTTACGCGAGGGTTTCCGCAAAAATCTACTTCACCAAATTGAGAGATATAATTATTGGTTCCTGCGTTTATGGCATTGGAGTTTGCATTTAAACTATAGAAACAATTTTGAATGGTTTCAAAAATAGTACTATCTAAAATTGAATATTGATTTGTGAAACTTTGCAAAGAAAAAGTTTGCAAAGAATTAAACTCGGTTCCATTCCAATTGGCATTGAAGAAATTACTTCCTGTGGAATTGGAATTTCCAAAAGAATTGTAATCCATTAACAGATTTTGGGGATTTAACTCTGTAAAAATATGCGGATTTGGAAAAGATGACTTTACCAAATTATTGGCGATAATGCAATTCTCAGAATAACTTAAATACACTTGAGGTTCTTCAGCAGCGGCAGTTCCATTATTATCCAAGGTATTATTAAGTACAACAACATGTGTTACTTTTCCTGAACCATTCGGAAAATCATATCCGCCAATAGCGAGACCAGCAGAAAAATTCAAAATGCAAATATTGTTTCTCACCAAAATAGAATCAGCAGCTTTTCCGGGGTGCTCGCAACCTATTTCAATTCCAAACCCATTTTGTTCGCAGTAATTTCTTTCTATGATAATATTTTTAGCTCCATCCACATAGATTCCGGCAGACGTTGCATATTCAGAATTGCAGCCTTTTACATGATTTTCGGCAATGCGCCCATTTCTGGCCTGGTCTAAATTAGGAATTGGAAAAACACCTTCAAAACCAATGGCATCTATTCCTATATTTGTAACAGAATCGACAATGCAACCTATAATTTCAAAACCATCTACATTTCCATTAATTGAAATAGCTTCACTGTATCCAAGTCTGCAATTAGAAACTTTAGTGTTTAAAATAGATAAATGATGAATGGGCGTTTCTGTATTTCCAAAAACTATGATTGGTTGCGCATTGGTATTTTCGGTAACTGCATCCTGTGGATCATCTGAAAAATGAATAGAAGAAATTTCGCAATTTTCTATTTTAATATGGTGAGCATTTCCTTGAACTAAAATTCCAATGGCGTCATTTCTAACGTTATTTTTTAAATGCACATGTTGCAGATTTACAAATCCTGCATTTTCAATTTCAATAACAGCTTCAGGCTCAGAAATTCCTTCGGCATTTATTGTAAAATAGTTATCGTCAATTCCTCGAATGGTGATGCCTTTATCAATGTAAATTTTCTCATTGTAGTTGCCTTGTTCAATATTAATGGTATCAAATTCAGCGCATTCATCTATTGCAAATTGAATAGTAGCCCAAGGATTTTGCTGCGTTCCGGCATTATTTTCATTCCCATTAATAGAAACGAAAAAATTGCTTTGGGCCAGCATTAATTCACAAGAAAAAAGGCTAAAGAAGAAGAGATAAAAATGGTTTTTATTCATTTAGCAAGCACTTTAATAGGAAGTCAAAGTAAATAAAGGGGTAATATACAAATAGTATGAATAAATATTTTGTGATTATACCATACTAATCATTTTTTTAATTTTAAATTTAATCTTTCAAATCGGTCAACCTATTTCAAGCATCGATTGGAATTATTTAGCGGTATATACCCAAATTAAACAATTGATATTTTTAACTGTTAAAGTTTATATTTGCATTGCTTTGAGATATAAATTTGCCCTAAATTCTGCATTTTTTATTGCGTTTTTGATGCTGAAAAGTACAACTTCGGATGCACAGAAATTGTTGGATAAGCTCTACAGTAAAAACCTCAGATTTATTGTGAATCCAATTCTACAAAGTAATCCTGAAACAGGTTTTAAATTTGGAATTGCTGCGAATTATTATTTCAAGATTTCAAAAGATTCCACTATTCGTTCTTCCAACGCATTCATTCAATTGGGTTATACCACAAAGGAGCAGTTTATTTTAGAACCATTTTGGAATTTATACACAAGTCGGGAAAATTTAATAATCAGAGGAAGAGCCGGATTTCTTGATTTCGCTGATTATTATTGGGGAATTGGCGGAAAAACAACATTAAATGATGAAGAATCTTTACGTTACAAGAGGTTATATTTCCAAAACAGAATATTGAAAAAACTAAAAACAAATTATTATTTAGGTACTCAAATTAGATATTCAAATTTACAAAATATAGAATGGTCTAAATATATACCGAATGTTTTAGGAGCATTTCAAAGTAATGTATTGGGCATTGGACCGAATTTACAAGCTGACTTTAGGGACAATCAATTTAGCCCACAAAAGGGCTGGTATGCGGATTTTTACTGGTCTTATTTTGGAAAATGGAGCAATAAATTTTCTGAATTTAATGAGCTGCAAATTGATGTAAGGCGCTATATTCCTTTGAAACATAAATATCAAATTTTGGCTTTTCAAGCATTTGGAATGTTTACTTCTGGCGCTGTTCCTTTTAGAGAATTACCGAGATTGGGAAGTGGTAGCATTATGCGTGGTTATTTTGAAGGTAGATTTAGAGATTACAACTATATGGCCATGCAGGCAGAATTGAGACAGCCCGTTTGGAAATTAATTCATGCTTCTGCTTTTGTTAGTTTTGGTGAGGTAGCTCCAAAATTGAATAACTTCTCCATCAATAATTTAAAATCTTCAGCCGGCTTGGGTTTGAGAATCTTATTTAATAAAAAAGAAAATTTGTTTGCCCGATTTGATTTTGCTTGGAACAACGAAGGACAAACAAATTTTTATATTCGCGTAAATGAGGCGTTTTAGTTTTAAAGTTTAGATTAATACTTTACAATTCTCTTTGTAAATACTTCTTTCTCGCTTTTTATTTTCACAAAATAAATTCCATTTGGTTGTGCATTTAAATCAATTGAAAATGAAGGGTTTGTTGTTAAAAGCTGTTGAATTAATTGACCATTTAAATTATAAATTTCTACAAAATAATTCACTATTAAATTAGTAGTTCTGATAGCACAATTAAAATTCCCATTTGATGGATTTGGATAAATAGAAAATCCATTTCCAACATCATTATTTATCACACCGGTTACAATATCTGTTGTGAAAGTCCAAACAGTTGACCAGGGCGAAAAACCCGAACCGTTTCCAGCTTGCACTCTCCAGTAATAAGTTGTTTCGCCTAATAGCTGACCAGTAAATTCACTTAACTCAGTAGTTGAATTAGACAAGGGACTTGAAAATTGTGAATTATCATCTACTTGAAATTGATACAAAGTTGCTGAAGGAACCGCTTCCCATTCTAGCAATGCTCCAAAGGCAAGCACGCTATTAGATGCATCAGCAGGACTTAGTAAAACAGGAGCCGTGGTAAGCTGATAAACTGTTGTAAAAGACCAAGGCAAACTCCATTCTGAAGTGTCTGCAGCATGAAATGCTCTTACTTGCCAGAAATGTTCTGTTCCGTAAGATAAATTGGATAAAGTTGCTTGTGAACTTGAAGTTCCTATTGTAGTTAAACTAGGATTTGTAAAGTTTAAGTCAGTACTATATCGATATTGATATCCTAAAATACCTGTAACAGGACTCCAATCTATAATTGGATTTATAGTTATACCTATTGAATTATTTGTAGGTGTTAAATGTAAAACAAAATCTATGGTTGTAAAATTAAATACCGAAGACCATTGTGAAGTATCTGCTGCATGTCTGGCTCTTACGCGCCAAAAGTATTTTGTTCCAAACCTTAAATTGGAGGAAGCAACCTGCGATGTTCCGGTGGCAATAGAATTATAAAAACTCAGTGGTGATGTAAATGTTAACGATGAGTCCCATTGATAATCATAGAATGAAATTCCACTCAAAGCTGACCAGTCTAGCAGTTCGTTGGGTGCTTGGTTAATGGCTCCGTTGGTTGGAGCAATAAGTGAAACAAAATCTATGGTTGTAAAATTAAAAACCGATGACCATTGTGATGTATCTGCTGAATGTCTAGCTCTTACACGCCAATAGTATTTTGTTCCAAACCTTAAATTAGAGGAAGCAACCTGCGATGTCCCGGTGGCAATAGAATTATAAAAACTCAAAGGTGAATTTAATGTGGCAGATGTGTCCCATTGATAATCATAGAATGTAATTCCACTCAAAGCTGACCAGTCTAGCAGTTCGTTGGGTGCTTGGTTAATGGCTCCGTTGGTTGGTGCAATAAGTGAAATAAAATCTATGGTTGTAAAATTAAAAACCGATGACCATTGTGATGTATCTGCTGAATGTCTAGCTCTTACACGCCAATAATATTTTGTTCCAAACCTTAAATTAGAGGAAGCAACCTGCGATGTTCCAGTGGCAATAGAATTATAAAAACTCAAAGGAGAATTTAATGTGGCAGATGTGTCCCATTGATAATCATAGAATGTAATTCCACTCAAAGCTGACCAGTCTAGCAGTTCGTTGGGTGCTTGGTTTATGGCTCCATTGGTTGGAGCAATAAGTGAAACAAAATCTATGGTTGTAAAACTTATAATTGTTGACCAATCGGATGAATCGGTGGGTGCAGTAGTTTTAATAGCTCTTACCTGCCAATAATAAACAGTTCCGAAAAGAAGATTGGAAGTTGTTACTTGACTCGAACCTGTTATTGTTTGAGCATTAACTCCTGTTAAACTGGCAATTGTTCCCAATTTGTATTGGTAAGCAGTGGCACCTGTTGAAGTTCCCCAATCTAAGATTTCGTTTGGTGCATTGTTGGTTGAACCATTCGCTGGAGATACAAGAGAAGGAACATTTAAAATTGCAAAAGTTTGCAAGTAGCAAAAAATGCTGAACAGAATGCTGATGGTTGTTTTCATGGGTGAAAATTAAAAAAAAACTATTGAATTTTTAAAATTTCGTCTCCAAAATATAAGGCATCATTTTGCGCCAAGTTGGCCAATCGTGCGTAATATCGTGGCCCCAAATGCTCAAATCGTGTTCTATTCCTTTATGCGCTAAAACTCTGGAGAACCTACGACTAGCATCTGGATCTTCATAATCGCCGCTGCCAGTGTAAATATGAATGTGCTTACTTTCTCTGATTTTATTCAAATATGCTTCATCATTTAAATTATCAATATAATGTTCAGGACTGTTAAAATAAACGGCATCTTCCCAGTGTCCTTTGGTGTATTCAGCTAAGTTGTATACTCCGCTCATGCTAATTACTCCTTGAATTTTATTAGGATTTCTTAAAAATAAATTCATAGCATGCAAAGCCCCAAAACTTGCTCCACAAGTAATGATAGGTGTGTTTTCTCCACTTGTAGATTTTATAAAAGGAATTACTTCATTTACTACATAATCGTTAAACTGATTATGTCTAATTGCTTTATGAGGTGGATGCATTTCGCTGTTTAACCAGCTTTCGTTGTTGATACTGTTGATAGAATAGATTTTACATTTCCCACTATCAAGATAAGGAGCTAAAACATCCATCATTTGAAATCGTTCGTATTCCAAATAATCAGCTGCTGCTGTCGGAATTAGCAATATTGCAAATCCATAATGTCCATAAGTAACCAAAGGCATTTCCTGATTTAAAGCAGGACTAAACCAGGATGTAATTTCTCTTTTCATAGTAAAATGTAAATTCTATTGTGGGCTAATATATTTGATTTTATATCACCGCCAACAAAAAACCGCCTGTAATTTTAAAAAACTACAGGCGGTTTGTCGCCAAGAGGGCCGAAATTAAAAACATAAACCCT
>Ga0247832_1007491_pt1 | contig 11346 bp, 9 predicted proteins | sample LaCruzMarch2015__10_FD_192407 | JGI IMG/M metagenome (GOLD analysis project Ga0247832, IMG submission 192407) | Freshwater microbial communities from meromictic Lake La Cruz, Castile-La Mancha, Spain - LaCruzMarch2015_4m | ecosystem: Environmental > Aquatic > Freshwater > Lake | place: Spain...
TCAGTTTCATTCAAGGAACGACCGTGAATCTTTTGCGACAATCAATAATGTTTGTTTTGTTGTATTTGCTTTTCAAAGAAAATCTGACGCTTGGACAAATTATGACGTTGCAGTTTTATTCCTTTTTCATCTTTGGTCCATTACAAGAAGTTGGAAATGTGATTATTGCTTACCGCGAAGCAGAAGCATCTTTAAATAATTTCGAAAAAATCATCAATACACCAATCGAAGTAAAACCAGAAAATCCAGTTCCATTAAATGCAATTCAAAAATTAGCTTTAGACAAAGTAACTTTTCGTCATAAATCAGCAAATTACGATGCGTTGAGTACTATTTCATTTGAAGTTGAACGAGGAGAAACAATTGCATTCGTTGGTCCAAGCGGTTCAGGTAAAAGTACTTTAGTGAAATTGTTGGTTGGTTTGTATTCCACTCCTAAAGGAACAATTTTATACAACGGCATTGATTCTAATTCTATAGATAAAGATGAATTACAGCAACAATTGGGATTTGTGACGCAAGACACTCAACTTTTCGCAGGAACAATTCGTGAAAATTTACTTTTCACCAAGCCAGAGGCAACGGAAGAACAATTGAATTTTGCATTAAGCCAAGCAGCTTGTGACAGTTTAATTGAAAGAAGTGAATTCGGAATCGACACAATTATAGGCGAAGGAGGAATGAAACTTTCAGGTGGAGAAAAACAACGATTATCCATTGCTCGAGCTTTATTGAGAACACCGAAATTATTGGTTTTTGACGAAGCAACATCTGCTTTAGATTCCATTACAGAAGAATCAATTTCTAATACCATTCGTTCAATTGGAAATCAAAAAGAACACATTACCGTTCTTATTGCCCATCGATTATCTACGATTATGCATGCCGATAAAATCTTCGTACTTGAAAAAGGTGTCATTGTTGAAACTGGTAAACACAGTGAACTTTTAGATGAAAAAGGATTGTATTACGCAATGTGGCGTCAACAAATTGGTGAACGAAGAGATTGATTGTTGTTTCAAAAGACTTAATTTTCTCCCTCAGTTTTCTTACATTTTCTTAACTAAGTCAATCAAACGATTTGAATAGCCTGCTTCGTTGTCGTACCAACCTGAGATTTTGACTAATTTACCTAAGACGACAGTCAATTGTGAATCGAACAAGCAACTCAGTGGACTTCCGATAATATCAACTGAAACGATAGGGTCTTCTGTGTAACCCAAAATTCCTTTTAAATTAGTTTCTGACGCTTTTTTCATTGCTGCATTGACTTCTTCGACAGTTATTTCTTGTTCCGTAAACATTGTCAATTCCGTCATTGAACCATCACTAACAGGAACACGAACACTTCCTCCAGTCATTTTTCCTTTGTATTCAGGGAAAATTTTAATCACTGCTTTAGCTGCACCCGTTGATGTTGGAACAATAGAATTTGCAGCAGCGCGTGCTCTTCTTAAATCTTTGTGAGGAGCGTCATGTAAACGTTGATCAGAGGTAAAACTATGAACTGTAGAAATATAAGCATAATCAATTTTGAACAAAGAACGCATGACAGCAATCATTGGTGCAACATTATTGGTAGTGCAAGAAGCGTTTGAAATAATTGAATCGTTTAATTCTAATACTTCATCATTAACGCCAAGAACAATAGCGGGAATATCAGCATCAGCTGCTGGAGCAGAAATAACGACTTTTTTTGCACCTGCTAAAAGATGTTTATTGGATGCTTCTCTTGATAGAAACAAACCAGAGGATTCAATAACGATTTCAATATTATTTTCTCCCCAAGCAATAAGTTCAGGATTTTTTTCGTGAGAGAAAATTATTTTTTTTCCATTTTCAAATGTCACTTCATCGCCAACAATAGTGAAGCCAAGTTGAAAAGTACGGTGAACACTATCATATTTAAGTAAATGCATTAGTGTTTTGGTATCAGCTGGGTCGTTTACCATTGTAATATTTACAGTGCTATCTAATAAAGCCAAGCGTGTAAAATAACGACCGATTCTACCAAAACCATTTACTCCTACATTTTTCATAATCTCAAATTTAAAACACAAATGTAACTAACAATAAGAATTAGAATTAGTATAAATCGGTTTCTAATCATAATTTATTCTAATTATTGACAATAAAAAAAGACACTTAAAAAGTGCCTTTCCATTTAAATCAGTTTTTGATTATAAATATTCTTCTATTGATTGAACTTGGTTATTTTCATCAGTAAAAACAACAAGTGGAACAAACGTTTCTAACTCTTCATCATTTAATGAACAAAACGTTAATATGTGAACTGTGTCACCTTCATTTGCATGTAATGCAGCACCACCATTCATACAAACCATTCCTGTTCCTCGTTCTCCTGGAAGCACATAAGTCATTATACGAGAACCGTTTGAAGCGTTGTTAACGTAAACTTGCTCATACTTTTTTAGATTTGCGGCCTCCATTAGCGCAACATCAATTGTTATTGAACCCTTGTACTCTATGTTTGCTTCTGTAACTCGAACTGTGTGAATTTTAGATTTTAAGATTGTATATTCCATTTTGTAAATTTGTTACGAAAATAGTAATTTAATAAGTTAATCAAAAACTAACCTACGATTTAATATTAAAATAATCATTCACAAAAGGATGATCTAACCAGCCTTTATCAAATTGAGCTGCAACAGTCCCACATCCTGCATTAATCTCGAGGATTATTGGTTCTTTATCTGTTATTGCTACATCAAAAGCAATTAAAGGAAGTTCAGCGTATTCATCACAGGTTTTGTCAACAAGTTCTAATAATTCGTTCCAAAGTGGTAATTGAAAATCGAAAATTTTCATTCCAGAGATTGGATTATATTCTAATATTCCACCTGAACGATCTAAGCCTTTTGTAGAAATTTTTCCAGTTTTCAAATCAATGGATGCACTGTAAGAACCTCCATTTACCATGTGATCTGTAATTTTACCACCATTCATTTGAATTGAAGCAGCAACAGGGAATTTTTGTTCTTTCGTTTTATTATAGATAACGTATCTAATGGTACCGCAAAAATCAGAACCTTGCAAAGCAATAATATCTTGATGGTTATATACAAATGCTTGATAGATATGATTATCTAAAATAGAATCAGTTGGTGTTAATAAATGAATCCCAACTCCACCATTTGAGAATCTTGGTTTTACCAAAACACGAGTTGTTTCAGCCATTTTTAGAAGCTCAATAAATGTTTTATTTTCTATTATACACTCAGAATTATCGGCAGTTACTAAAAAAATCTCAGGTATATTTATACCACCTTTTAGCATTCTTTGATACATTCTGTGCTTGTCGAAGGTAATTTCTTTACGTTCTAGTTTAATTTTCTCATAAATCCCATGCGTAATACTTCTTGGAATTACTTTCATTAAATCTTCATGTGAAATATCTGAAAATAGATTTACAACTTTTGTATAAAATGAAGTGTGAAAAAAAATTGTTTTTAAGCCAACTTTAACTCCATTTTTATTTAGTAGCTGATAATAAAATCGATTGTACTTATATAGTTCTTTTATCGTTTTAAAAAAACCAATTTTATTAATGCGTTTGTTAATTCCTTTAAAATAACTTGGGAATTTTTTAATTTTTTTTAGCATACAGAAATTTTACGAACTAATTGATATTGTTTGTGTACAAGCTATTGAGAAATAATAATTTTGAGACAAAAATAACTACATTTGTGTTTAAAAATACACTTTAACTACTACACTTACAATGTTTGCATCGCAATCAGATACTAACGAGAATAAACAAGAGGCTAACGAAAACGAAATTGAATTAATAAGAACCGCTTTAAAGAATAGACTTAATGCTGATTTTTATGAAAATTCTAATTTTGAAAAAGCAAAAGGAATAATTTCAAACTCATTATCTTCTGATAATTTTTCATTAGTTATTGATGAACATTTTTTACAAAATTATTCGCAATTAAACATACATTTAAAAGAAATAAATCATAAATTAATTAATTCTGATAATAGTTATTACATTGGTTTGGTTGAAACATTAGATGATTGGAAAAATAAAAAAAAAATACTTAAAAGGCCATTCATTGGCAAAATAGTTCGTTTTATTTACTTTGTGTTTTTAAGAATTCTACCAAAACTTAAATGGTATCAGTTAATTACATTTAATAAATCAAAACGATTATTATCAAAAGCAGAAGTGTTGGGTCGTTTTGTTTACAATGGATTCGAAATATGTGACTTTTTTCCAATTAAATCTAACTTTCATGTATTTGTATTAAAAAGAAAAAAAGAACCTTTGAAACAATCTACAAGTGAAGGCGTACTACTCAAAATCAATCGAATTGGTAAAAACGGAAAACTATTTAAAGTGTACAAGATAAGAACCATGCATCCTTATTCTGAATATCTACATGAATATATGATTAATACGCATGGATTCAATGAAAAAGGAAAAATAAAAAATGATTTTCGAACAGCTAAATGGGCAAAATTTTTTCGCAAATATTGGCTAGATGAATTACCACAACTAATAAATGTGTTAAAATTTCAAATGAAACTAGTTGGAATTAGACCTGTAAGCGAAAGTTATTTTAATTCATTACCAAAAGAAATTCAAGAAAAAAGAATTCACCACAAACCAGGTTGTATTCCACCTTATGTAGCTCATGATTTTGGAACGTCTAAAGAAAGTGTTTTGGAAGCAGAATTAGTTTATATGGATCAAAAATCTAAAAATCCTTATACAACTGATATCAAGTATTTTTTTGTTTCTATCTTTAAAATTGTTTTCAAGGGAAAACGATCTTCATAAATATCGTAATTAATGAATTGTAATATGATTAAATTCTTGTTTTTAAACGTTTTAACCTTGAGTTTATTCTCTTGTAAAACAACTGAAAAAACGCTTTACTTTCAAGGTGAATTAACTCAACAAAACGTTCAACTACACGAAAAATATATTCCTACCATAAAAATTAATGATTTACTCGAATTTAAATTAACTGCTTCAAACGAAGAAGCTGTTAAAATGTTAACTCCAGAAATCCCAAATGCTCGATCTACTATTACTTATTCATCAGGAGGAGTTGCAAAAGGTGGCTTTTTAGTAGATAGTAAAGGCGAAATTGAATTACCATTCATTGGGAAATTTGTTGTTGCAAATAAAGGAAGAGATTCAGTTGAAAATGAAATTGAGAAAAAACTGAGTGAATACATTCAAGATCCAATTGTTCAAATCCAAATTATCAACTACAAAGTAACAATTTTAGGAGATGTCAAAATACCAGGTACCTACAATGTTCCAAATGAAAAAATGACAATTGTTGAGCTTATAGGGATTGCTGGTGATCTACATATAACTGGAAAAAGAAAGGAGATAGTTTTAGTAAGAGAAGAAAATGGCGTATTAAAAGAATACATTGTAGATTTAACTCAAAAAACTATTTTTAACCAAAAAACATATTTCCTACAACAGAATGATATTGTTTACGTTAAACCAAATAGAGCAAAAGTAAGTAACGCAAACGTAAGTCAAATTTTCCTGCCTGTAATTTCAACAATTTCAATTGTACTCAGTGCTATAAGTATATTATCTAAATAATGGAAGAAAACAATCTCAATCTATTTGAAAATGAGCAAGTTCAAAAGATAAACTATAAAGAAATTGCTATAAAATACATCAGTAGATGGAAGCTTTTTGCAGTTCTAATTATTGGTGCTTTAACTTTTTCAACTATTTACCTTAGATACAAGGTGCCATTATTTGAGGCTTCTGCTACAATATTAATTAAAAACAATCAAAAAGGTGGTTCTGGAATGTCAGAAACCTCTGCTTTTGAAGACCTCTCTATCTTCTCGGATGGTAACTCAATTGAAAACGAAAAAACTATTTTGAGTTCAAGAAATCTAATGCGAAATGTTATAAATCGACTTCAATTAAGATCTGAATATTATGCTGTAGGTAAAGTAACAGGATTTAAACGAAGAGAAATTTATAAATTAAGTCCAATTGTTGTTAACCTCTCAAAAAGTGATTCTGCTCATACTAGTGAATTTTCATTCAATGTTGCCATAACTATTCTAGATCATCAAAATATTAGTCTTCAATTCTTAAATTCGAAAAAGAAAACTAAAATTCCATTAAATAGATGGGTTACAATTAAAAAAGGATTAATTGTAAAAATATCAAAAAATGAATATTTTAATGATGATGTTATTGGACGAAATTACGAGTACAAATATATCCCTTTAGAATCTGCAGTAAATAAATACTTAGGGAAAATTACAATTGAACAGTTAAGTAGTACATCAACTATATTAAATTTAAAAATAAAAGACAATTCTAAAGAAAAATCAGAAGAAATATTAAATGAATTGATTAATCAATACAATGAAGATGCAATCAATGATAAAAACATTATTTCTAAAAACACTTCCGATTTTATTAGTGATAGAGTTCGAGTTATTTCTAAAGAATTAGGTGACATAGAAGATTCTGCTAAAGTTTTTAAAAACACAAATGATCTTACTGACGTCCAGTTTGAAACTGAATCTGGTGTTTTTTCAGCAAAAGAAATTAGAAATAAGTACATAGAAGCGAACACCCAACTTCAGTTAAGTTATATGATGTTGGATCACCTTCAAACTAATAATAAACCTGATGATTTAATTCCTATTAATTTGGGTTTGTCTGATGAAAGGATAGAGAATATAATACAAGAACACAATAAGCTAGTAATGGAGCGAATTGAGGAATTAAAAACCACTACACTTAAAAACCCAAGAATAATTAATTTGTCTAATAGGATTAGTGAGTTAAAAATTAATATTGAAACGAGTATTAAGAATTTAATTCAAGCAAAAAAAAGAATTCTTCAAGAAATTGAAAACGAAGAGAAAAGAATTGATAGAAACCTTTCTAGAATGCCTGGTTTTGAAAAAGATTTGAGAGGAATTATTCGTCAACAAGAGATTAAGGAAGCGCTTTATATTTATCTTTTACAAAAAAGAGAAGAAGCTCAAATTGCACTTGCTGTCGGAATAGGAAATGCAAAAATAGTAGATTCAGCATATAGTAATGGATCAATTGTTTCTCCTAAGAAAACTTTTATTTACGCAGGATCTGTGTTTTTTGCTTTAATAATTGGAATTTCTATTATCTATTTAGGTGAAACACTTTATGACAAAGTAAACTCAAAAATGGATATTGAAAAATATAGATTACCCTATATTGGCAATATTCCTTTAGGTCAAACAGGACAACAAATCGTAATTTCGAGGGGAAGTAAAACAGCAATCTCAGAAGCTTTTAGAACATTAAGAACAAATGTCGACTTTATTTTGAATAACAAAAAAGGTCCAAAATTTATTTTTGTAACCTCATCAGTCGCAAAGGAAGGAAAATCATTTACGGCTGTCAACTTGTCTTTGTCGATTGCATTATCTAACAAAAAAGTTTTATTAGTTGGACTTGACTTAAGGGCACCAAAACTAGAGCAATATATTGGTAAAGATCGATCTAAAGGAATCACAAACTATATTATCGATGAAGAATTAACTCTTGACGATATAATTTATACAACTGAATTAAATAAAAATGTGGATATTCTTCCATCAGGAGATATTCCACCAAATCCTTCAGAATTAATTATGAGTGAACGAGTAGAACAAATTTTCAAGGAAATTGGCGAAAGTTATGATTATATTATTGTCGATACAGCACCAGCAGGAATTGTTACAGATACATTTCTCTTAACAAAATATGCGGACATTTTCTTGTATATAGTTCGTGCACATGAACTTCCTAAGAAAATGCTGAATATACCAGCTGAAATCAACAAAGAAAAACGTTTGCCAAACATGAAAATTCTATTAAATGGTACTCAAGCTAGTAAAGGTTACGGATATGGTTATGGATACGGTTATGGTTATGGTTACGGATACGGTTATACTCAAGGATATTACGAAGATGATACTAATACACCTAAAACGTTAGCACAGCGTTTGAATCCGTTGAATTGGTTTTAATCTTAGCTTACTTAAATCTCAATTCCAACTGGACAATGGTCTGAACCCAGAATTTCGTTTAGAATAAATGCATCTTTTACACTTTCAAGAAAAGGTTCAGAAACCAGAAAATAATCAATTCTCCAGCCTACATTTTTCTGCCGAGCACCAGCTCTATAACTCCACCAAGTATATTTGATTGTTTCAGGATGTTTATGTCTGAAAGTGTCAACAAATCCTTTTGCTAAAAATTGATTCATCCCATCAATCTCTTCTTGCATATAACCAGCTGATTTATTGTAATTTTCTTTTGGTCGTGCTAAATCAATCGGTTTATGTGCAACGTTAAAATCACCACAAACGACAACTGGTTTAGTTTTCTCTAGATTTTTTAAATAGACTAAAAAATCTGCATCCCATTTCTGTCGATATCCTAAACGTGCTAATTCACTTCCCGAATTGGGAACGTATACACAAATCAAGAAAAAATCTTCAAATTCTAGATTAGTGATTCTTCCTTCTTGATCATGTTCTTCGATTAATATTTTATTGGTTACATTTAATGGCAACTTCTTCGTTAAAATTGCGGTTCCAGAATAACCTTTTCGTTCTGCACCATTGGAGTAAACAGCATAATCTTCCAACTCAGCTACTGCATCTTTTACTTGCTCAGGAGTTGCTTTTGTTTCTTGCAAACAGATTATATCTGCATCAACTTCTTTCATGTCTTGTATAAATGTTCTACCTGTTATCGCACGAATTCCGTTTACATTAAAGGAAATTATCTTCATTTTTTATTGATTTATTTTGACTAAAAATACTATTAATTTTTTGAAATTACTCTTCCTTTGTCGTATTCATTTTTCAATAAAACCGAAGGAATTCCATAATACCACAAGTCTCCCTCTCCATTCAATTCTACTTTCAACTTGCAATTTTCAGCATTAATTTTTGAAAGAATAGGAGAAATCGAAATCACTGAAATCGAATCTTGAACTTGCAATTCTTTCGTGTCGAAATACCCACTTCCATCAATATCAACCCTAAAAAAATTTGTGAAACCCTTTAGTTTAAAATCTCCCCAACCATGAGGAACGAAAAAATTCAAGCTATTTGCAATCAAATTAAAATTTATCGACCCAGCACCATCTTCAATTTCAACGTTCAAATTATCCAGATTTAAAACTCCTTGATTAACTAGAGAATCTGTTCCTTTAAAATAAATTTCTTTTAAATCTCGTATGTGAATTTCAACAGCTACTTTTCTTTTTTGATAGCCTAAAAAATTGCACTTATTCAGATTTTCAATCTTTAAAATGGAATTCGCTGAACTCACATCTATTAGGTCAATAAGATTTTTTCCTGCCTTAATTTCCACAAAATCCAAAGAATCTTGGACTAATGTGTATTTAATGTGTTCATACAATTCCAACTTTTCAAAAGCAGCAACAGGAATTATTTTAGTTGTTTGCTCACCTGCTGATTTCCAACAAGTGCGTTGGTTGGCTTTTTTACAACTTGAAAAAACTAAAACAAGCAATCCAAAAACTAGTAACTGTCTCATTTCTGCTTATAATTTAATGTGTAACCAAGCCCTAATTCCAAATAATCCGCTTTCGCAAAATGAGATTTTAGTGTGAAATTCAATAACATTCCTTTTGGAAATTGATAGCGACTACCGATTCTAAAATAAACTGGTCCGTCAGGGTTATAAACATCTCGAACATAAGCACCAGCGCCAAAAAGAAAACTAAAGCGTTCAAATGGAACGATATAACCAGCAAAAAAAGCAGCTTGAATGATACTTAATTGTGTTTTTGGAACAAGTGGCTCAACACCAAGAATCGCTTGTTTTGAGAATAAATCTAATGACAATTCCAATCCAGCTTTTTGACTAAAAATCCTTCTTGTAAATAAACTCATCGAATAAACAGGATATCTTCTAGTTCCTATGGGATTCATTTCTTTCATGGAGAAAATTCCTAATGCGCCAAACAGCCATTTTTTTAACCGAAGATTGCTTTTTATGGTATTATTCAAATCTTGTTCATTACTCAATGTTCGGCCATATCCAAGGGATAAATAAGGAAGATTTATTCCATAATTTGGAACTTTGAATGCAGCGTTGCTGAAATGCGTTACATCTAAACCTAAAGTCACAAAATTCTTTCCAAAGTTGTAATTAGCTTTTGTTCCAATTACAATCGTAGCATTAATTTTGGAGCCAATGGCATTGTTTTTAGGATTGTAAATTGGATCAAATGTTTTAGCAGTATAACCTAAACCAAACCCCATTTTCCAATTCCACTCGAAATTATTTTTCTTAAGCATTGGCAATTCTGCAAATCCAGACAATCCGATGTATCTTCCAAGTAAATCATTATTTCCAACAGAACCAACAAACAATGTCGCACCAACCTTCGGTCCTTGGTAGGCTTGATGCCAATTTTTAGAACCTCGCGTTTGGACGAAATAGGTAAATTCCATTGCTTTCGCTGATTCTTGAGGCAAATGCCCAAGTGCACCTCGATGTGCGGCTAAAAACCCAAGCTTTTGACGAAATTCAAAACCATGCTCGCTCTTCATTTGTGAATGAACAAATGAATGACAAATAAATAAGTTTGCTATTAAAAAAAGTCTTTTCACGAATTAACAAAGTTAAACAAAGGAAAATGAGTTATAAACTTAATTTTGCAGAAAAAAAAAGATGGACGCAAGACTTGTTGCTTTTGAACGCTTATTGAACGTGATGGATGAACTCCGCGAAAAATGTCCTTGGGATCAAAAGCAAACGATGGAAACCTTGCGAAACCTCACAATTGAAGAGACTTACGAGCTTGCAGACGCTATTACAGAAAAGGATTTAAATGCAGTAAAAGGTGAATTGGGTGATTTGTTTTTACACCTTGTTTTTTATTCCAAAATTGGACAAGAAAAAGGTGCTTTTGATGTTGCCGATGTTCTTAATACCATTTGCGAAAAGCTAATATATCGTCATCCGCACATTTATGGAGATCTGGAAGTGAAAGATGAAGAAGAAGTAAAAGCAAATTGGGAAAAATTAAAATTGAAAGAAGGTAAAAAATCTGTTTTACAAGGTGTTCCCTCTTCCCTACCCGCTTTGGTAAAAGCAACTCGCATTCAAGAAAAAGCCAGAGGAATTGGCTTTGAATGGGATAATCGAGAAGATGTTTGGAAAAAAGTCGAGGAAGAATTGGCTGAATTTAAGTTCGAAGTGGATAACAAATCGGAGCATATTGAAGAAGAATTTGGTGATTTATTGTTCTCATTAGTGAACTATGCACGCTTCATTAATATTTCTCCAGAAAGTGCTTTAGCTTTTAC
>Ga0247832_1007500_pt1 | contig 11330 bp, 7 predicted proteins | sample LaCruzMarch2015__10_FD_192407 | JGI IMG/M metagenome (GOLD analysis project Ga0247832, IMG submission 192407) | Freshwater microbial communities from meromictic Lake La Cruz, Castile-La Mancha, Spain - LaCruzMarch2015_4m | ecosystem: Environmental > Aquatic > Freshwater > Lake | place: Spain...
ATAAGGGCTGCCGGGCTTTAGGAGTACCTCCAAAAGAATAAGGGCTGCCGGGCTTTAGGAGTACCTCCAAAAGAATAAGGGCTGCCGGGCTTTAGGAGTACCTCCAAAAGAATAAGGATCTTTTTCATCAGACCAAAATTAAATCTTTGTCGACAAACCGCTCAAACTTGTCCACTATTTAATTAACGAGCAGCTAGTCATAGGCACGACGGGGTGTGTTCGACCGAGGTATGCCTCCCGAGCAAAATAGCCTGGAAAGTTCCACCAAGACGATGAACGGAAGCAACGACGTTGCTGCTGCCCACCACATCAACAACAGCCACAGTCGCGAAAATGACGTACCGCTCCTCGCGGCATGTCGGCACCTCCTCCAACCATCCGGTCGAATCGTCGGTCGGGACGTGGCCTCCGCCATCCTGCCGCTCTTCCCCACGTTCTGCTCGGCCATACCCACGCCGTCCTCGACTGCCTATTCCAACAACTCCGAACCATCGCGTCCCGCATTGGCATCGATCGACGGCCGTGCCCCGTTGACGCACGAGCGCATACGCGACTTTTGCGTGCGCGACTTCGGGCCCACGCTGCATTCCCACGGGTTCGGGAAGGGCGATCGCATCGCGCTGGTATTGCCCAACGGGTCGGAATTGGCATTGGCCATCGTCGCCACGTCGCATTGGGCGAGCTGCGTCCCGCTGAGTGCCAATGGCGCCACGTCGGAATTGGAAGCCGACCTGTTGCGATGCGGCGCCACGTTGGTCATTGGCCCGTACGGCGGTTCGGATCATATCACCACCGCTGCTCCTGCTCCTGCAACTGATGATAATGATAAATTCAATGTCATGTCAACGTCGGATGATGATAATAATGGCGGTGGCGGCGGTCGCGATTGGTCGGTATTTAAGAATGTGGAGCAATGTGCCGATAGACTCGGCATACCCTTCATGGGGTTGGTCCCCAGTCCCGGCGAATCCGGCATCTTTTCATTACGCCCATCGAGTGGTAGTAGTACGAAAAAGAAGACGACGACGACATCATCATTCTCCACGGAACCGAATACGCACGCGGACGAGGTATTGGTACTATTCACATCGGGCACGACGGGGAATAAGAAACTAGTACCACATAACATGGGGGATATGCTCACTGCCGCCGCGACTATAGCACTAAGTTGGGATCTTAGTCCTAGTGATGTGAATTGTAACTTGATGCCATTATTCCACGTGGGGGGGATAGTTCGGCAGGTCTTCAGTCCCATATTCAGCGGCGGGTGCGTCATATGCTGTCCGTCGTTCGATCCATCCATCTTTTGGTCGCTATTGTCGAAGCGTGCATTCACTTGGTACTATGCCGCGCCGACGATGCATCAACTTATATTACAGACGGGTAAACTCGAGGGCATGATAAGCGAAGTTGATGGACAATGTCCATTAAAATTACGCATGATTGCCAATGCCGCCGGGGGACTACTGCCAAGCCTGGCCAAGGAGATGCTACATGTATTCGATGCCACGGTATTACCATCGTATGGGATGACGGAATGTATGCCAATAACATCCCCGCCCTCGACGTACCGTCTCGATAAGACCGGCACATCGGGTGTGGCCGTGGGGCCAGAACTTGCCATACTTAATACCACGACACTCGTTCCATTATTGCCGGGCGAGGAGGGTACGATTTGTGTTAGAGGCGAACCGTGCTTTCGTGGATACGGCAAAATTGCAACTGACGATTCCGATGAAGCAACAACGCCCGAAACCTTTTTGGAAGGCGGGTGGTTCAATACTGGTGATTTAGGTTACATGGATGAGGATGGATACCTATTCATTACCGGCCGATCGAAGGAGGTTATTAATCGAGGCGGGGAGATTATCAGTCCGATGGAAGTCGAAGAGAGTGTTACGGCTCATCCTGACATTGATTCATGTGCTGCCTTTAGCGCTGCACATGATGTCTTACAAGAGGTTGTGGGTATTGTCGTTGTGATGAAGGCCGGTCGACCACGTATAGACTTGTCAACATTGCATGAATTCCTTGGTGAACGACTCGCCGCACCTAAATGGCCACAGTGTCTTGTGTTTATGGATTCACTCCCCAAGAGTCATACCAACAAGCTGTTACGTGTGAAGCTTGGTGCACGACTACAATTGCCTGAACTATCGGATGATATGAATACTACCGAACGGACATTCGAGGCCATATGTCCACCGCAAGGGACTGCACTTGATGTCCCTATCCAGGCAAGTAGAGTTACTTTAGATGCCCGTGACATTGAAGGTCAATTGTCTTCTCTTCTACTACAAGAAGGCAGTGACCAACGTCTCGTTGTCGTACCACACCCCAAACGGGCATGTGCTTTCGTGTGCTACTTGGTCAAAATTGATCGTATGGAGGCAATTAAAACTGCCATTCAGAATATGGCTCGATACTCTGTGCCAACACACTTTGTATTAACAGATGATGCAGCGATCACTACTAATAACCTCCCACAACCTACTATGGCAGATGCAGTTGCGACTATCCTACAAGATAATAAGTCGTCTTCTGGTCCCGTTGATCTTGTTGTACAAGGTGTGAAGAATCTCTTTACTGAGATGTTAGATCTAGATTACCTTCCAGGTTCGGATGCCAGCTTCTTTCATTTAGGTGGCAGTTCCATGCTTGCGTCACAGTTGGCAAGTAAGATACGTAAGCTATTTGAAATAGCATGTAGTGGCGCCGAGGTATTCCAACATGCAAGCTCGGCTGAAATGGCCAAGCTAATTAAAAGTCGAAAACGATCGAACTCTACGTCGGGATTAACGGAGCGAACTGAGAATACGAGTGGCTCGTCAGAGGACTTCCTTTTCACTAAGAGTATTTCTGATCATGGAGCACCATTCCCACCAAATCATATACCTCCAAAGAATACATTTGGTGCAGCTTTGTTCCAACTAGTACCCATGTTCATCGTGTTCCCAATTTGGCAGGTATCCAGATATCTATTATTCTTCTACATTCTACTTTACTCCATTACGAACGTTCCAGGCGACAGAGATATATTCAGATTCATCTGGGCATATATTGCATATCACACTATTTGGATTACCATAACTCCTCTGATATTCGTGGCATTGAAATGGATGATAATTGGCCGCTACAAGGCTGGTCGGTATCCAATATGGGGTTCATACTACTTACGATGGTGGTTTGTAGATGTTATGCGCAAACTTTTCTTACGTGGTATATGGGGATCGAATGATGTCATGTTGAATGCATACTATCGTATGCTCGGGGCAAAGATTGGTAAAGGTGCCCACATTAGTCTCGAAGCGGACGTGGCAGAATTCGATCTTGTTGAGGTTGGCAATGGAGCGGCAGTCGAGCAATCGACGTTACGCGGATTCGGTGTCGATAATGGTGCTATGATACTAGGACCAGTCAAGGTGGGGAATTATGCAAGTGTGGGTGTGAAGTCTATCATTGCGCCATACACTTCAATTCCTAGCCACTGCCATCTTGGACCAGTGACGTCAAGTTATGATACCAAGGCGATTGAAAAGTCAAGTTGGGAGAAGATACCTTGGTCTGGCTCTAACAACGCACGAGTGAATCGTAAATGCTTACCCGGTCCACCCATGTGGATGCAGTTTCTTATCATTGGTCCGATAACCTTCTTCTGTAATGGCTTTGCTCAGGTCCCACCATTGCTTGTTCTATTCAAGATGCTTGAGTACAAGGGAAATCATCAAAGATTCTTTCGTACCCTCCCTGATTTAATTGAATGGTTGATGGACCCACATCGTATTCGATACTACATTGGTATACGCGTTGCACGTGCACTTTTCTCTCCGTTTTTCTACATGATCGCGGCACTACTTGTGAAGAAACTTCTCATTGGCAAATTTAAGGCTGGCCCTCGTGACACTTCTGATCAATGGCAGCTTCTTCGTCATTCATTGTCGGCAACACTCTTCTCTCGGAAGAAGATTCAAAATCTGACCGATCTTATTGGACGTCACTATGAGTGTGTATCAGTATTTTATCGACTGCTTGGTGCAAAGGTAGGAAAGCGTGTATTTTGGCCTGGTCAGCAACCTATCTTCTCTGGCGAATTTGACTTACTAGAGATAGGTGATGATGTAGTTTTTGGATCAAGGTCGGCAATTTTCTTCACAACAAGAGATTCCTGTGAAAAAGTGATCCTTTGTGCCGGGTCGAATGTCGCAGATAACTGTGTAGTACTACCTGGTGGGATCATTGGAAAGAATGCCGTGCTTGGTTCAAATTCATTATGTCCCACTGGTCGATATCTTCCAGAGAGCAGCGTTTGGCTTGGCTCGAAGGGATGCGAACCTAGCTGCCTTGAGAGGGGAGTTGACATTGAAAGCACAGGCCCTATAATGTCATCCAACGTGCGAGAGGCCAAGCTTCCCATGCTTGGTGATGCTTCGACCTTGCGTCCATTCGGTAAAGCCTTCTATCTTGGAAAGGCATCGTACCATGTTTGGAATTTACCATCGATTATTACATTCACTACCATTGCCAAAATATTCATCGTTTCATTCCATGCAATCCCACTGTTATTGGGTCTGCACAGTGCTGGAGTACTACTGTACGGTTGGAGGTTCGAGGAACGCAAATATAAAGAACTGAGCTACTCCTTTCATTACCTGTATTTTACATTATTGGGAATGTTCTTCTTTACTAACTTAATCCGTGTTGCATTATGGGTTGTTATTGAACTAACAGCCAAATGGTCATTCATCGGTCGACGTAAAGAAGGTCGGTATAATTATGATATAAGCTCCTATGGACAACGGTGGGAGGCCTATCAGACGATAGCACATATACGCAAATTCTCACGTTTGAACTTTATGGATTTCTTCACCGGTACGCCGTACATGTCTGCCTTCTTCCGGTGGCAGGGTGGTACTATAGGTAAAAACTGTTGTTTGTACCCCTCAGGTGCTGATCCATTTATGACAGAACCTGAACTTGTATATATGGGTGATCGGTGTGTTATAGATTGTGCGTCGATTGTTTGTCACTTGAATACTCAAGGCAACTTTGTATTAGCCAAAATTGTGATTGAGAATGAGTGCACCCTTCGTACTGGTTCGAGAGTCCAGCAGGGCGTACATATGGAGGAGGGATCTCAATTATTAGAAAAGAGTTTGGCATTGACGGGTGAGATTATTGAAGCAAATAGTGTTTGGCAGGGTGGTCCTGCGTCATGGTGGTTCCAGTATGACAAGGAGAAGGAGGTGGAGGAGGAAGTATTTGATGAGTCGAGTAAGCTGTTGCAGGGGAGGCCGGTATACTACGATGTTAATGAACGACAAATCAAGTACCAGGAAAGGCAAGTATATTACAACGAGGTTGAACGGCAAATTATGTACACTTGATGAGAGATTAGATACAACGAGTGGGCTGTATTAGTGAATACACATTATGTTTGGGGACTTTTGTTGTTTTGTTTAGCTCAATTTTTACTATTAAGTTAGGAATATGTGTTTAACGTACCTATGCTAGCTGTGACCGTCATATATATTGACAGTCTATTATAATAATTATCACGTCAAAACTGTAGTTCTCTCTCTCCTTGGTCAACTTGCCATCGCCCCCATCATTCTGTAGAATATGATTTTGGCATGTATCCCTCCACCATAATACGTTCTGCCACTTCATACAAATAAGTTGCAGTAATCAAATCAGGGAATGGATTCGGTGGATCCCATGCGTGTTGCATCATACGTGCTCGCGTCCATAATGTTGACATGTTCTCACGTAACACCACATCCTTATTAGGCATCACTCCAAATAATGTATAGTATATAATACACCCCTGTAGAAATGTTCCTGCGGGACTGGCATGTAATCCATCACAGTGAAATAATGATTGCCAAGCTTCATAATTTTCATCGTGTACAGCTAGGTATGCCAAACCGACTGGTGCAATACGTGGTACTTGTGTAGTTGGTAAATGAGTTGCAAGTAATTTGGCATATTCTTCATATCCTGTACCAGTTAGATGGGTAAATTTGGCAATATCTTCTAATCCTGTCATATCACGCGCCTCCTTTGTTCTTGTTCTACTACGACTAGAACCCGACGTGTTGTCACCACCACCACCACCACCATCATCATCACATGACATACTATTATCAGCTCGTGAATAAGCATACGTCCAAATAAAAACAGGTATAGACTTGGTTTCCAACAACCATGGTAAATAATATTGCTCCAGTGCTCGTAAGGATTGATACCGTGTCTCATGTCTTGCTGGATGGAGTGTGTTGTCATTAATGACAACATAATCCCAAACTGCTACATTATCAGTCATTGACCTTGATTGTTGTTGATTGATGATGTAGGTATTATACTCTCGATATGCAATATCGGCATTGCATGGATTGACATTCTTACTATTCGTCGTCGTTAGTTGTTGTTGCTGTCCTCCTCCCTTATCATTATTAGCATTATTTAGTTGTACATCTTGTCCCAATAATAGTTGGGAGACAGTACAAGCCCCGTAATCATGTATATATTGTCCATACTTGTCTTTCCCTAATATAGCATTATGTGTTTTAAACTTGGGATACATTCCACTCCCATCTAGCAGTGTAGCAATGGAGGCACTGCCGTGCAGGCATGAATTCTGAATGACTTTTCTATCCACACTTATAGTTTCGAAGAAGCGAGGGAAGTCGTTAAAGTATAACATGGAATTTCCTAAAAATGCCACCGATGTTTCAGTGCGAGTAGAACTTGGCCGATTGCCATTTGCTGTACTATTTCGAACCCGTCCAAGTCTAGCAACTGGCGTTAAAGGCAGCCATTTGTACGGACGAGAGCTAAATAAATAGTTTACAGCAGCTGATGAAAAATCGTGGAGAAAAGGAGCATCTTGTAGATTCGAGACAGCGGCGATGACAATGACAACTACTCCGCACAGTAGCGTAAGGAGCGCGGTATTTTTCAGGCAGTGATAACTATGAGCTACCACAACAGCATTGTCGTCTTCCAACTCCAACGATGACACAACATAACGACGCTTATGTTCATCGTCCTCCTCCTCGTTGAGAGTGCGCTCCAGGAGTAGTGGCGTTGTCTCGCCTACCATAGTGAATAAAAAATGAGCCATGCACCATATCTCTTCTTCTTCTTCGTTGCAGTCATTCAAAAAATGAGTGGTCGTTGAGGCCTGCGCCCGCTCACAAGAAAATGAGAACACACAAGAAAGTCTACTCCCGCCTAAATGATTCATGATCTCTTGAGATTAACACTGGGTGAAACATGGTGAGGAATGTCGTCGTCGTCGGATACCAGTAATTCCAAACGCCCAGCAGAAGATGTTGCTCCTGCTCCCGCACCCACCGAACAAGCCACAGCTAATTATTCGGCCGCTACTACCACTACAACTGCACCATCTCTTTTTGGATTCGACGCCATTATTGCTCCACAAAAGAGGTCAAAGATGACAGAAGCAGCAGCAGATCATCAGCTGACTACTACGATAGCAACAACAGCAACTTCTACCGCACCAGCTCCCCCCATTGAAGACAGCAACCTTGCCGATTTACTTGAATCAGCATGCAAGATAAGCATACCACCAGACGAACAAGCCAACAAAGATGCTTTCTTGAGTTGTCTTCGTGACATCGATCGATCACTAGATTATATCAATGAGCAAGCCCATCAGTGGCCGGATGGATGGGACAAAAAGAAGCGAGATGCAGCCGAGAAGACCATACAAGCACTAAGCAACCTTCCCAGGCAGGACGATAATTATGACGATTCCGACGAGAGTGATCCTTTCGGACGAACGACCAATCCAGCTACTACAGTTGGTCTCAGTGTTGCCGAGAAAAACTTTATCAATGCACTTCCATCCTGCATACCCCTCAGTTCCGGATTTCTTGTCATAAGGCCCAATGCCAGCAATATATGTTGGTGTCCCTGTGGGCCAAACCTCAAACCCTGGCGAGATAGCTTTCGGCTCTACTTGACTTACATTTGTGATAATCACAAGTTTACCCCGAACGCATTGATGGATCATCTGAAGAAGGGAGGGGGGTGTTATGAAGAGAAGAAGAAATTTGTGCCATTGGGAGACATCTATCACCATGCCACCAAACTTTACTTGCAAAACTTGTTTGCCGACTGGTTTGGAAAAGGGTTTGCTCACAAGGCCCTGTACCCCCCTCTCTCGTTAGAATATAATAGTGCCGTGAGTGAAGAAATACGTCGCATTGAACGAGCTGTTGTATTGGCCGAGAGAGAGAAAAACAAGGCGCAGAAAGAGAAAGAGGAACTGGAGAAGGCGCTATCTCTCTTTGACAATCCTCGTCGGGAGGCGGTGGAGCGACTTGAGAAATTGAGAGAGAAATTTAATGTGCAAAAGAAGGACAAACAGGAGGCCATGTCCAATGAGGAACTTGATGAGTACAAAGCATTGATATCCAATTACTTTGAAACGAACAAGGTTGGCAAGCTCAAGGATGGCGTGGTGAAGATTGTAGTAAAGAGCATGCGGGGATGTAATGTCGGATTCTCATTGCAAACTTTCTTTGATGAGAATTACGTTTCCACGAAGAACTACACCACCAAGTCAATGTATGCTTCATCAGTGTTATTCAACGATGACTCCGACAAAAATATTACCAAGGCAATACTCTCTGTATGGAACATTGTCTATGACAATCAAGGAGATTACATAATTGAAACCAAAGGTGTGTGGCCGCTATCTATTCAAAGCATCGTACCTTAGTCTGAAATCTCACTACGAATCTTCCTTCCTTCGATTCTCTTACACGCTCCATTTGTCATGTGTCATGTTAATCAGCAAGCAAGATAGAAGGCACAGCCGTTGATCAGGGAGGGCCATCTCGTCAGTTTCTTACAGATATTTTTAAGCAATTTGATATTTTGTCTTTCAAGGTTGGGAAAGAGAGAGTGAAACTATTCGAAACCTCTGATAGTGGTGTGACTGTTGTGACAGATGAGTTATTGGAGTTCAACATTTCTCTTGCAATGAAGAAGAGTGGTGTAGATGAGGACAAGGTCAAGGCTGCTGCAGTCAAACAAGCAAAAGACTATGTGAGGGCACTTGGTCGTATTATGTTGCACTCCATAGCAAACAAGTACATTATTCCAGCCAACGCAATGCCACCCTTTTTCATGAACGGTACGAAGTCTTTTGATTTTATCATCAATTTACCACCTTATGGAATCATGGTTTTTTTTCTCACTGTTGTGGGTGTCTGTCGTCTTAGTGATGTTTCGTGGATATAATAAAAAATACCACCGCTACGACATCTTACATCATATTGGGCACTCTATCAATAAAGATTTTCTAGATGGCGATGGCAACAAACTAACACCTGAATTATTTTTTAATGAATACATTCCGGCAACATTCATCCATTCTCGCAAGATACTGCTTGGCAGTCTCCGTGATGGGCTCACCATTGGTGGATGCTCCTCACTAGATGCTTCGACGGTCAGTGACCTTGCAAAGGGCTGTGGTATGGCTCATAACTTATTCTTCACGGTCCCATTGGAAGCCATTAACAAAATCTATTTCTCCAAGCTGACATTTAATGTGGAGGATCTGCTTGCAATCATTGTTCCAGTATATGGTGATGCGGGTAAGTAACCACACAGACGTTCCCGTGTGACCCTATTTGCCCTTCTACATCGTGTCTTACAAAAATCATGATTGTTCTTGTCCTTGAAAGACCACCCTGACATGAAATTGTCCATGGAACGCAAGGCCGAATTAATTCAACAGCAAGAAATATTTTTTGATGGGGATTTCAAGAGATATCTCAAAGAGAGTGCCGAGGAAGACAGTAATTTTCTTGTCAAATTTGTGGAATGTGTCACTGGATACAATTACCTGCCGCATGATGGCAGCCATCAAATTCAGATCGAATTCAGCTTTGCGCAGACAGAGGGTCTTCCACTTTTTCACTCATGTACTCGTGATTTGATTATTCCTGGGTATGACTACTACTGGAGTGACTACAAGGACTTCAAGGACGTGAAGATGAACAAGACCATTGATGCGGTGTACAATCAGTTCGCCATGAAGTGAGAAAATCACGACCTGGAACAAATCTTACATGCTGGAGAGAACATAGAGAGAGAGGAGAGGAACTATGTGATTGTGTGAGGGCTGTGGGAGAGAATGGGTGTTTATTGCTCCTTGTGCATATGATGATAATTTACTTGCTTTATTGGATAAAACTACATCTTGAATACTTTGCTTTGCCAGAACTTGAAATCAATAGTCTTGAACCCTTTCGGATCCTAATTCTCCACCGCTCTCATCCAACACCCTCTTTGAAATAAATTTAAGCCGCTGCTCTGTTAATACCCAAATAGTGCATTTTATTTCATTGATGCGGTAGGTGCGCTATAAGCTATAACTCACTATCAATTTCAAGCTTGACTTTTTGATAAGCATTGAGGGCTGCCTGTTCTTGAATGCGTAAATCAGCAGTTGTTACTGCCAGCCAAGTGCTGCGATCTTCAGTACTTACGACGGGAGCCGATAGAGGTGGAGCCACTTCTCCGGCTGCTAAGTAGCAATAATCTTCCAAATTTGGCAAAAATATCGCGGTTAGGGAAGTCAAATTGATGGAGCAGCAAGCGGTTCTTTCAGGAGCATGGGTTACATCAAGCCGTTTTCATCGATAAAGAAGAGTGTGGAGGTGCTACGGATGCAGTATTCAGTTTTGGGTTGGTAGTGAGATCGCTCCTATTCCACTTCCAGAGCTAGTTTTGCCAGTGTGCCTTCAGCATTTTCTTGATGGAGGTACTGATACAGAGGGCATGACGACAAATCAAATACCTCGATCAATAGTAAAAATGGATAGTCCCAAATGTGCAGTATTGTCAATTATTGTGGGATGGTGCCATTGTTTGGCCCAAGTAACTATTCCCAACTCAAAACCATTGTGCTAAGGTATATTGTCCGGCGCATCACTTTCCACGTTTCTGGGTTGTTAGGTCTCTAACACTGTTGGAATTACTATGGGTGTATCAATTGCCCGCGTCTATGGATGAGGTGTTTGAGGGGCTTAGCTCCATATGTCGGATGTCGGCGTGTCGTTTTTTTGTCAAACGGCGACATTCTGTGTCGTGTCGGCGACATGTCGCCGACATGTTTCAGTCATGTCGCAGACACAAGAAAATGTCGTGTTGGCTAGAGTGTCTAAACGACACGAATTTGACGACATGTCGGGGAATTCCCGACATGTCGGCAATTTCTTGATTGTTGTTTGAGTTCAAACACAAAAACTCTATGGTAGGGTAGCTAACTCGTACGTTTGGACTGACTTGTA
>Ga0247832_1007503_pt1 | contig 11325 bp, 6 predicted proteins | sample LaCruzMarch2015__10_FD_192407 | JGI IMG/M metagenome (GOLD analysis project Ga0247832, IMG submission 192407) | Freshwater microbial communities from meromictic Lake La Cruz, Castile-La Mancha, Spain - LaCruzMarch2015_4m | ecosystem: Environmental > Aquatic > Freshwater > Lake | place: Spain...
GAAACCTGGGAGACCGGCAAAACCTACCTCTCCCTCAACTAACAAAAACCAACCCGAAAACTACAAAAACAACCACCTTCAGAAAAAAACATCAGCCTTTTTACAGAAAAAACTTTGCGCGGCCGCCTGCGCGCGGACATGCACCGTGTAGGTATTGGATTGCGTGGTCAGGCGGGAGTAGAGATGGCCATAAGGCTCCTCGCGCACATTGTCGCCGGTTTGCCGGTAGTTGTCCCACCACGAAGCAACACCGGCTTGTGTGGAGCCGGAGTTGGAACTGCCCGGCAGCGCCTGGGGGACCAGGAACTGATCACAGATCTGCGTGGCGGAGCGAAAGATGCTTCCGCCCGCGAATACAGTTTCGAAGCCCTGAAGCGTCTCGTCGGCATTGATTCCATAGCGGTAGATCGCGGTGTTGATCGCGGGGGCAACATTTCGCTTATACCGGCTGGCCGCCGCTTCGCCCGTCCCGATGGCGGTGAGCCAGGTGCTTTTCAAGACGCCTCGCAGAGCCGTGCTGCGCTTCAGGTAGGTAAACGGAGCCAACTGATAGTTCATATTGACCTTGCCAGCGGTGGAAAGAGGCTCGCTGATGGCATAGGGCTCAACGATCGGCATGTTAAAGAGATCGAGCCAGAGATGGTCAGGCGGATTGGAAAATCCAGGATGCGGGGATCCCGCCGCCGGATTCGGGCAGAACAACAGAGTTTCCCATGGGCGGGGGCTTGCCGCAGAGTGCGTGAGCAGGCCACCGAAACTCACAGCGGAAGAAATCTGTCTGTTGGGAGAATAACCGGCATTATCGAAAAATACAGGAAGCGAGTCATTCGTGACATTTGCCAGAAAATAGCCGGCACCATCCACCCCGGTGCTCCCCCGGTCCAGACGACCGCCAAGAGTGTTGTCTCCCATATTCCCGACACCTCCTTCCCAGTCCCCCAGGCCGGTCACCCCACCGGTGAGGGTCGCGCCGTTGCCGAGAAGCATGAACGGTGCGACGGTTGACGCGGTAGTGCCCCCCCAGGTAACAAGACTGGTTCCCGAAGCGAGCAACAACGTACTGGGGATACCCGAGCCTCCCCTGTTAACACGGTAGGCGTTGTTCCCATTGGTTCCTCCCCCCTCCCAGAAAGCATAGTTCGTGCGGTTGGAATTCCCACCGCCCGCATAGGTATTGTAAGGAGCTTCCAGGGCGGTAAACGCATTGATCGCCACCGAGGTCTGAGAGGCGAGCACCCGGAAATCCGCTGTCGGTTCAGATGGGTTGAGCGAGACCATGCGCGTGGTGTCGATTCCGTCGTAGGTCATGTAGCCATATTTGCCCGTATTAAGTTGCTTACTCGCGTTTAAGGACTCCCCTTTCAGCAGGAAACTAAGGAACCATGTGTTGAATCCGCCTGACGAGCTCGGAAGCTCCCGATCTGTTGTCCGGCGGCTAAAGTTGTAAATCGCCCCGCTTGGGTTCAGGATCGGAAGAGGCACAGGCCATCCGGTGCCGGCCGGCAAATGGATGCTGACCGTCTGAACCAGCTTGTCCTGTCCAGGTCGTTGGGGCGCAAGCGCGGAATAGACCTCAACCTGAATCGTTCCTCCGGAGAAATCGAAGCCGCTAACTCCCGGCGGCAGTGGAATGTCGGCCGAACACAGAGTGAATTGCGTGAGAGGATTTGTTCCAGGCGGGCGCGCTGGGGTAATAGCCGCCAGGGAATTTGCCCGCAGAGGACTGAACTGACCACCGATCCAACTGGGGCCATTCGATCCGGCAGAAACCCGCGAGTAATAAAGACAAGCGTCCACGCTGTTCGGGAACAAGTTGGTGGCGGTCGTCCCGCCCGCAGGAGTCACGCTCAGGTTCTGGAGGCCGGTCACGCGGAGCCTGGCCGACCATCCCACACCGGGCATGGTGGCCAGCGGATTATTCGATTCAAAAACAAAGAAGACCCGCATGCTGGTGGGTGTCGCCACGGTGGAGTTGCCGGAACCGGTGACAGTGGCGTTCTCTATATAAAATGTCATCAGCGCGCCGGTAACATTGGAGAAGCAACCCAATCCCTTCGTGCCGGCAGCGGGCCCGGTGGAAGGGTTCAGGGGGGTCACCTGATTCTTCAATGCTCCGCCATCGCTCGCGAGTCCGTTAAGGGGGGCGTCAGCCACATAGCGATAAACAAAATCCATGTTGTTGGCAGACTGGATATTGATACCGCTGCGTAAGAAATCGACCATCTGGGTGAGAAGCTGGTCGCGGTTCTGCGTGCCGTATTTTGTTGCGAAGCTGCTTGAAAATCCCGGCACAGTTTTTGTCGTCAGGTTTTGAAGATACGAATAGATCGCGGCATTCCGCGTTCCCGCCGCCAGTCCGGCCTCGGGATCAAAGCAGTCCGGCAGCGTTGAGCTCCATGTTCCCAGATTGAAATCCAGTGAGGTTGAAGTTGCCGGGGCGGTCGCCGCCGCTGTGACATTCTGACGCTGAAAGTAATAGGGCTTGCTGTTGAGTGTTGAGCAGAAAGCCAACAGACGGTCTTTCGTATTGCGTGTTTTCCCCGGAAAATTGGGATCACTGGCATTCTGTAAGGGCCACAGCGCAATGCGGGGCGTGCCAAAAAGCGTTACTTCCGGCGAGCGGCTCCCCGCCGTCAGAAAGAACCGGCGGGCCGAAACAAAATCCGGAGTGATCGCCCCGGCATTGGCCGCTCGGGAGGGATCAAAGGCCAACTCGTCCGGGGTGGCATAGAGCCGGGCGGTTCCCGCGGTGGCATTGGGCGGAGAAAACGGTGTCGCTCCCGTTGTTTGTATGGTTCCGCCCTCGCTTCCCTCTTTTTGGCTGCCCAGGAGGGAAATTGTTTTTGGCGAAATCGAATAATAGGGCCTGAGCAAACTCTGATACTTCGACGCGGTGAAGTCGTAGCCATCAACATCCCAAAGTTTCTTGAGAACCGGACTGAGCGAGGTCATCGCCGGATGTCCTGGAAAACGGGAAAACTCGTTGGCCACAGGCATCGACCAACCCAAGCGCCTTTCCGTATAGACGGCAGGGGTCCCCGAAAGCGCCCCGCTATCGGCATAAGGTATGCCATGGAAAACTCCCTGCGAGGCCGTATTGATGTTCAACTTGCAGGTCTCGTCATCTGCCCAGAAGGCGACCCGGCCCACGATCGGATTCGTATCCCGATCGGCTCCGGCGACTTTGCCATCGAGGAGCGGAGCCATTGTCCCGTTGCGTGTGACGTATAGCCAGCGCACGGGCATGGGCAGTTCCGTGCGGGCGGGACTCGCGTTGGTGGAAATGTAGCTCGCAGCCGTCACTCCAAATCCTTCCACCTCGGAGGAATCGGTCTTGCCTGCCGAAAGATCCAATGGGTTGATGATCGGATAATCATAAGCGCCATCGGCTCCGAGAATCGGTGTGTTCAGATCGACGAACTCCCCCGGCCGTGCGGCCCAATCAGTGGGCACTTCCGTCGCAAGCTCGGCCACCGGATTATACCCGCCGGTCGGCCGCATTTCGGCGGCCGAGTAAAGTTTGAACGCTCCCACCTGACTTCCGGCGGTGCCATAGGTGCGGATCAATCCGGGCTGCGAGGCCCAGGTCTGAGTGCCATTTTTGTAATTCGTGGCATCCCGGATTTGACCGACCACAAGATTGATCGCGGAGTCGGATAGGGCATCAGCCTCTCCGGAGGACGCAAAAGCACCGGAAGAACTCACCTCGGTCCGGACGCTCGAAAAAAAGGCGAGCACGAGAGCCGAGAGCAGGAGCAGGGATATGAGGACCAACAACAAGGCCACTCCACGCCGGGAGTTCCGGACGGGCTGCGGGACACAATGACGGGATCGGCATTTCATGACTTCAGCAGATTCCGGTGTCCGGAACTTCCGGGAGACCGGATACGCGCCCCTCAAAATGCCGCCGCAAGGCCGCAAGCGGCGTTGCCAATCCCGAGGGACTGGAGCCGGCCCGATCGCTGAAGGATGAAAAGGAATCGAACAGAGCGCTCATAGAGGGAAATGAATGGGATATCATTACACAGGACACGGAAATCCGCAAGGATACAATGCAAGTTCTTTCGCTTCTCATGCAACTTGCATTCAGGTTCGAGCAATTCTTTTTAGAAGACGCCTCCTCCCGGACGCCCGTTCACTCTGAAAAGGTTTAAAAGCCAAGTGGCATCTGTTGTGCCATAGAAACAGGCCGTTCGGGAGATGCGAGGTGAAATGTCTGACACAGAAACAAAGGATCCTGATTTGACGAATCTCCCCGCCGGTTGGCTGAAAGAAGGAGGCTCCCCAAGTCCAAGAAAGTCAACCGCCGATTAGTTGTTGCATGGCATTACGTTTTCATTCAATTTTCCAGAACCCCCTGGGATCTGAATCATTTCTCTTGCTACTCCCCGTATGAATACTGCTGACAAATCGATCTCACTGGCCGGAAAATGGCAGGTTCGCCTGGATCCGAAGATTATCGGCTTGAGCGAGAATTGGATGGCGGCGGATATGTGCTTCGACGAATCGATCACCCTCCCCGGAACCACCGACGAAGCCGGACTCGGAACTCCGCTGACGATGAAGCCGGATTCAAGCAAGGAAGGGCTTGCGCGACTGCATCGCAAAAACTCCTTCATCGGCCCGGCATGGTATCGGCGCTCTATTGAAATCCCGCCCGAATGGCAGGGGCGACGCGTCACACTAGAGCTTGAGCGGGTCCTCTGGGAAAGCCAGGGGTGGCTCGATGGTCGTGAAATCGGAAAACAAAACTCCCTGAGCGCCCCACACGTTTTCGAGTTCTCCGATGCAGCCATACCAGGCCGTCACGAGCTGGTCATCCGCGTGGACAACAGCCAGATCTTCGACATCGGCCGCTCGCACGCCTATGTCGAGGACACGCAGTCGATCTGGAACGGGATCGTCGGGAAAATCGAACTCCACTCCACGTCGCCAGTGTGGATCGACAGCGTCCGCATCGAACCCGATCCCGCCAGGGCCGGCGCGGAAATCCGCATCGGCAACACGACGGGAAAGTCCGGAGAGGGCCTGCTGACCGGCAATCTCAGCGGACCCGGCCTGAGCGAAGAGTTCAAAAATCCAGTCCGCTGGGATGCGGGCGGAGGCTCGGTAGTTCTTGATTTCAAAAACAAGAACCTCCCGCTCTGGAGCGAGTTCCATCCGAACCTTTGCAAGCTCGAGCTGACGCTGGAAAATCGCGTCAATGGAAACGACCACAAGGAGGTGGCCTTCGGCTTCCGCAAAATCGCTGCCGGGGGCTCCTCGCTGCGGCTCAATGACCTGCCCGTTTTTCTGCGCGGCACGCACGAGGGCGCGTCTTTTCCACTGACAGGCTATCCGCCGATGAATGTCGAGGGCTGGCGGCGGATTTTCCAGATCATCAAAAAATGGGGGCTCAACCACATGCGCTTCCATTCCTACTGCCCGCCCGAGGCGTGCTTCACCGCGGCGGACGAGGAGGGCGTTTATCTCCAGGCGGAGCTGCCGCTCTGGACCGAAGACATGATCAGGCCGAAAGACAACCCCGCCCTCGTGCGGTGGGTTCGCGAGGAAGCCGCACGGATCCTCGCGGCGTATGGCAACCATCCTTCGCTGGTCCTGTTCTGCCTGGGCAACGAGCTCCACGGGCAATACGCGTTCATGCAGGACCTCCTCGGAGAACTCCAAAAAGCCGACCCCCGCCGCCTCTACACCATGACATCGAACCGGCTTTGGGTGCTGGACGCGCCCGATAGATCCGGACAAACCGGCGGCCCTGCCGAGCGGGATGATTTTCTTGTCGAGCGCGCACTGCGGGTCGACGGGAACATCGAGGGCATGCGGGGCCAGTCATTCTTCAATGCGGCGCCGAACACGTCGGTGGATTTCAGCGCGCTCCTCGCGCGGACATCGCTCCCCCTCATCACCCACGAGATCGGGCAGTGGACGATTTTCCCCAACCTCGCCGAAATCCCGAAATACACAGGCGTGCTGCGCCCCGTCAACCTTGAGGGGATACGCGACGACTTGAAAATGAACGGGCTTCTCGCGCAAGCGGCAGACTTCACCCGCGTCTCGGGAAAATTCGCCGCCGTGCTCTATAAGCAGGAACTCGAGCTCGCCCTGCGCAGCAAACCGCTCGCCGGATACCAGCTCCTCGACCTGCACGACTACCCCGGACAAGGCACGGCGCATGTCGGGCTGCTTGACTCGTTTTGGGACACAAAGGGACTGGTCGAACCCTCATGGTTTCGGGAAGCTGCGGCACCTGTGGTGCCTCTTGTGAGAATGCCGAAACGCGTTTACACGAGCGACGAGACATTCGCCGGCACCGTCGAGTTTGTAAACTTCTCCGGGAGGCCGATCCCCGGCGTCCAGCCAACCTGGGAGCTGACCGCTCCGGATCTTGGTGTCATCGCAAGGGGGACGCTTCCCGCGCTCCCCCTCCCGATTGGAGCCGGCATACCCGCAGGCGGGATCCGCGCGACGCTGGGCGCTGTCACCAAGCCCACTGAAGCGCTCCTGCGGGTCACCGCGCCCGACGCCGGTGCGAGCAACTCATGGAATATCTGGATCGTGCCGCCAAAACCGGAGGTCGATGCAAAGGACGTGCATGTGACAACCTCGCTCGATGACGCGAAGCGCGCACTGAGAGAGGGAGGCAACGTGCTCTACCTGCCCGGCCAGGATGCCATCCGGCAGCACCAGGAAACCGCATTCCTCCCCGCGTTCTGGAGTCCGGTGTATTTCACCAGCCAGGCTGGCACGATGGGGCTGCTCATCCAGAACAGCCATCCGGCGCTGGCCGGCTTTCCCACCGCCGATCACTGCGACTGGCAATGGTGGAGCATCCTCACGCCATCGCCCTGCGCCGTCGTGCTCGATCATGTCACGCCCGGGCTTCAACCCATCGTCCAGGTCATCGACTCCTTTGCCCGCAATCAGAAGCTCGGACTCGTCTTCGATGCGAAAGTTGGCGAGGGACATCTGGTCGTCTGCGCCGCCAAGCTCGAAGGCGATGGACTCAAAGATCCCATGCGCGGCCAACTGCGCTCGAGCCTCACCCGCTATCTCTCCGGCGCAAAACCCACCGGTCTCGCCACTCTCTCCGGAAGCGACCTCGACAAACTCTTTCGTGACACACTCCCCGGGCAGACAGACTCCCCGCGCGAGTGGTCCAAGGATCTCGAACCTCCACCAGCGAGAAAATAGCGATTCAACTTCGCACGGCGACACCCTGGACGTGCGCAGCGGCCTGAAGGTCGCTAATCACCCTTGGGAATCAGCGCAAGAATGTGCCAATGGTGATCCTGATTTGGACTTGCAGACAGCACTTCCCGGGAAGATGCGGGGAGTTTCGCATGAGGTCCAAAAACACCAAATGGAACGCGCCGCCGGACGATTGAGTTTTACTGGGCAAGGCACGACTATCCCTGGGGCAGATCGCTGTTTATCAACATATTGCCAGCATCAAGCCACCCGGGGATTATACAGGTGAATTTCCGGCTCCCGGGAAGCTTCCCGGGAGTTCCCGTGACTGAGGGACGCCACGCACCAATTCATTGCAATTTATTGCATTATTGCATTGACCCATCCCAGTGAAACCCGTGACAATACAGCCCTGATTAGGATTCCATGAAATGCAGCAGGGCAAAGTAAAAAGCAAACATACCAACCTGAAAGAGATCGCGAAGGTGTTGGGAATCTCTGCCAGCACCGCGTCGAGAGCCTTACGGGATCTCCCGGGCACCCACCCGGAAACCCGGCGGCAGGTCCTTGATGTCGCCAAGACGCTTGGTTACCGGGGCGCGGATCCGGACAGTCAGAAACTCTTCAGCAACGTACTGACTCTCTCGCAGGGGATCGGGTTCGACAGCGACCATGAGTATGTGGCGGGCATGAGCAGTATGGCCATCGACCTGAACATGTCGCTCATCTCGCACCACTACCGCCCGGAAGAGTGCGCGAAGGTTCTCAAGCCGGAATTTCAACCCCGTGCGCTCGCGTCCGGCCGGGTGGACGGGATTGTCCTCATCCACCGCTGGCCGCTGGAAATCGCCAAAGCCCTGCGGAAAAAGGTTCCGGTGGTCTCGATCATCCACGATTACCCGGGAACGGATGTGGACGTCGTTTCCACGGACGACCGGGGCGGGATGTATCTTCTCGTCGGGCACCTCGTTGCCGCCGGATACAAGCGCATTGGATTTTTCGGACTTTGCCCGGAAATGACATGGTCAAGTTCGCGATTTGCCGGCTTTGTCGATGCGACTGTCCGGCACGGGAGAGGGTTCGACCCGAAAGACGTGATCGCAATCACGCTGGAGGAAGCCCTGGCGGAAACCGAGTTTCGTACCGGCACGGCGATGTCGCGCGCGACCACCCTGACCCGCGACGGGGTCGATGCGTGGGTATGTTCCAGCGACATGCTCGCCCGCTCACTCTACGATTACCTCACCCAGGCCGGTATCAAGATCCCCCAGTCGGTTGGCATCACAGGATTCCACCGCGCCCTGTCCCCCGGTCCCGATCCGACCATCGTGATCACCTCCACGGAAGCCCCGACCTCCGAACTCGGCTCATCCGCTCTCCGGCGGCTCGTCCACAGAATCGAAGCCACCGACACCTCCCGCCGGCTCATCCTCCTGCCCTGCTCTTTCCAAGAAGGAACCACTACACGCAACCCGGGGTAATCTAACCGGAGGGGGAGCACCGCCGGGGTGCCCGACTTTTGGCGCGGCAGCGCCGCCAGATCACATCGACGGACGGCTGCGGCGAGCCGTCCCTACCGATTTTGGACGACGCACCAGCGTGAAAACCCGGTGGGGGCGCACCGCCGGGGTGCCCGACTTTCGGCGCGGCAGCGCCGCCAGATCACATCGACGGACGCCCCGGCGATGCGTCCCAACGGTTTTTTTAGGATAAAAGCTTTTTACTTTTATCCGTCCATATGTCAAGTTGACTTTCATGATTGACCGTCCTGTTTGGAATGATCGCCTGGCTGCCGGGTGGAAACAAGCGCCTATCGTCTGGCTGACCGGTCCGCGGCGGGTTGGGAAAACCGTGCTGGCCCAAAGCCTTCCCGGCGCTGAGTTTTTGAACTGCGATCTGCCGAGCGTGGCGGAACGGTTGCGCGACCCGGAGAGTTTTTACCGGTCGGTCAAAAAGCGTTTTGTTGTCTTTGATGAGGTCCACCAGCTTCCGGATCCAAGCAGGCTGTTGAAGATCGGGGCCGATGGGTTCCCGAAGCTGAGGATCCTTGCTACTGGCTCATCCACGCTTGCAGCGACACAGAAATTTCGTGACAGCCTGACGGGCCGCAAACGCGTGGTCGAGTTTGTTCCGGTATTATACGGAGAGCTGCCGGCATTTGGCGTCGTGGACTTGCGGGAGCGGCTCCTGCGGGGCGGTTTGCCTCCCGCGCTGCTGGCTGCGGGGCACAACCCCGAGTTTTACGGGGAGTGGCTGGATTCCTATTTTGCGCGCGATGTGCAGGAACTGTTCCGCCTGGAGAAGCGGATCGGATTTTTGCGGGCACTGGAGCTGCTCTTCCGCCAAAGCGGCGGGATGCTGGATGTCTCGAAGCTGGCTGCGGAAAGCCAGATCAGCCGTCCCACGGTCATGAGCTGGCTGGAGATCTATCAAATCACGCATGTCATCCACATGCTTCGGCCGTTTTCAGCCGGTGGCCGGCGCGAGATCGTCGCGCAGCCCAAGGTTTTCGGATTCGACACGGGGCTGATCTGCCATGCGCGCGGCTGGGATCACCTGCGGACGGAAGACTGTGGCGTCTTGTGGGAACATCTGGTTCTCGATTCCCTCATCGCCGCCGGGGTGGCCAAGATTCATTTCTGGCGTGACAAGCAGCAGCGGGAGGTGGACTTCGTCATCCCGCGCGGGCGCGATTCCGTTGACGCCATCGAGTGCAAATGGAACCCCGGGGCCTTCGAGTCGCGCGGCCTGGGGGCTTTTCGCGCGCAGTATCCGAACGGAAAGAACTACGTCGTCAGCCCCTTGAATGGCCCGGCTTATGAGCGGATCCAGGACGGCCGGACGGTTGCATTTGTCTCGCCGGAAGATCTGCGTGTCCGCTTCGCTGCCGCTTAAACGGCAGCACGGGAAAATTACTTCACCGGGTTTAATCTTCATCGAGCAGATCCAAAACTTCCTGCTCGACCTCGCGGGATCGCAGCAAGTCAATGGCATCAGCATCAGCCCAATGGATGATGTCCGTAACCAGCTTCTCGACTTTGGCCGCTTTTTCGGGCAACCAAGCCGCAAGCTTCTGATCGAGTTCCAGTGCGATGGCCGTCATATCTCGACAGCATAATAATAGAAGAACCAATCTTCTGGGAGTATTTCCTTTGAAATTCCTTTGAAACGGAAGGCTCACGCGGAGGTGCGGGACGCGGAGGAGAAATCGTGATCCGCCGGTAGGGGCGCACCGCCGGGGTGCCCGACTTTTGGCGCGGCAGCGCCGCCAGATCACATCGACGGACGGCTGCGGCAAAACCAGCGCAATAGCGCCTCGTGCAAAGGGAACAAGTCGAATGTTTGGCCCAGGGTGGGCAACCGTAGCGAAGCGGAGCGAGCCGTCCCTACCAATTTTGGACGGCGCACCAGCGTGAAAACCCGGTGGGGGCGCACCGCCGGGGTGCCCGACTTTTGGCGCGGCAGCGCCGCCAGATCACATCGACGGACGCCTCGGCGATGCGTCCCTACCGATTTTGGACGGCGCACCAGCGTGATCCGGCTACCCGAGAAGCCTGGCGCGGGCATCCTTCTCGCTCAAACCTCCCGCCACAAGCATCGCGATGGCTTTCTCGATCACGGCTTCATTTTTGACGAGGGCGGCGTCTTTTTCCACGAGGGCGGCGGATTGTTCCGCGATCACGGCTTCTTTTGTTGCGATCACGGCTTCTTTACCCGCGATCACGGCTTCTTTTGTTGCGATCACGGCTTCTTTACCCGCGATCACGGCTTCTTTATCCGCGACCAGGCGTTCCATATCTTCCAGGTCTTCGAGGTAATCGTCCTCGACCTCCATCGTCTCGCGCACGTCGGGCTCGCTGATCGCTTTGATGAGGCGGCGGATGACGCCGTGGAATTTTTTCGGGTAATCTTCCTCGCGGATGCTGAGCGTATGCGCGTCGGCGGGGTCCTTCTGGCTTTGGTCGAAGATCCCGAGCAGGGATTCCAGGTCGTTTTGGCGGCGCTGCTTAAGGTGCGGGATCTGCACGATGAGGCTGTCGTGGGTGAGGCTTTCGATGAACTCCTCCCGGTGCTCGAGCCGCTCCCGGCCGGTCGCGTCCAGATACTGACGGACGACCCGGATCACCGGCGACTCGG
>Ga0247832_1007505_pt1 | contig 11321 bp, 8 predicted proteins | sample LaCruzMarch2015__10_FD_192407 | JGI IMG/M metagenome (GOLD analysis project Ga0247832, IMG submission 192407) | Freshwater microbial communities from meromictic Lake La Cruz, Castile-La Mancha, Spain - LaCruzMarch2015_4m | ecosystem: Environmental > Aquatic > Freshwater > Lake | place: Spain...
CCTCTTTAATTGCCTCAATAGCTACCTTTGCTTTGAATGCAGACGTAAATTTTCTTCTCTCTTTTTTCATATTCAACTGTTAAAATTACACTTTAATCAGCTGTCCAGAAATTGGGGACTATTATACTACATTTAAATTACCTAATTTCACACCCTCAACAAAAAATGGAGCTTTCACAACTATTTAAGACCTTTCAAAACTTAAAGCAAGTCGATCAAACTGCAGCCGCTTTGAGCAAGGCAAACGCACGTGTTCACTGGATAGGAAACGTCGGTTCGTCGCGCAGTTTAGCAGCAGTTTCGGTGGCACAGCAGTTGCCAAGTCACCAATTGTTTATTCTCAACGACAAAGAAGAAGCGGCCTATTTCCTCAACGATTTAGAAGGACTTTTTCCTGACGATAAACGCATTTTGTTTTACCCAGCTTCGTATCGTGTTCCTTATCAATTGGAGGAAACGGACAACGCAAATGTGGTAACACGCGCTGAGGTGCTAGAACGCATTGCCAATGGTTTGAATACGTGGATTGTGACTTATCCTGAAGCCCTTTTTGAGAAAATTCCAACGAAGAAAAAACTCGTAGAAAATACTTTGCGCGTTGAAGTAGCAAAAACGTATTCAATCGATTTTATCAATGAATTATTGTTGGAATATCACTTCGAACGCGTTGATTTTGTGTACGAACCGGGGCAATTTTCCATTCGTGGAGGAATCGTCGATGTGTATTCGTATGCCAATGATTTTCCGTTTAGAATTGAGTTTTTTGGCGATGAGGTTGAATCCATACGAACGTTTGATGCTGCCACACAAATTTCCATTAACACCCATAATTTCTTTAACGTTATTCCAAACATTCAAGGACAAATGACCTTGGAAGGTGTGGCTTCGTTGTTTGAATTCATTGGAAAATCCACAACCGTTTGGATCAGTTCATACGAGCGATTGACTACGATTTTGGAACGTGAATACGACAAATCAGTTGAGATTTACACCAAACTTTCAGATACCGTTAAGCGCACTTTGCCTTCGGATTTATACGTGCATCCAAGCGAATTGAAAAAGACGTTTGACAATTACCCAAGCGTTGAATGGGGACCCGATTACCATTTCAAAGCAACAGAAACAATCACCTTTGATTTTCAGCCGCAGCCTACTTTCAATAAGAATTTCGACTTGCTGAAAACGGATTTATTAGCACGCCAAAAGTCGGGTTCACAAAACTTGATTTTCTCGAATCAACCGCGCCAAATCGAACGTTTGTATCAAATTTTTGAAGACATCGGAGGCGAAGTTGAATTTTCACCGATGAACCTTGCTTTGCACGAAGGATTCATTGCACCAGAACTGAAATTGGTGTGTTATACCGACCATCAAATTTTCGAGCGCTACCACCGATTCCGTTTGAAAGAAGGTTTCCGACAAGCAAAACAAGCCTTGACTTTAAAGGAAATTTACAACCTTCAAAAAGGCGATTATGTGACGCACATCGATCACGGAGTTGGGCAATTTTCGGGTTTGGAAACGATTGATGTCAACGGAAAACCACAAGAAGCGATTCGTTTGGTTTACAAAGATGGCGATGTGTTGTACGTTGGAATTCACTCCTTGCATCGCATTTCGAAATTCACAGGAAAAGACGGTTCTGTTCCGAAAATGAACAAATTAGGTACGCAAGCTTGGAGTACTTTAAAAAATAAAACGAAGAAAAAAATCAAGGAATTGGCCTTCGATTTGATTCAATTATATGCTAAACGCAGAAGTCAACCGGGCTTTGCTTTTACACCTGATACGTATTTGCAAAATGAGTTGGAAGCTTCGTTTATGTACGAAGACACGCCCGACCAATACAAGGCAACGCAAGATGTGAAAAAGGATATGGAAGAGTCTCGTCCGATGGACAGATTGGTGTGTGGAGACGTTGGTTTTGGTAAAACAGAAGTGGCGATGCGTGCAGCTTTCAAAGCAGTTACTGATAGCAAACAAGTTGCACTTTTGGTACCGACCACGATTTTGTCGATGCAACATTACCGTAGTTTCAAAGAGCGATTGAAAGATTTTCCGTGTACCGTGGATTACATCAATCGTTTTAAAAGTGCCAAAGAAACGACAGAAACCCTTAAAAAATTAGCCAACGGCGAAATCGATATTTTGGTGGGAACGCACGCCATTGTTGCAGAACGTGTGAAATTCAAAGACTTAGGTTTGATGATTATCGACGAAGAGCAAAAGTTTGGTGTGGCTGTTAAGGACAAATTAAAAACGATTCGTACTTCAGTTGACACACTGACCTTGACCGCTACTCCGATTCCTAGAACTTTGCAATTTTCGTTGATGGGCGCTCGTGATTTGAGCATTATCAACACGCCGCCACCGAATCGTCAACCCGTTTTAACAGAAATCATTTCCTTTGACGAAGAACTGTTGCGCGATGCAATTTCGTATGAAGTAACGCGTGGTGGACAAGTCTTTTTCGTGAACAATCGCCTTTCGAATATCCGTGAGATTTCGGGTATGATTTCGCGTTTGTGTCCCGGTGTTCGCGTGGGAATTGGCCACGGACAAATGGACGGCAAGCAGTTGGAAAAAGTGATGTTGGATTTCATTGAAGGACGTTATGATGTCTTGTTGGCAACGACTATTATTGAATCTGGAATTGACATTTCCAACGCAAATACCATTATCATCAACGACGCACAAAACTTCGGATTGAGTGATTTACACCAGCTGCGAGGTAGAGTAGGGCGAAGCAATAAAAAAGGATTCTGTTACTTGATTGCGCCGAAATTCAGCGTGATGACTTCCGAAGCGCGTAAACGTTTGGAGGCTTTGGTTCAATTCTCGGATTTAGGTTCGGGATTCAACATTGCGATGAAAGATTTGGACATTCGCGGCGCAGGAAATATGTTGGGTGGCGAACAAAGTGGATTCATTTCTGAGATTGGCTTTGAGATGTACCAAAAAATCCTAAACGAAGCGATGCAGGAATTGCGCGAAAGTGAGTTCAAAGAATTGTTCGACGAGCGTCAAACCGATTCGTTCCATTCGTTTGTGCAAGATTGTATTTTCGAAACCGACATGGAAGTACGAATCCCAGACAATTACGTGAACAACGTTGCAGAGCGTTTGAGCTTGTATCAAGAATTAGACAACTTGAAAAACCAAGAAGAATTGGAAGCTTTCGCCGCACGTTTGAAAGACCGTTTTGGTCCTGTTCCGAAAGAAGTGAAAGAATTGTTGTTCTCGTTCCAGTTGCGTTGGTTGGCACAAGAAATGGGCTTGGAACGTTTGGTGATTAAATCTGGAAAAATGGTCGGTTATTTCATTGCCAATCCACAATCACCGTTCTTTGAAACAGAAACATTTACCACACTTCTAAACCGTATTATGACCATCGGACAAGGTTACCGCTTGGTGCAACAAAACGAAAAATTACGCTTGGTGATTGAGCCTGTAAAACATATTAAGGATGCTTTTGAGAAATTGGGAGTTTTGGTGGGGTAAATTTTAATGGTTTTTTTTGGCGATTTAAAATTTTATTGTTCGGATAGTTGAGGTAATTTCAAATTTAGAATCTGAAATAAGTTGTTATATTTGATGATAGACAGAATATAATTTAATAATATTCTCTGTTTTAGTTGATTTAAAAACAATAGAATAAATGGAAATACCAAAATTTGACGAAACGTTTCTTCCAATCCTTGAAGTTCTTAAAAAGGGACAAATTTTGAAGTCAAGAGAACTTATCGAAGAAGTTAAGAAACAATTCTATTCCGAATTAAGTGATGATCAACTTAAACAAAGAACAAAATCTGGTGACTTACTTATTGACAATAGAATTGCTTGGGGTAAATCTTATCTAAAAAAAGGAGGTTATATTTCATTCCCAGAGAGAGGTCATGTTCAAATTACTGAAAAAGGATTGAATCACACTACGAGTTTGACAGTAAGAGATTTAGAAAATGATAGTTCGCTATTCGAATTTTACAAACAGGAAAAAGATACAAATTCAATTATTACTAATTCTAAAGTTGACATTTCTTCTCCACAAGACTTAATCGATGAAGGATTTAATCGTATAGAGAGTGATGTTAAGAATGAACTTTTGCTTAAGCTAAAAAGTATCGACCCTTATTTTTTCGAAAAAGTTGTACTTAGACTTTTAAATAAAATGGGGTACGGAGAATTTATTGAAACATCAAAATCCAATGATGGAGGTATCGATGGAATAATAAATGAAGATAAACTTGGACTCGATAAAATCTATATGCAGGCGAAAAGATTTAACGAGGGAAAAGTAAGAGAAAAAGATATTAGAAATTTCATTGGAGCAATGAGTGGAGACACCAACAAAGGAGTTTTTGTAACAACATCTGAATTTGACGATAAGGCAATTGAAAAAGCTCGTTCAGCACACCACAAAATTGTTTGTATTGATGGACAAAAGTTAGTATCGCTAATGCATGAATTTAATGTTGGAATTCAAGTTAAAACTACTTATGAAATCAAACAAATTGATGAAGATTTTTTTGATGAACAATAGATTTTTAAACTATTCTTTCGCAAATAGAATAGCAAGTTTAAAGCACAGGATTCACGCCAATTAAGTAAAATTCAAAGCTCTCAACTTTTCAAACGAGTTCTTTTGCAACGATTAACTTCATTATTCAACGCAAAATATGCAACGATTAAATCATTTTTTCAAATAATTTAAGATTCTTCTTTGATATAGTAATGATTTGATTCATAAAGAAGCAGCAAGAGGAAGAAGTACTTCGTATGCGTTGAAGATGGATATAGAATAAAAAACACTTTTGTTCTAATTTTTATCCGGTTACCAATTAATTGTTTTTCCTTAATTGCTTACTCTTTTAAGTATTTTTCGCTCTCATTAAGTAAAAATCATCAGTTTTTAATTTTCAAATTTTTACTGGGCAACCCTAATTTCCTCTTTTTTTCTGGTTATAAATGTAATTTATTTATCTCAAAAAGTGATTAATAAGAGCCAAAATAATATTATTTTATATAACTTTGGCTTTTATTAATACAAATTTAAACTTCTGTTTATGTCATTAATTGGTCGAGAAAAAGAGATTAAAATCTTAGAAAATGCTTTACATAGCTCGCGTTCAGAGCTGATTGTTGTGTATGGAAGACGACGCGTTGGAAAAACTTTTTTGATTCGAGAAACATGCAAAAAACACATTCAATTTGAATTTGTGGGAATGTACAAAGCTTCTACGAGGGAACAACTTAAACTTTTTAAGCAAACGTTGTTTAATTTTTCTCAGCAAAAAGTGAAAACTCCTTCAAATTGGTTAGAAGCTTTTCAGCAATTGAAAGACTATTGCGACACACTGATTGGCAATAAAAAGAAAGTACTTTTCATTGATGAATTTCCTTGGTTGGATAACAATAAATCCAGTTTTTTAAAAGCTTTCGATAATTTTTGGAATAGTTATGTTACCAAGCGTGAAGATTTAGTGGTTGTTGTCTGTGGTTCTGCTGCTGCTTACATGATTAATAAAATCATCAGGAGTAAAGGCGGACTTCACAATCGTTTGACGGATAAAATTCGGGTGGAACCTTTTAATCTTAAAGAAACGGAATTGCTACTCAAGAAAAATCGTGTGAAATTGACGCATTACGATATTTTGAACTTGTATATGGCGATGGGCGGAATTCCTCATTATTTAGATAAAGTAAACGTTGGAGAAAGTGCTACCCAAGCAATCGATCGTTTGTGTTTTGAAAAAGATGGATTCCTCAGAGACGAATTTAAAAATGTCTTTGCATCCTTGTTTGATCAAGTAGATAACCACGAAGCAATCATTCGGATTCTTGCAGATGTACGCAAAGGATTACCGAGAAATGAAATTATGAAAAAAGGAAATTTTCCTTCTGGAGGAAATCTTACACGCACTTTACATGAATTAGAAGAATCAGGATTTATCGAGCAATATGCACCTTATAAAGGAAATAATAATGCTTTGTATCGCTTGAAAGATGAATATTGCAGTTTCTATATCAAATACATCGAAAAAAATAAACCTTCAGAGAAAGGAGTTTGGAATAAACTTCAAACACAAGCAAGTTATAACGCTTGGGCTGGATTTACCTTTGAAACCATTTGTCTAAAACACATCGAACAAATTAAAGAAGGATTAAAAATTGCTGGAATTTATACAACTACAGGAAATTGGTTGGAGAAAAATAGTGAAAATGGAGCTCAAATTGATTTGCTAATCGACCGGGACGATAACGTTATAAATCTCTGTGAAATTAAGTATTACGATGGCCTATTTACACTGAATAAAAAATATGCTTTTGATTTGATGAATAAAGTTGCAGTTTTTAAAAATTCAACTCAAACTAAAAAGAGTATTTTCCTTACGTTGATTACGATTCATGGCATCACAGCTAACGAATATAGCCGACAATTGATTCAAAATAACCTTACTTTAGAACATTTATTTTTGTAATAATAAGAGCCAAAACTACTATTATTTAATATATTTTGGCTTTCATTAATACAAATTTAAAATCAATTTTTAGATTCTAATTCCAATTAAATCGTAGTGTTTTTAAGGTATTTATCTATATTTTTTTGAATGAGTGATTGAATAGCTAAAATGTCTGATTTAATAAACTCTTTTCTTGTGATATATTCATACAAATTGAGATGATGATTATGTAAAATACTCTTAATAATACAAAAAATGAAAATTAGTTATTCCGCTTCTCACCACAACAAGTTTCCTTAATTTTACAGAATGAAAATACACTTTTCAAAATACCAAGGAACAGGTAACGATTTTGTAATGATAAATAATTTATCAGGCAATTACAACGATCTTTCTATTGAACAAATTCAAGTAATTTGTAACCGTCGATTTGGAATTGGAGCTGATGGTTTGATAAAAATCAATGCTTCTAAAAATCTTGCTTTTGAAATGGATTATTACAATGCCGATGGATCCAAAAGTTTTTGTGGAAATGGTGCAAGGTGTGCGGTTGAATTTGCTTCTACGCTTGGTATTAATACCGAAAACGTCATTTTTGAAGCAATCGATGGGGAACATTTTGCAACTCGTTCGAATCATGAAATTCGCGTCAAAATGAAAGATGTAAGTTTTATAGAATCAGATGGCGATGCTTTTGTGGTGCAAACGGGTTCACCTCATTATGTTCAATTTCAATCGTCACAAGCTATAAATAATATTGTTGAATTCGGTAAAAAAATTCGCTATTCTGAAAAGTATAAATTAGAAGGAATCAACGTCAATTTAGTCCAAGTATTGACAGCCGATTCAATCACAATCCAAACATACGAACGAGGAGTTGAGGACGAAACGCTTTCTTGTGGAACGGGTGCAACCGCTTGTGCTTTAGTACAAGATTATTTATCGAATAAGGAATTATCAAGAGTAAATGTGCAAGTGAAAGGTGGTGATTTGGCTGTCGAATTTAAAAGAGTTGATTTAGGTCATTACGAAGAAATTTTCTTAATAGGTCCAGCTAAATTTGTTTTCTCAGGAACGATCGATGTTTGATTTTATATTTAAAGGCTTAAATTTTCCCTCAAGTATTGATTCTTTTTCAGGAATTCATTTGTGGATTATTCATGCCGATAAAATCCCTCCTCACATTGGTTTTTCTATTGATAATCATTATTTTAGTTTGAAAGCGAACGGAAAAGACAACGGAATTTCAACTGATTCTATTTTACAAATAATTCAGAAAAAGAAAATAGGAACTGTTTTTGTAAAATTGAATTCTGACACAACTTTTCAGGAAACGAAATTAGCTTTTGAAAAATTTGATAGTGCCAAAGGTTTGAATTCAAGTTGTTTAGTTCCGATTAGAAATGTATTAAAAGCACCTAATTCAATTTCAAAATTAAGTGAGTTATTGTACTTTCTCGAAACTCAAAATATGATTTATTCCGTTTTTGGATTACATTTGAGCAATGATTACAAAGGAATTAAAAGCTATTCGACTATTGAAATTCAACAACGAATTGAAAAATTAAAACGATGTTGAAAGGAAAATCAATCTACCTCCGTTCAGTTGAAAAAGACGACTCTACAACACTTTTTATGTGGGAAAACAATCCTGAAAATTGGAAAGTTTCCAATACAGAAGTGCCTTTTTCAATGACAGCGATTCATGAATTGATAGAACAACAGTCGAATATCAGAAATTCTGGACAAGCACGATTTATTATTTGTGAAAACGATTCCGATTATTCGGTCGGCACAATTGATTTGTATGATGTCAATTTCAAACATGGATTTGCATCTGTTGGAATATTAATAGCCGAAGAAAAAGCAAGAAGAAAGGGCAGAGCAAAAGAAAGTTTAACTTTGCTTATGGAATATGCTCGAGATATATTGGAATTGAAAAATTTACAATGCAGTATTCACGCTGACAATGAAGCAAGTATTCAGTTATTCGAATCTTTAGGTTTTAATAGAATCGGTATTCGAAAAAATTGGTTTATTTTTAAAGGAAAAAGAATTGACGAAATTAGCTATCAATTATGTCTAAAAGAACTATAATCATCGTTGGCATCATTGCTGCACTAGTTGCAATAGCTGTTGCAACACCAAAAATAATGCTCTATTTAGCGGGAAATAAAACAACTATCAATAAATCAGCGCACGTTTTTTTCATTAAAGAAACACTTTCCTTAAAAGAATTGGCAAAATCATTAAAAGACAAAGGAATCATTAAAGATGTGAAAGGATTTATTTCAGTTGGTGATTTTAAAGGATTGAATGAATCAAACATTGCACTTGGGAAATATATTATTGAACCGGGAGTTTCATATAAAAATGTATTGAACGGATTCACTTTAAATGCCAAAGGAAATGGAAATGCCGAGGTTGAAGTCAATGTAACTTTCAATAATTGCAGAGATATCTATCAAATGGCTGGAATGGTTCAGAAATGTCTGATGCTTGATAGCACAAAATTAGTTGACTATTTAAATGATGCTGAAACCTTGAATAAATACGGATTTACGCCAGAACAATTGCCAGCACTATTCTTACCAAATACGTACATGATGTATTTTGATACTGATGAAAAAATATTTGTGGAGCGAATGGCGCAAGAATTTAAGAACTTTTGGACACCTGATCGAAAATCGAAATTGACACAAATGGGTTTTTCTTCTCAAAGTGAATTATCAACTTTAGCAAGTATTGTTTACAGCGAACAGTCGATTCATTCTTCTGAGTGGTCGATTATTGCTGGATTGTATCTGAATCGTTTGAAAAAAGGAATGTTATTGCAATCGGATCCTACTTTCAAATTTTGCTGGGAAGAAAAGTTAAACGGTGTCGAACGATTATTACGCGAACATCGTTCTGTGGATTGCGCTTACAACACCTATAAAATCAAAGGTTTACCTCCTGGTCCAATTTGTATGACTTCTGCAAAAGTTTTAGATGCAGTTTTAAACTATGAAAAACACGACTATTTATTTATGTGTGCAAAACCTGATTTTTCATACACGCATAATTTTGAATCTTCAGATGTTGAACACATGCGCAACGCCAGAAAATATCAAGTTTGGTTGGCAAATGAATTAAAGAAAAAGAAAAAATGAAACGTAGATCCTTCTTCAAATTTGGTTTAATAGCTGGAGCTTTAACCGTCGTAAAACCAATTAAAGGTGCAACTTTGATTGGTAAATCTTTCGAGGGAAAAGCAACAGGACCAATCGTAATCTCCACTTGGATACACGGATTGGATGCCAATAAAGCTGCTTGGGAAGTTTTAAGTAAAGGTGGAAAAGCAATTGATGCCGTTGAAAAAGGAGTTCGAGTAACTGAAAATGATTTGACCAATCGAAGTGTAGGAATTGGTGGACGACCAGACAGAGATGGACATGTGACATTAGATGCTTGCATTATGGACGAACAATCGCGTTGTGGTTCAGTGGCATTTTTAGAAGGAATTAAACATCCAATTTCAGTTGCGAGAGCAGTAATGGAAAAAACGCAACACGTGATGTTAGTTGGAGAAGGAGCTCACAAATTTGCAGTTGAAAACGGATTTGAAACAGCCAAAACGCCTTTGCCTCAAGTGAAAAAAGAATGGAAAGAATGGAAAAAAGAAAACAAAGATTTATTTAAAAAGCCAGAAATCAATCACGAAAATCATGACACAATAGGGATGATTGCGATGGATGCAAATGGCGATTTTAGTGGCGCATGCACAACGAGTGGATGGGCCTATAAATTGCACGGTCGAGTAGGGGATTCGCCAATCATCGGTGCAGGATTATTTATTGACAATGAAGTTGGTGCAGCCACCGCCACAGGTCTTGGAGAAGCAATCATTCGAATTGCGGGAAGTCATACAGTAGTTGAATTGATGCGACACGGATATTCACCGATGGAAGCATGCAAAGAAGCTGTAAATCGAATTATCAAAAAACACAAAGATTTAACGGGTTTACAATGTTGTTTTTTAGCAATAGATAAGCAAGGAAACGTAGGTTCTTACTCTGTTTACAATGGATTTAACTATGCATTAAGAACAAACACCGAAGAAAAAATGGTCGATGCTGGTTTTGATAGAAGTTGGTAAATTCTAAAGAAATTTAGTTTAATTTTTCATAAACGGGCAATCGCATAAAGGTTTGTTCAAAGTAAGGGCTGTTCGAATAAATAAAATATAATTGTTCCCATTCCGAGTTTCTAAAATTAGTATCAGAATCTTTTTTAGCTATGAATTTTGCTTTTAATTCTGGATTTTCCTCTAGGATTTCCGCGACTTGGTCTATGAAAACGTAGTTTGAAAAATATTCTTTTTGTTGCAAATAGGAATCATAAAAATTCCAAGATAAGTAAGAATCTTCTGCTCTTGATTGCAAGACTGAATGTATAAAAAATGCTCCTTGCTGTTTACTTGGAATTATAATATCGCCTTTCTTTAATTGCAGTTCAACTTTTTTCTGTTTTATTTGAATCTCTCGGTGTTTGAAATGTCCTTCGTAAGGTTTTGAATTACTCTTGTAATCTGCCACAACTGTTACTACAAGGTCCATCAAGCTATCTTTAGTTAAAGTTTGAAATTTTATATTGTTTGCCTTCAATCTTTGAATTGTTTCTTTTTCTTGTGCTCCAACGACGTAAAATTCTGGTACAACAACCGAATCTTTAGCAATCGCGTGACAATAGTTGGGTATAAAACGCTCATAGGGTTTACTTCTGTCATAAAACAAACGTTTCAAATTTGTAGTTTCATTCATTGGAAAACTATGTTCAAAACCTTTGAAAAGCACCGAGTCTTTTTGCTCTGAAATGGTG
>Ga0247832_1007510_pt1 | contig 11318 bp, 8 predicted proteins | sample LaCruzMarch2015__10_FD_192407 | JGI IMG/M metagenome (GOLD analysis project Ga0247832, IMG submission 192407) | Freshwater microbial communities from meromictic Lake La Cruz, Castile-La Mancha, Spain - LaCruzMarch2015_4m | ecosystem: Environmental > Aquatic > Freshwater > Lake | place: Spain...
CACGAGGTTTTATCCCAAGTGGTTTCCTACGTGTAACCTGAATGTTCATTCATGGGGGAGAGTGACATAGGCGCCATGGTATCGTAGATATTTACGTACCGCGATAGTAGGACGATACGTATGCTATGAGATGTGATGTACATAACTAGGTATTGTTATGGAGAATCTTTGTTCGTGGACCTTCGCGAATCTTTGTTCGTGGACCTTCGCGAGAATCCTTGTTCGTGGACCTTCGCGAATCTTTGTACGTGGACCTTTGTTCGTGCACTCTTCACAACACATTTTTGTAGTTTAAAACAAGCTCATAATTTTTCCACCAGTAATTGTTAACCGTAGGTAACTGCCTAGGTCACCCTCCTCCGTTGTTAGATGACTATTTGGTACCATAGAGTACATTCTAATTAATAATATAATTTCATAATAAATATCAATTAACATGTGTCAATGTAAAATAGTCTTTATAGTATTTTTATGTCTCTAAGTTTGATACGTAAAGTTCAATTTGAGAATGTGATATTTGCAAAGAATATCCATATATACTCATATACTATCGTAGGTTGTGAATATGAAGCCACTCTCTCTCCCGTCCTCTCTCTCCTCCGTCCTCTCCAAAATCATTTGCTCCTATAATTTGTCACGGTCGTCTTGCAACTTCGCGATTTTGCTGGAGATATTAGCAACACTATCGCCCAATTCAAGGGCCCGCTTCTTCTCCGCCTGTAGCATTGCAATCTTGTTTGACACCGCAGTAAATGCATCAGGCGTAACAGTCGGGGCAGAGGTTGCAGCAGCTGGGGTAGCAACAATAGTCTTCATCATTTCACCGAACTCAGCAAACATATTCTTCTGGCTACCAATCGTAGCAAATACATTGTCAATTTTATCGCTGTAGTCAACGTGCTTCTTTAGCTTTGGCTTCTTTCCAGCGCCATGCTTAATGTCATCACCAATGCCACCAGCCGCAGCAGCAGCAGCCGACCTCTCTTCCGCTACCCTCTTTGCACGGTTGTCGTCTAAGACTAATACAACGCCATCGTCGTCGTCGTCGTCGTCTATGTGAGAAGGAAGAGAAAGGATAGTAACAACAATGTGATGGTGAACGGTATGTCCGTCAATGTATCATATATATCACATGCTACGTACCAAAAGATTGGGCCACATTAGTTACCGAATGCGAACGAGAGGATGGTTGTACTCCCAACCCAGACCCAGACTTTTCACCTATGCGCAACCCAAGCATCACCTCTGCCTGCTCGTTATTCTTCTTTGTCTTTGCCTTCTTCGCCGCTGCATCTGTTACCTTCTGCTCCGCTGCAGCCGCCTCCTGCATGATTTTGTAGGATAACTTTTGAGTAAGAAGCAAATTATACTCGTCGCTATCGAAGTCAGGTTCCGTGGCATGCTGATCATACTCCTCACCGTCGTGCTTGATTCCACTCATGACGTAATTGTACAGACCCGCATAATTCTTCTGGGGCTCTTTTTTGTTTCCATACCCAGGACAGAAATTCAAAGCACCATCCTGTGCAAGAAGACTCTCGTACAAAGTCTTCTTCAATTTAGCCTTTTGTTGGGGGTCAGTAGTAGTGTGGATATTCATCCCACGAACATCCGTTGCAACCAAGAAACGAACATGAGCATAGTCGTTGCCGAGGTAGTCACTAGACCTAGGCATGGTCTTGAGCTTTTTAATTGTCGACGCAGCAGCATCCGATAGAGTTCCAAATTCACAACCCTCACCAACTCCGGAAGCAAAAGCATCGGCATCAGATGATGAGGCCACAAGACGTGATACGTCCCCCCCATCAGTAGGCACGTGCAGGAGCTCGTGTAGACGTTCGTGCTGCTCGCGCTGCAAATTCCTGGCATCAGCCCTCGCCACATCGTCATCCTCGGTCGTGTGTGAAACTATCGTATCTTCCTTACCAGGAGTTTCCACAAATTTGTACCCTTCTTCATGAAGAAGGGTAAATGCTTTCTCAATGACGGGGGGGTATGGGCTATCCATGCGCCGACGATACTTGGCATAATCGAAGTGCTCTTTTAGGGTCTTATTATAGGTAACCCATCCCACCGCATCAGCAAGAGCTTTATCGATCGACGCCATGATGTATCGTATCGTACGGAAGAACAACGCGAGCAAGCTGGATGCTCGGTGCGCTAAATAACTAATGATGTTACTAGGACAAATATCTACCTAAATACAATAAGAACCGCCCGCCTGCAAAAACAAAATCTCCAGGCGGGCGGAGTGCTTTTTTCCAAGCCGCCGGCTCTCCGCTTCTCAAAATTAGGCACTCGAAAACCAGAAGAGCGGGCGGCAGGCGGGCGGCAGGCGGGCGCTGCCTAAACGCTCGCCGTGAAACCACTCTATAACGTTTAGAGCGTATCGTATTGTTTCATTGAATTTCAACTCCACAAAAACACCCGCTACGAACAATAACAACATGACTACGCCTGTCAAGAGCACCGATGATTTCAACGACTTCCTCTCCTATCTAGAGACGCCTTCTCCTCGTTGTTCATCCGCAAATAATAGTGTTGTCGCGTCACCGACGACCATGTCACCAAACAACGCCACTGACATTACCGACAAGGAGGTAAGGGCACTCTTCGATCTGTGGAATTCGGCATTGGCTACCGGAGATTCGCGGATCGTCGCGCGTCGCTACACCAAGGTAAGTTTCGTTCTCTCTCTCTCTCTCTCTCTCACTGACTGAGATAAAAGAAAACACTGTTTAATGCACATCTGACACATAAACAATTTTTTTATCGGTACAAATCAATTATTTGTTGCAGTCACAAGTCCTCCTCCCAACCATCTCTGACAAACCTCGCATGGATTATGAATCCGTGACGGACTACTACGTCAAGGAGGACGGGATATGGAAGATCCAGCATCACCATTCCTCTGTCATGCCCGAGGAAATTGCCATGGGCAAGGCCATCGCCGAGAGTGAAGTACGTGGACTATTCAAGCTTTGGAATGATGCATTGGCAACACTTGATTCGAAGAAGGTTGCATCGCGGTATGCCAAGAAGGGCGTGCTCCTTCCCACCGTTAGCGACAAGCCCCGTACTGACTTTGCGAGTATTACTGACTACTTTGACAAGTTCTGCTTGCTAAAGCCCCAGGGTAAAATTTTGGACAGTTACGTTACTATTGGTAATAATTGGTGTTCGGACGTCGGTATTTACGAATTCACCATGGGCGCCACCGGAAAGAAGGTCAAGGGACGATACACATTTGTTTACGTCTACGAAGATGGCGAGTGGAAGATTAGTCATCATCACTCTAGTGTGCTACCCGAGGGCATTGTCACCGCCGAACCCATCACCGAGAAGGAGGTTTGTGGACTTTTTGATCTTTGGAACAATGCATTAGCGACGCTCGATCCCATGAAGGTTGCGTCACGATACTCCAAGGCAGGTGTACTATTGCCCACTGTTAGCGACACGCCTCGTACCGACTTCCCTGGTATTGTTGACTACTTTGAAAAGTTCTTAAAGACGAAACCCCAGGGTAAGATTGAGAGTGGCAATATCATGATTGGGACAAACTGGGCACAGGATGCTGGTATTTACGAATTCACCATGGGAGCGTCCGGTGCCAAGGTCAAGGGACGGTACACCTTCGTTTACGTCTACGAAGATGGCGAGTGGAAGATTTCCCAGCATCATTCTTCTGTCATGCCCGAGGCATCCAAGCCCAAGGATATTACAGAGGCGGAGGTGAAGAATCTGTTCCAGCTTTGGAACTCGGCATTGGCCACGTTGGACTCTGATGCCGTGGCCAAGCGTTATGCCAAGAAGGCTGTGCTACTACCGACTGTCTCGGACATTGCACGGACTGATTATGATTCCATCAAGCACTACTTTGATGATTTCTTGAAGAAGAAGCCTCAGGGACAGATCCTTGAGTCACATGTGAATATTGGTAGCAACATTTGTCTGGATGTTGGAATTTATGAATTCACCATGGGTTTATCCGGCGACAAGGTGAAGGGACGTTACTCCTTTGTTTATACTTGGGAGGATGGACAGTGGAAGATCTTGCACCACCATTCTTCTGTTATGCCTGAGGCATTCTTAGGACCTGCCCCAAAGCCTGGTGCGGTGAAGGAGAAGGAAGCTGCATTTGCTTAGAGGAAGCAATATTGTGTGATACAATATTTAATAGGGGACTATAGCTACCAAGAGGATACCGTTGCTGTGATTTAAATTACTCAGTAAAGTTTTATCTTTTGAAATTGTGCAGACAATCATGTTATTTTTGAGCTATCCCTCCTATTAAATGCCTATCACAGCCGTTGAATTTGATTATGGTTAAACCAGTACAAGCAAAAGCTTACAAGAAAGGATAACCTTTTGCTCGGTATTGAATTCCCACATCCTATTAGTAGCAAAAGCTCCACAACATAATATCTCCGCAAGCACATCTCAACTACCTAAAATTGGATTGGCGGGAAACCAATTTAGAAGAATGTTTCGCGCCATAATATTACCTCTTCCAAAGATCTCATTTCCACACACAAGGATTCACTCTTCCATCTTCCACAACACCCACTACGAACAATAACGATGACTGCGCCTGTCAAGAGTACCGATGATTTCAACGACTTCCTCTCCTATCTAGAGACGCCTTCTCCTTGTAAAAATAATGACGAGGCTGCAGCTGCTCCATTAAGTCAGCAAAGTAGTCTGAGTAGTAGTCAGAGTACACAGGCAACAACGAACCCACCATCTGCCAGTAAGAGCAGTAGTAATGTTGCCAAACCTGTTGCTGTCCCCGTTGCCACGATGAACAAAGTTGCATCGGCGCAGCAACTGCCAGCGCTGCCCCCACCAATCGTCGTCAAGACCGGCAAGGTATTCACATGGACCACTCTCCTTCAAGATCACACACGCTTCATTACGATCTTACCAGAATATTTACTTGCATATGTCGGGGGCGTGGGTCCATTTAAACAATACTCCTCGTTACCACCCCGTACGATTGAAAGTGTTATGCTAACAATGAACTCCATCAATACTTGTCCATATTGTACTGGACTGCATGGTCAATTAGGACGCATGGCAGGAATATCAAATGTCGATGGTGGTGTTGGCGACAACAACAGCAACAACAACAGCAATCATTTAGAAATTCAAGCTGTAAAATATGCAAAAACATTTGCATTACAGTCAGGACGTGGGGGAGAGGTGGAATCCTCCTACTCTACCCTTGTTAAGGAGCTCGACAGTTGTTTTGCACAACATCAACAATACCCTGATGCCGCACGTTCAATCAATGCATTGTGCTGGGCATTACTTTGGGGTAAGACAACGGGTAATACAATCAATATGGCACGTGACAAGATCTTACGACGTGACCTACATAGTAGTATTACTAGTCTTGAAATGTTTGTTTTCATCTACTATGGGCCATTGTTTGCCATTATTGGTGTGTTGAATTTACTCTTACTTGCAATGCCAAAGCTATCACCAGGTGTTCAGGCGGGACTTGGGGCATTCCTTTGGCTGCCACAAGCGATTAATATTGTACCTCTCGGGGTTGTGTCACTTGTTTGGCATTTTGGAATTGTCTAAATATCTTTTTTTGTTTTTGTTTTCAGAGGGTAATGTGATCTAAATGTAAAGGAAGGAGATTAGTAGAGTAGGGGGAGAAATAACATCAAAGTTACAATATATATATTTTTGAAATTTTAACCCGCAATGATTTCTGTACCTTTCAATTTAGTCTTTTTCGTCCTGTCAGGTTGCATTTTGATCAGACGCACTTTATATTCAGATACCTTCTTACACTAAACACACACCTGTATACTTTAGTTGTTTCAAGATTTTCCTGCACTCCAGATTTTCTGGATGAACCATTTCTTTGGTTTTGGCCTCCTCCCCCCCTCCTTTTCCTCGTCCTTCTCCTCCTCCATTACTGGATGTTAGTCAGAGGATGGACCACAAAAAGGAACGAAGAATGCAACTAATGAAACAGCGGCCCATGGAATCCAACGAACGAACCAAACAATGGAGCTTGATTGGAGGGGCACATACAGCCAAAAAAACATGAAAGCAGCGACTAGACCCAGGACTGCACTGACATAGTACAATACCACGCCGATACGTTCGAGCATCAAGACATCATCATCAGTACAGTTGCGCACCACGCGGCACTTCATCGTATGTTGTGGCCAAAATCCAAGAATCGACAACAGTAGCACCATCAACACGATCAACTCCAAGGCAATCGTCTCCATTAGACCAGGAATATTAAATTGCCAATCCGATCGATTGCCGTCTCGAATTAGCTCGACGATGAACCAGATTGTATATACCACGGACATGATCCCGAATGTCGCAATGAGCGATCGTGGTGGAATGACGACATCATGGCGACGTTTACTAGTAGTAGCAGTAGCATCTTTATTATTACCCCCGTCATCATCGTTCCCGTTGTTATCGTCTTCCATCATTACTACGACATCATCATCGACCCCCATTATGCCGATGTTTTCTTGTTGATTATTCGATGACCGTTCCACTTTCATTTTCGATTCGTTTATATCGTATAATATGCTCGAGAGCTGAACCTCAACAACAACAAATTGTCACATCAACAATTCTGCACCTTCGAACGAATATTATATATTGGGACGCATGAAGCATATCTCCAACAACGCCCTGCCCTGCATGCACGAAATCCTTTTCTGCGCCATTTCCACACGGAGTCGTTTTGGACACAACGTCCGAAGGCCCACACAGTTTGTTTGTCCAAATAGTGACAGTGTTTGTCCAAATAGTAACAAAATATACTTAACGGTAGTGACGTTTAGATTTCTTTTACTATTTTTTGCTTATGATGAGAAGCGCGACTCATTTCTCCCTTCCGGTTCGTGGATTGTCCTCTTTTGGCTTCCCGCCGAGACGCTGAGTTTAAAACGACTCCAAGGTATGCAAAAAAGGTACGAAACTACTATTGATGTTTTTGCCAATCGCCTCTGGACACAACCTAAGGAACAAGTAGTTTAACAATATTAAAAGTCCAACGGCGACCACGACGGACGTGAGGGGAAAGGAAATAGGTAAAATGATCACGCGACGGAAGGGCGGCAATAATAGCAGTAGCAGCAGCGGCGCGTCCTCATCCCCCGAGATGCAGACCGCACGCGACCTTCGACGGAGGAATCGATCGCACGACGACGACGACGACGATGATGACATTACCAATGACGCTCGTCGCGACGGTGCGGATGACTCGGTCGATATTAATCGAGGGATCGTCGTTGGGGCGGCGGGCGATGACGAACATGATTGCGCGTCGTCGGGGCGGGGAGGAGAGGGACGGAAGGTGTCCAACGTCGACGAGGCTAATACATCGGCCCCCCCGCCGTCGGTGTTGGACCACCATACAACATCGATCGTCATGGAGAGGGGGAGAGAGGCGATTATAACGGAAGAGGCGGAGGGAGAGAGCAAGACTGCGTCGGTGGCGGGGGGGGAGGAGGGATCATCATTATTAACCACCACGAAAACCAATTTTAATACGAATGTTGATATGATGAATAAAATGATCGATGAGATGGAAGAGATTTCGCAGCAGCAGCAGCAGCAGCAACAACAACAACAATCAGTGGAAAATCATAATAATAATGGCGAAGGAGACGAAGTCGCTCCAACAATCGCTGTTGGAGGAGAAGGATCGGAATCAGTTATTAATAATGACAGAGGATACACTCCTTTATCATTCGTCGATGGTCCACTTGGTTCAGATGCCCAACCAATCACCCATGCTACCTTTCATCATCATCATCATCATCATACCCACGGCAACAATTATTATCCGAATCGCGAATTCCATCGACACGATTCGTCTGATACTGCCATGTCAGGATTGACACAATTGTATTATGGAGAGGATTTGAATGATGGCGGTGGACGACGGCGCCGATCCGCTTCTGGAATGAGAATGTTTTATTCATCCAACAGTAATACTTATAACGACGAGGAGAATATTATGCAAACATTACAGGAGGAGGAGAGTGCGAGTGTCGAAAATGCCATTGAACATGCCATTGCGGGGTTAGAGGAGGGGGGGATGACGCGTATGAAGGAGGAGGAGATGTCGGCATCATCGAATGGCGGGATGAGAATGGATATGCTCGAAAAAGGAACGATTCACGATAATAAAACGCCATCGCCATTCGTGGGACGGACGACGCCCGAAGCCGGTGGATTTTCGAAGTTTGGCAGTATCGGGAGCTTTAGTATTGGGGGGAATATTAATTCAAGCATGGAGAGTATCGCGCCGACTATTATTATGTCCCCAGTAAATGATGTTGGTTCATCGTCCATTCCGCTATCCCCCGGGGGAGAAAGTAGTACGAGTAATGTCAGTCTGCCATCATTGTCAAACTTCCCCCTCGAACATCGAGAGGAGCTCAAAAAGATGTACCTCGCGGGGTTTCGACATGCCGCCGCCAAGAAGAAGAAGGCTGATGTTGATGCAGTTGCAATAATGGGAGGGGGGATGCTCCCACAGTCAGTTCCATCGAGTACATCATCTTTCCCCCAGGATGAGCTGTGTGATAACTTCGCACGGAGTCTCTCTCCTCAAAGCAGTGGCATGAACAATGCCCCGAATAATGCAAATAATAATGGGGGAGGGGGGATTGGCGCCGCTTTGTCCATGAGCCTCTCCCAAGGCAGTATTAGTGCCATTGGCGTCGCCGATCCGTTAGGAGGAGGATGTGGAGGAGGGTTCCTCATGGAGCATAATATTCACGGACCCAACAGTCCGACGGCAGCTCCTCCACCGACTCCACTTGTGCAGAGCGTTAAATATGGCAGTTCGCCTGGTGGTGGTGGTGGTATCTACGGGTCCGTCCCCCCGGGCGGTAAACCATTGTCTTATACCAACAGCCACATCCCATTGTCGAGTAGTTCACATGATAACTTCATCGTGGGGAGCTACGACAGCGCATATAGCGAAGGCAGTAGCGCCACTGATACTTTCGGCACAACCCCACCTCCACGTCCACCAACGAAATTCGGACCTGGCTCTCCAAAGGTTGCTCGTCGTGGTAATAGCGGTCGCAAGACGCCTGGGGGTGCAGAGGGAGGAGGGAAAACATCGACTAAACGTGGACATTCTAACCCCTTCCCACGCAAACTTATGGGGATGCTCCAGAAAGAGGAGGCGAATGTTGTTAGTTGGCTGCCACGGGGGGATGCCTTCGTTGTTCGGGATAATGATAAATTCGTAAGCGATATCCTACCATCATATTTTAGGCATACCAAGGTGAGTAGGAAAGGAGAGATGATGGCTAGAGTACTTGATCGTTTGAGTAGCTTTATCTACTTTATACTTTCTCTGTGTATCTCATCACCTTGTATCCGACTTTTACCAATAATGAACAGCTGACGTCCTTCCAAAGACAGCTCAACCTGTACGGTTTCCGTCGCGTAACGAAGGGACCCGACGCAGGTGCATACCGTCATGACTTATTCCACCGTGACAAACCAGAACTTTGTCAACAAATGAAACGATCGAAACAAAAGAGTATGCAGTCTGCGACAAATAGTCCACGGCTGGGCTCAAGTGGTGGTCGTGGTCGGAGTGATTCTATTAACTCACAAGCTAGTTCGGTAGCGACTACACCTGGTGGAAACGTCACGGGTATGACACCACTATTGAAGGGTATGAATGTTGCAGGAGGAGCAGGGAGTCCACCGACCATACAGCTGGTTGGTCCTGCCGCCTCTGCTATGCCGGGCAGTACTACATACCATGCAAGTTTTAGAATCGATGGTGAGCCCCTTCAGACCGGTCTTGGGGTTCTCATGTCATCACATGAGAATAGTAGAGGTGACACTCACACATTGCAACAGTTGCAGAGGATGTACACTCCAGAGCAGCTGCGACTCATGCAGCAGGATGCCCAAGATAGGGATCGACAGGCACATGCGTTGGCAGTGGCAGGACTGTCCGTGGCATCTGGTGGCGGTATTCCAACTTCTCCGTTGTCACCACAGAGCGAATCGATGATGGGTCATGAATTCCATCCAGTTTGTAATATCGGCGATCCGTTGTCATGGTCACATATTGAGAATGAAGAGATGGACATGGACTTTCAAAACTTATTCGATTCGAATGTAGAATGGGAGAATATGCAAACGGAGGGTAGTGGTTGGCCATTACTGAGTGATAATACGGGATCACAACAACCTCCTCCAGTAACACCATCGGTGCCATCCGATGGAAATGTCAAGACTGGTTGAAGACAGTGTTTTGTTGTTTATATTAGCAGAGGTTGAGAGACTCATAACGTATTATATACCTTAACAATCCAATCAGACTCCCCCCCCCACACACACACACAATCATATCACTTTAATTTTTCATATATAGGTCCAAACACATAATCCAATAATATCATTTCTGTCAAACGACTCCCCTCTCCACGCCACCACCACCAGCAACAGGTCCATTACTTTTACTGCTAACATCTTCCACCTCTTTTTTTGCATTCGCGTCATCATTATTATTGACATCCCTATTATTATTATTATTATTATCATCAATGGCTATTTCGTCATCAGCATCATCATCACTATCCAAAATTTCATTCACATAACTAGTCTTCCATCGTCTACCGTGACTGGTCTTTTTCCATATATAATAAAATTCGATTACATCTTTCGTACACTTTCTATTGCTGCCCTGTTGCTGTTGTTGCTGTAAATATTTGGCAATGGTATGAAACTTCTTTCCGTACATTGCAATGGCCCCCTCGAATAACGATATTTCGTACGGATTCCAACGTTCTAATATAGTCTGCGGTCTACGAAGCGATGATGTTAGGTATCCCAAGGTCGTGATTTGTTCGATTGGATATTGTCCCAATCGTGGATCGTGACCATATATTGGTCCGTTCGTTGATGTTATTGGCGGTAGAGTAATCGATGATGCCAGCGAGATGTAATCCTCGGCCATTTGATGCGATCGCCACCTCCGTTGCTGATGCTGCTGCTGTTGTGATGATGTTGCTGTTGCCGTGGATGACAATGACAACTTATTACTACTACCATCAGCAGCAGCAGCAGCAGCAGCACGTGTATAATCACTTTCAGAAATGGAATTGAGCCTAATAGTCCGTGGTGCATTCGTTTGAACATCGATAGTTTTAGTCCCCCCCCCTCCTCCTCCCGTTGGTGCGTATGTTTGGAAATTTAGATTACCACGTGCCGACCAAGTGGCATGTCGTCGATCATGTTCCTTCACCCGTGTCGTGCCATCAAATGATTTATCATCGTCATCATCA
>Ga0247832_1007521_pt1 | contig 11303 bp, 10 predicted proteins | sample LaCruzMarch2015__10_FD_192407 | JGI IMG/M metagenome (GOLD analysis project Ga0247832, IMG submission 192407) | Freshwater microbial communities from meromictic Lake La Cruz, Castile-La Mancha, Spain - LaCruzMarch2015_4m | ecosystem: Environmental > Aquatic > Freshwater > Lake | place: Spain...
GGCCTGCCGGAGCCCTGGTGGCTGAGCTGGAGCCGCAGCGATCCCGCCAGCGCCCAGGCCAAGGATCAGACCGATAATCTGCTGCTCACCCTCAGCAGTCTCAGCCAGGCGGCCGTTCCGGCCGGCAGCCCGCCCGCCGTCGCCTTCTGCGTCGCCTTCACCACCTGAGCAGCGAGCCTTCATGCGTCCGAGTGAATGGATCAGCCTCCTGGCCTGTGTGATCGTCGGCACGCTGTGGGTGTTCCTGGGCCAGAACGCTCTCTTCCTCAATGTGTTCGCCGGCTGGCTGGTGGGCCCGGGGCTCAACCTCCAGGACTTTCTGCAGACCGGCAGCAGCCCCTCCTTCACCGTGTTGTGGATCGGCTGCCTCACGGCGCTGCTGATCTGGTACTGGCACACCTTCAGCCGCAGCACCCGCAGCTCCGCCGAGGTGCGCCGGATGCGGGGCCGCTGGTGGCTGGCGGCCCTGCTGCTTGTGCTGTTCGGCTGGTTCTCCCAGCTCACCTTCACCGTGTTCCGCTGGCAGGTCACCGGCACCAGCCCCCTGGAGGGCGGTGGGGTGAACTATTACCCGGTGCCGCCGATGGGCTGGATTCTGCTGCTTGTGGTCGTGGTGCTCGATGTGATCCTGCTGTTCTGGCTTCCCACCGTGCTGGCCTCCCCCCGCAGCCACCGCTTCGTGGTGCCCGGCGCCGTGACCCTGCGCGGGGGCCGCTGAGATGACCCTGTTCGCGATCGGCGTCGGGGGCACGGGTGCCAAATGCCTCGAAGCCCTCACCCACCTGCACGCCTGCGGCCTGATCGATCGCGGCGACGGCGGTGCGGGCCGCCGCAGCCTCGGCACCTTCCTGGTCGATCCCGACCAGCAGAGCGCCCTGCTGCTGCGCGCCCAGACGGCGATCAGCCGCTACGGCGCCCTGCGGGGCGCCATCGCCGACCGCAGCGACCGTTTCGCCCGCGGCGACCTCCACGACTACGGCCACTGGAGCCCCCTGAGCAACAGCAGCGGGGCGGTGAGCCTTGATCAGGTGTTCCCCAAGGCGATTCTCACCAACCAGGCCAGCGGCCTGGCGGGCCTGTTCGATTGCCTCTTCCCGCCGGAGGAGCAGCAGGCCGACCTGGAGGTGGGGTTCCGCGGCCGGCCGCCGATCGGCGCGGCGGTGATGAACCGGATCAACCTGGAGCAGGAAGCCCAGACCGGTCAGTGGCAGCGGATGCTCTCCGACATCCAGGCCGCCGCCGGCAACGGTGAGGCGCCGGTGATCCATCTGTTCGGCAGTGTGTTCGGCGGCACGGGAGCCTCCGGGGTGCCGAGCCTGGGATTGCTGCTGAAGAACTGGCTGCGGGAGCAGAACCTCGGCAGCGTGACGGTGCAGGCCTCGCTGCTGCTGCCGTACTTCGATTTCGACGGCCAGGGGGATGGCGACACCGGCGTCCACGCCGAAGCCCGCAACTTCCAGCTCAACACCGATGCCGCCCTGCAGTACCTGCGAGCCAGCGGGCCGAGCTGCTTCGATCGGGTGTTCCTGGTGGGCAGCGATCTCAAGGCCCGCTTCGGCTTCAGCATCGGCGGCACCTCCCAGAGCAACGCCGCCCACCTGGTCGAGCTGCTGGCGGCGCTGGGGGCCCGGGAGCAGGCCCCGGCCAACGCCAGCGGCTATGCCTTCGTGCTCAGCCGCGCCCGCCAGGGCCAGATCGGCTGGGAGGACATCCCTGACGATGAAGCGGTGGGAGCGGCTCTGGCCCAAGGGGCTCGCTTCGCGGTGGCCTGGCTCAACAACCTGAGCCTGGAGATCGATGCGGCCCAGCAGGTGCCGATGGGCACGTTCCTCAGCGGTGCCCCCTGGGCCCGGCGGTTCTTCTCCCCCTCCGGGGCTCCCACCGCAACCTCCGGTGGGCGCCCGCCAATCCGCGACGCCACCGAGCTGTCGCTGAAGACCTGCATCGACCGCTACGCCGAAACCCTGCTGCAGTGGCTGCAGCAGATCAGCAGCAACGTCGGCAGCGGCTTCGAGCAGGAGCTGTTCAGCCCCGAAACATTGAAGCGCACCTCCAGCCCCGACAACGCCTTGCACAAGGTGGTGCGGGGCAAGGCGCGCCCCGATCGCCCCGAAGCCTCCGACACCGTGGAGACGATCAAGATCGCCATGGATGGCTTGCCCGCCGCCGCGATCAGCCGCGTCGGCATGGCAGGCCTGGCCGACGCCCTCTGGACGCTCTGCGCCTGAATCCCCCACCATGGCCACGTCCGACATCGTTCAGCACCCCTGGTTCCCCAAGACCGACCCCCCCCTGGGCGGTGGCGCTGCCGCGGGGGTGTGGCAGGGGAGAGAGCAACACAGCCTCGGCGAGCTGGCCAAACGGCTCGTCTACGAGGTGGCCAACAGCCAGGTCAATGCGCTGCCCTCTCCCTGGTCCCGCGCCCTTCAGTTCGAGCAGGCGGTGCTCAACAGCCGCTATCCCACCCGCGCCGCCCTGCTGGCGGAACTGTTCGGCTGCCTGGCCAGCGTGGGCCTGTGGGACATGGTCGGCTTGAAGCTGGAGGCCGAGCGGGTCTTTCTGCCCGATCTGGCCGCCATCGAGGATGGGGCCGTCGGGCCGTTCGCCCGCAGCCTGCAAAGCGCCGCCCCGAATCCCTCCCAGGCCCTCTACCAGCTGGCCGATGGCAGCCACCCCTGGCACCAGCTCTACGTGCTGCGGCTGAATGGCCAGCTGATCGGCTTCACCTCTCCGGCCACCCTGCTCTGCCCGGCGGTGCACCTGGCTGGCCCGATCCCCGGCATGAACTGGGCCGCGAACGGACGGTTTTCCTCCCCCGTTCCATTCCTGGGAGGCCAGCAGAAGCAGGCCCTTGCCGATTGGATCACCCACCTGGGCGACGGCCTGCTCAGCTCCCCCGAGCGACCGAACCCGGCGATGGTCAACCAGCTGGCCGCAGTGCTCCAGGGCTTCGCCACCGAGCTCAGCGGCGGACGGAGTGGCCCCGCCGTGTTCTCAGAGGCGCGGGTGCCGAACCTGCCGCCCAAGCCCACGGCCCTGGCCCTGCTGGCCAGGCCAGCCCAGGGGGGAAGCAGCCCCAGCCAGGCCACCCTCGCCCTGGGCGATCGCCGCCAGCGGCCACTGCCCAACACCCCGACCAGGCCGGTGGTGCTGCTCGACCCCCAGATGCCGAACCGGCTTGGGCTGCCCGCCTCCGAGATCAGCCTCTACAAGGCGGCGACGCTGGAGTCGGTGGGCCAGAGCAAGGCGCAGCTGGAGATGAAGTACGGCCAGGAGATCGAGGTGATCACCCCGGACGACCTTTTCCTCGAGGCGATCCACCTGCTGGCCGGCGAGGGGGCGCTGCTCCACTCCTGGCTGCCGCGCAAGCTGGAAGGCCAGCCGCGCATCAACGGCACCGCCGTCACGCCGCTGCTGCCCCTGCGCGAGCGGGTGCGGGATCTGTTCAGCAGCGCGGAACTGCGACGGGCCTGCAGCCTGCGGCTCTCGACTGGGGGCAGCGCCATCGAGGTCACGCTGCAACTGCCTTTGGTCGGCCAGGTGGAGCCCTACCCGATCAGCCGCTCCTTTGCCCTGCAGGAGCAGAACCTGATCGCCGAAGACCTGCCGGTGGTGAGCCTCTGGCCCAACATCGACGACAGCCGCTGGAGCCAGTTCGTGGTGTTCTGCGAGGACAGCAGCACCGGCCTCACGGTGGATGGCTTTGCCGATTACCAGCGGCAGTTCGGCCGCGATGCCGGCCAGGCGGTGAAGTACTTCAGCACCAACCGGTTCCCCGACCTGATCAAGATGATCGAGCGGGGCCAGGAGCGGGGGTTGATCCCGGTGGAGCCGCCACCACCGCCGAGCGGCCAGGCCGGTGAATGGAAGGTCGGAATCGACTTCGGCACTTCCTTCACCAATTTCTTCATGGACGAGGGCGGCGGCACTCCGGTGCTCAAACCGCTCGACACCCGGGTGATTCCGCTCACCCTGGCCCAGAAGGAAACCCGCCAGACCCTGCTCAGCCAATACTTCATCCCCGAGGACATGCTGCCCCGGGGCCAGAACCCGCCCACCGCCACGGCCCTGAGCCTGCGGGGCTGGCAGGAGGCGCCGGGAGCCGTGCCGGAGCTGTTCCATGAGGCCCGCCTCAAGGTGCCCACCCCCGGCGAGTTCGGTGGCGCCGAGCTGCGCACCGGCTTCAAGTGGCGCCAGCTTCAGTACCAGAAGCCCTACCTCAAGGAGCTGGCCCTGCTGATCAGCGCCAACGCCGCCGCCGCCGGTGCCAGCGCCATGGCCTGGTCGGTGTCGTATCCCAGCGCCTTCTCCCCCAACGAGGTGCAGAACTACCGGCGCCTCTGGAGCGATCTCTGCCAGGAGCTCGGCAGCAGCACCGGCATGCCCCACAGCCTGGCGGTGGGAGGGGGCGAGGGGGGCCTGCAGACCGAGGCGGTGGCCTTCGCCAGCTATTTCGGCAACTACCTGGGCCGCCAGATGGTTCACACCGCCTGCCTGGATGTGGGCGGCGGCACCACCGATCTCAGCATCTGGCAGGAGAACACCCTCACCCACCAGGTGTCGGTGCCCTACGCGGGGCGCCAGATCTGCAGCCAGTTGCTGCAGCGCAAGCCCTCGTTCCTGAAGTGGCTGTTTCCGCCCAGCCTCACGGCCGACATCAGCAACGACGAGGCCCGCGCCCGGCAGGACCGCAACTTCACCAGCCGCCTCGACAACATCATGCGCTACGGCTCCGAAGACCTGCTCTCGGAGCGCCTGCCGGTGCTGCGCGGCGAAAACTCAGCCCAACTTGAGCAGTTCATCAGCCTGCTGGCGCTCAGTTTCGGCGGCCTCTATCACTACCTGGGAACCATCCTGCGGGGCCTCGATGGCGAATCCCGCCTGTTGCGCTCCACGCCGATGCCCGTCTACCTGGGCGGCAATGGCGGCAGGCTGATCAACTGGCTCGACCAGAGTTGCCGCTTCAGCCCCGGCTGCGAGGCCGATCAACTGATGGAACGGCTGCAGCAGCTGAGCGCCGGCTTCGCGCCAGGCCCGGCCGCCACCACCCTCTCGGACGCTTACAAGAACGAAACGGCCTGCGGCCTGATCAGCACGGGGGTGAATCTCAAGGGCGATTTCGATCCCCGCGACGAGCTGATGTTCTCCGGCGAGCAACTGGAGGTCAACGGGCAGACCTTCGGCCCCACCGACCGGGTGGACCTGGCCGCCCAGGCCCCCGGTGACACCCTGGTGAGCAGCTACAGGCTTGGCAGCCTGGAGGAGCTGAAGCGGTTCCTCACCAACTACGACGCGGCCATCCAGAGCTGCCGGATCACGGGGCTGCAACCGGTGCGCCGGCTCTGCCAGCTCGACACCCTCTGGAGCGATGTGGACACGGAGGTGCGCTCCCTTTGCCTCGAACGCCAGGGCTGCGAACTGGCCGAGCTGGAGCCGGAACCCGGCTTCATCCTCGGCTTGCGTGCCCTCACCAACACCCTCGGCCGCCAGTGGGCCGAGCGGTTCTGAGCACTCCAATGGCCCTCGTCCTGCAGCCACTGTTCATCGGAGGACTGGGCCTGCTCTTCGGCCTCGCGGCCCTGGCTTGGGCCTATGTCCTGGCCAAGCGGATCGGCAAACTGCGCTACCGCCTCGCGAACCTGGAGCGCCAGGCCTCCGCCAGGGGCCAGGAGGGGCTCGGCCTGACCCAGGAGTTGAGCCAACTGAAGGCCGAGCTGGCCCAGCTCCGCTTCAGCCAGGGCAGCCAGAGCGCGGCGGTCTTGCCTGCGGTTTCTCCCACCGTTCCGCCAAACACCTTTCCTGCACCGTTGCAGGCAGTGCCCCGGCCTGAGCCGCCCATCCCCGCCCCGGCCGCTGCCGAGCCTGGGATCGACAGCCTGATCGCGGCGATCAACCGGGGCGACAAGGTCGCCATCCGGGAGGCCAGCCCCGCCGAGCTCAACATCACCCGGGCATCGGAAGATGCGATCCAGATGGGGCGCTCCCTGCCCACCGGCCTGGAGGTGGTCAGCGGCGGCGGCAGCTACCTCCATGTCCAGCTGGGTGGAGAAGACTGGCTGCTGCCCACGGAGCGCACCCTGGAGGGATTCCGCACCCATCAACCAGCGAAGGGAATCTTCCTGTTCCGGCCCCATGCGGCGGCCTCGGCCCAGGTCGTCCAGGCGGCCCGACTGGAAACCGAAGGCGATCAGTGGCGGGTCAGCGAGCTCGGCGAGATCCACTACCCCGGCTGACCTCCCCCCTCCTCCAACCGGGCCAGGCGCGCTTCGAGGTCAGCGAGGAGCTGGGCCGTGTTTTGCCGCAGGGGATCCGGGATCACGCTCAGCTTGCCCCGGTCCTGCAGGGTCCAGCGCCGGCCATGCTGCACCGCCAGGGCGGTGGCGGGCTGGTGCAGGTGCAGGGTGGCCGGAAGGGCCGCGGCCCCCTCGATCTCAAACAGCCGCTCCAGTGACTGCACCTGGGCGCGCCGCTCCAGGCTGCCGGGGCGGGGCAGCAGCAGCCAGGGTCCGACCACCATCTCCACGGCCCAGGTGGTGCCCTGGGGGAACACCTCCAGCTCCACCTGATCGGTCTCCCCGCTCAGGGTGCGACCGCTCAAGGAACAGGGGCGGCAGAACGGCTCCAGCAGGATTGGCGTGCTGAGGTAGGTGTCGATCAGCTGGGAGATGGGGAGGTTCAGCGCCGGTACCGGGGCCGGCTCGAGGCCCCGGCCGCTCGGCGGGGGCGGAGCGGCCGGGGTGGTGCCGGCGGGGCCGTCGTTGGCGCCACCGCCGCCCCGATCGGCTTCGACCCTCTCGAGCCGGCCGGCCAGATCGGCGATGTCCGCTTCCACCGCCTCGAAGCTTCGCTCCAGCCTGGTGTTCGTTTCTCGGAAGCGGTCACTGAGTTGGCGCACGCTCTTGAGCAGGAACTTCACCGACTCGACGATCTGGGCCGGGTCTGCCTGGGTCATGGCATCAGCGCCGCCACGGCCGCTGGGGGAGGGCAGTGGGCCTGACAAAGGGCCTGACAGCCAGGCTGAAAGCGTTGCAAGCGGTGATCATCCGACTGGCTCAGGAGGACAACCGGATCGATCCTAAGCAGCGGCCCCGGGCGGGCTGGGCGCCACGACTTTTCGGGGACGACTCCGTTACGATCGACACAAGCCCATCGCGCTCCACGGGGACCCTGCCATGCCGATCACGATCGAAGAAGCCCGCGGCATTTTTCCTTCCACCCTGGCTGCGGATGTCGTGCCAGCCACGATCGCCCGGTTCGAGCAGCTCAGCGCGGAGGATCAGCTGGCCCTGATCTGGTACGCCTACCTGGAGATGGGAAAAACGATCACCATCGCGGCTCCAGGGGCCGCCCGCATGCAGTTCGCCGAACCCACGCTGAATCAGATCCGCCAGATGAGCTTCGCGGATCAGTCCCAGGTGATGTGCGATCTGGCCAACCGGGTGGACACCGCCGTGTCGCGCATTTACTCGGTCTGGTCTCCCAATATCAAGCTGGGCTTCTGGTACAAGCTGGGCGAATGGATGGAGGAGGGGATCGTCGCTCCGATTCCCGAGGGTTATCAGCTCTCCGCCAACGCGGCCGCAATTCTCGATGCGATCAAGCGCTTGGAGGGCGGCCAGCAGATCACCGTTCTGCGCAACGCCGTCGTCGACATGGGCTTCGATCCCAAGAAACTCGAAGCCGCCGAACGCATTGCCGAGCCGGTAGTGCCACCCACGGAAGCTTCCCAGCGCAGCGCAGTGACGATCGGGAATGTGAGCAACACCACGGTGCTCTCGTATATGAACCTGCTCAATGCCAACGATTTCGATGCCCTGATCGAGCTGTTCCTGCCGGACGCTGCCCTTCAGCCTCCCTTCCAGCGGCCGATCATCGGCAAGGAGGCCGTTCTGCGCTTTTTCCGGGAGGATTGCCAGAATCTCAAGCTGATTCCCGAACAGGGAGTCACCGAGCCTGCCGACGACGGCTTCACCCAGATCAAGGTGACCGGAAAGGTTCAGACCCCCTGGTTCGGTGCCGGCGTGGGCATGAATGTGGCCTGGCGGTTTCTACTCAACCCCGAAAACAAGATCTTCTTCGTGGCCATCGACCTGCTGGCCTCCCCCAAGGAACTTCTTAACTTCATTCGCTGAGCACGTCTGTCCATCGACGGCTTCGTGCTGACGGCAGACGGCGGCAGCCCTGATGAGCAAACGGAGAACAGTTGAAGTTCTGGCGCCAGGGCCATGGCTGGCCCTGGCCATCATGGCCCTGTGGCTCTCCAGTCTTCTGCTGATCGGCTGGCTTGATCCGTTCGGCAGCCGGTGGGGGGGAGGCCCTCCGGGCGTTATCGGAATGATTCTGGTCATCCTGATCCGCACCTTTCTGCAGACCGGATTGTTCATCGTCGCCCATGACGCCATGCACGGCTGCCTGCTGCCTGGGAATCTTCGCTGCAACACCCTTCTGGGCAGGATTGCGCTCGGGCTGTATGCCTGCATTCCCTACCGCCACTGCCGCTCCAACCACATCCGACACCACCGCTCACCCGGTGATCGGAATGATCCTGATTTCCACGATGGGCTGCACACCCACCCGCTGTTCTGGTTTTTCAGCTTCATGCGTGGCTATCTTTCCGCCGGCCAGATCCTCTCGCTGCTAGCGATCTGGGGGATCGGCCTGGCGGCCCTGCACCCCAACACCAGCCACCCGCTCCTGGTGCTGGGGCTGTTCTGGATTCTGCCGTTGGTGTTGAGCTCGGTTCAGCTCTTTCTGTTCGGCACCTATCTTCCCCACAGGGGTCAATCCGCGCCGCCGGGCAGCTCCCATCAGGTGGGCAGCAGCTCTCTGCCGCCAGCACTGTCCTTGTTGACCTGCTATCACTTCGGCTACCACTGGGAACACCACCACTACCCCAATTCGCCTTGGTATTCGCTGCCTTCCCTGCGCAGGCCAGGCCAGGCAGAACGGGGAGCCACGGCACCCGCCCAGTGATTCGCGGTGCCCCTGTGGCGGGTGTTAAGGTCGAAAGACACTGAACTGTTGATTTAACGCGCGTGGAAACAGGCCACACCGGCTGGAGCCCAGAAGAACGGCACCTTGCCAAACAAGCTGTCGATCTTGCTTATGAGCGTGAGGTCTCCTCACTGATCACGGCTCTCCACCACAAAATCAGCGAAGTCAGTTGCCCTAGTGATGTCTGGAACCTGCACGATTACCTGAGCGCCAAGCGCCATGAGATGGATGGAAAGTTCGACCTCCGCGATTCTTCCCTCCTCTTCGTCTTCGCCACACTCGTGAAGGATGGCTTGCTCTCGGTGGGGGAGCTCGATGGGCTCGACCGTGAGAAAGTGGTCAAGATCACGGCTCTGGCCCGCATGTAGCCCCGCCTGTCGTGGACTCCGCCCCCGGCCCTGTCGGCGGCGGATCACCCCGCAGTTCGCCGGCCACGATGCGCCACTCGTGCAGCACCCAGCGGACGCAGCCCGTCTGGATCAGCGGGTCGCCGAGCACGATCGCCTCGGCTTCGGCGCGGTCCCGGGCCACAAAGAGCAGCATGCCGCCGGCTCCTGCCCGGTTCATCCCCTTGCGTTCTCCCCAGTAGCCCGTGCTGGGGCGGTGTCCCAACTGCTCCAACCGCTGGATCCAGGCCAGATGGGCGTGAAGATGGGTATCGAAGCGGCTGCGGTCCACCACCCCCTCCTCCAGCTTCACGAACCACGGCATGGCACCCAATCCCGCCCGGATCCCATCTTGAACCGTAACCACGCCGCCGCTTGATGGTGACCCTCTCGATCGCCAACACCATCACGGATCTGATCCAGGGCGATGTGAAGGAACATCTCCCCCTGGAGCGCATCCCCCTGCAGGGCGATGTGATCGGGCTCGGCACGACGAGCAGCCTCGACAACGGCGAACTGACCTTCCTCCATGACGGGATGGAGCCGCGGACCCGCCTGTACAAGTGCTCCGCCGGCGACGGCAGCATCCGGCCGTTGCAGAGCGGCGATGGCAGCGCCCATTTTCCCTACGTCTGCTTCAGCGGCGATGCCACCGCCCTGCGCCATCCGGTGGACGCAGCCACCCTGGAGGCCGTCGAGGGGCTGCCGCTGCAGCAGCGGATCGGCGCGGCGATCGCCGCCCTGACCAGGGCGGGGCACCTGGCGGAGGCTCCCATCTACGGCCTGCGCCTGGCGGTGGAGTGGCACAGCCTGGTGATCACCGTGGCCTCCAAGCTCTGCATGGGGCAACGGCGCCGCAACGCCGCTCCGCAGGATCCCGCCACCGCCGCCCAGGGGCTCTACGGCAGCCTCCAGCACTACCGGCTGGCCGCGGTGGACCCTGGGGACGCCGAGGATCCAGTCCGCTTCCTCGGCAACAGCCTCCACTGGGACTGCTGCGGGTTCTGGGACACCCAGGCCGAAACGGGGCGGGTCACCGTGCCCGTGGCTGATGCACCGCTCCACCTGCATGGCTGCAGCCGTGATCTGCGCCACGGCGGCCACCTGCACCATGAGCATCCCGGCAGCCGGCTACGGCGGCTGGAATCACTGGCGATCTATCCGCTGCAGGAGATCCGGATGCTGGGCGCCGACCTGGCGATCGAGCGGCTCCGCTTCGCCGATGGGGTGGTGCACTTCCAAGTCACCAATCGCGGCGGGCTCGATGTGAGCGATCTGGGGGTGGCCGTGGTGATCGACGACATCTACTCCAGCCACCAGTACCTGCGGCTGCCCTGGCTCGCCGCCGGGGAAACCCTGCCGTTCGCCCTGCCGCTGGCCGTGCCGACTGGCCGCCATCAGCTGCTGGTGGTAGTGGATCCTGAGCGGGATGTGCTGGAGCCCCGGGCCAGCCAGGCCAACAATGCCGCCACCCTCTCAATTGCGGTGTGAGCGGAAGGTGAATGGGGAGTTGGTGAACGGAGAGGGTGGCCTCTGAAACGGCATGCAGAGCCTTTCCTGCGCAGTCGTTTAGAGAGGATGGTGGGGGGCGAATACACCACCTCGTACACCATCACTTTTGGTTGCTTTGGAGAGATGGATTGGGATTTCACGGAACGGTACAGAAAAGCCGCTGCCAGTAAGGCGTGCTTTCGAAGGGTCTTTTGTCCATCCTGCTTGGGGGCCGGAGCTATCGATAGACGCCCCCTGAATCATGCCTGCAGGGGCAAGGCTCAAGGCCCTCCAACAGTTGATTCCCTAGGAGTTTGTTGCTGATAGAGCAGCGCCCTGCCGGGTATGGCGAATCGCCCCCCTAAGCCGAGTTACTGCAAGGAAGCGGACGCACTGGGGTTCCGCAGACCATTCCCATCGTCGGGCCCTGGC